>JAABUQ010002287.1_pt1 | contig 38411 bp, 42 predicted proteins | sample 5560001 | NCBI WGS metagenome assembly JAABUQ01 (sample SAMN10711888, study PRJNA513371) | rock metagenome | isolation source: Antarctica rocks | place: Antarctica: Victoria Land, Finger Mt nord | collected 2015-12-18 | reverse complement strand
TCCCGTTTGCTTGGCTCAGGTCTTTTCCTCTCAAGCCGAGGCATTTGCTGACGGCAAAACCAGGGTTGATACCGAAAACTCCTACTGATTTCCACTCTTTTTGTCCCGCTTTAAGTTGGTAGCCCTCAATTGCGTGTGGCAAGTCTCCTAAAGCCTGATAAGCAGCTCCTAAATTTCCTAAAGCTGCTCCCTCTCGCCGCAAGTCTTGGCTTGCTCGATAAAGACTCAGTGCCTGTTGCCAAGACTGCAAGGCAGCCTCAAACTGACTCGTCTGATATTGCGAAATACCTTGTTTGAGCAGGTAGTCTGCTTCATTGGTCATACGTCAATGCGCTTTATTTTTTTTGGATCATATCCATTAAAGGGATCAGGAATCGGGGGAAACTTTATATTTAAGGAATTAGCATTTAACCTGGTAAAGAGGGGGCAAAAAATTTGCTGACCGATAAGAACAGGGGAGTATGAGGGGTGGGGCGGCAAGCCCCTTGATTCATCTATGGGGTTAGCCCCACGCCTCATATAAACAGTTGAGTAGTAGCGAAATTTTGTATACGGTCAACACACTCATGCTAGAATATAGAGTATCGATTTAGATTGTCTTGTGGTCAAAGCTTTTAACAAAACAACACCATCCTTCGTTACAGAAATCCCGATTGTGGTATCTGTAGCGGATGAGAGCGTTTTATTATCTCGCTTAGAGGCTGGGAGACAAATGTATAATGCCTGTCTAGGGGAAGCTAGACGACGGATAGACTTAATTCGACAGTCCAAAGACTTTAATAAAGCTCGCTCACTTAAGCGCTCAAATCCAGAACGCAAAGTCCTGTTCAAGCGAGCAAGAGAGCGCTATGAGTTTTCGGACTATGCCATCCAAGCATACGGAACAAGGATTCGACATTCTTGGGTTGGTGAACATATTGATGCTCATACAGGGACGAGTGTTGGGGGAGAGAGTACTCTCTCCCCCAAACTCTCGCAGAAGATAGCAACTAGAGCGTTCAATGCTGCTGAGAAAGTTCTGTTCGGACAAGCCAGAGGACTTCGCTTCAAAGGTTTGAACCAAATGGACTCGGTTGAAGGCAAGTCCAATGCGGCTGGTATCCGTTGGAAGGGAGATCGGGTGGAGTGGAGCGGACTGAAGTTACCAGCACTCCAGACCTTAAACGACCCAGTAATACTGCATGGATTGAACTCAAAAGTTAAGTATGTCCGACTGGTGCGGCGGAAGATTAACGGGCGCAATCGGTTCTGTGCTCAGTTGGTCTGTCAAGGCAAGCCATTCATCAAACCGAGAAATACTCTGGGTAAAGGCGATGTAGGGATAGACATTGGTCCATCGACAATAGCTGTTGTATCTGATACCGCATCCCACCTAAAGGAATTCGCTTCGGAATTAGAGTTTGAGACCAAGCTCGTCCGCCAGCTCCAGAGAAAAATGGAGCGGTCGCGACGTGCAACTAATCCAGGCAATTACAATTCAAATGGCACAGTAAAGAAGGGTAAAAAACGATGGAATAGTTCCAATTCCTACCTTAAAACTAGGAATAGCAAGGCTAATCTAGAACGTAAATTAGCGGCTCACCGCAAGAGCCTCCATGGCGAACTGGTCAACAACATTCTTAGAACTGCGGATGTATTTAAGTTAGAAAAACTGAGTTACAAAGCATTTCAAAAATTATTTGGCAAGTCCGTAGGTAAGCGTGCGCCAGGAATGTTCGTATCCCACCTCAGAAGCAAGGCTGAAAGAGCTGGCGGACAGGTGGTGGAGATTCCAACGCACAGTACTAAGTTGTCGCAGATATGCCAATGCGGTCGGGTTAAGAAGAAAAAGCTCAATGAAAGAGTGCATGATTGTGTTTGTGGCGTACATGCACAACGCGATCTGTACTCAGCGCTGCTAGCGAAACACATTGAACCCAATACATTCGTTCTCCAGGTGAGTCAGTTGATTGAAGACTGGCATAGTGCGGAGCTGCGCTTGTGGAGCCAGTGTCGTGCGGGGGTTCCCCCCGTTGAGACAACTGGCGTGGCGGCGCAGGAGTTCAGCAACGGATACTCAAAGAGCAACTGGTGGGAGGATTATTCCTTCCTCCTTTGGTCGTTGCCCAGAGGTAGAACTCTTCGCTACAGAAATCTCGACTAAAGTATCTAAGAGCCAGGATGTTGTAGGTGAAAGCCGAGAGCTTGGAAGAGGATATTCCGCCCCTACGGCCGGACAGTCGAGAACCCGCGCTTCTTTAGCTATGCGGAGTCTCAGAAAATTACTATCGCTTTCGTATTTGACAAGTTATGTTTGATGCACTCTCCGACCGTTTAGATTCTGCCTGGAAAAAGCTGCGGGGCCAGGACAAAATTTCCCACTCCAATATCCAAGAAGCCCTGCGGGAAGTGCGCCGCGCCCTCTTGGAAGCTGATGTCAATCTTCAGGTAGTCAAAGAATTTATTGCCGAGGTCGAAGCTAAGGCACAGGGATCTGAGGTGATCACCGGTGTGCTACCTGACCAGCAGTTTATCAAAATTGTCTACGATGAGCTGTTGCAGGTGATGGGGGAAACTAATGTCCCCCTTGCTCAGTCCGCTACACCCCCGACAATTGTGCTGATGGCTGGGTTGCAGGGAACTGGTAAAACTACTGCTACTGCAAAGTTAGCTTTGCACTTACGCAAGCAGAATCGTAGTTGCTTAATGGTGGCGACAGACGTGTATCGCCCAGCAGCCATTGACCAGCTCGTAACACTGGGTAAGCAAATTGAGGTGCCGGTGTTTGAGCTGGGAAGCGATGCTGACCCAGTAGAGATTGCGCGTCAGGGAGTGGAGCGCGGCAGGGCAGAGGGTGTTGATACCGTGATTATCGATACCGCTGGTCGCCTGCAGATTGACCAAGACATGATGGCGGAGTTAGCGCGGATCAAGCAGACCGTCCAACCCCAGGAAACTCTGCTGGTAGTGGATGCGATGACCGGTCAAGAAGCAGCAAATCTCACCCGTACGTTCCACGAGCAGATTGGCATTACGGGTGCTGTCCTGACCAAACTGGATGGAGATAGCCGTGGTGGGGCGGCTCTCTCCGTGCGGCGGATTTCGGGCCAGCCAATCAAGTTTGTCGGGGTTGGTGAAAAGGTCGAGGCGCTGCAACCATTTTATCCCGACCGCATGGCTTCGCGGATTCTGGGGATGGGGGATGTCCTGACATTGGTGGAAAAAGCCCAAGAGGAGATCGACATCTCGGATGCTGAGAAGATGCAGGAGAAAATCCTGACGGCTAAGTTTGACTTTACCGACTTCCTAAAGCAGATGCGCCTGCTGAAGAATATGGGGTCGCTGGGGGGCATTATGAAGCTGATTCCAGGGATGAATAAGCTGTCGGATGACCAGCTCAAGCAAGGAGAAACCCAGCTGAAGCGAGCCGAGGCAATGATTAACTCAATGACGCCTGACGAACGCCGCAATCCGGATTTGTTGGCAGGTTCACCCAGTCGTAGACGGCGGATTGCCGGTGGCGCTGGCCACAAAGAGACAGATATCAGCAAGTTGGTCGCTGACTTTCAGAAGATGCGAACACTCATGCAGCAGATGGGTCAAGGTGGCTTTCCGGGTATGCCAGGAATGTTTGGTGGAATGGGCGAAGCCTCCTACGCAGGCGGAAATCGTCCTTCACAACCCGGCTGGCGGGGTTACACTGGCGCGGGCAACAAGAAAAAGAAGAAGGAAAAAAAGAAGAAAGGCTTCGGTACGCTTTAGGGGTCTCCCCCTCTCCTCTAATAAGTGGTAGTATGAGCTATTCAGCATCTAAAATCTAATAGCTGATAGCGTTAAAAATAGGAGAATAAGTTTTCAGCATGATCAAACTACGATTGAAGCGATACGGTAAAAAGCAGGAAGCGAGTTACCGGATTGTTGCCATTAATAGTCGCGATCGCCGCGATGGTCGCCCTTTAGAAGAACTAGGATTCTACAATCCGAGAACCGATGAAACTAGGCTGGATGTTCCCGGAATCGTTAAACGACTCCAACAGGGAGCGCAGCCTACTGATACCGTCCGTCGCATTCTCGAAAAAGCTAATGTCTTTGAACAACTCAGTGCCACAGCCACGCAATAAGGCTGCAAGCCAACCCCAAGGAGCACCTGAATACATTGGACTAGTCCGGTTCCTAGTTCAGCCGTTTTTAGAGTCTCCAAACTCGCTAAGCGTGGATTGCGAAATTTCTCCAAGCACGTCACGGGTTTGGATTCGTGTTGCCTTTGAAGGTGAAGATAAAGGGCGAGTCTTTGGTCGGGGTGGACGCAATATTCAAGCAATTCGAACTGTGATTGCCGCCGCAGCAGCCGCAGTTGGGCATTCGGTCTACCTCGATATCTACGGTAGCCAAACCTCAGATCGGGAGGGTATGTCTAGTTCGGAGGAAGAAGGACAAGTAACTCCAACAAAAACGATAGAACAGCGTGTCAGTGGTTCCAAACCTGTTGTCAAACCCCGCATCCGCTCCATCAATCAGGGATGAATGTGAATCAGCGCTTCTTGGGGTCAACTAATGGAAGCCGTTAGCAGTTGGGGGTTGGTTCTCTTTAAGAACTGACCCCTGAAATCTAACAACAAACAACTATCAAATAACAACTGCTATGGCAGAGGCATCGACGATTGAACTGCCGAGCCCAGAGAGTGCGATCGCGCTGTCTGGAGAGCAAGAAGAAAATCTCAAAAACCTGGCGCGGCAAACAGGAGCGACGCTAGTGTTGCGAGGGCAGCAACTATACATCTCCGGCACCGAAAGCCAAATTGAATTGTGTCGCCGGTTAGTGGGCTCGCTCGAAGACCTCTGGCTTAAGGGAAAAAGTATTACCAGCGCCGACATCCTCACAGCCCGCCAAGCCCTAGATACTCAGCGGCAGGAAGAACTGCAAGATTTACAGCGAGATATTCTCGCTCGCACCCGCAAGGGCGAGGAAATCCGCGCCAAAACTTTCCGGCAGCGGCAGTACATCCAAGCGATACACCGTTACGATCTCACCTTTTGCACCGGTCCAGCTGGCACTGGCAAAACATTTCTAGCCGTTGTTATAGCTGCTCAAGCGCTTCTAGCCAACCAATACGAAAGGCTGATCCTGACGCGACCGGCAGTGGAAGCCGGTGAAAAACTGGGCTTTTTGCCGGGGGACTTGCAGCAAAAAGTTGATCCCTTTCTCCGCCCCCTCTACGATGCTCTTTATGAATTCATTGACCCAGAAAAAATGACGGGACTGATGGAACGGGGCGTAATTGAAGTAGCTCCCCTCGCATATATGCGAGGGCGCACTCTGAGTAACGCTTTTGTCATCGTGGATGAAGCCCAGAACACTACACCCGCGCAGATGAAAATGGTTCTGACTCGTCTCGGTTTCCGCTCTCGCATGGTCGTGACTGGTGATATGACTCAAACTGATTTGCCCGTGAACCAACAGTCTGGATTAGCAATGGCTGTGAAAATCCTGCAAAATGTTGAAGGTGTTGCCTTGTGCGAGTTCTCCCAGAAAGATGTAGTGCGTCATCCCCTAGTCCAACGGATTGTAAGTGCCTACGAACAATACGAAAAACAGCTACCTAAATTATGAGTGCCACACTAAAAGAATTTTTAGAAGATTGCCACACACTCTCGACCCTACGTCTAATCGTGACTAGCAGCGCTGCTGTATTAGAAGCACGCGGTAGTATCCAAAAGCTTTTTTACGCGGAATTGCCCAAGGGTAAATACGCAAATATGCACACAGAAGGGTTTGAGTTTCACCTGAACATGGACGAAATCAAGCAGGTAAAGTTTGAGATGGGTGACTCGAAACGAGGTAACTTTACAACTTACGCGATCCGTTTCCTGGATAAGCAGGAGAAGCCAGCCCTCAGCGCGTTTCTGCAGTGGGGTAAGCCGGGAGAATATGAGCTTGGTCAGGTGGAAGCTTGGCACGCTCTAAGAGAGCAATATGGTGAGGTTTGGGAACCAGTGTTGGTGGATACCTTGTAATTTTTTGAACCGCCCAAATGTAGGGGCGGTGCCTTGTGGCCGCCAGATGTAGGGGCGGTGCCTTGTGCCCGCCCAAAGAAGAGAGAGAATTTTGAGAGGAATCTGGGGTTTGTGTTTGGTTTTGGTGTTCTTGCTCTGGAGTGGTGCGGCGTCTGCGGGGCAGTTGGCTGAGCGGTTGGCACGTTTTCCCAATTGGGAGAATAAACCTTTGGTGCAGGTAGCTCAGGGGGATTTGGTTTATCCAGACTGGATGGCTGGGACTTGGAAGGTCACGAGTACGCTGGTGGATCTGGTTGCGCCTTTGGCACCGAATCTTGTCACACCTGGGTTTGAAAGTAATCGCCAGTATCTCGATCAGCCGGTGAGTTTCCAAGTCCGATTTGGCGAAGAACGTTTGCCAGGACCGTCTTTAAAGTTCATTCCCCGCGCTGGGGTGCAGGTAGGGGTGGTGGCAGATCGGGCTTTCAGTGACGTTCTCCTCCACCAACCCTTATGGGTATGGTAGAGGCTTCTCCACCTCGCGGTTTGTCGCGGACTGTTTCTTCGGCTCTCACCCAACTACCGACGAATCGAGTAGACCAGCGATCTAGTACCCTCCGCAGGCTGATACCAGAAGTCCCCCGGTATTGTGTACAAGTACCAAAAAGTATGTACAACCTCAGTTCCTTGAAGATTTTACCTACTAGAGGAGACGTGCCAAAAACACTGCTTCCGCTGTAGTTCCCCCTATCTTCAGGAGCCAGTTGCGGTGCGGGGGTTCCCCCGGTTGAGGAGCCACCCCCATGCGCGGGTTCCCCGCGTTGAGGGGAGTGGCGTCAAACTGGCGTTTTTCGTGGTTCGGTTTGTATCTTTGGCGCGTATTATCGCCACTTCGCAGATATGTAAACTATAACACACAGCTCGGGTTTGAATGTATAAAATCTATCAAACTCCGTGTTGTTTCAAAGTCCCTGTCCGCGATTCCCCTCCTACCAAAAACATCGGGAGTACCCTCGTTTTATGGTAGGAGTACCTTCGCGGTTGATAGATCGTCAAGTTACCTTGCTGCGTGTCGATCGCCAGCTGGTTTCCGTTATTACTGGTAGAGCTACTGAAACTTCAGCAGAAGGTAGTTTCGTTAGCACAGAAGTGTTTACTAGAGTTTTTTCCCGTGGCAATTGAAAGCCACCCCTGAACCCCTCTTTGCCAGTTTTGTAGTATAAATGTAGTATATTGGAATGCGATTGCGGCCGTGCTAAAAGTCTTAGCCTTGGAGCATTATGGCAAAATTTCAGGATATCCTCAAATACTATCGCCCCTATCAGGCGGTTGCTGTTTTTAGTATTACGGCAGCAAGCATCTTTGAAATCATTGATCTGGCTGTTCCCTACATAATGGGGCAGATTTTAAATGTCCTATCTGGGCAACCCGTGGATGGACCAGTGCAAAGCGCGATCGCGGTAGCAACTGAAGTTACCCACACGCCACAAAACCGGCTTCTATCTCTGGCTGTGCTACTAAGCTTAGTCTTCTTAGTCACTGTGGTGAGAGCGCCGCTTCAACCTTGGGTGAGCAGTTGGTTTCACTGGGATATTGCCTTACGTTCTCGTCGCGATCAGTCTCAAAAAGCCCTAGAAAAAATCCTCACCCTGCCACTAGAGTTTTATGAGGAAAACAACCCTGGACGGATTGCCGGACGTATTGGTAAGGGCATTTCTAACCATACTTGGACTTACCCTGAGATCGCGGGAATGCTGATTCCAAAGCTCTCCCGGGTGTTGGGCATTTTTGTGGTGATCTGGTTGATTGAGTGGCGAATAGCCCTACTGTTTCTGATTTCGTTTGTCTTTATCCTCAGCTTCAGCCTCAAAAATCTCCAGCAGCTGATAGAAAAAGAACAACGGTTGGATAAATATATCGAAAATACAGAAAGCCACATTTCAGAAATCGTCACCAACATCAAAACGGTTAAAGCGTTTGCCACTGAGCATGTTGAACTCAAACGACAACAGCAGCGCCGCGACCGTGAGTTTAAAATGGTCGTATACGACATTCACCTAGGTTACATCAAGTTAAACACTTGGGAAAGGACTATCATTCAGTTTTGTGTCTTTATGGTGCTAGGTCTGACTCTTGCTGCTACGGTTCAAGGTCAGATTTCTTTGGGACACTTCATTACCACTTTAACTATCTCCAGCATGGCTTTTGCGGAGTTGGAACCCATTAGTCAGCTGGCGGAAGTTTTTGCCCGTCGCTATGCCTCGATGCTGAGCTTTCATGAGTTTATGCAGCAACCAGTTGGGATTGATGCTGACAACCTTGTCCAACCGCAATTCACCTTATCTACCGGGGCACCTGAGCGTTTTACTGGAAAAGTGGAGCTTTCCCACATAAGTTTTGGGTATGACCCTAAACGCCCTGTCTTACAGGATATAAATTTGTTGATTGAGCCATATCAAACGGTAGCGTTGGTCGGTCGTTCGGGGTCGGGCAAGTCTACTCTGGTAAAGTTACTGTTCCGGTATTTTGAACCGAATCAGGGTCGTATTCTGATTGACGGTCAAGATATTCGGACGCTGAATGTTGCGGATTACCGCCGGCGACTAGCGATCGTGCATCAGGAAGTGGACATTTTCAATGGCACTTTGCTAGATAACCTTACCTATGGCAACCGCCAAGCCACTTTTGAGCAGGTTAAAGAAGCTTGTCGGATTGCGAAAGTGGATGAGGTAATTCAACAACTGCCCCAAGGTTACTACACTGTGGTGGGTGAACGGGGTGTGCGGTTATCTGGTGGGCAGCGGCAGCGATTAGGAATTGGGCGAGCACTCCTGGTTGATCCAGATGTCCTGATCTTTGATGAAGCCACCTCCAGCCTGGATTACGAGTCTGAGCGTTCAATTCAACTGGCGATGCGATCAATTCTTGGCACTCGCACCACGATTATCATTGCCCATCGGCTTAGTACAGTTCGAGAGGCAGATAAGATTGTGGTTCTTGACCAAGGACAGATTGTGGAAGTGGGTAGCCATGCTGAACTACTGCGTCACGAAGGGATTTATCAGCGCCTGCACTCTTTACAAGAAACTGGTGAACTTTTGAATTAAGTGTGCTAACATGATAAATCGTGGATCAAATGGGTCGATGCCCGAGTGGTTAATGGGGGCGGACTGTAAATCCGCTGGTTATCACCTACGCTGGTTCAAATCCAGCTCGGCCCACCATGCTTAGTTAGAAGCTAATAAAGGCAAAAGTGAAGATGAATTTTTGCCTTTATCTAATGCCCGTGTAGCTCAGTGGTAGAGCACTTCATTGGTAATGAAGAGGTCATGAGTTCAATCCTCATCATGGGCTTTAAGTGGCTTCTCTAGGCTTTCATAGGTTTTCTTAAGCCAGTATTGTCTGGGTGGATTTTCTAAACTCGAAACCCTAGAGGTGGAAGGGCTAGTGCTTATTTACTTGTGAGAAATAGCCTTATTGGAGGTAATTCTCCCAATCTAGTTGTTGCCAAGTACCAATGCAGAACTAGATCGGATATCTAACCAACCTTTTTCCCACTACTTAGGTTTGCTAACCAAGATTCTAAATCCTCCTTACTTAACAGTAATCCAGGATCTCGACCAGCTAAATATTCCTCGTAAGATGCCTCGGAAAGTTTTAACTCTTTGGAGGGAATGTATTCATTACTTTCAGAGTCATGCCAATCAATAGGCTCTAAATTGTCCAGATGAGGGCTGATGGGATCGGTCATACTACCTTAGTTCTGTATTGGTTGAGATCTATTGATTTTAAGAGCCGATATGGTGAAATTACGAACCGCTAACCCTAATGATATTGACTTCATCCTGACTCAAGAAGCCAAGGAGGAGTTCAAAGACTTTATTCTCCGCTGGAGCCGAGACGAACATAGTACAAATCTGAACGAACCCGACAAGCATTATCTGATGATTGAAAGTGATTTAGGAGAAACGAGTGGCTACATTATCTTATCTGGCTTCAAGTCACTAAACCACAGCATTGAGTTAACTCGAATCGTTATTGCCCAGCCAGGACTAGGAACTGGCAAGAGTGCGCTGTATATGCTCATAAAGAAGGTTTTTGCAGAATACAATGCTCATCGTTTCTGGTTGGATGTCTTTGAGTCCAACCAACGTGCTAGACATGTTTACCAGTCGGTTGGTTTTAAGCAGGAAGGAGTCCTGCGAGAAGCCGTGTGGCAAGGAAACAAATATTCCTCATTAGTAGTCATGTCCATACTGGAGAATGAGTACTTCCAATAGAAGAGGATAGAAAGATTTTGGACTTTGCCCTTTATTGATTAATGCAATATCGTCCAAAGTACTGCCAAAGAAACCTTTCGCTCCAAGCACGTTAAATATAGCACTATGTTCTGGGATATGTTGTTGCAGATAAGAGTTTGTTAAGTTGAAGAAGATGTCTGTAAAAACAAGAGCTTTTCCTGTCTCTAGCAGCAACTCATAGACAAGTTCCTGCGGATGAATTCCAAGCGGTTGATGGCATACGATTCCATATGCTGGCAAAACGTCTGCCTGACAGGACGTTGATTGGCAAGTTTAAGCTGAAAGCACCTCAGCACTGTCGCCAGTAATAGCTGCATTTCATACTGGGCAAAGGCAATACCAATGTAGCGCCGATTGCTGCCACCAAAGGGAAAATATTCGTAAGGGGAAAATTGCCGTTCCAGAAAGCGTTCTGGTCTAAACTGCTTTGGCTCTGGGTAGAGGTCTGGTCGATTGTGAGTTAGATACATGCAGGGAGATAAAAGGGTGCCTGCTTCAAACTGGTAACCCGTTGGCTCCATTGGTACTCTCAAAACCCGTGCAAAGGTGAAAACTGTAATCCGATAGATCCGTAGCGTTTCCTGACAAACTGCATTTAGGTAGAGAAGGTGGGTCTCGCAAAGCATCGCGCTCTTCACACTAGCTCTATCGTTGCGGTTCTGGTTGCAGTGCGCGATCGCCAAGCGCCAATCGGTAGCGACTTAGTCGAAGTCACCAGTATGCATTTAGCTATTCATCTAAGTATTTATACTCTTTAAGTGCTGAGGTTAGAACTAAATCAGCTGGCCTATGTTTAGGTTATGCTTAATTAATGTCTAGAATAGGTTTGTATTGTGTCTAATAGTCGTGTTCCAGCCAACGGAAACGAAGCTATAGCATTTGTCCCAACTTCAAGTTAAGCAACTGATATGGAATACCTGTACTTCCTGACGGATGCCAGCCTTACCCTGCGGCTAGTGAAGTATTTACAACGGATGCCCCAACTGCCTGTTGAATTCGTGACGGTGATTCATCTTCTTCAAGATGGCTGGGTAGTCAAAGTCAAAATGAATTCAACCCTCAATTCCCAGATGTTTGGAGACTTCCAGGCTTTTTTGAACGAACTGGGGATTCCCTACCAACCACCAATGAACGTTTCTATGGCTTGTTGGAGTTTGGAAGCCGGAAGCTCCCTTGTTGATGTCATGCTTTGCTACGAAGTGGTCGTGGTTTCTCATGGGAGTCCGAATAGTAGCAAGATTGAAGCTTTTTGCCACCAGTTCCCTCAAGAATTAGGATACTGCCCAAAAACCCTGACTTGATAGACCTTAATAAAACCCCTGCATCACCACCAGCGCTACCCCCGCCGCCACCAGTGGCACACTCAGGTTATCCGTGCCGTGCGGGGAGACCGCCTCAGCTAGTGTGGCAAAAGCAGCGCCTACTAGCGCCACCACTAGCGTCTGCCCCACACCAGAAGATGTTGCCAACGGGCTGAGAGACGAGCCGGGCAGCAGTAACAGCACCAAGAACATTGCCGCTGCACTTACCACGAACATCGCTATCGACCCCTCCCAGGAACGCTCGCTCCCTCCGACTTGATATCGGTGCCGCCCATAGCGCCTGCCGATTAATGCTGCCAGTGCGTCCCCCCAAGTCATTGCCATCACCCCCGCTACGGCGATTGGTACGCGATCCACTGGACCATCTGGTCGCCACAGCAGCCCAAACAGCAGTGTCACCGAGACTGCGAAATAGACTGTACCAGGTGAGCTGTTACTAGTGTCCATTGCACCCACGACCCGGTAACGGTAGAACAGGTAGTTAAGTCCGATAAACGTGGCGAAGGGCAAAAGTCCGCTTTCCCAGCGGTTGAACAACGCTAGCACACCGAAAACCCACATCCCTGCACCGACATGGATGAGCTTGCGGCTCAGCTCCGGCTGAAGATCGAAAAACCTCCACAGCACTTCACCGACGGCGAGCAGGGTGGCGGCGTAAGCATACGAGGCGGCAAGGCCGATAAAGTCACTGTTAGTCATAAAGTTTACTTTCCCACTTGGTACATGGTTCTACGATGTTTATATGGGGTAATACAGTTTTCAGATTCTAGGATATAGAATCCAGCCGTGGAAGCAGTTTCCAGAGCTAATGCATCTCTTTGCTGCCAAACTTCAAAGATTGTCTTTCTGCCATCATTGAGGGTCGCTGGGTCAATTTGGTAAACCTTAATGCGGTTTTCCGGGCAATTAAATGTTTGCTTAACCCGCTTCAGCTTTAATCCTAGTAGACTTAGAACTCGGCTGAGTATTTTTGTAGACGTGACGCGCTCTTTTTCTGTCTCTTGTGGAATGCTTATGCCAATAGCTCTTTTAATGTGTTTGCTACATCGGAGTGCCTGAACTTTGAGTTCAATTAAGTCTGAGTCAGTCTCCTGAAATTCCCGGTCCGGCTCAAGTAATTGTAGGAATCCCAACGCTTTAAGCGCTTCAACTTTCAGAGTGTAAATTTTTAGGTCTGGGAGGAAGACTTTACCTTCGCCTCTCTCCAACTGCTGGTTCCATTCCTGCCTGTCTCTTAATCGGAAGTACTCGCGTTCATGAGTTAGATAGTAGTGAGTCAAGAGTTGTGAGTAATATCCTCTGTCATCTCTCTGCTTCAATTGTGGGGTGACTTCTACCCCATAACGCTGTTTGAGAATGTATTTATTCTCTTTGTTGCGCTCCTCATCAGTTAGGGAGCGCTTTGCTAACAGATACTGATATTCTGTCTGGTCAACCTCAAGCGAATTTGCCACAGCCTCGGCTGCTCGTAATTCAGTCTGGTTTCGCATTTTTATAATTTGATTTCTGATATATTTAGCTTTTTGGTTTCGCTGTTCAAATTCTTTCTGGATTTGGACAATTTCTCTTATCAGCTTAATTCTCGTTTCTCGCTGCTCTGGGGCAACTGCCAGGAATGCCAAACGTTGCTCTCTAATACGCTCTTTTGGGACATCACTAATCACATTGACCTGATGCCCTTCAGCTATCAACCCGTCTTTCATTGATTGACGATACAGGGTAACGGAAGCATTCACCCTTGCTGCCAATTTAGCCCAGCTTCTTAGATGGATAGTAACCGTTCAGGGGGGTAGCGGAAAAATGTCCGATATGAGATCAGACAGAATCAGTACGAAAAACAGCCTAGATTTGATTTTTTTCGGATAATTGTGAGTAGCCAAAAGTGCTATGCTGCTCTGCAAATTGTCTTTTAGGGATTTTAGGTACGATTCTCTCATGCCATAAATCCCCTCGACCCCTTGCTAAGCAAGAGCTGTAGTATCTATACGCATGATTTACCCCCCGTGAACGGTTACGATGGATAAGGTCATAAACTAAGGGCAAATCCACATCAACTTTATGGAGTGGACTCATTAAAGCTAAGTTTTCTTGATGATTTTCCTGGTACCAGTGAGACAGTACCCGATAATTCTTGCTGCCACTACCAATCAGTCCGATGCCCCGCTTGGCACACCAAACAATTCGTGGGATACCCTGACGGACTCTGGCTAATGCTTGTCTTGCTTCCGAGTCTGGGAGCACCCCTTGGAAGATGCCATAAACACGGTCAAAATGTTCCACATCAATGCTGACTCCTGTGCCAAGGCTAGGGGTAACAAAAACTGCATCATAGTCCAAAGCTCTCTGGTTGATGGCTTCAACAAAATTAACCGCCTCATGACCGGGTGTGCTGGTTGTCTGACTGCTGACTACTAGCGTCTTGGGGTACTGGTGAAGGAACTGCTCTAGGCGCTGTTTGATGTAGCATTCTATTGCCTCTGAACTGTAACGCCCACAGCGGCTATCGGTAGTAACGTAACACTTTCGGCCTGTACTCAGGTCAAGTTCAAGCTGCTGAATCAATAGCGTTGGGTTGGGAGAGTCGTAGAAGCTAACATCCCAGCCAGTCTGGGGCTTCCACTCATTTACCACAACCCACGGCTCAATCGGAATCCCTGCAAGTCCCTTCAGGTAGTCTAGGGAGAGGTTTGACAGGTCAGCATCTTGGGCAATGACCAAACCGCCGGTTTGCAGCACGGTGGAAATTAGCTCCTGAAAGACTCTCAAAATCTTGACTCGCTTTTGTTCACAAGTGCGACTGTTAAGGAGATGCCATAAGGACTGCTCAACTTCATCCAAAATGATGATTGCCCCTTGCCAATTTTCAGGGCTCAGTTTCCAGATTGAATTAAGACACAGACCTAGACTCATCTGTGTCTGTGTCTTGTGATCGATCCAGTCCACCCCGATCTTGTCGCACAAAAACCGCCCTAGCTGGATTCTGTGGGTGAGCAGCAGGACAGGTCGACCTGTTCTGAGTGCAGCTTTTACCAGCGGGATAAGTGCTATTGTTTTCCCTGTTCCTTTGGCAGACTTGACCCCGACCAATCCAGATGTGGGAAAAGGCAGTTTTTCCAGGTAGCGACAGTTGAGGGTTAGTGCCGGGGGGTAGGTTAGCTCGGTGTATTTGGTTTTGGCAAGGTCAGTTTCTAAGTCTAGGCTAGCTTCATAGACTGCCCCAAACGCGGCAGCGCCTTGGGCGACAATAAATTCATCAACACCTTTCTCTAACCCAGGAAGCCTGATGACTTTGACGGGGCAACCTTTCTCCGACAAGAGTTCACCAAGTTGGGCGATCGCGTTGTTGACTGCCTTGATCGTCTTGGGCTGAGTTTCGTAGTCAAAGCAAATGTAAAATGTGCGCCTTGACTGAGTAAATACTGCCAGGTCTGGGATCAGCTGTCGGCTTGTGACCTTACCTTCAAATCTAGGCACGCGGTAGCCGCTGGTAATTCCTGGCAAGGAGATCGCTGCATATCCTTGAGTCAACAAAGCTGCTGCTTTCTTCGCTCCCTCGCAAATAATCAGGGGAATTTTCTGTTCCATCACCCACTGCCAAAACCCAAGAGCTTCCCCAACGTCAGTAATGACAATGTTCTGTGGCATCTGGACAGCGTAGCGCGATGAGGTTTGCTGCCAGATATGAAGTGGCACTTTGAGGCAAAAAACTCGTGTAGGTGTGCTGGGAGGATGCTCGTACTTAATTAGCTTGTCATTTTTGTCCTGCCTGGGATGATCTGGCTTATAGCACCCCCACTCCATCAAACACCAACTGTTGAGTGGGTCTAGCCCTGCACACCACCAGCCTCCTGTCGCTACATGAGCGTAGCGACGCAGCCACCAGCTGCTAACCTGCCCAGCATTAGTACGGGGGATGTGCTCGGAGACCAACAAATACTCGTAGGAGGCTGTTCCTTCCACTGAGATGAAATTGAGGTAAGCCAGGTCACAATCAATACCACTGCCTTTGGCTAACTCTTGAAAGTGTTTGGGCTGTAGACTTGGCGCATGCATAAGGAAGTGTAATCCCAAGGGAAATCAACGGATCTAAAACCCTAGCACGCATCTGCGGGTTGAACAGTTCAAGTGCGATCGCCCTTGTTGTGAGTTTCAATGAATAACTCGTTACCCTCTCTCGGTTTTCAGCGGATATTTGCCAAGGAGCAACTGAAGGTTGGGGTTTATAATTCAACTCAGACTGTCTCGGCATTGTTGCAGTAATTGTTTTAGAAGAATATCTGACACCCCTGCTACAGCAGTTTGTCCAGTGTAATTGGCAGGGAGCGAATGCGCTTGCCGGTAGCGTGGAAGACGGCGTTGGCGATCGCCGCCGCGACGCCGACGATGCCGATTTCACCTAAGCCTTTGACGCCGATGGGATTAACAATCGAATCGTTTTCTTCGACAAAAATCACGTCAATCTCATGCACGTCGGCATTGACGGGAACATGATACTCTGCCAGATTGTGATTCATGAAGCGTCCGAAGTTCTGGTCAATCACGCTTTCTTCTTCCAGAGCCATGCCGATGCCCCAGACAACTCCGCCGAGAATCTGACTCCGCGCCGTTTTCGGATTCAAGACGCGTCCACCGGCGATCGCGCTGACGACCCGCGTGACGTGAATTGTCCCTAAATCTTCGTCAACTTTGACTTCTGCAAACACTGCTGAATGCGAATTCATCGTGTATTGAAGTTGCTTCAACGGGTTGGGTGTGGCGTTCGTCTCTTTTTCGATGCTGTTAACTTCGCCCTGTCGCATCGCGACCCGACCAATTGACAACGTTTTCGCTGTAATCTTCAAATTGTGAAGTCTCCGCGATCGCCTCATGCATAACGGATTCGAGCGTACCATCGGCAGCAGCACCGAGCGCGACTTTCTGCATCGTGGTGGGACGATGACCAAAGGTGAACATCTGTTGGCGCGTCAGCGATACTCTGACCGAGCGTTTAAGTTCACGCGCCGCCATCACCGCTAAAAATACTTGATACTGCGGACGCAAACCCGAACCAAAAGCTCCACCGACAAATGGCGACAGGACACGCACCTCGTATGACGAAAGATTAAAAACATGGCAGACGTAGTTTTGGACGTTGGGCGCACCTTGAGTTTTGTCATAGACAGTAATTTTGCCGTCATCTTCCCAAACGACGGTCGAGGCGAACGACTCAATCGGATTGTGATGCTCAGCGGGCGCAGCGTATTCGGCTTCGTGTTGTGTGGCAGCGTTGGCAAAGGCTTTTTCAGCATTACCACGCGGTTTGGGCGGTGGTTTGATGCCGTAACGATAAAGATACACAATTAAACATGCGACTACTTGAACAGAATTAAGCATCAGTCGCTCAACGTACCTATGCTCAAAAGTCGAAACAACCTGCTGCAGGCACTTGTTCAGCTTGAACCAGGAAAGCCAGCAGTTGCCAAAGGACTACGTGCTGCAATTGCCACTGTTCTCCCGCTCTTGCTCGTGGAATACACCGGTTGGCCTAGCTTGGTTTGGACAGCTCTGGGAGGATTCCAGACAAGTATTGCAGATGTTGGCGGTCTATACCGGACAAAAGCTACGAGCATGAGTTTGGTAGCCTTTGGAGGTGCAATCTCGATATTTGTGGGGACACTGGTGGGCGGAACGCCGTTCTGGGCAGTTTTGCTCGCGTTCTTCTGGACGTTTGGCTGCGGTTTGGCAAGTATATACGGGAATGCGATTTCCACTGCGTCTACCCTGATGGCGGCAATGTTCTTGGTTGCCCTCGGCATGCATGGTGACTTGGCGATCGCACTCCAGCGCTCTGGAATGTTCCTGCTTGGTGCAATATTGACGATGTTCCTATCCTTAGTGCTGTGGCCTTTGCGACCTTACGCTCCAGTTCGGATGGCTGTGGGAGAATGCTATGAGCAGCTTGCACAGTTGATGGTAGTATCATTGCTGTTAACTTTTAAGACAGCAGTGAATGAGGATGCCTGGAACCTCACTCTCAGTCAAAAACGGATCAAAGTTAGAGAAGCATTAACGAGCGCTCGTTCTGCAATTTCCCAAATCCGGGCAACTCGGCAGGGAGCAAGCGAGATCGGTCAGAGATTGTTAGCACTGACTGAGATAGCTGACCAACTCTTTATCTCAACGGCTGCATTATCTGAAGTTTTGGAGAGCCATCGAGTTGGTCAACCTTGGGAGCAAAGCCGAGTACACATACAGCATACAGTCGAGCAACTTTCTGAAAGCTGCCGTACTCTGGCAGCAGCCATCTCTAGTAGTCGTAGTAAAGCTCTCAACATGAGGGAGTTAGACCGGGCGCTCAACCAACTCAAAGGAGAAGTGAAAAAGCTAAGAGCAACCAGTAAAGGGCAAGTGGATTATAGCATGTTGCTAGTTGTCAACTATACAGCAAGAATTGCGGACAGATTAGTTCAGTACATGCATGCTGCTGCTGACATCACAGCAAGTTGCGGCGACGAAAGTTCTCGACACCAAAGACGCTCCCAAAGTACCGCAGTTGCTCTTGAGTGGAACCAAAATCGACCAGTTTTAGAGGTGCTGCGGGATAATCTTACCTTAGACTCAGCGGTGTTTCGCCATGCCCTTCGCTTGGGAGCGACGACGGCGGTAGCGGTGGTGATTTGCGCCATTTTTAGCTTTAGGGAGGGGTATTGGGTCACCCTGACGGTGGTCGTGATTCTCAAGCCTTACTCTGGAGCAACATTCCAGCGCGGGTTGCAGCGGGTACTCGGCACCGTCGTTGGTGGTATTTTGGCAGCGACTATGGCAGTAATGATTCACAGCCCCCTAATGATAGCCTTTTTGCTGTTCCCCCTTACGGTTGCTACGCTTGCTCTACAGTCAATTAATTACGGACTCTTCGTCCTCTTGCTCACGCCACAGGTCATACTGATAGACAACATTTTGCATCCGGGCCACTGGCTACTTGCCATTGACCGCATTGAGAATACAGCGCTCGGTGGTACCTTAGCCCTAATTGCAGGTTATTTGCTCTGGCCGAGTCGGGAACATCAGCGGCTTCCCAACCAGTTTGCTACTACCATTGATGCAAACCGCGTCTACTTCCAACTGGTTCTGGCTAAGTATTTGGGTGGGGATTCAGAAGGAAAGTCAATTCAAAAAGCTCTCCACAGAGCTAGGCTAGAAAATACCAATGCTGAAGCATCCTTTCAGCGGTTACTGAGCGAACCGCACAAGCAAAAAAGCAACCTTGAGCCGCTGATAGCAACGTTATCTAGTATACACCAGTTCAACTACGCAGTGACAACCCTGGCAACCCATTTGAATGAATGGAGCGGTCACTATCAGCTGCCTGGTCTTGAGAAGTTTGCACAGCAGATTGAAGACCTGATGGTAGATTTAACTACCTCAGTCCGCATGAGGATTCCGCCACAAATTCTGCCTGGGTTGGAAGAAACACAGAAGCAAATAGCAGAGCGTTTGCAAGAGCTACACACAGTACGGATGGGGGAGCTATTGGCGAATCGGGGCAATACAACTACCAAGGAGATGGTCCTCGACTACTCTCTTGTCAGCATAGAGGTTGAGCGAATTAGCCGCATTCTCACGATTATGCACTCGGCGATTTCCCGTATGTATGGCGCAGAAGTTGAGACGGGACTGCCAAATTAAGTTGCTAGAGCGGTAAGCGGAAGTTGAAGGGGGGAGGTGGAGATGAGCCAAAATTAGCAGGATGCATCACGATGCAATCAGAGATAATTCATAGTAGATGAAAACTTGAGTTTATTCGCTCTCGCCATTAACACATGCAGGAACGCCAAATATTTGACTGGTGGCAAGTAATGACACCTGTAGGACGCCTCTTGACGCTGGCGCTGTTTGCGCCTCTGCTAGTACTCAACGTTTGGGCCATCTCTTCAATTTTTGCCTATTTCCACTCGCTGATTGTGATTTTAATCGGGGCTTCCCTGCTAGCGTTTATACTAAATTATCCCGTTAATTGGATGGTGCGCCAAGGTGCGAAGCGAGAACAAGTTGCGATTCTGGTATTTTTGCTAGCTTTATCGCTGCTGATTGCGTCAGGAGTAACGCTTGTACCCATCGCCCTTAATCAAGCGGAGCAGCTAGTAGTGCGCTTACCGGAATTGATCGACTCTGGGCGACGGCAATTGATTGTGTTGAATGCTTGGGCTGGAGCTCAGGGCTTACCAATTAGCCTAGATGCCCTAGCAATGCAAATCAACGGTCGGTTAAAGGCAGAATTGCAGGCGATCGCTGGACAAGTCTTGAATCAGGCCGTAGTGACATTTACTAGTCTGGTGGATTTTGTCTTGACGATGGTGTTGGCGTTCTATCTGCTACAAAACGGCGATCAGCTTTGGGTCAGTTTAGTGCAATGGCTGCCTGCCCCCATCCGACAGCCTTTTTCGCAAACCTTACGTCTGGGCTTTCAAAATTTTTTTATTGGGCAACTGATTTACGCCACCTGTTTAACTGTGGCCTTGGTTCCTACTTTTTTGTGGTTGAAAGTGCCCTTTGGTGGGCTATTTGGCTTAACGATTGGCCTTCTGGCCCTAATCCCTTTTGGTGGAACCGTTGGCATTATACTGACGACTCTATTGGTAGCACTCCAAGATGTCTGGCTAGGATTGCGGGTACTGTTAGCAGCTGAAATCGTGCAGCAAATTCTGGAGAATTTAGTAGCTCCCCGGATTTTGGGAAGTGTCACTGGGTTGAATCCAGTATGGGTATTGCTTTCAGTCTTGATCGGATCTCAAGTTGGCGGTCTATTAGGTGTAGTCGTGGCGGTACCAATTGCGGTTGTGATTAAAGCGGCTTTAGAAGCTTTACGTTCACGTCGCAATGGGGTAAGTAAACAAGTAAGCTAAAGCTTTACTTCATAAAGCGCAAAACACTGTGGGGGAATTGTCAATGCTTCTTCATGCTTGAGCTTTTCAGGCAATGTCGCCCCAGGTCCCATCCACTTAATATCAGAAGAGTCTAAGATTTTTTGCCAGTTATTACTTATTAGAGTAGGCGTAAAAGAAATATGCTTTTTGTTGAAGTTCATAATGTAAAATATTTGGCTTTCATAGCTCCAACGACGAAGTTGTAAAAGTTTGTCCTCATTGCAACTTACTTCTAGACTTTCCTTGTCGAGATTTTTCAGAGCGGGGACTGTTCGACGTAGTTGAATTAACTCTCGATAAAAGTCCCGAAGAACTTTATGCTTGCCTATCTCTTGATTTTCCCATTTAAGCTTGCACTTTCGAAATGTGTCAGCACTTTGCGGATCTTGTGGTTCACCTTGACCAACAAAAGCAGCAAATTCTTCTTGCTTACTCTGCTGTATTTCTTTAATCAAGTGCTCGTCTGAGTGACTGATAAAGAAAAAGAAAGGCGCTTCCTCTCCGTATTCTTCTCCCATAAATAGAAACGGAATAAAGGGAGAGAGTAAGACTGCGCCAGCGGCTAACTTTAGTCCTTCTAAGGAGATAAGTTTAGATAATCTTTCCCCCAAGATACGATTACCTATTTGGTCGTGAGATTGAGAATATACAATAAATTGAGTCGCTGCTTCCTCTTTAGATGAGTTGCCATGGCGGCGTTTTCTATGGGGAGCATACTGTCCAGAGTAGACGAAGCCTTCTCTGAAGGCTTTTGCTAATTGTTCGCACTTGCCAAAATCTTGGTAGTATCTATCCTGTTCACCTGTAAGCAATGTGTGAAGTGCATGGTGGAAGTCGTCATTCCACTGAGCATCTATTCCATATCCGCCCACAGCTTTTGGTCGAATAACTTTAACATCATTTAAATCACTTTCTGCTGTTATGTAAAGTTTACGGCCTTGCTGCTGGGAAAGGACAGTAACTGTTTCTGCTAGTTCCTGTAGAAAGTGTTTAGCGCTCAAATCGCAAATTCCCTGAATTGCGTCTAAGCGCAAAGCATCTATATGGTATTCTTCGAACCAGTACCGGGCATTTTCTAGCCAAAAGTTACGGACGCCGTCGCTGTAGGCATCATCAAAGTTAATAGCCTCCCCCCACACAGGTTGGTATTTCTTTGTAAAGTATGGGGCAAAATCAAATAAGCAATTTCCCTCGGGACCGATGTGGTTGTAGACAACATCAAGAATGACTGATATGCCATGCCGATGACAGGCATCAATAAGTTTTTTAAAGCCTTCTGGACCTCCATAGAAATTCTGTACGGCATAGGGAAAAACACCATCATACCCCCAGTTACGCTTACCAGGAAATTGGGCGACTGGCATAATCTCAATTGCATTAATTCCTAGTTCTTGTAAGCTACTGAGTCGAGGAATTATTGCTGCAAAAGTCCCTTCTGTCGTGAAGGTACCGACGTGGAGTTCATAAATGATCATTTCTTCTAAAGAAACGCCAGCCCAATCAGTATCATTCCAGGTAAATGTATGTGGATCAATAATTTGAGAAGGTCCATGTACGCCTTGGGGCTGATATTTTGACGCAGGATCTGGTCGCTCGATGTTTCCTTCAAGTTTGTAGAAGTAAAGCGTTCCTAAAGCAATGCCTGAAGTTGCTACTTTCCAGTAACCCTCATCATCTTTTGCCATAGGGATAAGGCGCTGTTGAGGTGAAACAATTTGTACGGCTACCTCTTTAAGTAAGGGTGCCCAAACGGTAAATTCACAATTACCGAACCCATAATAATTGGCCCCAATCTTCACGCTCAGTTTCTCCTCTCTAAGTTGGTATCTGGTCATTTCAGGAGATTATACCCTCCGCATATTTCTACTAACTGGGTCAAAACCAGGAGAGAACCGGGTGTGTTCGTCGTAACAGGCTCCACTCAAATTGGCTTCGTACAGCTTTGTATATCTGAGATTAGCTTGCCTGAGATTGGCCTCAGCTAGGTTAGCCCCACTCAAGTTAGCCCTGGTCAAGTTAGCCTTGACCAGGTTGGCTCCACACAGGTTAGCCCCCCAGAGTTTGGCTTTAGCTAAGTTGGCTCCACTCAAGTTTGCTCCCCAGAGTTTGACTCCAACCAGGTTGGCACCAATCAGCTTTGCTTGGGCTAAGTCAGCTTTAGTAAAGTCTCTATGCCCAGATGCGTAGTACTTAAGTAGTTCATTAGCATCCATAGTTAGTTTCTCTACGGGTTTTTCGTAGCAGAGGCACCGGGGGACAGATCTCCACCCAGTACCACTTCTAGTTTAGGACGACACCAGCGCTACTACACTGGGGTAAAAACTATTGACGTTTGTCGATCCAGGATGTCTAGATCGACAAACATTACGTGGGGTGCGCGAACTTGAACCTGAGTCAGCGGTTGAGTTGGATAAATTTCTTTATTGAGAATTAGACGCTTGAGTACTGGCTGACACTTTCCTAGCAGATGCTTTCTTCCGCCTCAATGCAATACCTAGACCGCCCACTACCAATGCACCAACGGTCATCGTTGGCTCAGGCACACTAGCAGGTGTAACCTGAACACTAGAACTGGAGTCAAGGAAAGGAGTACCATTAGGTCTATAGAAGAGATTGAAGGTAGTGATACCAGGAGCTACAACTTCTCCGCTAGGAGTTCGAAGATCGGTGAGGAAGTAATTGTATGCGGTTCCTCCAATATCAGCGTCTAGCACGCTGATGTTCTGAGATTGAGTGTCAAAGTCAAATCTCAAAAATCTGTCGCTGGAGACACCATTTACGACTGAACTCCCACTTTCAAGCAAGTTCTGCGCTGGATCAAAGAAGGAAACTGAGAGTGACTGCAAGAACTTAGTCGATCCTGCACCAGATTCTGAAATGACTTCCGGAGCATTGGTTTCGTCGTAGCTGAAAGCGCCAGTTGCAGAGTAACCATTGTCTCCTTTCCAGCTAAAGTTAAAGTCAACCGCTTGTGCCGGATTTATTGTTGTCAGGATTGTAGCCAAAATAGAAGTAGTGGTTGCCGCAAGTGCAGTAGCTTTGACCCTGATCACAAGTGGTGACAAAATGCTTTTAACTATGCTTCTCACCATGATTTTTCTTTGCCTAAATACAAACACACCTTCAAAACTATATAGATGGCAAATTAAATCCAGGATAAGAAAGCATTAAGCATCACGAACCAGTAGCTTGAATTAGCGTCATACGCACTGCCTTTCTCACCTAAATGGCTTCGCAACGATATTGCTGAATTTGCGCTAAACGCCCCTGCCGTGAAGGTGCTCCTACCGGAGATTATTCAATTCATTGGTTATTCAGCCGATATCGCACCTTGAAGTCGCCATCCACATCACCATTTTCTACATCTTTTGGGGAGTGTCTGGAGGTGCTCTGACTGTTCTCCTGCTCTCTCAAACCACCAAATTCTATTCTTTTAGTGAACCCCAAAAAATCGGCGATAGATTGAGTGCCAGACTTGTGTGATGGATGCTCAGGCTTATTGCTACTAAGTGGATTGAGAAAAATTCCTCCAGAGCCTCTGGGGGAATCTTTGGCGATACTTCGGCTCGTTAGCCCTCGGAGAGACGCGCCCGAGTGGGTTATCGAGCCCTCTTGTGGTTGTATAGGCACTTCTTCTGGTCGTGCTTCGACTTTGTTTGATGCCCATCCAGTGAAAAGCGCTCCGATTACGAGTGCGGTGAGAACTCCACGTATCATTCGCTTCATCCTAAATTCTGTAGTTGTTCCAACGTCTTTGACTACCACTAACATTCTTACATTCATCCAACGAAATCGCTTGTGATACATAGGGGCATCTAAACAGGTGCCCTTTTACCAAAGAAGACGCGGTGACGCGCAACAGAGGGAGACGCGGAGCGCGACCTCTCTACTAGTACCGTATCCGTCCGCTCAAGCGCGGTCAGGAGTACTGGGGGTTCTAAGTGTTTCCACACAACATCTTCATCATTTTATGGAATTGAATGAAGATTTTACGCATACAACACCTACACATAAACAAATACTTGTATAGTATTGTACATTTACTTAAGTAATAGTACGCATAAAGCTAATAATCACTATGGCTATGGCTCTACAGGAAATTAACCGCGCAGTAAAAATCCATGACTATATAGGAAAATTAGAAGAATTAACAAATTTATCGCTTAAGAATTCACCAATAATTTTAGGATTATCAAGTCAAAAAAACATATTTGATCTACCTCCTTATACCAAAGATTCTTATGAGTATGTAGAACAACTATACGAAGATGTTAGCGACCATGATTTACTTTTTAAGGCAATGAGAACAGGCTGGTCTTATATAGATTCATCTCGTAAGCTTTTTCCAGAAAGTAAAGAAGAATATTATAAACAGCTGATTAAATCTCATGTTTTCTATAAGGCGAAACAACTTGGTTATTTAATTCAAGATAATCAATTGAAAGAAAAACAAGTTTGTCATGGAGAATATGAAGCATATTATGCTGTTCATGAAATTTTCCATGGTCATGCTCTAGGAATTTGGGAAAAAAAGTATAATTTTGACAATTTTATGTATAGTTATGCAAACTGGTATAAAAATGTCAAGCTAATTACTTCTCAATTTATAGTTCCTAGTTCACTTCATAGAAATATAACTCCTTTTATCCTTGATCAGTTATGGCTAGTTTCTGATGATAAAAATCAAGTTAGGTTGCTGGGTTTAGAAATTAGTGGGGAACACCATTTTTTCAATAGGGTAGATAGTAAGACGTTGGGGAATGAGAATTATTTAAAAAATCTAGGTTATGAAATGTACTACGTGCCAAGTTGGTGGTGCCGAGTCGATCCTTATCGTGTAATCTGTGAGTTTTTAGATGTATCAGGTATTTTCCCAGATGCCATACGTTATTTAATTGGGTCAGAGCTCAACAGTATAGATGAATATATCTGTGGAATTTGTTATGCTCCAATGGTGAGATGGAATTGGGATTGGATACAAAAATGCAAAGTAGGTAATTCTACTGTACTAGCTCATAAAAGTTGCGCGATTCATAGAAAGAATAGCTGCTGCTAAAGGGCAACCACCGAGTTCATTATCCCTGCCGAACTGATGACGGCTTTAGTTAAAACGGGTGCGGCAGGACTCGAACCTGCGGCTCGCGACTTAGAAGGTCGCTACTCTGTCCACCTGAGTTACGCACCCAAAGGTCAATTGGCAACTTCCTGAGACAAGTTTTACAGTCCAGGGTCAACCACCGACTCAGCGACAGCAAAAGACAGTAGGAGAAAAACTAGCTATCTTCAAGCTGTTTGCTTATGTTATCAAAGATTGTGTCCATGCTGCCATGGACAAGCTGTTACTCACAGCCGGAACTTTTGCGTAATATTATCTCCGTTTAATTATCCTTAAGTTAGACGGGAAGTAGGGAATGGGCAATAGGGAGTGGTGAACTCCCCGTCTTGACAAGTAACATGGGTATTCAAACGGATTTGACATAACACATGCAGTCTGAAGCATCTAGACTGGTGAACTCACCTCAATCCAACCATTTGAGGCATTGGCACAGCGGATTTGACGACGTCATGATCTCGATTATCGCTACAATGGTATTATTAACCTCTTAGGGCGGACGCTTTGCTTAGTAGAGGCGAAGAATTAAAACAGCGTTCTCTTGCTGCTGACTACAGATGTTTTCAGTGTTTAGTGGGGTATTAATGCTCATTAGCATTGTAGTGGATCATAACATGTCAAGCTATTCTTACCGCGCTGGTGGGCAAAAACGGGGGTTAGGAAAACTGTAGTATGACTATAAGAAAGATAACGGATTCTGACAAGGAAGAAATCCTCGACTTGTATCGAAGCACTGGAGAAACGACGTCAACCCTAGCTGAACGCTATGGTGTCAGTAATTCGACGATTAGCCGCCTCCTAAAAAGTACCTTGGCTGAGGATGAGTATGAAACGCTGATCGCTTCAAAGCGTGCAGCTAGAACCTATCACTCAGACGCTACGCAAACGCTGCTATTTAGTGACGAGCCAAATATTGTGGCTGCTGAGACGTTGGGAGAGGAGCCAGAAAGATCAACGCCAACGGCGGCAAGAACACAACCAGAACTTTTACACATTCCAGCCCCCATACCAGTCCTAAAAGCCAATTCAGTGATACAGAATTCAGACAACCGTCTGAGTTTACCTCAGACCTTAGACCCCCAGCCTTTGAAAATAGCAGCCCCAAGTCCTAGTCAACTCAATGAGGATTCGGGTGCACAAGCCAGCGCTGTAGCACAAATGCTAGGGGAGGATCTGCTAGACGATTCAGAAGAGTTAACGGATTTAGATGATGATGAGGATGATGATGATCTAGATGACCTAGATGACCTATACGAGGACGATCTGGATGAGGGCAGATCTCTAGTCAAAAGACCATTGCCATCTGAAACTTTGATCCGAGTCTTGCCGCTGTCAGAAGCGACCCTACCCAAAACTTGCTATCTAGTTATAGATCGTGCATCGGAATTAATCACGCGACCGCTTAGGGATTTTGGCGATTTAGGGCAAATCCCCAGCCAAGAATTCCAGCAGAAAACGCTGCCCGTGTTTGATAACCACCGGGTAGCGCGGCGTTTTTCGACCAAGCGAGACCGAGTTATCAAAATCCCGGATAGTAAAATGCTCCAAAAGACTCGTTCCCATCTACAAGCCAAAGGAATTACGCGGCTGTTGGTTGATGGTCAGATCTATTCGTTGTCCACGACTTTGCCGTAAAAAAGGAGTCAGGAAGGTTTAAGGATGGACAAAAACGCTGCTCTGGCTGGCTATGGTGTGGTATTTGTAACAACTGCTTCGCGGCAAGAAGCGGAGGCGATCGCTACCTCTGTCGTTCAATCCCGGTTGGCTGCTTGTGTGAGCCTAGTACCAATACACTCGATCTACACCTGGCAGGGTGAACTGCATCAAGAAGAAGAGTGGCAGTTGCTAATTAAAACTGACCTGGCACAATTTAACACTCTAGAAACCAAGATTCGAGAGCTGCACTCTTACCAAGTACCGGAAATCATTGCGCTACCCGTGATTGCCGGTTCTCAACCTTACCTGCAGTGGATTTCCGAGCAGGTGAAATGTTAAAATTAAGCTAATCATCGTAATGTCGATTAGATTACGGGCAATTAAGCGGCGACTGGGGTGTTTCTAATTTCCCTAGTGGCGATAATGGACGTATGATTGCAATTCCTTCAAACTCCAATGGTTAAATCATCAACTCCCACTCCCGCTACCCGCAAGCCTTCTAAAGTAGAAGGGCTGAAAGAAAAAAGTAATTTTTTGCGTGAACCGATCGCAACCGAGATCCTTCAGGACACAACTCACTTTACAGAAGACGCAACTCAGCTCTTGAAGTTTCACGGCTCTTACCAGCAGGACAACCGAGATAATCGGATCAAGGGGCAGGAGAAGGACTACCAGTTCATGCTGCGGACGAAGAATCCAGGGGGCTTTGTACCACCGCAGCTATATCTTACGCTAGACCGCTTGGCTGAAGAATACGGCAACCAAACTTTGCGAACAACGACTAGGCAGGGTTTTCAACTGCATGGGATTTTGAAGAAGAATCTCAAAGCTGCGCTCGCAGCCATCGTTAAAAGCATGGGTACGACACTAGGTGCCTGCGGTGATCTCAACCGCAATGTAATGGCTCCCCCGGCACCGTTCAAAAACCGGCCGGAGTATCAGTATGCTTGGGAATATGCTGACAACATTGCTCAGCTGCTAACTCCTCAGACCGGTGCTTATTACGAAATTTGGCTGGATGGGGAAAAGGCAATTAGCGCTGAAGAAAACCCAGACGTAGTGGCGGCACGGCAAAGTAATGGCACGGGGACGTTCCAAAACTCGGAAGAACCGATCTATGGCACGCACTATATGCCTCGCAAGTTCAAGTGTGCCGTGACGGTGCCAGGGGATAACTCGGTTGATTTGTATTCCCAAGACCTCAGCCTGGTAGTGATAACCAACGACCAGAAACTAGAAGGATTTAACGTCTTTGCGGGTGGCGGACTCGGTCGCACACTCAACAAAGAGGAAACGTTTGCCCGTCTAGCTGACCCAATTTGTTATGTGGCTAAAGATAATGTCTACGACTTAGTTAAGGCAATTGTAGCTACTCAGCGCGACTACGGCGATCGCACAGATAGGCGTCACGCTCGCTTGAAATACCTAATCCACGATTGGGGCGTTGACAAGTTCCGCTCAATGGTAGAAGGCTACTTCAGAAAACCACTAGAAACCTTCAAGGCGCTGCCAGAATTTAAGTACGAAGATTTCCTTGGTTGGCACGAACAGGGAGACGGGAAGCTTTTCCTGGGTATCTCGATTGAAAATGGTCGCGTTAAGGATGAAGGCTCGTTCCAACTTAGGACTGCCCTCCGCGAAATTGTGCAGCAATTTGCTTTACCCATCCGACTGACACCGCATCACAATGTAATTTTTTACGATATTGAACCGGACTTGCAGCAGGCTATTGAGCAGATTCTCGCTCGCTACGGCGTTCAAGCTGACCCAGATGCCCTTAACCCTTTGGTACGGTATTCGATGGCTTGTCCTGCCCTGCCCACTTGTGGCTTGGCAACTACCGAATCGGAACGGATAATGCCCAGCGTCCTAAAGCGAATTGAAGCGCTTTTGGACAAGGTTGGCTTGGAGCAAGAAGACTTTGTTGTGCGGATGACAGGCTGTCCTAATGGTTGTGCTAGACCATACATGGCAGAATTGGGTTTTGTGGGTAGTGGACCTGAGAGTTACCAAGTTTGGCTAGGGGGGTCAGGCAACCAAACTAGACTGGCACAAACCTATGTAGAAAAAATGCACATTAATGATCTGGAGGCGGAATTAGAGCCGGTGTTTGTCTACTTCAAACAGTCTCGCCAGTTGGAAGAGAAGTTTGGAGACTTTTCTGATCGCGTTGGGCTAGAAGCCATTCGTGAATTTACTGCTAACTACAAGCCTGATGCGGCAGAGGTACTAGATGACAGATGAAAGAAATGGCTTATTAGAGGTGACTCCAAATACAGAAATAACAGACAGTGGCAAGGAATTGGTTGAGGAGATTCCACCTACTAGCGGTGCTGCTAAACTGCGTCGCCGAGTTAGCCTTCGAGATGAGGTTTATGGACGACTGAAAGAAACTGCCGCCCGTCAAGGTAAACCTATAACTCAGTTGGTCAATGAGGTGATAGAAGCATACTTAAACGATCAGCAACTCCCTTCTTAATATCAAATCCGTTTGATGCCCATATTACTTGTTAAGACGGGGAACTCGGGGCCCCCACGCAGTGGGGATTAGGGGCAATGGGGAATAGGGAGTAGGGAGTAGGGGAAGAAACTTTAGTAAAATAATCGCTTTGGTAAGTTTTCACCCAACGGGCAATCGCGGTCGCCTGCGGAGGGAAACCCTCCTGCAGCGCCGCCTCACCACTGCCCATTCCCTACTCCCTGTCTACTTGAGAGCACTTCAACGGGGACAACATAACATATTGGCTCAACTGCAAAGACTAGCGATCTCACCCTCCCAGCGGCAAGACGAAAAAATTGTTTTGACGACCCAGCAACAGCATTACTTAATTCGGGTGTTGCGGCTGAGGAGTGGGGATCGCTTTATTGCGATGGATGGACTGGGACAGTGGTGGCTAGCTGAGTTGAGAGGAGCAGAGGGGCAAATATTAGAGCCGATTCCGAGCCAAACGGAGTTGCCCATATCCATTACTTTGTTGGTGGCGTTGCCAAAGGGAAACGGCTTTGATGAAGTGGTGCGCTACTGCACTGAAATAGGAGTAACTTGCATTACGCCAGTTTTCAGCGAACGCACGCTTCCCAAGCCTAGTTCCCAGAAGCTAGAACGCTGGCGACGGATTGCCCAAGAGGCATCTGAGCAATCCGAACGCCAGATTGTTCCAACGATCTTAGCCCCAGTTCCTTTGCGTACAGGTCTTTTCAGTGGAGTTGCTTCTCATCGTTACCTTTGCACCGCTCGCGGTAGCTACCCCCACTTACTTGGTTGCTTACGCGCCTCTATCCTAACTACTAACTTGGATGCCATAATGATTGCTACTGGACCAGAAGGGGGATGGACGGCAACTGAGGTGGATGAAGCGATCGCTGCCGGGTTCGAGCCTGTTTCCCTAGGTCGCCGCATTCTTAGAGCAGTTACAGCCCCAATAGTTGCCTTGTCTGTGGCTGCTGCAGCACTTGAAGCCTGAAGAGGCAGGGGGGGGCAAAGGCTCTGATCCGGGCGGGTACAAGGCACCGCCCCTACCCTGCCATTGTTTCTATGACTGTCCACAACTTGGTATTAGGCTTAGCCTGGAGTTTTAACCTGGCGTGCCATGTCTAAGAAAGGATTCATATTGGGACCCGGACGACGACGACCGTTGGAGTTTGCAGACGGAGCGAGATATTTAGGAGCAAACGTGGTTTCAGCTTGATTCTGACCGTTCACGCTTACTACTGAAGATGCGGGTTTAGCGGGTTTAGCCTTAAGTCCCTCGGCGGTTTGAACTAGCTCAACTTGGGGGGGAGGTGGGGTTGTAGCCGGGTCTGCTTTAGCTGGTTGAGCAGCAGCAACTTTGGCTGGGGTTTTAGCTGGCTCTGCTTTAGCCGGTTGAGCAATTGGTTCTGGAGCTTTTGACATTACAGACTTGGCTTGTTCTGGAGCTTTTGACATTACAGACTTGGCTTGTTCTAGAGTTTTTGACGCTACAGCCTTGGCTTGTTTTATCACCTCACCAGGCTTCTGCTCGTCGGCTTCGTTAAGTTCCATGAAGTAGCCTTTACTTTTCCGAGATTTGGCAGTACTTGCCACCGGTTTTTCGCCTGCTTCGATACTGGGGTGATTTTTCTGAAACTTCTTCCCACCCACAAGCCCAGTAAAGAAAGATAAAATCCCGCTAAATAAGTTTTTGATAAAACCGACCATTTTAACTGCTCCTGGCGTTGATCTAACGAACTTGACTAAAGAAAGATGGGAAGAGAGGGAGCTAGGGGTCCCCTCATAGGACTAGGGACTTCTCCCCCTCTTGACATTGGCCTAATTTTTGCCTTGCAACTCAATTTTAAGTGACAGCTTTACTCCACTTTTCGTCGGGAGGACAAATGTCTTGAAAGTCCTTCTTTTAGGTAAGTGACACCTATATGCAATCAGAACTAATTATTAAATTCCCTAATTACTTAAGACAAGATTTTTAGAGATTTGTTGACAAAACTTTACCTAAGTGCGCTTTTTAGTCCTAATACCTAAGACTTCTTGGCGAAAAAGAGTATAAAGTACTTTATAAATAGTTACATATATTTAAGCAATGGTCTAAGCAATGGTCGAGGCTTGTAGTCACAGTTCAGATCAGCGGAATCCTGTGTTGTTAGTTCACGGTATCAACGATACAGGAGCTATTTTTCATAAAATGGCTCCGTACTTGACCCAGATGGGTTGGTCTGTCTATGACCTAGATCTGATACCCAGTAATGGTGAATTGGGTCTTGACCAACTAGCAGGGCAAGTTGTTGATTACATCGCCGCCACCTTTTCACCAGAACAACCTTTGGATTTAGTCGGCTTCAGCATGGGAGGAATTGTGAGCCGCTACTATGTCCAGCGGTTGGGTGGAATTAACCGCATTCAGCGTTTCATTACGCTGGCTTCTCCTCACAACGGTACTTGGACTGCCTACTTTCGCTCTGGCCTCGGCTGCATTCAAATGACCCCAGGTAGTACTTTCTTGCAGGAGTTGAATCAGGATGCCGCGATGCTGAAGCAGCTAAACTTTACATCTATCTGGACACCCTTTGATTTGATGATTGTGCCATCAATCAGTTCTAGAATGCCTGTAGGTCAAGACGTGCAGGTACCAGTCTTGGGTCACGCTTGGATGCTGACAGATTCTTGGAGTCTGAATGCTGTAGCGGCAGCGCTGTCCGAACCAGTTAAGTAGGAACGCGAAGTCGAGTTTCCTTAGGAGAATCGCCAATTTGGGCATATTCGCGACTCCCAAAAATTGCCTCCTCTGCATAACGGTAATACTTAAACTCGATCAAGTTATAGAACGGATCTTCTAAAAAGAAGGTGCGGTGCTCTGTAGGAAGACCAGGAAAGCGGTGCTTGGCTTCTTCTCTAAATTGCAGTTGCTGCTGTTGTGCTCGCTCTAGTACGCTTTCCCAATCGCTTTCAGAAGCAAAAATCAACCCAAAGTGTCTAGGATAGATGCCCCGCTGCGGTGAGAGGGGTTCTTTGGTAATGTGACCCACTAGCTGATGACCATATAAATTGAGAATTAGGGCCTGATGGGTTTCACGACCGGCAGTGCAGCCCAGTCCATCGACATAAAATGCTTTTGCCTGGGCAATGTCGGTGATAGGAAAGGCAAGATGAAATAGAGTCTTGTTCATAGCTTGTGTCTGGAGGGCTAGTAGTTGATGCTTTCTACGATATATTTTCTTAATAATCCTTGGCTAGTTGCTGTTGGGTTGAACACAGTTTTATTAGCGATCGCCTGGGTTGCTCCTAAGAAACTACTGACTCAGGGGGGGCTAATCCACGCCTGGCTGCTGGGTGTACTGATTTGGGGTAGCTTGGGCTGGCGGGGATATTTGGTGGTGTTGTTTTATTTTCTCGTTGGTTCTGCAGTAACGCGCGTTGGTATGGCTCAAAAGGAGGCAGAGGGAATTGCGGAGAAACGCTCTGGAGCACGGGGACCAGAGAATGTCTGGGGTTCTGCTCTGACTGGGGCAATTTGTGCCTTGGGGATTTTGGTGGTTCCTGCCTTTGAGGTAGATACGCAATTAATTACCTCTCTACTGCTATTGGCATATGTGGCAAGTTTCAGTACGAAGCTCTCAGACACTTGCGCTAGTGAGGTAGGGAAGGCTTACGGACAGCGGACGTTTCTCATTACTAACCTGCAACCAGTACCCCGTGGGACAGAAGGGGCGGTGAGTTTGGAGGGGACGCTAGCTGGGTTGGTAGCATCAGCTGTGAGCGCACTTATAGCCTGGGCGGTAGGTCTAATCGACCCCCTGGGAGTGGTCTTTTGTGTACTAGCAGCATTTATTGCCACCAATTTAGAAAGTGTGATTGGTGCAACGTTACAAGCCAAGGTAAGCTGGCTCACGAATGAGGTGGTAAATATTTTTAACACACTGATCGGTGCGATCGCAGCCGTGCTACTAGCGTTAGCATGGCACTCGTATAGCCTGCTGCACTAAATATCTCGTTTCTAGGCTCTGCCTAGAAATGCCCCAGGGTCGGCTCTGCCGACTAATCCGCAGCAGAATGGGTAATTAAAGCAGTGGGAAGGTTGCATCTGGGGACAATCAATGGCATGAGGTGAGGCAGAGCCTCTTCAAAGCATTCCCAGGCGGAGCCTGAGAACGAGTTAGTTTTCGAGGATTCAAAGTATGAACAACGATAACGAAACTAATCTAATGGCTGAGTACACAATTATGCAAGGAGCAATCAATACTGCTTCACAGTTCATAATCCAGATTTTCGGTTTTAGTATAGCTGCAATAGTAGCCTTAATTGTAGGTAGCTTCCAGTTAAAGAACATATATTTGCTTTCAGGTGTGATTGTAGTAATTTTGTCATCAGCAACTTATATTTCTTTGCAAACAAGGTTAATAACTGATACGGAAACATACATCGTTGTATTTATAGAGCATTATCTTAATAATTTCAAGTGGAAACAAAGATTATTTGAAAAGCATAAAGACCACAAAAAAGAGAATAAAAAAGCAATTTTTGCTAGACTTTTTGTTTTTTCTGACTTTGCTGCACTAGCATACTTCTTTATACTGATTTCCACAGCTTTATTATCACTGTGCAATTTCCCCAGGGACTGGCTTAACTATACGTTGAGCCTTCTGTTTCTAATGACGATATTATTTTTTTTGCATGACTTAACAAAGTACACTAATGATAAGTATTATTCTAAATCCATTGATTCTTGGAAAGCTCTTAAACAGAAGCAAGAAACAGAAAATTTAAAGCAAATACAAAGTTTCGTTCCTTTACAGGCAAAATTAGTAGACAGCAACGGCACAGAATTTCCTATTCCTGAATCTGCTTATCAGATGTTACATCAAGCCCTTCAACTAATGGCATCAGGTGAGGCAGTATCTGTGGTACTACAAAAGCGAGAGGTGACAACCCGAGAAGCTGCAGAGCTTCTAAATATGCCACGACCTTACTTAATCAAGCTACTAGAGGAAGGAAAGATACCTTATACCAAAGTGGGGCTACATCGATATATTCGCTTTGAAGGTGTAATGACATACAAGAAGCAGCAGGATATTCAGCCTCGGGAAGGACTGAGAGAGCTTACCCAATTTCTTCAGGATGAGGGATTTTACGAAGACGAGGGAGCCGAATCCAACTCCAACTCCTAGCATGGAAATGAGCTCTGTTATTTTAGATTCCTGTGTACTCTTCCCTATGCCTCTATGCGATACTCTGTTGCGTGCTGCTGAGTGTTGCTGAACTACTCGGCAAGTTGAGCAATCAAGTTCCAGTATTTGCAGATAAGATTCGGATTGCTCAACAAAATACTGAAAATTGATTAGCTGTAAGCCGCATACTAGTGTTAAATCTATTATCGTTAAACGGTAAAAGACAAATATGAAAGCACAAGTATTTAGAGGCGTCAATCAGCTGAGCTATGAAGAACTGCCGGTACCAACTCTTAAACCGGATGAGGTGTTGGTGCAGGTGCGGGTAGTAGGGCTGTGTCAGTCGGATATCAAAAAGATTCGTTATCCCCTCTATGAACCCCCCCGCGTTTTTGGACACGAAACTGCCGGGGAAATCGCCGCCATAGGTGATGAAGTAACTGGTTGGGAAGTAGGGCAGCGGGTTGCAGTGATGCACCACATCCCGTGCATGCGTTGTGGTTACTGCCTCAATGAAAACTTTTCTATGTGCGAGGTCTACAAAAACATCTCCACAACGGCTGGATTTACTCCCAGCGGCGGCGGATTTGCTGAGTACGTAAAAGTTCCAGGTCACATTGTCCGCAACGGAGGGCTGATTCCGATCCCAGATGGAGTGAGTTTTGAAGAAGCGAGTTTTGTGGAGCCAACTAACTGCTGCCTCAAGGCAGTTAAAAAAGCCCAGATTGCCCCAGGTCAAACAGCATTGGTAACGGGTGCTGGACCGATTGGGCTGATGTTCATTATGCTAGTGAAGTACTTCGGCGCTAGAGTGATCGCAACTGACTTACTCCCTTCCAGAATTGAAAAGGCTTTGAGTGTAGGGGCAGAGGCTGCTTTTGATCCTCGTGACCCCGATTTACACAGCAAAGTGCAAGGACTCACCAATGGCATGGGGGTCGATACAACTCTATTGGCAGTTCCCAGTGACAAAGCTTTCTTTCAAGCCCTAGACTGTACCCGTAAGGGCGGTAAAATCCTCTTTTTTGCTGAGTTCCCAGATGAGGTGGAAATTCCGCTCAACCCCAATATCCTGTATCGCCGAGAGATTGACTTGATGGGTAGCTACAGTTCTTCCTACCGCCTCCAGAGCCTTGCAGCTGATATTGTGTTCAACCGGCGAATTGATGTAAAGGCTTTAATTAGCGATCGCTACCCATTGCAAAAGCTAGCAGATGCTGTGGAACGGGCAATCACTCCAACCCCTGAAACATACAAAATTTTGCTTTATCCCTAAGCAGCTAAGTATTGTCAACAACATTAATCAGGCTTGTAAAAATCTCTCTTTGGGTCTATTTTTTGAGAGCTTGTATTACTGGTATAGTTTATATCTATCATCTATCTAGTGATAGATATTTTCGTTTCGATTTTTATTGACTATGGACGCACCTCCTACGCGTGGGCAACTAGAGCGAACCCTCTCGCAACGGATTCAAGCTTTGTATCGCACTCAGTTGGAGCATCGACCAAGTAGAGTGTCTTGCCAGATCTTTGATGAAAAAATCGCCATTGTTCTAGAGGATTCGATCACCCAACCAGAGCAACTTCTAGTTAATAGTGGTCAAGAAGAGTTGGCTGAGCAAGTACGATCAGAGTTAGACGAGGCGCTTCAACCACAACTAAAATCACTAATTGAAGAAGTTGTTGGTGTAGCCGTGGTCGATTTGTTAAGCAATGCCAAGTTAGATACAGGTCGTACTGCTACTGTCGTTATTTTAGCTAAGACGCCTCAAGTTCGCGATCACTCTTAAACATCAGATTTATTGAATCGGCGTAAAACCGCACGGCGCAAGTGCACTGCGGATGTAAGCCGGTGAATTAGGTCGGCGTTTTAGGCCGACCTAATTCACATTAACCTTTGCAACTTCGAGTTAAGCCCTGTCTTTCTGAGTCTCAATGTAACGCTTCACTGCCTCTTCAGACACGCCACCGACTGAAGAATAGAAGGTTCCCTTACTCCACAATCCAGACCCCCAAAACTTCCGGCGCTTGAGATCAGGAAACTTAGTGAATATATACACGGCACTGATAGATTTCATCGTCTTGGCAATTTCAACTGGTGCAGTCGTATGGTCTGCCTGAACAAAAATATGTACGTGCAAAAGCGCATGATCTCCAGAGCGTGAAGCTTCCAGTCATAAGTCATACAGACCTCGGTGAGGATATGTTTCAGCTCTATCTCTACGGCTCCGTCTATTACGTGATGCCTGTATTTAGGGCACCAGATGATGTGATATCCTAAAGTGTGCTGTGCTTGATTGCTTGACAAAACTTGCATATTACTAGATTATATAAGAAGTCTCCAGTGTATCAAATGCAGCGCACTGTTTCTATCCCAGCCAACTTACCTCGTGAGCGGTTTCTACCACTCATGGGGTTTTGTGCTGAGATTTTTAATCGGCACGTTGATTGGTCACTCTTCAACCACACGTACAACAAAAGCCGCGCCCACAAAGACTTGTACGCGACATTGCGCTCTGAGTACCCCACCGTTCCTAGTGCTTTGCTCCAAACGGTGCGAGATACGGCAATGGAGGCAGTCAAAGCTACTCAGTTCAAGCGTCTACCGAGAAAGAAACCAACCTCGGCACTTCGGTATGACGCTCGAACAATTACTCTTAGATGCCAAGACTTGACTCTGAGTTGTATTGGCAAGCGAGTTAAAGTCAAGCTGCACGTCCCTGAGTATTTCCGAGAAGTGTACGACACCTGGAAGTTTACTGGCGCTACAGTTACTTACTCGAAGCACTCCAAAAAGTTTTGGGTGCGATTGGTATTTGAGCAGGCTGACCCCCCGGTATTGGAGGACGGAAATGTTTTAGGGATTGACAGGGGACTGTACCACTTAGCAGTCACATCGGAAAAACAATTCTTCTCTAGTAACAAGATTCGTGCTACTCAGCGCCGCTATCTATACAACCGTCAGAGACTCCAACAAAAAGGCACTCGTAGCGCCAAACGTCATCTTAGGAAGATGTCTGGACGCGAGCAGCGGTTCATGAAGGATGTCAACCATTGTGTTAGCAAGAAAATAGCGCATCTGCCCGATATTTCAATCTACGTGCTAGAAGACCTGACGGGCATTCGCAATCAGCGCCGTAATCGCCAGGTGAATAAGTGGATTTCTTCCTGGTCTTTTGACCAAATGGAACAATTCCTTGCCTACAAGTCAAAGGCTTTAGGGAAAAGGGTTGAATATGTTGACGCCAGATACACCAGCAAAAAGTGCAATCGGTGTGGACATATTAACGGCGCTAATCGGAAAAAGTCTCGGTTCAACTGTAGGTCTTGCGGCTATCACGAACATGCTGATTTGAATGCAGCTTACAACATTCGGTCGTGCATCAGCAAAGTGTGGGAAAAACAGCAAAGTCATGCCAAGACCAGGATTCTGAAGCTAAACCTGCTCGTTGTGCAGCAGTATTACCAAAGCGACTGTGTTCCCACATCCAGTTGAAGT
>JAABUQ010002286.1_pt1 | contig 38419 bp, 10 predicted proteins | sample 5560001 | NCBI WGS metagenome assembly JAABUQ01 (sample SAMN10711888, study PRJNA513371) | rock metagenome | isolation source: Antarctica rocks | place: Antarctica: Victoria Land, Finger Mt nord | collected 2015-12-18 | reverse complement strand
ACAACCCAAAAGCTAACACTCCACCCCCCCCCACCCAGGAACCTGCCTGACAATAACCGCCCTCCACCCCCTCCCCACCCCACACACCTTCACAATCTCCCTCTCCCCCGAAACCCTCCGCCGCACCAACCTCTCCACCCTCTTCCCGCTCCCTCCCTCCAAAACCACCCCCTGGACAAGCACCCACACAAACCTCGAACGCGCCCTCCTCCCCTCCACCCGCCTAGGCGGGCACATCCTCCAAGGCCACGTCGACACCACCGCCTCGATTATTAATGTGCGAGAAGATGGCGAGAGCCGGGTGGTGCGGTTCCAGCCAAGGGATCAGAGCGTGTTGCGTGGGGTGGTGGAGAAGGGGTTTGTGGGTGTGGATGGGGTGAGTTTGACTGTGACTGCTGTGATGGACCCTGGGGAAGCGGGGGGGGAAGGGTGGTTCGAAGTGATGATGATAAGTTATACGCAGGCTAAGATTGTGACGGCGAGGAAGGGGGTGGGGGAGGTGGTGAATGTGGAGGTGGATATGGTGGGGAAGTATGTGGAGAAAGCTGTGCGGGGGTTATTTGCGGGGATGGAGACGGGGGCTGGGGAGGGGGGGTTGGAGAGGATGGTGGGAAGGATTGTAGAGGGGAAGATGCGGGAGCTGGGGGGTATGCTGGGTTAGAGGAGTGGTTGGGGGATTGAGATATCATTTTTTAGAATGGACTAGCTAGTCTATCCATCATTCACTCCGCTGCGCCTGTGCTGCCATTAGTCGTACTTCGTGGTACTTGGTAGACGAATACCCCTTCCTCCGTCGGGAGTCGCGTATGGACCCCTTCACCTCTTGAGGATTGGACATTTGACTGGAAGTAAAAAGGGGCTTTTATTATCTAAGTGGCATTTCGAACACGAACATGCCAGAACGATGCCCGAGGTTTGTGGACTTTTGAAAGGGGTGTAGGATAAGGCGGTTGGGTCGTAAACGAGAAGAAATCCGAGACAGTCGTAATATTTTCTTTGTACGTAAGCGCAGACAGATAAAGTCGGTGGGGGAACCTCGCTCCAGAATGGCGCACTGGGGGAGATTGTCCCACGGACGATAATGCCCCGGATGTTAGGAAACGTGATTTTATACCCTCCATCCTTCATACATTCGCGGTTTCTGAAACCGTTCGTTTGTCAAAGCTGAACAATGTAGCATTATCATAGCTCAATTCTTCGTAACACAGATCCAGAGCGGGTCTATGTTGTTGCATCATTGCCAGGCAACAGGCGCAAGGATAAAAGCTGCCAAAGTGGGCGCCTTTCTTTTGATGCTTGTAGTTGTATAGGGGGTGCGAGCGCTACCAAAAAGGGTAACTCTCTCAGTGGTATTTCTGGCCTCTATTCTAGGTCCAAAATTCAAGTATTCAAAGCACTAATCGCCCGGATTTTTGGAGCGGGCCCAACATTCGAATCTGATCCAAGAGCATCACCGGCTTTTCTCTTCGTTGGTGGACTTAGAGGGGCATTGGCTGCAGCTTGCCGGCCACCTTTGATGGCATGTCCATGAGAGTACAAGCCGTTGTGGGGAGGAGACGTAGGAGCAACAGGAGGATGTTGGCTTTGCTTGAAGGCACCGATGACGCCTTTGTCGAAATGCGCCATGAGATCATTGGGAAACCGGGCGGAGGACGAAATCTGAGTGATTTTTTGGACGAGGTCCGCAGGGAGCTCCGCCTGGGCCACTTCATCATCAGACGAATCGTCACCAAAATCGACATAGTCACTGATGTCGAGGGCTTCATATTCAGAAGTATCGGAGCTACCTGCAAGGCTTCCCATATTCTCCTGCGGAAAAAACGGTAGTGTGCCATAAGATAGGTTGTACAGGGCGTTGTCAACCCCGCTCGCCCTTTGTGGGGCAGTGGCATCGAGCAGGTTGTTCATGGCCGGGCCAGTACCAGCGCCGAGAACAGGATCAGTAGAGACTTGGCTGCTGGCAAAGTCGCTAAAGTCATTGTCGCTGAAGTCAGCACCAGATACAAGTGTTGGCTGCCTCCTGCGAGATGAAGTTACTGGAGTGTTGATACCAGTGTTACGTTGGGATTCTGTCACTGTCTCGTATGGCGCAGGTCGCAATGCTTCATAGACGTCTACGCGGTTTCCAGTACGGCCAGGCAGAGCAAGAGCCTTTCGAGAATTAGGAACAAAGCTGTGCATGTAGGGCCCGCGACGATGGCTGGCAGGAGCCGATGGAATCTTGAAAGACATCGAAGCTGATGCTGGCGTGGATGACGTTGAAAAGCTGGGGGACCACGATGGTTGACGAAGAAGAAGTGACTTTGGCGCTTTGGTCAATACTAATGGGTGTTCGTCTTCCTCTGTGGTTGAACCATCATCATCAGCTAGTAGCACGAGGGTCAGCTTTGCAAGTCAGGTCACATGCAATATGACCCACTTTCGTAACCACTGGAGCTTCCAGAGGCCTCCTGATCATCAATGTCAAAGCGCGGCATGTCAACATCTTGCTGAGGACCACTTGGAAAAAAGATAGATAGATCTTGGTCGTATGAACCCACAGCTGCGTCCCCAGGGAGAGGCCGGACAGGGGTAGCAAAACGAACTCGACGAGAAGACTTTGTTTCAATTGACGGAATCGGAACGTCAAAGTCGCTAATAGGATTGAAAGCATGGATTTCTTCGGCAAGTACACTTTTAGCAGTTCGACCATACTGTTCTTCAAAGTAAGGTCCGTCAGAAAACAAGATATCGTCAACGTTGGGGTCAACTACTGTTCTCGACTTTGCCTGCCATGAGTCTTCGTCAGAGAGAGATACCATGATAGCTTTCTTGGTCTGTGCTTCGGTCTGTTTGAAGTCTTCGATGAGACTCTGTTCTTCGATTCTCTCGACGTTAGGCCAACCATCTTCGTCCTCGCTGACCACATCACCGTTGTCGCTGATCAAGTCCACAGCATTGTAGTCGTCATCGTCAACGTCGGGTTTCGCATTGCCTGCTTTGCTGGATCGCAGAGACCTACCACGTCTGACGCCGTCTTCATCCTCGTAGACTTGGGTCTTTTCTTCTGCAGAGCCATCCTCAAAGCCATGAAATTCTTCGCTCAATAGCCCCGCCTGGTTGTCGTTTACGTTTCTGACGACACCAGACGGGGCAAGGACAGCTGGCTCCGCAACTTCATCGTCTTCTTCATCATCCGCATCGTCGTCGTTGTTTGAGTCGGACTCAGCGGCGACCGCATCGCCCTTTGAAGAGTTCTCGGAAGAATTATCATCGGAAGTGCTGTTTGGGGTACGTGTTTGTGAGGCGCTGTTTGCGCCATTGTTGCTCGATTGGGGCGTTCTCCGCTTCTGTCGTTTGGTCTGGATTGTAGAGTTGAGGGGCAAGGCAATTGACGCCATGCTAGCAAGCGCGTTGTCATTAATCTTGCGAGACATCACTGCAGGAGTGTGGTATTTGATTTAGGTTTATTGGTAGATTCTTCCTAGAAGGTAGACTTGTGTCACTCGGAGGACTTCTCGTTCAAAAGTACGTGAATTGCGAAAGTTTGGAATTTGAGTTTTCCGTGACGGGGCAGAAACCGCAAGGCCGGTGCTTCGAAGTGTGATAGTGATTTGGCTGTATGAGGTTGTTGTCGGGAAATGGTAGAGGGATGGGCGGTGAGGGCAGACCACAACTCTCCTGCAGTCTCGAGGACCGGAGATGCGCGACCTGACTTGATAGTAGTGTCTCTTCGAAGGCTAAATGAGCAGCGGATAGCTGCTCGAGCAATCGAAAGAGGGGTTAATATCGTCGAAGTCGATTGAAATACTCGTTGGGCTGAGCCAATACTGAAGGGCATGCGAGTGTTACATCGCATGCCCTCCAGCAGGTTTATAGCACAGCGATCGCCTGAGGCATGGTTTCTTCGACGATATTGGATAGTAATGTGTTATGTATGCTTTTGATATGCTGTATGGCGACTTCGTTGTCTGTAAAAATGGTTATGGGGAGAAGAAAAAGAAGAGAAGAAGAAATTGGGCGACGAGGGAGTCCAAGGAGGTGGGACTGAATTTTTTACGCTAGCCGTTGATTGGAGGATTCTCTCACCGCCTGAAGTCTCTCTCCAACTCAATATCTAAGGTCTGATACCTAAGGTACCTTAGGTTATTCTTCCAACGTCTCATCTTGACTCGACTGGCTCCGTCTACGGCCCTCTACCTACCCCTTCAATCGCTGTTTGCAATGAGACTGGATTTTCTACATGGCCCCTCGACTCATTGCAGAAGACTCATGGTGCTCACAAGACGCATATCCTACGAACAAGAGGCGAGTCATTGCATGCGAGTGACTCACATGCTCTGATGCCTTTTCGAGAATGCAAGTACTGAGACTGCATGCCATGAGAAACGAGTCCTATAGCAATCGGTCCCTTGCTTAGAACACCTACGCAGTGATTGGCCCGGGGGGGAGTGGAAGGCCATGGGTGCCCAAACTTCGAGTGTGCAGCCTTTTTTCTCCGCCTTTGGTCGCCAGTAGCACGACCTCGACACTTAAGCATTGGATCAATCTTCCCTTTTACACCGAGGCTTTTGTATCTGCTCCGCTGCCGGCATCCAATATCTATCTAATTCAGGCTGTGCAGGGAAATGCAAAAACGTAAAGTAAGCGTAATTGTTTGGTGGGGCAATCCCGAAAGGCTAATTTTACCCGGCATTTGGCCGGTAAAAGTTGTCGGGCGGATGAGATGGTCAGTACTCCGCACTATGGGAAACAAACGCAAGTATCAGCCACTTCGAGCTGCTCTATACTCTGTATCATATCTTTAAAAAATATCGCTACTCATGTTGAATGCATAGATGATGTGTCCCCAACTTGTAGTGTATGAAGGATTTATTGGTAGCTGTTTACATATATAGGTATGCTTTAGCTATTTTCGTTTCTGTCCGTCATTACTTTACCCTCTCATAATATCGCGATAGTTCTACTATAATCATCGGAAACACTTCGTGGAGAACTTTTTGCAAAGAGTCAACAGCGAGCAGGGAACATAGGATCATAGTACACGGTTCAATATCCAATGTGCTATTGATACTTTAGGTTCCTGCAGACAAAAAATCTGATGCATGATGTGACAATAGCTCCGGTGAAACCCAACTTGGAGACGAAGACCGGAAAGGAACATGAGATAGTAAAAGACCTGAAGCGAGTGCGTCAGCGAGTTCGATCATGAATGGCGCTCCTGCCACCTACAATTTGATCCTCTGGCGTCTATGCGCACATACCGCGAACATCCTCAGAAAAAGCCATTCCCCGATTCCAGCAAGCTCCGGCTTCCTACAAAGCTGAACCCCCCAAACGGATCTTGGTCTTTCCTCACCCCCACCGAGTTCAAGGGGCTTGGAACCACAGGACTGACAGCCAGGTTCGTAAAGTCGGGCGAGAAATTCTCTGCCAACTCTGGATCGGTGATCAAAGGCTTGATGGGTGGCTCCAGCTCTCTTCTATCCAGCTTCACCCAATCAATCTTCCTGAAGAAGCGATGGTTCTTGATAGTCTGCATGTCCTTTGGCATAGACGCGCCCAGTCTTTTCTTAGGCTCCTTACGGAGAAGGCGGGTCAGGAGATCTTTGGTATCTGGGCTTAGGTAGTATGGCAGAACGAGCTTCGATTTGAGAATCTTCTCTTGTATCTTCATGTCGTTGTTAGCGCTGAAGGGTGATGAGCCGGTAAGCAAGTCAAAGCCTAAGATGCCGAACGACCACCAGTCCACCGCTGTGCCGTAACTCTGCTGTTTAATGACCTCTGGTGCCATGTACTCGACAGTGCCTGTCATAGATCTACAATGGTGCTCGCCATCAACGGCGACTTTGCTGAGGCCAAAGTCCGTGAGCAGCAAATGGCCCTCGGAATCGAGGAGACAATTCTCCGGTTTGAGGTCGCGATAGACAACACCAACGTTGCGGTGCAGATGCTCAAGAGCGAGAGCCATCTCAGCCATGTAGAACGCCGCGGTCTCTTCGGGGAACATCCGTTCGGTTCGCATGCGCTCAAAAAGTTCCCCGCCTTGAGCATACTCAAGAATCAGGTATAGCTTTTCGTGATCTTGAAAGGCGTAGTAGAGCTTCACCACAAAAGGATGGCGGTTGATGCTCTCCAGGATGTTGCGCTCTGTCTTAGTCTGCTCAACCAGCTGCTTGTGGACTGTCAAAGAGGCCTTGCGAAAATGCTTCTGAGCATACAATTTGCCAGTGCTTGCTTGTTTTACGAGAAGCACAGTCCCGTATGTGCCTTTGCCAAGGCAACGAAGGGGCTTGAAGTCGGTCGCTTGCATCTTTCGAACCACACCACCATTAGTGAGGGCATCTTGTCGGGCGTCACGCCGGTCTTTCTGAGAGATATCAGGGCTGATAAAGTCGTGTTCCAAAGGTACTTCATAGCTTGTCATTTCGGTACTTTCATCGTCACTATTCGTAGCCGATGTTGCACTTGCACTGCTTGGAGTCTCGGACGCAAGCTTGCTGCGATTCACTGGAGGGCGCTCGGATCCAGAACGGTTGCTTGCGTTGCCGAGCTGCTGACTCAACGTGCTGACTCCATGGGATGACGGTGAGCAAGAGCGCCATCCTGACGTATCGCCGCTGCCACTCAGCGCTCCAAGGTTGAAATCCTTCCTCACGACGCTACTTGATCTTTGGGCGTCTGGCTCTCTTCTTCCGCGGAAGCTCCCGACTGAGAAATCGGAATCTTCGTCACCAGAAGTTGCAGGTGTAAATCCATGTACTTTGTTGAGTGCAGCAACGGCTGTCTTCTCAGGTGCTCGCTTCTTCCTCCGATTCTGCCTTCCACTTGACTGGGTCGGTTGCGGTATCAGACCAGCAGAGTCGACTGCTGGCTCTTCATCACCCAGCATTACACTCAGGCGGGCTGAATCCGCAGGCGTAGCCGCAATATCAATTGGAGGCGTACCATGCGCGCTTATCACTGGCACGTAAGAGTCCGCGCTTTCGTCCTCGCTGCATGATGATCCAGCTCCGTTGGCAGTATTGTCTTTACCATCGTGTGTATGCGTCAAAGTAACCATCGGCGGCTCCGGGAGCAAATGCGGTTCGTCGAGGCTGAGATTGGCGAAGTGTTTCCCGGTGGCATCAAATGCGAACATGTTGGCGGTAGACGAAAGAGCAGCGATACATGAGAAATCCTAGCATCAAATACAAGTGTTCCACCCGAAGATCGGCTCAAAGAAGTTCAAACTGAGGAGATGGAGTCAGCAAGACCATCAATACCCACAATAAGGGCACGCCCTTACTGTATCCTACGAACGCGTTCGCGAAAGTATTACCGTCCGCCCAGTCAGGACGGACCCTCCGCCAGTAGCCACAGCACAGCAGTGTCCTCAGCAGTGATCACGGTAGCGGCTCGAGCAGGCAGAATGCGGCTGATTTTTGGGTTGCCGAGGAAGGCTGGAAGAGAAAATGGTGGGGTTTCTGAGTTTTTGTATGGACCCATAAATGATGACTGCGATTGTGATGTGTTGATGCTGTTGTATTCAGGAAGCTTGCTTACGAGTCGCTTGCTAGAAGATATTTGGAGAGTATGTGGTTGATCTGTCACACCGCGAGGTGAAAGGAAAATCAAGAGATCGAGACCCCCGGCTGCTCGCGGCGCTTGAGGAAACTAGACCCAGAAGGGAATAACACCAGGAAGGGATTCCCGCTATCAAACACAACATCATCTCCATCCCTGATCCATTCATGCCCAATAGAATGTATGAAAGCAAGAGCCTCGCTACATACATAGCAGCCCGTTATTTAAGTTCGGGCTTGTAACGGGTAGCGAGAGAACAGCGATCGTTGAGTCATTACCTTAGACGGGCAATCAGGGAGTTTCTTGTAGACAAAGAAAGGAGCTCTGTGTATACCTCCATATAACTGTCTCGAAAAAAAGATACCTTCTAGCCGTAGGAATTCGTCTCCTCTGTTCAAGGCTGGTTTCCACAAGCACTATAACAATTTCAACTGAGCAAAGCATTAACTTATGATCTGGCAACACCAAAAATGCTTCTCAGAGCAAGTCCCTCTCTGAAAACGCCAAACCCAGGCAATGCAAAATGTTCTTGAGGGAACTGGAGACAGAAAAATCTAAACCCGTGTCCAGGCATTTGTGTCTACCTAGGATGACAATGTAATCCTCCCCACAACGCATACTTGCTATTCTGGTGCACAAGATCATTGCTTAGTTTCCAATGCTGTTTTCTCTCGTTCCGTAAACCTTGACTCTCCGATGCCTCCATTCAGTTCGAATCCCGAAAAATATTCGTCATCGTTGGCATCAAAAGATATTTCCACCAGCATCGAGAATTTGTTCGACCCTTGTTCGATAACCGCGACAGGCTTTCACATATCTGCTCGCTACGCCAAGTTCCTATCGCTAACCAAAGATGCATGGTGTGCTAACGAATCTTAGTTCAGTGTCCAAGATGTCACTTGCACGCTTCCTATTAAAGGTGTACATGAACGCTGCGTATGTATGAAGCCTCAACGGAAGTGGTAAGTAAGAGGTGCTGGATGTTTTCATTCGGTAGCACAATCCTAGGCCCAAAGTGAAGCGTTCTATCAACGAGAAAGATTGTTCGTCTTCGAAGTGGTCCATAGCACGAGGAAATGGTCCGGTCCGGCCCATATTTTCTTCTCACAGATCCCTTCCTCTAATCTTCGTGTCTCTCCATATATTTGTCAAGGTTTCACACGGAATTTATTGAAGAGATGCACCACGTAGTCGACTTCGCGCGCGTATAGGCGTCGAAGAATGCTAGCATAGTCTTTGCAAGGCTGTGCAAGTCGACTCTTCATTTCATCCGCGGTATATGTCCACTTGCCGTCATTTGCGAGGGAATTCCCACATGAATCTTCATATCTACCAAATAATTCAACGAGGCGGTTGGTTTCGGCAGCACTCCAAGGGGGTTCTACCACAGTCTTGGCCAGTGCGTGTTCACGTTGCTCTTCCTTCTCAAAGGGTTCGAGGTAGTATTTCCATTGCCTATAGACAGACGTCTTAGAGCGATTTGGGAATTGCTTGTAAAGTTCCCACCACGCTTTTCCTGACCAAACATTGACCTGAAGAACTCTTTCCTCCCTTTCTCACTTACACTGCTTGCGAGAGCCTTGTTTCTCAGTCTCGCTACATTCTTCTCCACTTTCGCTAATATCTCCCTCCGTCCTTGTTGACGGACCGGGGACGTCCTCTCTAGTCTCGCCAGCTTGGGTTGAAGGCTGCTTGTGATCCAGTGCAGGCAGCTGTGGAGGTCTTATGCCCATCTCAGGAATTCGTGGAAGATTTAGGGCTTCAGAGGGGTGGAGTTGAGGGCGAAACCCAGCCAGCTTGGGGACAGGGTCGTTATGAGTAGCCATGGTGAGTAGATTTGTGCCAAGGCCCTTTTCAAATTGCTTAGGATACGTCTATCTGCCAAGTGGATCAAGCTTTCATATAGTTCAACCGTAAGATGAACACAGTCCAAGAACGTCATATCGTCAGGCAGGAATGGCATCTGTATCCCTTGACAAGGCCGCTATCATTTGCCCGTCGCCTCGAGTCGCACCGGCCGAGCTCGCCCAACGCTGGTCTGCCGCCTCGAGACCCTTTGGCGTGAATTCTTGCTGTACTTTCTATTCGTGACTGACGGGATACTTCGTTATCGCTGCTCATGATAGCTGAAAGGCCGGAGGTGCGCATCAATTTACTACCTCGGTGATTGCCCCCCACCCCCTTCCCGGCTGCTCCAGACCCCTGACCAGAAGCTTACAATGAGCCTCACCATACAGTTCGAGCCCTTGCTGTCATACAAGATTTTCTGCGCCTTGCAAGGTACTCGTGGCCTTCTTTTCTCCCCTATTTACTGACGTAGCGTTGTTGCCCACCTACAGACCCCTCTCATCACAGCTTTCTCATGATCAAGAGGTTCTTTAACGATAAGGCATCATTGGAAATCAATCAAACTTCGTCGAGCGGATATGTCTCTGGGGATACGTTGGATTTTCATTACATTTAGGGCGAGATGTAAACACCAAGACTCCTGGTCCTCATTCATTCATTTCATAGTGCTCGTCTGTTGAAATTTTTGCATCTTTGAGTCGACCATAGACACCTGGGAGCTCGGCGTTGTTGATGCTCTTCGAGGAGAGACCGAACTTTTCGTACGTACTCACCCCCCACTGAAGTAGTTCGAGGTCGTCTTTAAGAAGAGTAGGCCTGTTGTCGACAGCACAGGAGCCATCGTCGCTTTGCTGCGAGATAGAACACGCTTCACGCATCTTTTGGGCAATGGGCCGGAGGACATTCCGTAGCATGTACAATTCCGGAACAACAACTCTTTCATGACGACCGGCCTCTCGTAGCCCGGTGACTTCGTAGGGGGCCGCGCGACCTGGCTCTGAGCACCATCGCTCCCAGAAATCTTTGCCAGCTGCACACCCGTGACACTCCACCATAGCCTCAAGTAGAATGTTAAAAGCGGAGGCGGGGATCTCGATAATGTTATGTAGTTGACCGCTGCTAGAGACTGATTCTTCAGCAATGACATCGTGATAAGTATTGCCAGGGATGCTTTCCAGAATCCTTACGAGCTGATTAGCCGATTGAACGAAAGTAAAGTTTGGCAATTGCGACGCATCGCGAGGTGGGTTGTATTTGCCTTTAAGGAGACGCTTGAGGAAAGCCTTTGCCTGCATTACTACTTGATCTTGGTCACCGGGACTCTGTGACATTTGAAAAATGGATGCTGCAATAGCCGTCACGTCACTAGGTATCCAGCTCATGCCAGGCGTCCTTTTAAAATGCTCAAGAAATCTCTGAACAGCATCCCACTTCCCCAATACAATCTGACATCTGAGCAGTGAATGCAGGACAAGCTCTGAAAGGGGCGGCTGCAAGTATTGAAGGACTCTGTTCAGCAACTCATCATCTCCAGTCAACGTAGCAAAGTGCAGGAGCGAAGGCTGAAGGTTTGGGTTGGAATACAGCCGATGGTCGATGATGCCACCATCAATATCATCATTGAATAACAGCCACCTTCCGAGGTCGAGGTATTTACTGTTCGTGATAAGTTCGAGCAGGCTCACCAACGCGTGTATTGGTATTTGGGGCCGGAGTGAGGTTGGACCTCTTTGGGAGTCTTTGGCAATCAAATCTTGACCCTCCTCTCCTTTTCGAAGACGCTCCCTCAGATCACTGGCAAATTCTTGGATATATGTATCGCGGTTTGCGTCAATTATATTCTGAATATTTGCGAGTGCTTGAAGACTCCCTTGTAGATTTGATTGGCGTGCAAAGCTGTCCAGCATTCGATGAGATAGGCCGAGGATCGCAGCTGATTGATCAATGGTTTCTTGTGCGTGTAGGTCCGATTCTGTACCTGCTCCTGGATATTGGAATTGCTTAAGACGCCTAGATAGAAGACGCTGGAGAGAGCTAGGGCTGGTTTCAGTGTTGGAACCGGAAGATTCCAGGATGCGTAGAATAATGGCATTCAAGTCATCAGCAGCAGCATCTACTTGATTTCTTTTGAGCAACTCTCGGCAGTCCGCGATAGACTGATACACATCGGCCACAGAATTACCAAATGCGCTCGTGTCACAGCTCGAAGTGTTAATGATACCATCAATGATAGTCAATATGACCTCCTGGCTAACTGTTCGTATGCCCATCTCTATACTGGAAGTCCCACTGTTCGCAATACGAATCCCTGTAATATGGTTCAGTCGCGATTTATCGATCTGCAATTTGAGTATCGCCGTCCATGTGAGCTCCGGCGCCTTCACCTGGCAGATTCCTTCCCAGCTTATGACTGACCATCGCATATTGGGATCGCCCTTGCGTTTCTGTATCTCTGACACGATCCATGCCGCTTCCGTAATCCAACCTCCTTCGACGCATGCCCAGAGGACGAGTTCAAGCCAAACTTCTGCACCAACATGTGGGAGAAGTGGCTGTGCTCTTGCCGGAGGCAATTGAAACCCATAATCTTCAGCTTTGACGGTCTCTTCTGCCCAATACTTCTTCCATGCAACGTCTGATAGCACTGACATGATGCGGGCAGAGAGGAGGAACAGGGTCGGTGGCCTCTGAACCACCGAGAGGTCTTTAGCGGGGTCGTAATTGTACAATGAAGCTGGCAGTGCATTTGTATGATGCATTTCAGCCAATACTTGCTGGACGTGGGACATGATGGTGTGGTAGCTTGGATCTCGAGGTGTGCGATCTTCTGCCTGGAGTATCATAGAACCAAGACTCTGCCACACTTGTCCCATACACAGTTGTCCAGTTGTCTCTATGTCAGGCACTACCGCAAGATTGTCCATGTTAATTCTTCTGCGAGAAGTTGTCGGCCGCCGGAGGTGCGCTGCAAGAGCGATAGGGTTCTTCTCCTCGGTAATATCGGTCAAAGTAAGGCCATCTGGCACCAGGAAGGATTGGGGAAGCTGTCTACGTTGCTCAGACAGGCGCACATGATCTGAAGCTTGTTGTGACAATGACTGCACCATCCACATGACCGCTTCCCATCTTCCTTGACATACCCCCAGATAACTCAGCAAGTCCACCTTTCCATATTTCCTAGCCTCCGCGAGGAGCGGAAGAATCCTGTGCCCCCCATCAGAGTTCGTGGTCGAGGGGGCTGTGGGGCTGGCTCGAAGATGAGGGGGCAGGCATGATTCCAAGAGAGCAGTCCAAGATTGCAGATTCCGATGGTGAGATCGCCTTGATGTCTCAGCTGTTGCTCCGTGAAGTGACTTTTCGAAGGATGTATGGTCATCGCCTGTAGCTGGATTCGTTGCGTCATGTGTCGAGACAGAGGCGTAGTGCTTGTTGCATGGACATCGTCTGGGCTTTTGGCGTTGCCTATGTGGGGTATGTAAGGCTCCTGATGCCAAGATGAGGCAATGGGAGGAACGCGCAATGGCACTCGGGATTGCGGTCTTCCCAAGGATATGATCGAAGCAACGTAGCGCGGGCAACGGCATGTCTTGCTCGAGCTCTGTGGCATATCTGGTGCATTATGATCGGAGATGTCAATCCTAGAGGCCGATGGCTATCAGTAGCGGCTTCCAAGGTTGCCACAGATGGGCAAGCCTTTAGCCATTCGGCGGTATCGGTCAAATCTGCCCAGGACGTGTGATGGCGTTAGGAGATTTGTTGGTCGTCTTCGAGCGTCATCCAATGTCATAGGGCTGAAGCCGCGGAGATAATCCGGCAATTAAATCGTACACTTCATGTACTCATCAGTCCCTCGTACTAAGGTTAGTAAGTCAAGTAAGGTACATCACAATCATGCCTAAGGGAAAGTCTGATGAGCCCATTTTCGATCAAGCCGTGCTTTTGAACTCATGGTTTATATTCAGGACGAAGAAAGCGTTTATGTACACAAACGCCGCTTTTGAAGATGCGCTATATACAAGCAGCCCCATTTTTGCGCCATGGTCTAGACCCACCTTCTCTCTGCGTTGGCAGCACATGGGTTACGAAAGATCGGATCAGTGACCGTTCGTGACTTCAGCATGCATGGCCTCGTCTAATCTCTGCTTTTCTGGCTCCATGTTGTCCTCTTGCTCTTTCCTTGCGAGCTTCTTCTTCTCCGCCAGAGTCATATCTGGCAAGAGGTCTCTCTCTGCCGCGCCGTTCAAATTGTCGAAGAAAGCTTTGATGATGACGTCCGTATCCTCGATTGCCAACCTACGGACATCTCCCAATTCTTTGACCTTCACCGTACACTCCTTGATCTGCGTATCGGTCATCTGGAGACCAAGCTGATCGCAACGCGACTTGATAGCGTTCCAGCCTGTCAATCTGCTTGCAAAATGCACATAACGCTGCATACCAAAATCGGCCGGGTTGATGATCTCGTACGTCGCAGGGTTTGCGAGGATAGCTTTGGCATGGATACCAGCTTTATGGGTGAAAGCGCAAAATCCAGTGACAGGATTGTTGAACGGGATGTGGACCTCCACAGCAGAAGCCACCAGATCCTCGACCTCTTTGAGCTTGCTTAGGTCATATTTGCTTTTAACGTATTCACGGTCTATAGTGAGCATTCGAGCAACAAATCCGCCCAAAGATGGGATGCCATTCCTTTCGCCAATCCCAAGGACAGACTAAGGAGACAATTAGCGAGTGGAGTATGCTTGAAAGTCATCATGATTACCGTATCTACGTGTGTTGCTCCAGCTTCCAAGGCTGAAAAGGCATTGGCGATGGCACATCCAGTGTCGTTGTGGAAGTGGCACTCAATCTCACATTTCACCACACCGCGAAGAGTCCTCCTACCAATTGTAAGCACGTCCTTAGCTGAGAGCAGACAAATAGATCTCTTACACCAGATCGTAGACTTCTCTCGTAGTCGCAACGCCCACAGTGTCGGCGATTCCGACCCTTGTGACTCCAACCTTATCGACTGCTGAGTAAATACTCAACACATCAGCCAGGTTACTCCGGAAACTATCTTCCGTGCTGAATCGTATCTCCAAGCCTTTGCTCTTCACAAATCTAACTATCTAGTCAGCAATAACCATTCTTCGATCCATGAAGGACTTACTCGATCACCTCGATAGCCATTCTAGTGATATATGCTATGTCTTTTCCGTGTGAGTGCTCCATCAGGTATGATGATGTCCCAATCTTGACATGTATAAGCCTTCGGAGAAAAAGGTTTTTCCTAGATCAACTTACGACAACATCTACCCCGTCAACACCTGTTTCAACAGCCACACGAGCATCCTCCATGTTACATCTTACATGAGTCAGGATCTTTGCCCGCAGTCCTAAGTTTGCAATGATCTCGCAGTCCCTCCGCGACTGCTCTGAGCTCACAGGGCTTGTAAGCTCAAGATACTCCACCCCAAATGCATCTAAGGCACGACTTCTCGAATATTAGCTTTAGGCTCGAAGCAGGAACTAAGCGCAGGCAGGGAAAGGAACAATGGTGACTACATACGCTATCTTTACTTTTGTTTCCGTATCGAAAAAGGCATTGGCGAATTGCTCGCCCTCACGCAAGGTGGACTCGATGATGGAGAAATTCGAGACATTGGATAGATAGTCGCCAACGGATCGATATGGCGATTTGTTATGGGAGTGGGGTGTATGAGGAGCTGGCGCCATTATTGAGAGCAGAAGTGTTGTCAATCTTGTAAGATTATGGAGGAATGGGGGATTTATATGAAGGTGGATTGACTTTTTGGCAATGCATTGACTCATCCGTCCGAGAACATGCAGAAGGAATTTTTGTGCGCTTAGGCTACTGCGGGCACTAACGCAATCTGAGAGGCTGTAACTTTAACAATATTTTTAGGTAGATTTAGTAATAGTTGGTGTATCAATAGTACATGTGTCTTAAAGGAACGAGGGAAATGCATACGCGGATAGTATGATATTCAGCTCCTCGCGCAGGACGCATCTATCAACCCGGCCATAGCCTGCAGTACGACATTCATCTGACCCAAGTCATGAAAGTCAAGCCAACGGTGCAAAGTCGAGCCGGGAAAGGAAAAGTAACGGACTTAAGGGCTGGCCATCAATCCTCTTAACTCCTGGTGGATGCCTACCGACTATCTACAACTACCACGTCTTCCCACACATCCTTCCCTTACCACTGCCTGCCCACAGTACACACATGACAGTGTAAACCACATTCGACTCAGTGATCTCTTCACTACCAGCCATAGTAGACTTGTGAAACGCTTGCGTCTCGTGATCTCCCTCAACACCCCCAAGATAAAGGCCGCAGTAGGCAGACATGAAGCTCATCGTCGCCGGGGCCACAGGCTTCGTCGCCACCGAAGTCATCCGTCAGAGCCTCAGCATCCCTAAGATCACTTCTGTCATCGCAATCGCCCGCCGCCCCATCTCTACACCCTCGAACGCCGGCCAACACGCCGACACTTCCAAGCTAAACAGCGTCACCCTTGATGATTACGGCAAATACTCAGATGACGTGAAAAAACAATTTTCTGGTGCAGATGCGTGCATCTGGTATGCCCCCTGACCTCCTTCTTTCCGCTCTTTCACCAATCTCTTTTACGGATAAAGAAAGTCGAGCGGTCAACCCAATCGTTCTAAGGCCTACCGTTAGGACTGTCGCTATCACACCGAGCAAATCGAAAAGCCTCCCTTTTGAGGAGGTCCGCCGTGTATGCCAGGACAATGCCCTCGCCGGTCTTGAAGCGATATTCGAGGCACGTGGCCAAAGCGATAGCGGCAGACCTTTTCGCTTCATGTACATCAGCGGCTCGGCAGCCGAGCGTGATCAAAACAAAACGCCCAGCTATATGCCACAGTACCGTCTAATGCGGGTAAGTGTGCGCCACAGGCTGCATCCCGAAGCGATAAAGTCCACCCGAGCTCATATTTTGGTGGTATGCTAGGGCGAGACAGAGAACCGCGTACTCGCATTCGCAGCCAAGCACAGCGATGCCATGGAGGCTTGCGTGGCGAAGCCGGGGCTCATCACTGCACCGGGACAATATATGAAAACGGCATTTGCTACCGTGATGAAATTTGCAATCTCTTTGCCGAATGTCGACGTCAAGGAGATTGCGGCGGCGATGCTGCATCAAGTTATCAACGGGTTCGAGAAGGAACCACTGCAGAATGAAGATTTGGTAAGAATAAGCCAGGAGGTATTGAAAGATAGGGTGTAGTGAGTGTTGATACGAGCAATTTCGGTTTGAGAGATGCTGTCCCACTATAGTCTTGGTGGCTCATAGCCTAGTGTTAGCCAAGTGCTTGGTGGTCTAGCCGAGCCTCATATGATACAACACACCTCAGCCACAAGCGCTCAAAACCTGCCCAATCCGGTTACTTTCGCGACGGACCCTGTCCACGCGGACTGAACCTTCTATTATGTTCTCTTGGCCCCTTGCATCTCAAACAAACCAATATTAGCCTGTCAGCTGTCATTGCCCCTATTTTCCCTTGTCAGCCCGTTTTTCCCATTTTGCTTTCTCTAGGGTTATTTGGACCCTTAATTATACCACCAAAATATTATTATTATATTACCTATTTTCTATTTTATTAGGCGAAGCAATTGGTATAAAACAGGGTTAAAAATATTTATTTACCTTTATTTAAGGTTTTATTATTATATATATTAAAATATTATATATTATTATTAATTAATTAAATATATTTAATTTTAAATATATTTAATAATTTATTATATTAAACTTATTTAATTAATTTATTAAATTATTATTATAATTATATAATATTATTAAATTTAAATAAATATAATTTATATTAAAATTATTTTTAAATATAAAATATTTTTAATATTATATTTTTTATTATTATTATTTTTATATTTTTTATATTTATTAATATAAATAATTAATTTTAATTAATTTTAAATATTAAAAATAAAATAAAATTTTATTAACTTTAAAATATTTAAAGAATTTATTTATTTATTATTAATATTTTTATTATATTATTTGCAAAATAAATAAATAAATAAATTAAATATAAAAATTATATATTTAAAGAAATATATAAATTATTTAATATTAAATATAATTATAAAAAGAAATATTATTTAAATTAAATATAAATTTTATAAATTTTATAAATTAATATTAAAAAATTAATTTTTATAAATTTGATTATAAAATTTATTAATTATATTATTCCTTATTAAGCCTTTAAAAACCTTAAATATTAATTAATATTTATTATATAAATATTATATTTTGATATTAATAAAAAATATCGAATATTATATATTAAAAAAATTAAAAGTTAAAATATAAAATTCTAATTAAATAAATAATAAATATTAATTTTTAAAATTATTAAAATTAAATACTTTAATTTTTAAATAATAATAATAATAATATTGGAAAGAAAACAAAACAAAAACAATTGACTAAATTTATAATAATAATAATTGAATTGATAATAAATATAAAATCCGTTAAAATCTTATAATTTATATAATATTAATATTAAGCTAATTAAATTAAGATTAAAATTTTATTTATTTTAAATCTTTTAAATTCTCTTAATAATCCTTCTGTCGAGAAAGGTTTATACGTCCTCGAGGATCCGTATAACGTAATATCGTTAGGGTAATAAAGGGTAGGTTTATCGGTTGGAATATTATAAATATTAGAAATATTATTAATATAAATATTGAATCTAAGATAAAAAAAAAGTAAAAATATATTAAAATAATAATAAATTATAATAAAAGGAATTATAATTAAGATTATATTAATAATATAAATATTAGATTTAAGGTAAAAAGAAAACGAAAATATATTATATTAATATTGAATAAATATTGGATTTATTTCTAATATAAATTAATTCTTATTATATTATAATTGAAAAGAATTTTAATTAAATTTAAAAAATATAAATTTGGAAAATTTAATTTAATAAATTTAATTAAATTTAAGCTTTCTATTATTATTATAAATTTCAGTATTATTATAAATAAGCGGAACTAGTTATTAAAAGACTTTTTAATCTTAATAATATTTATTAAACAAAGCTTATTAAGAGTTATATAAAAATATTTATTAAAGTATTTGGAATTAAATATCCTATAATATAATTTATAATCCTAAATTATATTTAAATATAAGATAATATTTATTATAATTAATATATAAAACTAATTAAGATTTATAAAATTTTTCCAAATTCTGCTAAATTCTTAATATATACAAGATAAGCTAAAATATAAAGATAAATTAAAAACCTTATTAAATAGCCTTCTTATATATAATATATTAAGGTTTATATAAATTTTGAAAATATTTATTTTAGAAATTAAATTATAAATCTTAATAATAAGAACTTAAGAAACTTTATAAATCTAGATATAAGTTTTAATAAAGTATTTATAGAAATTGAAATTCGTAATCCTAATAATATAAATAGGCCTTTTATTAAAGATTTATATACACTCTTTAACAACTTATTTTATTACATTAATTCGAAGAGGAATATAGGTTTTTGTTTATTCAATTTCTATAACTATATAAGGCTATATGTAGGTCTTGATATTGCATATATATTCTGTACGTACTCCGGTATATAATTAGAAGCTACGTTAATACTAAGCTTATTAAAATAACCCTGTATTTACTTTGCTCAAAAGCTTTACTTTATTATTTTAAAAGTTCCTTATTCTTTTAATAATAGCTATTAATTTTTCTATCCTCCTAAAAGATAAGGTTAATAATAATTACTTATTTATTAAATTTAGCTTACGCTTTATTATTATAATAGTTATATTTAATTATTATATTTTATATTATTATTTATTATATATTCTAATAGTTCTAACGGCTCTTCCTATTAATATTATTTAGAGTAAAATAATTAAATATAATATATAATCTTTATAGCTAAATTATAATAAAAGCGGTTTAAATATTAATATAACTAATTTAGGAATATTTTTAAAAGAAATTGAGAATAAGATATATTAAATTGAATCCGAAAATATTCGTCTTAGATTATAACTTATAAATATAAAAGCTAATATTTTAAAAAAATAATAATAAAATTTAAATATAAATATATAATTTATATAAAATAATAATATTTTATATATAATAATTATAATACCGAAAGAACTTTATATTAAAGATCCCTTATAATATAAGAATAAATTACTTAAGGACCTTAATAATTAATTCTGGAAATTAAGAAATTAAATATAATAAAGCCTTAATTATTTCCTTAATAATATATTTAAAATTTCCTTTATAAAATTAGGCCTAAATAATATATAATTAGAATATAGTCAGAATATTAAAGAATTTTAGAATAAGCCTTTTAAATATATTTTTGGGGCCTTTAAGAAAATATTAATAAACTTAATTTCGTATTTAATTAATAAGTTAATTAAAGTTATATTATATTATAAGAACGCAAAGCAAAAAGAATATTAATTAATTTATATTTTCGATATTTATTTTTCTAATATTAAAGTATAAATAAATCCTAAATATAAGAAGGAAATTATTAAAAAATAAACTTTTAATAAAAAGCTATTACTCTATATTTACGGTTTAATAGCTATAGCGGGAAAAGAGTTGAATACTCGTATTAACCTTATAATAAAAGTATCCCGCTTAAAATAATATAATAAAATTAGACAAAGTTCTCTAAAAGGTATAGCAGAATAATATATATATATTTTTAAAGATAAGATAATTTATTCCTTAAAGGACCGAATTATTAAGCCGAATCGGTATTAAAAGTTATCTAATAATAAGCGTTAAGGGGATAAGTTGAGGAAAACTCGATTCTAATCTAATTATAAAATAAAGAATAATTATAAAAAACCTAATAATTTAAATTAAATTTTAGTTAACTTTAAGTATTTATATTCCCTTAAGAAAAATAATTATTATTATTATTATAAGCAAGTAAATTATTAGGTTAAGGATTATTTATCTAAAAATTCCGTTAATTCTATTATAAAAATAGAAAATAATAAAGCTTTATAAACGTTTTATAAGCAGAGTAATAAAAAAAAATAAAAGCAAAATTTCTATTAAATATAAATAATACTAAAATATTTATTTTATAAGGATTAAAGCTTATTAAAATCCTTTTAAATAACGGGTTAATATTTAACTTAATTAATTAATATATAATTATATTATATAACTTTCTGTATAAAGATTATAGCCTGCCTATATTTAAATTAATTAATAAATCGAATATATATTATTATAAGGCCTATTATATCCGCTTTATTATAAAAAATAATTAAAATTGCTAAAAAGAATATAAGCTACTTTTTTATATTATAAATTAAATCGGGCTTTAACTAATTATTAAGGTATTAAGTTTTAAAGATTTCTATATATAAGTTAACTTCGGAATAATAATATAAAGATTTCCCTTTGCTATTAATAAATTTTAAATCGAAAATATAAAATATTTTAATAAAAATATTCTTAAATTAACAGGAGTAATTAAAATAATATATATAATATTATAACCGATCCGTATTTAAGGCGAAGAGGTAGCTTTGCCCGAAAAACTTAAAATTTATAAAGATATATTTTCTAAAGATAAAATATCTTAATTATTAACTTTTAAAGAAAGCAATTATATAATAAAATTAGAAGGTAAAGATCCTCCTTATCGATTTATTTATAATCTTTTTAAGCTAAAGCTTAAGGAACTCCGTTAATATATTAATAATATAATTATACAAAGGATAATCCGCTTTTCGGTATCGTTAATAAAAATATTAATTATTTTTATATTTAAAAAGAACGGTACCTTATAATTATATATTAATTATAAAAATTTAAATATAATAATTAAAAAGAATAAATATTTGCTCCCCCTAATTATAGAAATATTAAATTGCTTAAATAAAATCAAAAGGTTTATTAAGTTAAATTTAATAGAGATATATTACCGAATTTATATATAAGAGGATAATAAGTAGAAAACCGTATTCTATATATAATACGAGTATTTTAAATATTTAATAATATTATTTAATTTAGCTAATATCCCGGCAACTTTTCAAATATATATTAATAAGGCTTTAATAAACTTAATTAATATAACGTATATAATATATTTAGATAATATATTAGTTTATTCCGAGGACCTATTATAATATTAATAGTATATATATAAAATATTAAAAAGGTTGAAATAATATTCTTTATTTATAAAATTATTTAAATATAAATTTAATTAAATAATAATTAAGTTTCTCGGTTTTATAATATTTATATAAAATATATTTATATTTTTAAAAAAAATTATAATAATTATATAATAATTAATTCCGATATTATTTTATTAATTCTAATAATTTTTAAGGTTTATAAATTATTTCTACTTATTTATCTTAAGTTATTCTAAGAAAGCGAGTCCTTTAACTAATTTATTAAAAGGTAATAAAGAAGATAAGAAATTCAACAAATTCAAATAATTAGAGAATATTATATAAATATTCTATATCTTATATAAAGCCTTTATATAAGTACCTTTGCTAATATATTTCGATTTCGAAAAAGAAATTTATTTAGAAACAGATACTTCTAGGTTCGCTATTATTATAATATTATTATAATTATAAAATAATAAGCGATAATATCTAATAACTTTTTAATTTAGAAAAATAATATTTATAGAATAAAACTATAAGGTTTATAATCAAAAGTTATTAACTATTGTTAATATATTTATATACTAGTATTATTATTTTAGTAATAATGTCTATATTATAAAGGTTTTAATAGACTATAATAACTTAAGAAATTTTATAAATATTAAAAAGTTAAACCTTAAATAAGCTAAGTAAGCCTTAGACTTAATTACTTATAATTTTAAAATTAATTATAAACTTAGGAAAATAAACCTAACCGATATATTATTATAACGCTTTAATTACGAAGGTAATTTTGATAATTTAAAATAATTGCTATTAATATTTTAAACCAAATTAACCTTATAAAACAAAGATTTATAGGCGGAATATTTATATAATATACTTATTATAAGAATATTTCAAAAAGCTAATTATATAATATTTATATTAAAACAAAAGATTAATATAGTTATAAAGATAGTTTATAAAGATTATATTATTAAGGTTATAAACTTAATTAAAGCTTTATAATAAAATAATAGCTTTATTAAAAATATATAATTAGCTAGCAAAGAGCTTATAAAGAGTAAGCGGAAATATTATTATAATATATAAATTTTTATTAACGGGATTTTAATTACTTAGAAATATTATTATATACCGGGAGATAAAATATTAAAATAAGAGCTTCTTAAATAATATTATAATAATCCTTTAGTTAGATATTTCGGAGCAAAGAAAATACTCAAATTATTATAATAAAAGTATTAATAAAAATATATTATTATATATATAAAATATTATATTAAAGTATACGATATCTATTAATATATTAAAATATAATAATATAAGTTATATAGAAAACTCTATAGCTTATTATAATCTAAAAGGCCGTAGGCAAAGATTATTATAGATTTTATTATTAATTTACCGCCGAGTAAGCAAAAGGGCTATATTTATAATATAATATTAATTATTATTAATTAATATAACAAAATAATATATTATATATTAACTAATAAGATTATAATAGCTATAAAATTTACTGATCTCTTTTTAAATATAATTATTAAATATAGTTTTCTAGAAGGTATAATATTCGATAGAAGATCTTTGTTTATAAATATCTTCTAATCCGAACTATATTATTATTTTAAGATTAAAAAACGTTTATTAATTATATTTTATTCCTAAATTAATAATATAATAAAGCAATAGAATCAAATCTTAAAATAATACTTATATAATTATTATAATTATAAATAGAGCAATTGGGCTATATTATTATTAATAACAAAATTTACTTATAATAATAGTTATTATAAAAGTATTAAAATAATTCTATTTTCTGTATATTATAATTATAACCTTATTATTTATTTCAAGGACGAAACGTTTAAAAATAAACAAGTATTAATAGTAAAGGAAAGAATAGAAAAATTATAATTTATTTATATTAAACTTAAGGAAAACTATCAGAAAATAATAAAATATTAATAGAAATATTATAATAAGAAATATAAATTATAAATATTCCCTATAAATAATTTGATATTATTATTTATTAAGAATTTAAAATAGAAGTACCTTAATAGGAAGTTATTTTATAAGTTTATTAATCTTTTCCGGGTATTTAATATAATTAGAATATAAGCTTATTACTTAATATTACTTAATATTTATTAAATCTATTTAATCTTTTATATTTTGTTATTAAAACTTTATTATAATTCGCAGGAAAATAATTAGGAGTATATATTATTTCCTAAGCTAATAAATAATTAATAAGAATAAGAAATAAAAAAGGTATTAAGGAAGTACTACCGGAAAGGCATTATATAATATTAAATTAAATAAAAAAGCTAGAATTTAAAATATAATAAATTAATTAATAAAGAGAATATAAGAAATATTACGGAGAATATCCGGAACTTTGAAAGTAAAGCGAAAAAACAATAATTTTATTAAATATAAATATACCTATTATAAATATTTTGAAAAGCCCGAAAATAATAGAGAAAATATACTACCCGATAATTAAATTTATATATTAAAGATACGATAGTTACCCGATCTTAATATCGAATAGGCCTAAAGATATTATCCTTTTAAAGCTAGGCTTAATAATTATTTTTATATTAGGTTTACGCCAAAGTAGCAGTAATATAGCGCCGATTATAATACTTATATTTATACTATTTCTTTATAGCCTTAGCAATTATAAGTTTAATAACCCTGGAATTCTTTCTTCCTTCTTTTTCTGTTCCTTTTTCTTTTCTCTCCTTAATATTCCCTATTTCTATATCCTTTTATATAAGGGTTAATTAAGCTATATAGAATTTAATATAAAAACGGAACTTATATTTCCCTTTTCCTCAGGTATTATAAATATTATTAAGGAAATTATAAATATATTTCCGGGCCCTATAACTTTATCCCCTTTAATAACGATATTTCCTCCTATTCCCCCAATAATGAGTTTCTCTTATAAAAGTTAGCGGAAACTATATAAGATTATTAAGTATAATAATTAAGGAAAATAAATTAATAACCCTTTTAAATAAACAATAAGGGAATTAAAGGTATTTTATAAGGTAACAAGTTTGTAATAGTTGTTATAAACCTCCGTTCTTAAGTCCTTTAATAACTCTTCTATATAAGCTATAACCTTGATAGCTAAGGGCTTATATATAGAATCCTTTAGCCTCGTAGCTTATAAGGAGTTATAATAGCCTTTAATAAGGACTACTTTAATAGCCTTCCTAATAGGGTTAAGGGCGCCGATTTTAATATATAAAAATAAAATATAAATATAAATATAGAAGGTATATAAAGGGGCTATATACTTATTAAAACTATAATACTTCTTACAATATCAGATATAAATATAATTAAAAACAGAACTGGAATAAAACGAAATAATTTTGCTTTTAAAAGTAATAATTATATAATATAAATAAAAAGAAAGTATATTATATATATATTAATTATAACTATATAGCAACTACGAAATAAATATATAATAATAATATATAATAAAGCAAAATAAATAGAATATTATAAAATAAGAAAGATATATTAAAGCCTATATTTACAAAGAATATAAATAATAATAAAATAATATTTATATTATTTATTTTTATTTAAAAGGCTAAATAAGAACAAAAAGTATTATATAAAATATTTATATAAAATACTGTAAAATAAATATCGTTATATTAATAATAATATAATAGGAGTATATATACAGAAATTATAATATAACTATTATAATAGTATTCTTGTTATTATTAAGCAAAAGGTTAATTATATTTAATACAAAGAATATTAAAAGTATAAGGGGCCTATAATATACTATAATATTCAAAATAATTATATATAAAATACTAAGAGTAAAATAACTTTAATAATTTATATAATAATAAAATAATAGTTATTATTATTATTATATTTTGTTAGCAACGCTTACCTATCGGGGTATATACGAGTACTTACTTATAATAATAATTATAATAATAATAATATTATATATAATTAATATTTATTATAATACTATTAAAATATATATAGCCCTATATTATACTTATAAGAAGTAAATATAGAGATAATTATAAAAAGAAAACAAATATAAGAGAATTTTTTGATATTATAATTTTCTATATATTAAATTATATTATTAATATAATAATACCGATATAATACCGGAAAAAGGAGCTATATATAATAATAAATAATAAGTTAATTAATATTTATATTATAATTATTATATTTACCGAATAACGCTTAAGGTATAATAATATTATATATTCTTTTCCTTTATATTTTCTACGGGTTTAAAAGGTTTTTGAGATATTATATTTATAAATATATATATAATAAAAGTATTATATATATAGAAATTGTATAAAGCGCGTTAGGACTCTTTTCCCCTTATAATATCTATAATAAAGGGTTTTTAATAAGCCTATAAGGATATTATTTTACTATTTAAGGTATTAGAGATTAATATTTTAAAAAGGAGATAATTATAAGATTATATATAAATCTTAATATTATATATATATTCTATATATATTCCGATATATAACTAGAAATTATATTAATATTAAGTTTATTAAAACAACTTTATATCTACCTTACTTAAAAGCTTTACCTTATTACCTTAAAAGTCCCCTATTTTTCTAATAATAGCTGTTAGTTCTTCTATCCTCTTAGAGGATAAAGTTAATAGTAATTACTTATCTATTGAGTTCAGCTTACGCTCTATTATTATAATAGCTACGTCTAGTTATTATACTCTATATTGCTATTTACTATATACTCTAACAAACTAAGAGATAATAAATACAAAGTATTTTAAATCTTGAAAAATTTTTAAATCTTAAGATTTAAATAAAAATAAGTATTTGGATTTAAATAAGAATTAGGGAATCTATTTAATATAATTTTAAATTATTATTATAAATTAAAAAGAGAAGAAATAGATTTTATAGGATTTTGAAATTTAGTAAATAATTGCTTATACTTCTTCTTTAATATATTATATAAAAAAACTAAATTAATATTATCTTTTAAATTAATTATTATAGAACTTCTTTTTTTAAGATTTTAACTAGGTTAGGTTAATAAAATATCTTATTTCTTTTTAATAATAATAATTATTAATTTAAATATTTTCCAGATTTTTATTTTATTTTTAAATTTATTATTTAAGCCTTTTATTTCTTTAAAAGTCTTTTCTAAAGTTATAGTTAATATATTTACTAAAGTTTTTACTTAAATATAAATTTTAAATATTTTAGAATTTAAATAAAAATGAAATTAAGCAGCCTATTTATATTTTTATAAATATAATATAAAATCTTCTTTTGAAATTAATATAGTAATATCGGATTATAAAGACTTAAATTCCTAAAGTTTATTAATCTTTTTAATAATAAATATAATTTAAAAAATAAGCCCTTTTATAATTATAAATCTTATAAGTTTAGAAATATTGAAAGTTCCTAATTTAATATTATTTATATAATTTTATAAAGATTATATAAGAATCTTTATAATCAGAATATTAATTTCTTTTTAAGCTTAAATAATAGAATATATTAAGCCTTATTTTTATAATATTTCTATTAATATTATAATATCTTATTTTAATAATTCCTGAACTTATATTTATTATATATTATATTATATTAAATTTTAAATTTATTATTCTAAATTATAAAATTATATTTATTAAATTTTGCTTTTAAAATCTTTAAGATCTTAATTTATAATTAAATCTTTTTCTAATTTTAATTTATTATTATTTATAATAATTTAGTCCTTAAAAACCTTTAAATATTCTTAAATATTTACTTATAACTTTTTATAACCCTTTTTATAATAAGAATAAAGTTTATAATATATAAATTTAATTATTTTGTTATATATTTGTTAAGGATAAATTAGAATAAAAGATTTGAAAATTATTAGGTTTAAAATACTTATAATATTTAGAGAATCCTTAAAGGTAATATTAAAAATATAATTATTATTATTTATTTAAATAAAGTTTCTAATTATAATATAATAATTAATATTCTTTATTCTTTTAATTATTATTCGAATATTACTTAATAATCTTTTTATTCCTATTATTTAATTAATATTAAATATTATTTTATAATATTATTTCGGATTATTATTATCCTTTATATTTATTTTTATTATTTATTTATAATACTTAAAGTCTTTTTTAAGACTCTTTTTACCGAAAACGAATAAAAATATTTTTTATTAATTAAAACTTAAAATTTTATTATTTTTCGTAATATATATAATTTAAATATTATTCAAAAAATAGCTTATAAAAGGAATCTGTTAATAAATTTATTCTGAATTTATAAATAAATAAAGTAATATTATTAGAATATTTACGAACTTAGGAAATTTATTTTCTCTTAAATAATCGTTATTTTTAGCTTAAATCTTTATAAATATTCCGGGCCTTATTACTTTCGATATAATATTAATTTGGATTTTAAATTAAATATATTAAATAAAATAAGATTTAAACAAGTAAAATATATAAAAGTAATCTTAAAGTAAATAATATATATAAAAAATGTAAATAATAAATTATAAAAAGTTAATAAAATAAGGTTCGAAAAATAATATTATTAATAAATATAATTTAATATTTATTAACTTTAAAAAGTTAATAAATAAGTTTTTGGAATTCAAAAGCTATATTTCGTTTTATATTTAGTTTAATATTACTATTCTAATTATCGATAAGCTCTATTATTAAAGATTTATTTATTTTTCTATAAGAATTTGTATTTTTATTAGTTTCTTTTTTTATACTTTTCAATATAATCCTAAATTAGTTTTTTTATATTATATAAATCTTTTTTTTTATATTATAAATTATATATAAGATTCTAACCTTTCTATTTTATTAAATATTAAGGTTAAAAAGCTCGGCCTTATTATCTTTTTTTAATATATTAATTAAGCAAAGCCTTAATTTTATAATTATCTTGCTATTAATATTATTCTTCTAATTCTAATATTAATTCTTTTTTGGTTAATTAAGATATTATATAAGGATCCGGCTCTTCTAATATTAACTTTAATATAAAAATAAATATTATTAAATAGATATTTTATTTATTAAATAATTTTAATTAATAAATATAATTTCCGATTTTCTTTAAAATTCGGAAAAGGCCTATTTTTTAATTTAAAAACTTAAAACTTTCGAAACTTAAAAAATAATATTTTAAATAAAATTTAATAAAAGTAAAACCCTTTTTTTCAATTATATAAATTAATATTTTATATTATAAATAAAATTTATATTTATATTTATATAAATAAAAATATTAATTGTTTTTTATTTATATTATATCTTTTAAGTTATTAAATCCGTATTAACTTATATACCGCTTATAATTATAGAAAGGCTATTATTTAACTTAGTTCTATAAATAATCTCGTTCAGAAATTTATTAATAAAGGAGTTAATTAAATTATTTAAAATAAATTTTAATATATTTAGGAATTTATTCTAAGGCTTTTTAGAGTAATTTATAAAATAAAAATATAAAATAATCTTAATTGTTTAATTCGTCCTCTTTAACTGCCTATTAACTTAAGGGTAATAAGCTAATTCTTAATTCTTTGAAAATAGCTTTCCAAAGCTAAGATATAAACTTTAAATTTTTATTCAAAATAATTATTTAAGGAGTTCCCTAATTTATTATAATATTTAAAAGGGTTTTTGCTTAATCCTTTATAATCTAAATATCCTTCTTAAGAGTAATAATAACTTTTTTCGAGAATTTATTTATAATTATAAGAATATAATTAAAACCGTTTAAATCTAATAAAGCTAAAATAAAGTTAATTATAATTATATAAAATATATAAAATAGGATTACGATTAATTTCAGTTCTTTATATAAATAATATTACTTTATTTAATTAAGCTAGCAATTCGGGTAATATCGGATATAATATTTGAAATACTTCGAAAAATTATATATATAATAATTAGATATTATTCTCTTATATATCCTATAGAAGCTTATATAGCTATATTTATTATACGTTAAATAGAAAATATTTTATCTTTGGGATTCGGAGATATAAAGTCTTTCCTATTAATTTATTATATTTACGAAATAAATTAAATTTTTTCTTATAATAAATTTCCTTATTTCTTTAGTTCTAATAAAATTCTTTAATAAATTAATTAAATCTTTATAAAGATTATAAATCCGAAGTTCTAAATCTAGAATATTAAGATCCTAGTTTCTTAAAATATTTATATCTTAATTTAATAAGATTAGAATATTTATTTATTTTTTATTATATTTATAACCTTCTTTGAGAAGATATTTGAATTTAAAGCTAATCTTAATTAAAAATAAATAATAATTTAATATATTATTAAAAACTCTCTCTATTTCTTTATCTCGGAGTAACTTATATTTTTATATAAATTTTAATAAAATATTTAATATTATATTTTTCTTCCTTTTTTTCTAACGGATTTTTAGGTTAAATTATAAAATATATTAAAAAGTTTAAATTAATCTTAGATTTAACTTATTAATAAAAATTAAAAACAATATTATTTAATTAATTATATTAATTATAAATAAATAATTTATATAAATAATAATTTTAAATATTTAAAATAATATATAATAAATCTTTTTCAAAGTTTAGACTAGTCCTATTATTTTTAATTCCGTTAATTAATATTTTATTTCAATTATATTAAAAAATTTAGAAAAAAATATAATTAATTTAATATTAATATAAGAATATTAATAATTTTTATAATTTCCCTTAATATAATAAATTATTGTATTTATTCTTTATTATTTAGATAAATTTAAATTAATATATAACTATTAATTCGGGTTATAATATATAAAATAAATTTCTAAAATTAATACCTTTTAAAATAAATTAAATAATTTTAATTTTAATTTTATTAAATTATAAATAGTTTTCTTTATAAAAGCTTTTTATATATATTTATCTTTAACTAAAGACTTCTTTATAAGCTTTATTTTCCTTTTTTAAAGTAATTTTAGAATTTATATAAATTATTTAATATTATTTCTTAATTAATTTACTTTCCTTATATATAGCTTTAAAGATTTTATAGAATTAGGGAATTTAAATTGCTTAATAGCTTCTATTCTCTCTTTTGTAATAACAAGGCCAAATATATTTATTTTCTAATTTAAGAGGGTTATAAATAAATATTCTAAATAAAATTTCTTAAGTTCTAAAATAATTTTGAAGTTAAAGAAAAAGTTAAAAATAATCTCGAAATATTTAAAATAATCTTTAAATAATTTAAAGAAAATTATAATATTATTAATATAATAACGAATAAATTAATAATATACTTTAAGTAATTTATCTATTTTCTTTTATATATAAAGGACTAATCTCTTATATTTTATTAAAGTTATATTATAATTTTTTGCCTTTCGATATAAGATTATAATAAATTTATAATAATCCTTCTTTCTAACAAAAAAAAGGTAAAACTAGTTATTATAATTTATTATTATAAAATAAGAATATTCTTAAAGAGTTAAAATAATATCCTTTTAAAAAAGTAATAAATAATTATTTATAATTATTATCTTATTAAGGCCGCGGATATTAATAATAACTCTATCTTTCCTTTAAGGAATCTTTTTTAACTCGATATAAATCGTTTTTTATATAATAAATATTAGGAAAACAAATAAGATTACTTTCTTAAATTAAAATATTTTTCTTTAATTATATATTTTATTGAATTTCTTATTTATTAAAATTCTTATATCCGCCTTTAAAAGATAGATTTTGTTCTTTAATTTAATTTCCGAGGATTATTAATTTATAATAAATAAAATTATTAATTATTTAAGTTTTAATAAATCGATTATATCCCCTATATTTTCTTAGATCTTTAAAAATTTATTAATAACCGCTTTTATTAAAGTTATCTATTTTTAATTATTATAAATTATTATTTTATTTTCGTATTTTGTCTCGAAAGTAAGATTAATAATTAATTTAATAAAAAGGGATTTATTCTCTCGAAAACGAAAATAAATATCAAGAAAATATTAAATAAATTAGGATTTCGTTATAAATAAATAATTTTTAATATTAATAGAATAATTCTTTTTAATATTATATTTGAATATAATTCCAACTTGCTAGTTCTTTCTAATAATTATAATATTATTTTTCTTATTTTATATTATAATAAAATTAATTTTTATATTTATAAAATATATATAAATTCTTTTAATTTACAATTTAAATATAAAATTTTATTTTAATAATCTTTTTTTACCCTTTAAAATAATATTAATTTATATAATAATAAATAAGGATATTATTTGCTTCTTATTTGCTTAAACCGTTTATTGTATTTTAATATTATCTTTAATTATTACTTAAATAAGGATTTTAATATTCCTATAAAGATTAAAAATAATTTTAATATTAGAAATATTAATTATATATTGCTTAGGTCTTAGAATATTTATATTAATAAGAATATTAATCTTTAAATTATTGATAACGTAAAGAATCTTTGTAAATTTGATAATTATATCTCTTTTTTATAAAAATTTTCCTTTAACGAAAAAGGATATAAGAATAAAGTCTAAAATAATATATCAATTATTATTTATATCTTTAAATATAATCTAATTCTTATAAATTTAAATCTCGAAATTTAAATAATATTATTTTAGGAAAGATTGATTTTTAAAGCTTATATTATAATTTATATTTATATAAATAAGTTCTTTTAATTCCTTAAGACTAAAAGTATATTATATAATTAAATAAGGCAAATCCTATTTAAATTTATTTCCTAATTCTTTTAATAATTTTCGAATTATTAAATTTAATTTTGGATCCGGATTTTAAATCTTTTTATTTTATATTTATTTTTAATAATATATTTTTAAGTAAATATATAAATAATTATTAAATACAAAATTTTTATTATATTTTCGATATATAACCTCTTTATTTAAAATCTTATTAAATAAAATATAATAAAATATAATAGAGAAATTAATATTAATTTCTTTTCCTTTTATAACTTAATTTTTGTTTTCCAGAATATTTTAAAAATTCTTATTATTTTCTTTATAGGAATTATTAAATTCCTAAAGAATATTCCTAAATAAGTAATTTTGGATATTAAAATATATTATTTTATTATAATAAGCTTCTTATAAATAATCGTTAAATTATACTTTGTTATAATAGGTTTATTAAAATACTTAATTCTTTAATTAAAAATTCCTATTCGGCTTAAATTCTTAATATTTACTATATTTTTAAAATCTATTATTATTTTAATTATATTTAATATTCGATTAATATTTATTATTATTCGGGTATCTCTTATTAGCAAATCTCTAATTATTATATACCTAGTTCCTATAACGGTTATATAAATACTAGTTTAGTTATATATTTATATTAATAATTAACAAAAGCTATTTTAAAGCTTTTATTTCTTTTTTTTATTCTTATAAAATATTATTTAATTAAGATAATTCGGATAAAGTCGAATTTATAAGAAAAGGGTTTAGATAAAATTAAGCTTAAAACTATTAATTCAAATTTATATAAATATTTAGGCCTAATAATAAAGGGTAAAAAGAATAAGGAAATATTATATAATTTAAATTAATAAATTTAGGCTTATAGAAACGAGTTTCGAAAGCTCGAAGTCTTATAAATAAGAATCGCTTAAAAGGCTTTTGTTATTAACAAAATTAATATTTACTTTATTTTAAAGAAGGATTTTAATTTTATTCCTTTTAATAATTTTAATTTTATTATTATTTATAATTCCGATTTCGATTATAATTTCTTCGAATTTCTTTTATATTATTCTCCTAATCTAATATTATCTGGTTTTATATTTTTTTTTATATATTTAATTCTTTAATAAAGCTTCTTAATATAATTTGAATTATAAATAAAATTACCGTTTTTTATAATTCTATATTTAAATAATTTTAAGCTTATATATATTAAATATATTTATTGCTTATACTTATTTAATTCGTATATTTCGTAATATTCTGAATATAAAAAGTTAAATCTTATTAAATATTTATATTTATTATTATAAAAGCTTTGCTATTTAATTTAATTAATATTAAAAATATTAAGATTTTAAAACGTTTTTATAGTTATATTAAAATATAATCTAATTTATTTTCTAATTATATTAAAATATTCTTTTTATTTTAAAATAAAATATTCAATTATTATATTAATACGGATCCTTTAAAATATATTAAAAAATTATTCTTTATTAAAGCTTTTCTTTTTATTTATTTAAAATATTATATTCTTTGATAAAAGGTATAAACCTTATAATAAATAATTTCCTTATTTTTAAATATAATATTTTTTATTTTATAGGACTTTTTAAGATCCGGATAAAAGAAACCTAATTTAAAGATATTAAATTTTTTAAATCTTTTTCTTATTAAAGTTCTGTTTTTTTTAATAAAATTTATAAGACTTAATAATTTAATAGGTCCCGGAGGCCCTTAAGGAAAATATTATAAAAATTAATTTATAATATAATTAAATTTTTTTTTTATAGTTTTCGTAATCTAATCTAAAATATTAAATTATAAACTTAATTTAGGAAATCTTAATCCTTATTACCGAGTTTAATTATTACCTATTCTTTAAAGTTTATTTTTCGGAATTATTATATTTATAATAATTTTATTTAATTAAATAACCTTAATTCTGCTTATTTTGCTATATAAATTAATATTAAATCTAAATCTTAAGAAAATAATAATAAAAATAAAGATATTATTAATAATACTCTAGATTTCCTTTTTAGAGAAGGAAGATATATAAATTCTAAACTTAAGATTTTCCTTAATAAAGTTATTAAATCGATAAGATTAAGTTATAGAATTATTACTTTAAATCCTGCTTTTTCCTCTTTTAATTTTATATTAACTAATTTTGATATTAAGATTATTAATAAACTTTTTTATATTTCTATTTAATTAATATATTAATTTGAAAATAGAAAGTCTAGGATTCCTTTTCTAAATTTAATTATTATTATTTTAATTAAATTTAAGGTTCCTCCTTTATTATTTTATAATAAAAAATATATTATTAATACTTTAAATATTAATTTAAAATCCGATATATCGGCTATTACCGAAAGATTCTAAGAATAGCCTTTTCGAATATATAATTTAATCCTTTTAAGGACTTCCTTTAGAGGTTTGTAATTTTTAATAATAAGATTGATTATAAACCTAAGATAAATTATAAAATAAATATAATAAATTTCTAATTTCTTATCCCTAAAAGCCCGAAATTCGAAAGTAAATATTAATATAAATAGTTTAAATAGTAGCTTTTCGAGCTTAAGAGTCGGTTGTTAAATTATTATAAAGACTTTATATATTTAATAAGGAAAAAAGATCCCGGATCCTAAATAACTTCTTAATAAGTTAATTATATTAGAAATATTAATATTATATAAGCTAAGAATTTATTCAGATATTAATATAAACTGATATCTGCCTTAGGGCAAAACTAGTTTAATAGTTATTAAACCTCCTATTACTATTATTTGTTAGAAAGAAAACAAAACAAGAATAATTAACTTAATTTATAATAATAATAATTAAATTAATAATAAATATAGGATCCGTTAAGATCTTATAATTTATATAATATTAATATTAAATTAACTAAATTGGGATTAAGATCTTATTTACCCCAAATCCCCCAGATCCCCCCAACAAATAAAGATTAATTTTATTAAGAATATTAACTTTATAAATTAAAACTAATTTAATATAATTAAAGTATATTTTAATTATAAAGAAAATAAAAGGAAATCTTTATTAAATTTTGAAAAATTTATATAAAAAATTAAATAATTATATAAAATAAATAAAAAAATAATTTATTAAATAAGAATTTTTTTATTTTTTATTATCTTATAAAGGAGATTTCCGAAAGAATAATTTGTATAATATAATAATATTCTTATTTTTAAATACTTAATCGAAAAAATATATTATTAATTTATTAAATATTATTAATTTATTAAATATTATTATTTTAATAAAGCTTTTTATTTAAAAAATTAAATCTTAAATATTATATATATTAAACAAGCCAAAATATTTTTAAAAAATAGTTTTTTTAAAGAAAAAGTCAAAAAAGCTATTATTAATTAGAAAATTTTTAAAGAATGTTTTTTAATTCTTATTTTATTAAAGTTTTTAATAAATTAAATATAAATATTATTAATAAAATCTTATATTTTTATAATAAATTATATAAATATTAAAATATTAAAAATAAAAATATTTATAAAATAAATAATAAAAACCTTATTATTAAAGCTTTTTATTAAATAAATATTATTTTATTTTCTAATTATATTTTTTAATTTTTATAATAATATATTATTTAATATTTAAATTTTAGATTCTAACTTTAATATATATTTATATAATAATCGAAATTATTTCTTTTATTAACAATTATTTGCTCCTAATATAATAATTATTTTTAAAAAATATTATATAAAATTAATATTTTAACATTTATTAAAGAATATAATATAATTAAGCTTTAAAAAATATTTTTAATTTTTAATTTTATAATTAATTTAATATCCTTTAATAAAATTAATAAAATTAATATTTATTAGAATATTAAAAATAATATATTTTATATAATAAAAAATATTTATAAGAATTATTTTTATAAACTTTATTAATATTAAAATTATTAACTTTTATAAATTAATTAATTAGAAGTTTAGGATTTCCTAAAAAAAAACTTATTATTATAATTATTTTAATAAAATAATATAAATTTAAAAGCCTTTAATTATTAATCGAAATTATATTATTATATTAATATTTATTAATAAGTTATTTTAACTTTAAAATAATTATAATATTATTAGAAAATATTATTAGAATTAAGCTTATTATTTTATTAATTTAAGGTTAATTTAAAAAATATTAATTATATTATTTTTCTAAAATTAAAAAGATTATTTTTTGTTATTAAAATTATAAATATAAAGCAATAAACTTATTAAAATATATTTATTATAATTTTATTTTTATTAAAAAAGGATTTAATAAGTATAAATAGTTTAACTATTTTATTTATTTTATTATTAAATATTATTAAATATAAACTTATTATATAAAGAATTAAATTATTAAAATAATAAAATAAATAATTTATTTAATTAAATATTTTTATAATAATAGCGAACTTTCCTTAAGAAAACTATTTAATATATTAATATAAAAAAATATTATTATTATAAAATTAATAGCCTTATATATTATAAAATAAAATAGTTTATTTAAATATTTTAAAAAGGTAATTATAATAAAAAATAAATATATATAAATAACTTTGAAACTTCTTTATAATTTATAATTTAAAATTATATTAATAATAATATATTTCCTTAATCGAATATTAATTAAAATATTATTTAAAACTCTTTATTATATAAAATTATTATTAATTTATTTTTATATTTTTGATTATAAAATATATTTATTTATATATTTAAAAGTTCTTAAACTTTTAAAATTTTAATAAAAAACTTATTTAAATTATTTTATTAATTATAATTTATAGAATATTTTTAAAATATAAATAAAAAATAAAAAATATCTTAATTAAGCTAAGAATATCTTATTTAATAAAAATTATTATTATAATTTTATAAATATTAATTTAAGTTTATTATTTAATAACCCAAAGTTTTATAAAAGTATAAATATTATTAATAAAAAAGTTAATTAATTATTAAATAAAATAAATATATTTATTAATAATATTAATATTATAAATTAATTTTATTATCAAGTTTTGCTATTAATTTTAAAAATAATTATTATTATTTTATTAATTTTAATTAATTATTCCTATTTTATCTTTTTTATTCCTTTATTAAATAATACTTTAATAAGAATATTATTAATTTATATATTTATTATTAAAGAAAGGGAGATATTAAATTAAAATATTAATAATATATTAAAGGGTTATATTTTAAAAAATAATATTTTTATTATATTATTACTATTATTAATTTATAATAAATTTAGTTTTTAAAAGCTCCGAAATCTTGTTAAGAATAATTGAAAATAATATTTTATTTTTTAAAATATAAATAAAAGATTATTATTATATTTATATATTAATTATTATAAATTTTAATTAAAATATAAAATATTATTTAATTTTTATAAAAAATTTTAATTTTATTAAATATTTATATTATAATAACTTTTTATTAAAGCTAAAAAACTAAAAAGCTTTAATAAAATATTTTTATAATAATATTTTTATATAAATTATATATAAAAAATATATTAATTTTAATAATAAAAATATATTTTAAATAAATCTTAAATTTTAAAGAATATATATTTTCCTTTTTATTTAAATTTTTAAATATAAATATAATAAGAATAAATATTTAGAAAAATATAAAACTCGTTTATATATTAAAGGAAATTTATAATAAATAAAATAAAAAATAATTCTAATTATTTTAACTATTAAAATCTTAAGAATATTTATAATTATTATAATTATTTTTTCCTTTGAATTATATTAATATAATATAATTAATATTTTTATTAATAATAACATTAATAAACAAATTTATATTTATTATTTTAAAAGTATTAATTTTCCAAAAGGATTAAATATATTATATAAATTAAAGAAATCTTTATTATTTTA
>JAABUQ010002285.1_pt1 | contig 38448 bp, 46 predicted proteins | sample 5560001 | NCBI WGS metagenome assembly JAABUQ01 (sample SAMN10711888, study PRJNA513371) | rock metagenome | isolation source: Antarctica rocks | place: Antarctica: Victoria Land, Finger Mt nord | collected 2015-12-18 | reverse complement strand
GCAAGTGCGAGCCTCACGGCGCAGCGGCCACCGTGACGGCCGATACTCCTGTCATCTCGCGCACCGACGAGTATTGCAGCCACAAGAAGATCGTCTACGTGCAGCCGGACACGCAGGCGTACACCGATAAGCCGTACACCTATCACGGCGTATCGTACGGTGACCATGCGCGCATTCCGCTACGACTGAGCCATGCGTCCATATCCTTGTCGGGGTATCACGCGACGTTGCTATATACCGGGCAGCCGGATGGCTCGATGGTGCAGTCATCCGCACCGAGCACGCTCACGCTCGATTCGATCTACCCGCGCTGGGTCATCATGGTCCCGAACTCTTAACGTGCGCATCTCGGCCACCGTGCAGTTTTTGGAGGGCGATTCGATGCCGATTCCCACTGCAGCGATCATCATCGTTGCCGTCGTCGTCCTCGTACTCGCGCGCAAGATCGCGCTTTAGCGCATTCGCGCCTTCCTTGCTTCCCCGACGTTCGGCGCGTAAGCGCGATACGCGATAGGAGACCTTTATGCTACGCCAGATGCAGCACCGCGACTACGACCTCGTGTTCGAGGGAACGCAGATGCGCGCGTACACCAAGATGGTGGACGGCAAAGAGCAGCGCTACATCGGCGGCACCGCCTCTTCGACGCTCAAGGACCTCAACGGCTCGGTACTCGGTGCGGAGTGCCAAGTCATCATGGTCAATAAGTTGAAGGCGCTCGCGGCTAAAATGGTCGCTGCCAACTCCGGAATGACCGCGTGGCTCAATCACGACTACAAGATTCCCGAGAGCACACTCGGTGCGTTCACGAACTCCAGCCTCGCGACACGCTCCGAGGACGGCGTCGATTACATCGACCTCGATATCGAGTGCCGGCTCGTCGATCCTGAAACGAACCCACGTGCGCTCGCCGCATGGGGCCAAGTCAAAGACGGCATCCGTCACGGCTGGTCGGTCGGTGCGTACTTCCTCGATTTCGAATGGGAGGACGAAGACGATTGGGACAACTGGGACATCATCGTCAAGGACCTCGACTTGCTGGAGATTTCGCTCGTCGGCATTCCGGCGAATCAGCGCGCGTGGGTACGGTCGGTCGACGATTTGAAGCAACGCGCGGTTCATGTGGCCGAGAAGATCGCCACGGAAGCTCGCTCGAAGCCGCAGCGCCGGGAACTCGTGCGCCGTTCGCTCGTCGAGCACGACTCGGACCAACAGGCCGAGCGACGGGCTCTCGCCGCGGACTTTCGGACGCGCGCCGAGCGCCCCGATGTGGACGCCGAGGAGAAGCAGGCGCTCGAGAAGGCTGCCGCGGCGCTCGAGAAGCGTGATGCCGACGACGTGTCGCCGGACGACATGCGTGATCGTGTCGGCTCGGCCATGTCGTTCGTTGCTAAGGCGGTCGGGCACGGCATCTGCTCCAAGGGTGCAACGCACCTCGCGAATGCGCTCGACGTGCTCTCGTCCGTTGCGACCGGCAATGCGCCAGCCAACGACAACGATGCCGACGATACCGCGCAGAACAACCTGAGCGTGGCGGTGGAAGTGCTTCGCAGCTTATCGCCGGTGTTTGTGGTGAACGCAGTGCCAACGGAAGATCAGCGACACGCGTTGCGCGAAGCGTTCGATAACGGAACGAGTGGGGTGAGCATTATGACCAACGACGCATGGCAGGCCGACATTGAAGCCAAGAAAGCTGAACTCGCAGCGCTCGATGCGGCGATCGTCGACAAGAAGCGCGAAGCGGACGAAGCGGCTACCGATAAAGAGGCGGCCGACGCCACTGCTGCTCAGGCGACGCAGGCCGCGGATGAAGCCAAGGCCGCAGCCGACGCTGCGCAAGCCGAAGCCGATCGCGTGAAAGCGGAGAGCGATAACGCGACGCAGGCGCTCAGCGCGCTTAGCACGAGCGTGACTGAGCAACAAGCCACGCTCGAAACGCGTACCGCCGAGACCGCCGACCTCGACCGCCAGATCGCGGAGCACAAGAGTGAACTCAAAGTGCTCGACGACAAGATCGCCGAGGCAAGAGCCACGCGTCTTGGACGTCGCTCGCCGTCGCTCAATGAAGAGTTAGCTCAACGGAACCAAACCGTCGACCCCGCGCATTACGAGCGCACGCCGTCAGAGATGCGCGAGATTCTCGCGCGTCAACTCAGCGGCGAGTCCAAAAGCGGTCGTGATGCCGCTCGGTAGCGGCTAGAAAACCGCCCTTCCCCTAAACCACTAAAGAACCGAGGCTTCGTCAGACGACGGGGCCTTTTTTCTTTTCCCCCCTTGAGGTATTGCAGTGAATAATTCGCTGTGGAAGCCGGCGGCATCTACGCTCCCGCGCGATAGCGCCGAACGTCTCGCCGAGCTTGCTCTGGGTCGCGGTTTACAAACCCGCGAGGCCAACGTCAACCAATCGTCTCCGATTATTGCGGAGCGCCTTTCTCCCGAAGTCATGCCGGTCTTCGTTGCGAAGTTTCCGTTGTATGACCTGATCGAGAAAGTGCCGTCGAACGGTGTGAGCCACACGTTTCAGCAATGGACCGCGTTCTCGCAAGCGCCGACGCCGCACACGATTGCCGAGAACGGCGTCGTACTCGACGACGCGAACCAGTATCTCCGCAAGACGACCAACATTGCGATGGTTGCCGAGCGGCGTGGCGTCACGCTCAAGGCACAGTACGCGGGTCAAGCCGCGGGCGGTGGAAGCAGCGACCTCTACGCGCGTGAAGTCGAGGGCGGTCTGCACACGATCGCGCGCGACATGCAGCACGAGATTCTGCGCTGGCAAGAGTCCGACCCGACGTCAACGACGGCCCTCGCCGCGAACGGCGTGTACGACGTCAACGGCGTCAATGGCCTGCGCTACATCCTTAACAACCTCGCACCGCCCGAGAACACGATCATCGTCGATGTGCGTGCACCGTACGGCGATCAGCGCGTGCTCAAGGCCCTGCGCTACGTTGCTAACGCGATTAGCGATAAGGGCGGCGTGCCCGACCTGCTCGTGACGTCGTCGCGCGGCAGTGAAGCGCTGTTCGAGGACCAACTCTCGCAGGTTCGCTATCTGGCGACGCCGACGATGCACGAGATTCGCCCGGGGTATTCCGTGCGCGCCATCTCAACCGACGAAGGCGAACTCCCGGTGCTCAAAGTGCCGGGCGACCATATGGGCACGTGGACGGACGGAACGCACACGTACTCGGATATCGACGTCCTGTCGACCGAGACGCTCTCGCTGCCGTACCTCGGTGCCCCGGAGCCGACGATCCTCAAGATCCCGATCGGTACGGACGGCCAGCTCCGCGAGCTCGCCATCCCGTTCATCATGCTCGGCTTCGCGTGCATGGTCCCGCAATTCAACGGCCGCGTGTCGTTGATGATCGCCTAACCCGCGTTCCCAACATCGCATCCGGTGCGGCCGTTGCGTGCGCTTTGATACGTGCGCACCGGCCGCGCTTTATCCGCTCGTTCGCACATGCGACACCGAGTAGAGGAGAATCATCATGGCCGCTACGGTCATCGCAACTGTGTTGGCGAACATCGTGGGTAACGCGACGGCGCCTTCCGACATTGAATCCGACTCGCTAACTGCCGCCGACGGCACACTCAATATCCGCGTCAAGGATACGGCCGGCAACGCGGGCTTTATTACGCTCGATCCGATCGCAGCATCAGTGCTTGCTTCGGTAAGCAACGGACCTTGTTCCTGCGTAATAATTCAGGGCGCAGGAGTCTCCTCCGTCACAACGACACAATAGACTGCTTTTTGCAAACGCAGGCGTTATGGAAGGTTTCAGCGACCCATAACATCTGCGTTTGTAGTAGAATAGGCGCATGGGTCGCGTACTTCCGTGTAAGCATTGCGGCAGCAAAAAGGTGTTCTCTGCGAACCGATGGCGATGCAAGTCATGCGATAAATCATATAACGCCATCTACACGGAGCGCCGGCTTTTAACGGCAGATGAGCGCCTTGCGTTGCCGGAACGAGCACCCAAGTTTTGCACGAAATGCGGCGATCAGAAAGTCCGTCGTCGGGACAAGGGGCATAAGTGCCTACGCTGTCACGCCGAGTACATGAAGCTATTCGGCCAGCGCCGCGTGTATTCAGAACGTGATAAGGAGAATTGCCGCAAGAACGCAAGGCTGTACTATCAGCGTCATCCAGACCGCGTAAAGGCTGCGCATCAAAGAAAACTCGCGGACGATCCTGATTACAGTAACCGGAAGATGCGTGAGTGGCTTCTACGAAATCGGGAACACGCTAAGGCGATGCGAAAAGCGTGGTGTCTCGCTAACCCCGAGAAGGTTAAAGACATGGTCCGCCGGTCACGCGCAAAGCATCCCGAACCGGTCAAGGCCGCACACAACCGCAAGCGCGTCAAACGTCGCGCGGCTCCCGGTAGCCATACGATCGCCGAATGGCGGGCCATCCTCGACAAGGCCAAAGGCCGATGCGCCGGCTTCAATCAGAAGACGCATCATGTTGGTCGCGACAAACTAACGCGAGACCATATCGTCCCTCTCTCCCGTGGCGGGACGGACTACGCATTCAATATCCAACCCATGTGCCACGCGTGTAACTCGCAAAAACGTACGACCCTTACTGCCGAGGCGCAGCATTCGCTGTTCGATCGACTCGCAGTCCATGCTTAGGAACAGAACACGTTATGCCCAAGAATATTCGCTTCACTAACCGCGGGAGTTTCGACCTCCCGCATCCGCCTGGCACGGTGCTCAATCGCCCGACTGCCGAAGGAGACCCACTATGGGACACATCGATGGCGTCCGCCCCGGCACGAAAGTCCTCACCGACGGCGCTGGAGTGCACACGGCCGGCCAAACGCCGAGCGGCAAACAAGAAGAGCAGCTAAAGGACATGGGCTTCGAACTCAAAGAAGGCGAAGTCAAAGCTGGTCCCGACGTCGAGGCGCAGCCGGGCTCGCGCAAGTACGCGCAGTTCGTCGCGAATGGCGAAAAGACGGTTGACTCCGAACTCGAGCAGCTCGGCCACCAGTCGTCGCATCTGCAACTCGAAGCGGAAAAGGGCGGCGATAATCATTCGGCGTCCGTGCCCCCCGGCATGGCTGGCCCGGTCGATCAGCAGAATTACGACTACTACCGCAGCGACCCGGGCAAGGTGAATACCAAGGGCGTGCGTGGCGTGGTGAAAAACCGCGCGATCGACGTCGAAGACGACGGCAAGGTTACGCCGTCGGGCGACGTCACGCCGAGCGGCAAGTCGAAGTTCTATCAGCCGGCCGACAAAGCGAAAGAAGAAGAGAAGAACAAAGTCGACGAGGCTAAGTAGTCGCGAAGGGACCCCCCCTTGTCTCTCGTGATTCACGCGCTTCCGCTTGGCGTCGTGTTGCATACCTCGGGTGGTCGCGTCCGTAATGGCGAGATCCCCGAGGAGGCACGCGTCGAGTTGGAGGCTTCCGGCTACGTCGTGACCGGCTGGCGCCACGGTATCCCCGAGCGTCAGCCCAACGAAGACGAGGAACGCGAACTCGCCGCGGAAGCCAAGCGCCGAACGCGCGAGGTGTCGAATCTATTCGATCGTCTCATGGCGCCACTACGTAAGAAGACGCACATCCACTAACGCCTAGTGCGAAGGGAGTTGCCCGGTGGCCGCTTCCCTCGATCGCACGTTCGTGAGTGCCGCGGTCAGCAATGTGCTCACCCTACGCGGCCAGGGTCTCATTGGCGGTGCCGGCGCGAGTCTGTCACTCGATGCGCAAGGCGTCATTTCGCCCCCAGGATTTGTCGCGAAAGCCTCGCTTTCGATCGTCGGGGCAACATTTGCCTCCGATGGGCGCTCCGTGCAGTTCGTCGTGCCGGAGATGGTCACGAGTGGTATGCTTACGGTCACGGCAAGCGACGGCACCTCCGCTACGCTCTCCCTGCGCATCGAATCGCAGTATCTGCAGGCGGAAGAATACGAAGGCGAAGGCGCGGACCTCTCGCTCTTGCAGCCGGGTGAACTCGACGTCATCTTGCGGCGCGCAAGTTCGCTCGCCGATGCCTTCATGCACGATTCGCTCCGGATCGAACAGCGCGTGGAGCAGCATCGCTATCGCGCGTCGTCCGATTCGCCTCCGCGCATCCGCCCGTACCGGCGTCGCATGCGCCGCATCCCGCTAGTGTCGGTCGATCAACTCATCTTCATTTCTTCCCGCGACCAGGTAACGGCGTTCAATCCGGTCGACACGTACATCGACAACTCGCTCGGATACATCGAAGTGCTGGCCTACGCCGTCGGCAATTATGCGCTCCTTGGCGCGTTGCAGAGCATCGGCTATTCGGCCAACGTGTTCGAGATCGTATACACCTCGGGCTACACGTCGAACGCCTACCCCGCGGAAGTGCGTAACGCCACAGCCATCATCGCGTCGTCGCTACTTGACCGCCGCCGCATTCGATCGCTTGGCCTGGCCGGACTGACATCGCTCGAAGACCTGAAGGTCGATACGAGCGCGACGATCGGCGTCCCAATGGCCGCCAAGCAACTGCTGCTCCCATACGTCTCGAAATCATAGGTTGATGATGAGCCAGCCGAAGTTCGTCGCCGTCCTACGCATCCCGATCTACGCCGACACCGAGGCGGAAGCCGTCGAGCGCATCATGCCTTACGTGCGCGATATGTGCGTGAAGGTCGAGCCGGTCATCATCGAGGCGGCCGACTTGCGCGAATTTGATCGCGACGAATGCTAAGCCTGAAACCCTAAGACCCTAGCGCTTCGGCGCGCCCCTTACCCCCGATCCAAAACGCCCACGGCTTTGCACTGTAGGCGTTTTGCTTTTGCTCCGAGAGGACGAATCGCCGTGGCATTTACGACATCGAACACCAACGCATCCCTTGCCGAAATCGTGGCCGCCTACATCGCCTCGGGCAAGACGTGGTACTTGGCCTTCGGTACGGGCACGGGTACGGCCGGCGCGGGTGATACCGCACTGGGCACCGAGGATACTTCGCTCGCGCGCACGCCGTGCTCCGGCGCCACGGGAAGTATGACCGCAACGCAGGTCAACGTCGCGGGTGATACGATCACCGCTACCGCCACGGCGCAATTCGGCGCAAGCGCGAAACTGTATACCGAATATGGCTGGTTCGACGCCTTGACGGGCGGCACGCTCATGCTGCACGCGACGGCTTGCAGCTACCAAACGGGTCCTGGCGGCGTCACGAACCTCACGCTTACCGGGACGTACACCCTCTAAAGAGAACCCAAACCGCAAGAGGGCCTAGCGAATGCTGCTAACCCTCTTCGCGGGTCGTGCATCTCGCGTGAAGGCCCGAGCCTGCGTGTCGGTCGTGCCGACCGTGGCCGTGAAGCAGCAGGCCGCGAGCCGAACGACGGCCGTGGCCGTGAGCCCGCTTATCCGAACGAGCGCGACGACCGGGGCCATCAGCGTACACGTTACCGTTAGCGCGACGGCCGCAAGCCAAACCTCTGCTGCGAGCGCAAGCGCGAAGTTCAGTATTGCGCCCGCCGTCGGGATCACGATCGGTTCGACAATTGGGCGTCGATCTGGCGTGACGATTATGCCGTCGGTGCGCACGACCGCCGGCAGCCGGACGCGCACGGGTGCGGCAGTAACCGTCGCATCGGCAAGCACCCAGCGCGCTGCGCGCGCCCGCATCGGATTCCTGGCGACGGCCGCCGTGGCCACGCTCATGCTGTCGTCGGCGGGTCATTCGGGCGTCTCGATCTCGCCATCGGCCGGTATCGCCTCACGCTCGTCGGTACGCGCCGGCATTGCCGTTGTGCCGCAGGTTGCCTCGCAAACCACGGGCGCGGCCGCCCATGCGGCGCGCATCATGCTCGTGCCGACATTCGCGAACGGTGCGTCGGTCGCAAACGCGCACACCGCCGTTTCGGTTCTCGCCGTTGCGGGCGTGTCACAGCGGACGTCCGTACAGCGCACCGGGGCAACGGTCACCCCATCCTTTAGCGCTCGCGTTAATGGGGGTTCCGCTCGCACGAGTGCCGCCGTTACGGTCGCCGTAACCGGCAATCAAATCGCGGCGAGAACGCGCACGGGGATCGCCCTACTTCCCGGCGTCGCCTCTGTGCAGCGATCTGCAGCACAGCGAGCGAGCGTCGCCGTTCTTCCGGCTGCGGGCACGTTGCAGCGCTCGGCTTCGCAGCGGACGGGCGCCACGGTTTTCCCGTCGGCGAACTCCGGCGAGCGTCGGCCACCCGTCACGGTGGGCGTGGCCATCACCGTCACGCCCGGCAGTTATCAGGCTGCGGCAAACGACAGCACCGCATACGCTATCGCCACAAGTACAGCAGCCCGCATGCGGTCGGCGTGGGCCCGTTCGAGCGTGGCCATCGTGGCGTCGGCGCGCATCACCTCTCGCGCCTCGGTGCGCACGGGCATCGCTCTTGCGCCGCAAGTAAGCACGCGAAGTGCCGCTGCTGGCTACGCGGCGCGTATCAGGCGCACGCCGATCTTTAGCTCGCACGCGCAGGGTTTTGCTACCGCACCAGTTGCCATTACGGCCTCCAGCGCTTCGTTTGCGCGGGCGGACGCAGGGCACGCTGCCATCTCCCTTACTCCCGTGTACGCTTCAACGACCGCCGCCGCCCGCGCGTCGTCGGGTGCATCGGTCGTGGCGATCGGAGCCGCCCGCGCGTCGAGCGCAACAGGGCCGGTCTCCGGCACGCGGGTCTATCCATCAATCCGTATCCTTGCCCGCGCTACGGCTACCGTGGGAATTACTACGGCCCCACTTATCGCCGTACGGTCGAGCCACGCCATCGGCGCTACCGTGCACGTCTACGCACCGCCGGTGACGACCTCGAGCCGCTTGGCCTCGGGCGGGTTTGCACGCGTTCGCGTGAGCCCGTCTACGGCAGCGCACATGCAAGCCGCACAGGCGCATAGCGGCGTCCTCCTGGTCCCGCAAACTCACACGATAGCGTCGGGGTCGGGGCGCAGCAGCAGTGTCGTTCTTCTCGGGCAAAACGCCACGTCGTACGCACGAAGCGGCAATGGCAGTGCGCACGTCGTGGTGCCGATTCACGTATCGAGCGGCACGACATTAACGCGTTCGGCGCGCAGCGGCTTCCAAGTCACGCCGTCAACCGCTTCGCGCGCACGCCTGGCACTCGGATCTTCGGCCAGTGTAGCGGCGTTTCCCACGTTGCATGCGAGCGCATCGACGGTAGGAATCCCGGCTCGCGTTGCAATCGTGCCGGCGAGTAATGCCCACGCTGTTGGTCGTGGTCGTGCCGGCGTTGCGCTCATCACTCCGACGACCTCGGGTGTATCGGGTAACGCCCATGCGTCCGGCGGTACGTTCGCCTCGCTCACCACGGCATCGCGATCTCTCACCGCCATAGGCTCGCGCATGGGTATCACGGTCATCCCCACGGCCGGCGCTTTCGCACGCACGTCAGGGGGCGCGAGCGTCATCGTCGTGCCGCGCAACAGCTCGCGTTCGAGTGCGGCCGCGGGTTTCGTTGCGCGCACCACGGCGCTCATCGCGACCGGCGTGCAGGTCTATTACGTCACGACGGAAGTCGTACACCTTACGCTGCCAATAACGACGAGCGTTGGGCTCACGCTGCCTATCGTGACGAGTCTAAATCTCGTGCTGCCCATCGAATAACGCCCACGCGGGAGATGCCATGTACGCGACGCCTTCGCCCATCAGCTCCGGCTCGATGCGCGAAGGCGATAGGAGCATCACCCTGACGATCGACCCGCAGATCGTGGCGGGCGGGCTCGAGTCGCTGTTCGGGGCGACGTGCGTGCTGGTCGTCGTGTATCAGGGCTCTCCCTCGACGCGGCAAGTGCTGCCGCTCAGCATCGCGCCAGACCAAAAGACCCTCACGCGCGTGACGCTCGCGTCCGACTTCCCGCGCGCCGGTGCGTATCTCGTCCAGGTGGTCATTACGATCGGCAGCGCTCAGTATTCGTCCGGTCAGTATCCGCTCGACGTCGGCTCACGGGGATAGGAGAACGGCATGGCAACCGGCAGTGGCGTTCAGGCCAATAGTCCCCAGGGCACCGCGCAATCGGGAGACCCCGGTCTCCTCGCGCCAGTTATTGCAACCGACCGCGTAACGATCGTCACAACGACGCTCAATGGCGCGGCAACGGCTGGTTCTTCGACGTTCACGGTGACGGCGGTTGCCGGTCTCGTTACCGGCGCCGTGTGGACGATTCTCGACGGTACGTCGAGCGAACGCGTTACGGTCGACGCAGTCAACACGGTGAGCGGCCTTGTCACGCTCGCCGCTCCGCTCGTCTTCTCGCATGCCAACACGACGTCCGTCCTCCTTATCGTCGATATGCAAGCCGTCGGTATCGGTGACCCGGCGAATCCGACGCGCCGCGCAACGCTTGACAGCAATAACAGCCTCGCCACGACGGCGCAACCTGGGGCGTTCGCGCAGACGACGGGAACGCTAACGGCCGCAATCGGCGCTGGTAGCATCGTATCCGCGAATCTGATCTCTGGTAGCGGTCAAGCGTTGGGCGCAATTATTGGTGTCAATGGAACATATGCTGGCGCGGCGTTAAATTTCGAAGCATCCGATGACAACGTGAATTGGTATGCCGTTGACGTTTGCGCTCCGAATGCGATGTCAAATTCAGGCGTGTCTTTCACGAACACCACCGTTTCAAATCAGACAACGGCATACATGCTCTTGCGAACGGGTTTCCCGTACATCCGTCTACGTTGCTCCGCCCTCACATCTGGCACGTGTAACGTTCGCATTACGCCGATCGCATTTCCATTCACAACGACGTGGCAGACGATCGGAATCAATGGGAATAGTTCCGGCTCAGTTGGTTCCGTTGCAAACAACGTTTCCTTGGCGGCTGGAACGTCGAGCGGACCGTATGTAACGTCGTTTGCGCTGGGGTACGGAAAGACACTCGTTCTCGGCGTCAATGCCACCTCAACGGCCGCTGGTACGCTAACCATTCAGCAATCGTTTGACGGCGTTACGTGGTACACGAGTCCAACCACCATTGCGGTTGGTGCGACGGGTGTTTCGACCGTTGTTTCCCTTCCGCCGGCAAAATACGTGCGCCTTTGGAGCACCGTGGCGCTTACCGCCGTTGTAATACAAGCCCAAGCGTCTTACTAGGAGCGCGCCCACCAATGTCTCAAGCGCTCTACCTTGATTCTATGCGGCAAGGACTACGTGGCGAACGCGCGCGGCTGTACGGCGAGGCGTACGACGTGCACCGCGTCACAGCGCAAGTCTCAGGTTCCGTCGTAACGACGCCGCCGCTCTTGCGCGGTTTGCGAGCCGAATTCGTGCGCACGACCAGTAAGGCGCAAATCGAAGGGGCACTCTTCGACGCCCTTGCGTACGTGACGAGCGTCGATGCGCGCCCGTTGTTTCTGGGCGACATCCTCATCGGGACAACGACCGATACCGGAACGTACTGTTTCGCGCAACGTCGCTTGAATAAGCCGACGATCTCCGTGCGTTGTGAAAGCTACGCAACGATAAAGCGCCCGCAAACGGCAATCGACGCGCTCGGCGACTTGCCTCCGGTCGGTTCGTTCGTGGCCGAGACCGGATCGTCGGAGGTTAACGAAGCGACGGCTGCGGTCCTCACGCTGACGAATGGGCAGTACGCGTTTAGCGACCCCGCAACGCCGGGGCTCGTACCGGCCATCGTCCCCATCGGCGTACAGCCGACGGCGCGCGCCATGGGCATGCACGCGGAGAACGAGCCGACGTCGACTGCAGTCGCGCGCTTCGTCGCGTACGTCCCTCCGCTCGGCATTCCACTACGCCCGAACGACGAGCTCGAGATCACCGCCGGTGGCGATACGTTCTTCGTGCTCTCGCCCTACGAGGCGCCAAACGCAGAATTCGTCGGTACGACGTGCCTCGTCACGCGCGAGGGTGCGTAGATGAGTGCGCTCCCGCCCATGCCCCCGGTCGTGCCTCCGCTCGGTCGCGTCGATCAGGTTGCCGCGGCGCACGTTGCCTACATCGCGACCCTGCTCTCCACTCTCAATTTGCCGGTCCGCGGCAAAGTCGTGCGTGGCCATTACGAATCGGCAAAGCTGCTCGCGCTTACGCGCGCCGGTGCGGCTGCGATCGAAGTCAACGCGACGAGCGTAGCCCGCGACTCGGGCACCGTTCTCAGTCCGATGCTCGTACCGCTCATGGCTCCGATCGTGCCGGCCATGACGGCCACGGTTACGGGGGCGACTATCACAATAGGCGGAGCGCCCGACACGCGCACGTCGCTGCTCGTGCAGTTGACCGCGAAGCCAACGACCTCAGTTAGCGTTCCTGGCGTCGCCCAAGATACGCCGGCGGCGTTCGCCGGACGACTTACAGCGGCGATCATCGCGAAGAACGTGCCCGGCGTAACCGCGAGTGCTTCCGGCTCAACCGTAACCGTATCGGGCGCCAGAATCGGCGCCGCAAAGGTACTGGTGACGGTTACTCGCCAGCGCGAGATCAACCGCATCGATCAGCGCTTCCAGGTTACCGTATGGGCGGCGAACGGCGACGACTGCGGTCGCGTCGAGAGTCCCATCGCTTCGCTCCTTGGCAACGTCGACCACGAAACGGAGCGCATCGATCTCGGCGACGGCACGTATTCGAATACGCGCTACGCGGGCGGCCCGATTCGCCGGCAAGAGCGCATCGAGGACGCGATGCTCGAGCGATCGGACATTCTGTTCGACGTTGAGTACGGTCTACTCGATACGCAAACGTACAGTCAGGTCGGCGAATTCGACGTCGCGCTCGCGACCGGCCAGACGACGGCTCCTGCTATTACGACGACGATACGCCTGACGGCGAGGGGATAACCATGCCACTATTGGTGACGCAGCCGTTCCATGTGCCCGGCGATGAAGCCGAGCAGAAGCAGCGCAACGACCTCTTGACGGGCGAGGAAGAGCGTGTTGTGCGAGAGGCTGGTAACGAAACATTACTTGCCAAGTGCGTGCGTTTGTCCAACGAAGCCGCGCAGAACGTGCGCGATGCCGCGACTGCGCACGAAGCGGTTATGAATCCACAGCCGGCGCGTAAGCCACAAGCGACTGCCGGCAGCCCGGCCGTCACAGCCTAGCGATCTCCGCGCTCCCCTATCTTCAGCCGTCGTGCTCGCGCACGGCGGCTTTTTCTTTTGCGCCTCGCGCTGTTAGCGCGTGTTCGGTGAGGATCCGCTATGCCGCTCGAGTCGTCGCCCAACTTCACCCCGCAAGCCGACGGCGTCTATCTCTACCAAAAGCCGCCCGTCGTTGCACCGCTTCCGAACGCCACCTCGAATGTCGTTGCATTCGATGGCACGTCGTCGTGGGGCACGTCCAATACGCCGATCTCGTTCGGCTCGGAAGCGGAACTGTACGATGCCTTCGGGCGCATGACGTCCGACCCGCATTCGCTCGTAACCGAAGCGTACTGCGTCCTGGACCAAGCGAACACGATCGTCGCCTCTCGCGTAACGGACGGTACGGACACCCCGGCGCAGATCAGCATTACGGATGCCACGGGCGCCGTCATGGCGCTCCTCACGGCAGCGTGCTCCGGCTCGCGGCCGACGCCGCCGACGGGCACGCCCGCGCAAGCAAGTCTCTCGCCTTCGGCGCTGTCGACGGCGAGCGCACCGCTCTGGCGTCTCGTTACAAGCATGCCCGACTCGAACCCGGAGTCGTGGGACGGCCTCGTTGGTTACAAGATGGTTGCCGGCGTTGCAACGCCCGATACGCCGACGCTTAACGCATCGATCGCGGCCGCTGTGAATCGTGGCTACAACCGTCGGCCCGCATCGGCGTACTGGCTGAGCACGGCCGGCGGCGCAACGGGCGCACCGGTCGCGGGCACATTCTTGCCGATGATCGTGGGCACGGACGGCGCACTCGGCGTGACCGAACCCATGATGATCGGTACGGACGGTGATTCCGGCCGCACGGGGCTCTGGGCGCTACGCGGTAGCGGCGCCGATACGGCATTCTGCTCGGGTTGCTACAGCCCAGCAGTGGCCGCCGCGGTCGATGCGTTCGTCAAGAGCGAACTCGCATACGGCCTTGCAAACGCCGGACCATCGGGAACGACGACGAACGCCGCCGTCGCGACGAAGCAGACCAATAACATCGCCTCGACGTCGCTATCGCTGTGCATCGATTGGGTCGGCATGAACGACCCCAATACGCAGCAGCCACGGACCGTCTCTCCGCTTGGCTTCATCGCGGGCGAAATCTCGAGCCTCTTGCCGGAGCAGTCTCCCGGCAATAAGCCGGTCAACGGCTTCTCCCCGCGGCTTCTCTACACGGAGCGCAGCCAAGGTGGGCAGCCCATCTCCGGCTTCGGCAACGGCGGCGGTGAAATCGGCAAGCGCGCGTCGGCGGGTCTGCTGTACATCACGAACCAGCTCGCCGGCAGCAACGGACTCTTCAAGGTTGCGCACGGCCAGAACACGTCGGGCATTCCCGGCCAAGACGGCATCAACTCGACGCGCATGACGAATCTGTTGACGCGCGGCATCTTCTCGATCGTCGGCCCGTACGTCGATGGCTTGCAGAGCGCGGATCCCAACGATCCGCTACGCACGACGGTCGGCGATGCGTTGCGGCAATGGCTCGGCACGTTCAAGACCGCTAAGCGGATCGTCGACTACAGCGTCGATGACGGCTCGGGCAACACGCAGGCGACGGTCGTCGCCGGCTTCGCCTACGTCCTTATCCAGGTGCAGTATCTCGGCGTTGCGCGATTCTTCATCCCGACGTTCCAAGGCGGTACGTCGGTCGTGATTGCCGCGCCGACGCGGATTCTCGCACTACAAGCAGCAGCCGCCTAACACTTCATCCCTCCAGTTATTCCGTAGGCCGGTTCGCATTAGCGGGCTGGCCTTTTTCTTTGCGTGCGTCGCTTAGGGAGAGTTCGCTATGTCGTTCATTACAGGCGCGTCGGGCTTCGGCATTGGCATTGCGGCGCAAACCAACGGCTCCGGCCTCTTTAGCAAAGGCGTCGATCTTCGGGTCACGATTATCGATGCGGCGGGCTCGCTCGTCGATCTCGGCGGCGCGGTTACGTCGTTCAAAGCCGTCCCCCATTACGACGAGCTTGCCGTTAAGCCGATTTCCGGCGGCGGTGAGCCGGATTACAACGATGAGCCGGACGGTTGGAGCGGCACGATTATGGTCGCGCGCTACACGGGCGCACTCGATCGTCGTATGGCAGCGACGGAAGCGCTGTACCACGATAGCGGCGACTTCACGAAATACACGATCACCCAAACGATACGCAATAAGGCCGAGAACCGCATCGACAAGTTCCAGTTCACCCGCTCCACACTACGCGTCGATGATCCCGGCGAATTCAAAAAGGGAAGCACGGTCGACTCGACCGTGACGTTCCGCGCCTCACGCCGCCTGGCATTGTAAACCACTAAAACAACTCGCATCGCGAGAAAGTAGAACATGGCAGATACGATCGACGTCAAACTGCGGTCCGGCCGCGTGGTCACCTTACGTGACCTCAACGGGCTGGAGCAGACCAATGCCGATAAGGCCGCGCGCGAGATCATGGCGATCCCATCGTACCGTGCGGCGATGGCCGTGTCGGCAATCGACGGCGAAAGCGTGATCCCGCCGAAGACGGACCTCGAACTCGAAGCGATTCTTTCACGGTTCTCGGGTCGAGAGCTGTCCCAGATCGTCAACGCGTTCGGGAAAAACTACGGGCTAACGAACGAAGACCTGGGAAACGAATAACCGCTCGCCGGTTATCGGCGACGCTCATTAACATGTGGCCAGGAGCGTCGCCGGAATGGATCGAGCGGCAATCGGTCGGCGACATTCTCGCCTACATCGTCGCGATCGGGGAGGAGAAGGGCGGCTCCTACGATCTTGAGAGCCGCACATGGACGCGGCCAATCCCTCCGCCGACGACCTTCGCGGTGTGGGCCACAATGCCGGAGTGATGTTTATGCGTTCGATGACAGCCGATGGGCTTCGTGCGCATTTCGCGCGTCTCGCAGCGGCGACCGAACCGACGGAAGCCGTCATCGCACGAACCGTTGCCGATAATGCCGTCGGCCACATCAAGCGCGTGTTCGGTGACCTGAATAAGCTAACAACACTTGCGGAGTCGACGCAAGCCGAGCGCGTGCGGCAAGGGTACACGGCGAATGACCCGCTCAAACGCAGTGGCGAGCTGCGGGATTCGATCACCTCAGAATCGGCCGGCTCGATCTCGGCCGTCGGCAGCACCGATCCGAAGATGCCTTGGCTCGAATACGGCACGCATAAGATGCCGGCACGACCAGCAATCGGCATCGGGACCCACGACGCCGCAGCCGACACGCTCGTCATCGTAACGGCCGGTGCCCAGGCGCTTGCAACCGGAAACGAAGAACACCTTCTGGCAATGGCGGAACTTGCTGAAGCGCGCAAGGCTGCTAGCTAAATGCAAATATCGGCCTCGAAGTCATCCGTGGCGCGTGCGAGCGGCCGTGCCCGCCAGATCAGCGTTTCGACGACCGGCTCGAGCAGGGTCATGAGCGAGATGTCCGTTCGGTAGCCAGGAACGCTTCGAAGCGCGCGTATCTGCGCGACGAGAAACGGGTACGGCGCTCGAAAGTCCTCGCGTGACGCGAGAATCTCGGCCGTCGACATGGGCATCGGCTTTCGCGTCGCGAGCAGTACGACGTTGGACGGCTCGTCGTCTTCCGTCATGTGCGACGCGGGATGCGGCGAAAGTACATGCGAGCGAGTAAAACGGCGCCGTAGCCGAGGAGCGCGAGCGTTATGTCCCAGGCGATTGCTGTGTTCGAGAACCCGCCGGCGAAGATGCTGTACAGGAACGTCGCCCATAGCACGATCGCAACAAAGACGAAGGCCGAATAGGCGACTTCTTCAGGTGTCGGAGTGGATGCGGTGTGCCTCTTGACGCTCCGCGGCGTGTCTGACCGTGGCCCGGGATCGTAGGCGATAAAGACCTCCTCGAATTCGCGCAGAGCGACCTCGCCTTCCACAAGGGCCTGGATCATCCGTTGCTCAGCCCGCTGCGATTGCTCGTTCTTGACGAACACGCGGGCGCACTTCGCGCATCGCATGGTTTTGCCGGGCACGGGTCGCCCTGACTCCTGGGTGACGTTCAGCGCATCGAAATCGCTCTCAGTAAGCATCTCGATGACCCCGCGATCGGCGACGTGGATGTACCGGAGCATGCTCGAATCGTAGCAGAAGAGTCGGGAGAGTGGCGTGGCGTTCGAGTCATATTCCGTTCTCACCGTCTATAAATTCGAGTCGAACGCCAAGCTCGTCTTAGGCGATATGGCCCGGCTGACGCAGGACGTCACTAAGGGCCTCAAGGCCCTCAAAGCGTCGCTTGCCGGGGTCGAAACGGGCCTCAAGGGCTTCGTGCGCGGGATCGAGTCGGCCAACACGGCACTCGGCGCTTTCGTACCGGAAGCCGAACGCGCGGCGAAGGCGGCGGAGTCCGTCGAGATGGCCATGCGGGCCTCGGGCTTCGAGGCGACGGCGACCGGCCGCAATTTCACGGCCGCCGGCTCGAGCATGGGCTCGGCGATGGCCAGTGCGAGCGCCCGGATCGACGCGAGCACGGCCAACATCAATGCGCGGCTCGCGGGCGTGAGCGCGTCGGCCAACCGGACGGCTATGTCGCTGCGCCGCGTTGTCGGTTCGACAATCGGCGGCGGCGGTGCCGGTATCGGTGGCGGCGGTGCAGGTGGCGGTGGCGGATTCGGCGCCGGCGCAGCAGCGGGTGCCGTCGGGCGCGGCGGGATGATGGGCGGCGTGACTGGAGTTGCCGGGCTCGCGGCACTGGCACTCGTGGCGGGTGGCATCAAGGGCGCGGGTGACTTACAGAACTCGTCGCTGCAGACGGCGATCGCGTCTGGCCATTTCGGCAAAAACTTCGATCAGACGATGTCCAACATTCAGCCGACCGTCGACCTCGCCTACAAGATGTCGGGCATGACCGGCGGCAGCGTTTCGGACATGATGGAAGTGCTGCAGAACGCAGCCTCGTCCGGCATGTCGACGAAGCAGCTCACGACGCTTAGCCGGCCACTTGCACAGTTCACGGACATCCTGCATTACGGTAAGGACAAGGCCTCATTCGGTGAGGCCGCAACGCTCGGCTCGGGACTTGCGCACGATCTCCGGCTGTTCAATACGGCGGATGCGCATTACGGCTTGGAACGCGCGGCGCAGATTGGCTACCAGTCGCCGCACAAGACGTCGCAACTCGTCACGCAAGCGCGCCGGTTCGCACCGCTCTTCGAACGCATGCTCCCTGGAAACACGCAGCAAAAAGCGAATTCGATTCTGGAGTACACGGCGTGGCTCGATCGTCTCGGCAGCCTGCAGTTCGGTGGCTCCGGGCTCAACATGCTTGCGACCTACTTGAACCATCCGAAGACGAAGCAGCAAGTCTCGGCGATGAAAGACCTTGGATTACTGCGCGGCGACGGTAGCCAAATCTATCGCGATCAGCGCACTGGTACATACAACCTCCCGGCGGCACTCGAGCAAGTCGCGAAGCGCTGGGATGCGGCGCTCAATCGTCCGGGTGGACGCGGACGCGTTAACGACGACATCAATAGCCTCTCGGCGAACGCAAGCCGCATCCTAGGTACGCTAACGACGCCGGACGCACTAACGGCTCTGCACAACATTCGCACGCAGACCAAAGCCATGCCTGGCCTGGACGAAATGCAGACGCAGCTCATGCAAACACTAACGCATGCATTCGGACGCCTCATTACGAACATCGAGAGCCTGGCGACGACGATCGGCACGCCGCTCATCGCACCGCTCGGCAAGTTCGTCGGTGCGCTTGCCGATGCAACCAGTGGCCTCACCGACTTCTTGCGCAGTCACAAGGCGCTTCTGCCAGCCGTGGCAGCCGGGGCGTCGGTTCTTTCCATCGCAGGTGCCGCGAAGTTATTTTCGATGATCGGCGGTGGGTCGGTCTTCGCGCACATCGCAGGTCACCGCGCAACGCATGCCCTCGGGCTTAGCGGCGGCGTCTACATGAGTCGTGCCGCGCATGGTGCGGCGCACGGCGGTGGGATGATCGGCCGACTCCTGGAGCTTCTTTCGCTTCCGACCCTCCGAGGCGGAATCGGCGAGGGCACGAGTAGGTTCGGCCGCACGGCGCTCGGTGGCCGTGTCACCGGCGCGATGGACATCGGCGCGGACGCGCTAAAAATGGTGTTCGGCAATCTCTTCGGGGTGTTTCGTGGACTTGGCCCAACGGTGTCGTTCGTCGGCTCGAAGATGGGCTTCTTGACGCGCGCGTTCGAGCGACTCGGCACGCGCTTCATTCCGCTCGTCGGGGAGCTCCTCTTGCTCATGGACGCGTTCAATCTGCTTCGCACGCATGCGAAGACCATCGGCACCGTGCTCGGCGACGTCGCGCATTGGATCGTGCGGCACGGCGCGCCCATGCTACTCGACGCATTCGTCAGCATGGTCAAGTACATTGCACTCGGCATACGCGATACGGTTGCCAGCCTCTTCAACGGCGGGCACGGCGGGCTATTCGATACGTTCCGGACCATCGCAACAAGCGCTGTGGCCGGTTGGAGCGATAAAGAAAAGCAAGACGCGCTCGATAAGGCCCATAATCGGCCAGGCCCTGGCTATCACGGGCACGCCCCGGGTGCCAAGCGCACGGCGATGCACGCGACGGCGAAGCCGAATCAGGTCGCCTACGCCGACGGCGGAACGCACTATGGCCACGTGTCGGTGAACGTCACCGCAAGCAGCGGCAATTTTAAGCTTGAGGACGTTCTTCGAAACTCTCATGAGATCGTCGATAAGAACATGCCCAAGGCGCACCCGTTGCATTCGCCGCATCGCGCATCGACTGCACCGGGTGAACGGCTCGCTTAAACGCTAACGTGTGGAGGATGGTATGGCTGGACTAGCGCCATCCTCCGCATCGACCGACCCAGGCGCCCTGCGCACGATCGGCCACGCGCACTCGACGGCAACGATCGTTAGCCCCTATCTGCAAATCGGGCCGCTCGTCTTTTTCCCGACGGAACATCCGACCGAACTCAAGATCGGCGGCGTGCAGAAGATCGCAACGCACGATTACCTTGGCGGCACACGTTCTGCGCAAACACTCGGCGATACGCTCAAAGACGTGTCATGGAGTGGCCAGCTCTACGCCGTGCAGGGCGGCACGGTCGATATGGTGCGCAAGCGCGTTCGTCTAGGGCAGCAGCTTCGGGCGGCCGGCGCCGAACTTCGGCTCAAATATCTCGACGAGCGTTACGACGTCATCATCACGGAATTCGACGGTACGTACTATCACCGGCATTCGGGCAAGTACGACATCATCGTTCGGCCGATCCGTGACGTCTCCGGACGCTACACGAAAGCCAACGCTGCATCGGTCGACGCGCTAACTACCCAGCTCTCGCAGCAGGCGCAAGCGCAAGTCGCGGCCATCGTTGCGGCGGATCCAAAAGCGGCACTGACACAGAACGCCGTAGCGCAAGCCGTCAGCGATACCGCGAATGCGCAACCGATCGCCAAGAGCGCGGGCGCAACGCAGAACAACACGGCCGCGTCTTCGATCAACGCCGCCCTCTCGAAAGCGCAGACCTACCTTTCCACAGCCGCACCGCTTTTCGGTAACGGCCAGGTACTCGCGGCGAGTAACCTCGTCTCGACGCTACGCATCATCTCGGGCAACCTCGCGGCCGGACAGGCTCCTACGACGATCTCCGTAGTCGGCGGAACGTTATCGAGCATCGCCGCTCGGTACTACGGCGACCCCACCCTCGCGCGAGCACTGGCTGCCGCGAATGGCCTGGCGGCGCTTACGCTGCCCCCTGGCCGCGCGACCGTCCTGAAGCTCCCACCCTTACAGGCGGCGTAAAGCCTCGGCCTTCAGGCCGGAGATATAAGCCGCCCGCCCCGTCAGGGGCGAAACGCTGGCGTACGTTGGTTCTCGATATATTTTTTAATCACGGAGAGCGGCGCCCCGCCGCAGGATGATGCGAAATAGCTTGGTGACCATAGGACGCCTTTCCAATAACGCCTTCGCACTTCTGGATGATCCTTGCGAAGTAAACGCGATGAAACGCCTTTGAGACTGTTGACGAGTGTGGAAAGCGCGATTTTGGGCGGGTAGTTCACGAGCAAGTGAACGTGATCGTCCTCGCCGTCAAACTCGACCAACTCAGTCTCGAAATCGTCGCAGACGCGTGCGAAGATCGCATGCAACGCCGTGATATGCTGTTCGGCAAAGACGTGTCGGCGATATTTGGTCACGAAGACCAAATGGGCGTGGATAGCAAATACGCAATGCCTGCCGGTTCGGAAATCGCTTGCATCTGCCATAGACCAATGGTATCATAGGCAGGTGCTCCGACGCCAGGCGTATCGATATAGACTCACTCCAACCACTGCCCAAGCCACGGTGTTTCAGCAGTTTTTGGGTTGCTCGCGCCTGGTTTGGAATGCGATTCTCGCCGAGAATGAATACCGCTTTGAGCAAGGCGATCCGTTGCCGCTGAAGCTTGGTGCGTTCTGCGAGCGCCTCAACATGCTCAAGACGCGGCTTCCGTTCTTGCGTGAGGTTCACTCGCAGCCGTTGCAGCAAACGCTGCGCGATCTAGCGCGAGCCTATCAGTCGGCCTTCGATCCCAAACTGTCCGCCGAAATGCCGACGTTCAAGAAGAAACGGAACGGTGGTGGCTTCCGCTTTCCGCAGGGCTTCAAGGTCGAGCGGAGCGGGGTCTACCTCCCGAAGATAGGTTGGGTATCGTTTCGGGTCAGCAAACGCACCGCGAAGCGAAAGTTCGATGGCAAGGTCAAGAACGTCACGGTTCGCCTCGAATCCGGGCGTTGGTTTGTGTCGCTTCAGGTCGAACGCGAAGTCGCAGAGCCGGTGCATCCGAACAACGGTTCCGGTGTTGGCGTTGACCTCGGGATAGCACGGTTCGCGGCCTTATCTAATAGGGCGTTCTTTGATGGCGCGAATGCGTTCAAGAAGTATGAGCGGAAGCTCGCGATCTTGCAGCGTCGTTTTGCGCGTAAGGTCAAGTTCTCGGCGAATTGGAAAAAAGCCAAGGCTCGAATAACCGCTGTTCATTCGCGGATAGCGAATATCCGCAAGGACCAACTCCACAAAGCCAGTGCAACGATCAGCAAAAAACACGCGGTTGTTGTTCTGGAAGACCTCGCGATCACGAACATGAGCGCATCCGCCAAGGGAACCGTCGATGAACCTGGGACGAACGTCGCTGCCAAGTCTGGATTGAATCGACGTATCATGGATCAAGGTTGGGGCGAGTTCCGTCGCCAGCTTGGCTACAAGCTCGCGTGGAACGGCGGGACGCTACTGCTGGTCGATCCACGCAACACGTCGCGTACCTGCAACGCCTGTGGTCATGTCAGCGCCGAGAATCGCAAGACGCAAGCAATATTCGTTTGCGTTGAGTGTGGCTATGCGAGCAACGCGGACACCAATGCCGCAAAGAACATATTTGGAAGGGCTGGATTAGCCCGGATAGCCTGTGGAGAGTTGCAAGATTCAGCGAAGCAGGAAGCGCTTTGTCTCGCATGAGTGATATGAAGCAGAATCCCCGTCCTTCAGGGCGGGGAGCATGTCAAAGGCGACCATCTCGTGAGTTTTCTTCCCGGCGGCGATGACTATCGGCTCGCATCGGGCGACCCGCGGCAGAGCTACGTCACAAAAGCGATTCCGACGACACGACCGCGCGCGGTTCTCGAAGTCTACGGCATTCGCGTACTCGGGACGATGTTCGAGATTACCGACAACGCACACGGCGTCGCATCCACGGCAACCATGACGGTTCCGGCGGCCGGCGGTCCGGACTGGTCCGCCGTCTTGAAGAATCCGACGACCAAAGACGGCGCCGTCGTCGTGCGGATCTATGCTGGCTTCCCGTCGGACCCGGTGCCTGGCTCAACGGATATCGCGCAGCTCGTACCGCGCTTCGTGGGAATCGTCAATAAGGACGACATCAAGGCGTCCGGCGATACGTGGGCGTTCGACTGCACGTCGCTTGCAACACTGCTCAGCATCGAGAAACAGACGACACTGACGCAGAACATGACGACGGTCCAATTCGTGCGTGCGGCCTGCGCCGCAGCGGGATTACCACCGCCAGAGATACGCTTGCGCCCCGGCCAATCGCCCTTGCCGCTACGCCTCGTCCTATCGCAAGACTTTGTCGTCGGCGTTCACAACTATCGAGCTGAGAGTCTTATCGCTGCGTGCGCGGCGGATGACGGCGTCGAGTTTTGGGTCGATCGGCTTACGGGTGTTCCACACTACGTTGCCCCGACGCTCGAAGCACGTACGATTTACGACTTCGAATATGGCGTAAATCTGACCGATTTTGGCGGTGGACATTCGCCGCAGTACGCCAAGAACATCAAAGTCGAAGTGCGCCTTTGGAATGCGCACACGACGACATCTCATACGTCTCGTGTAACGACCGGCCCCGATGGCTCGGCAACGATGCGCACTTCGACGCACGTGACGTCGTCGCAATCATCCTGGGGCACCACGGGCAGTACGTCGATCTCATACGACGGCCAGGGCAACCCTGTCTCGCAATCGACGCGCTCGTCGTCGGGCGGACTGTTCAATACCGGCAAGACGGTCATCGAGCGTGCATCCTCGGCGCAGACGTACACCTATGAATTGCACGACGCGACGCCGGCGGAGGCCAATGCGCTTGCGATCGCCCGCTGGCGGTCACTGTCGCGCTTCGAGTACACGGCGACACTCGACACGCCCGTGACCCCGGAACTTCTTGCCGTCCTGAATCTCAACACGGTCTTCCGCGTGAAGAACGTTCCGTGGCAAGCATTCAATACGGTAGCGACGTCGCTCACACCGGGTCAAGTCGCCTCCCAGCCAGTCGGAACCTCGTCTGACGCTCCGTACTATTTTCAGCGCCGCACCGTTGAGCGCATGGAGATCGGCCAAGGCGATTCGAGTGAGTCACCGGGCTACACCATGTCGTCCGAAGTCATCAACCACGCGATCCCAAGCGGTGCTGCGATATAAGCGAGAGGTGGCGTGCTCGTGTCGGACCGCCATGCGCATGACCTCGTTGCGCTCATCTATCGCGTCGCTCAAGAAGTCATCGCCGAGCAACCCAAAGGCGAGCGCGGCGTCATCGTGCCCGGCTCCTATCGCAAGGACGCCGGCACCGTGCAGGTGCTCATCGGCACGACGGCTGCCCTCATTATGTCCGACGCCGTGCAACCGCTCGCGCGACCGAATCTGCCTCTCATGACCACGGTTCACGGCATGCAGGCTGGCCCCAAGGGCGGCGAACGCTGCGTTGTCGTGCATGTACCTGGTGGCCGCGGCGTCTACCTCGTGTACGACACGGACGATTCTCCCGGCGCGCCAGCAGGCGAGTACTGGTACGTCCATCCCGACTCGAAATCGTCAATTAAGGTAACTAACGATGGCCCCACGCAGGGCGATGCGCTCGGCGGCGTGCGCATGCATGGGGCGGCCTATCACGGCACGACCACGGGCTCCGGCCACGCCATTACGCTGGACGACGTCGCCAAGATGCTAACGGTCGCAAGCGCAGCCGGGCAATCACGCGTCTTCGACGATACGGCTAAAACGATCACGGACAGCACGGCAAACGTCAAGACGATCCTCGACGGCGCGGGCAACGCGATTTCCCACGTCGCGCAGCAAGTCGGGCTCGGCGATCGCGTTGCGAATCTGCCAGCGACGCAAGCGGTCTTCCGGCAAGCGGACGTACAGAAATTCTCTCAGAGCATCATGACGCAGATGATGCAATCGTTCGCAGGCGTGTACGCTAACGCGATGGCCGCTGCGCAGATTCCAAACGCCGGCGCCTTCGCGGCGATCGTCCAAGCCGCGGGATGGGTGACCGGTAACGTGACGCCGCCGACCATCCCAACTGGCTCGAGCATCGTGCGCGCCGCCTAGCTAGGAGGTCGCCGTGGCCGCTCCCCAAGCGCAGATTGGCTCGGTCGATATTGCGTGCAATTTCGGTGACGATGTCGTCATTGACGCAACGGGCGCACCGGTGCTCTTATTCGATACGCTGGGCGCGTCGCCGGCAACGGAACAGCGTCTCTACCGTCTCGTGAACGCAACGGCGCGGCTCGTCGTCGATGGCGTACCCCTCGCGAGTGCCGACGACCCGTTCCATCCCGGCTGGGGCGTTGGTCTACCGATCCACGTGGATGCGCTTTGGACGCCGGACCTCGCCGACGAGATCCAAGCGTCCGTGCTCAACGGGCTGGCGCTTGACGTCGGCATTGCCTCGTCGCCACCGCCACGCGTAGCGTTCGTGGTTGATCCGGTCGCCAGCACCGTTGAAATGCCAATATCGTACACGACGCTCTCGGGAGCGCGTCTTACGATGACGGTCACGCTTTCCGTTCAATTGCCTTAGACGCGAAGGGAGCCGTTCGACCATGGCCGCTTCGCCGCTCGCGCTAACGCAGCAGCAGTATTTCGCGCTGCTCGTGCAGACGTACCAGGCCGGCTGCTTCGCTCTTGGGATTCCGGTCACTGACACGGGGCCAGGCTCGACGCTCGGTATGTACTATCAGGCCGCCGCGCAAGCCGCCTTTAACGAGCAAGCCCAGGTTGACGTTGCCTACGCGTACTCTCGGCTCGCATCGTCTTCCGGCGCCGACGTCGATAGCTACGTCGCACCGTTCGGCTATCAGCGCCTCCCTTACAATGCGGCCACGGCCTCGCTGCTCTTTACGGCCGGCAGCATTCCATCAGCGCCCATCGTTATTCCGGTCGGCGCGATCGTGCAGCGTGCCGACGGCGTGCAATACATCGTCGTGGCCGGGACGCAAGCGACGTACAGCACGACGCTTGGTGGCTACGTGCTCTCGGGCGCGTTAAGCCTCGCCGCAAGCGCCGTGTGCCTATCTCCCGGCTCAATCGGCAACACGCTCAAGAACACGATTACGGCGCCGTACGGCGGCTTCGGCAATCCCTTGCCGCTTGCGATCGTATCGGTCACCAATCCCGACGACGTCAAAGACGGCAAAGACGCGGAGAGCGACGCGGCGCTTATCGCGCGCTTCCAAGCGGAGAACGGTATCGCCAAGTACGCGACGCGGGTCGCCATCATCGCCGGCATCACAGCTACGCAGGTCGGCTTGACGTATCAGATCGGCAACCGCATCAATCCTGATGGCACGCCGCATCCATCGTACTTCTGCGTCATCGTCAACCAAAGCGGCAACCCGTCAGCGCCGCCGCAAACGCTCCTAGACGCCGTGAGCGCGAATGTCGATGCCCGCATTGCGGCCGGCGTCGATCGCAGCGTCGTTGGGCCGACCCTGGCGCCCGTGTCCGTTACGGCCGTGGTTCCGGGTGCATCTAGCGCAACGCTCGCCGCGGCCACCTCGGCACTTGCGGCGTTCATTAATACCATCGGGCTCGACCCGACCGGTAACCCCACTACGCTTTCATACGCGGCCGTGGCGGCGAATCTCTTGGCTAACGTCGGAGGGCTCAACGTGACGCAGCTCAAGATGAACGGCGTCGCGGGCCAGGACGTCACGGCATCCTTCGCGTCGCAGATCGTAACGGGCTCGATCACGCTGACGGCGTCGTAACAATGCCGGTTAGCTCCATCGCGTCCACCGGGGCACTTCCGAGCACCGGCTCGACCGTGTTCACGACGGCCGTTACCGTTTCGGTCGTCTTTGCCGATGCGCAGGGCAACCCGCTACCACCTGAATGCCGCGTCGCGATCTATCCGCAGCAGGCGGACGCCAGTGCCGCAAGTCTCGTCGCGTCGGGGTCGCTCGCCGCCGCGTCGTCCTTCACATTTTCGGGCTTCGCCGGAGCAACGTACCGGGCGCAGTTTTCGGGCAATCGTGCGCCGGTCGGCGTCGTGCTCTTTGTCGCCCCGTCGTCCACGGCACCCCTAACCGTGACCCTGACGGACTATATCAGCCCATCACTGGCAAGCGATGGGTTTACGCAGGCGCTCGCGCAAGACATGGTGCGCGGCTTTCTCGACCAGGCCGCGCACACGAGCGGCATTTCGCACGCCATGTTCATTGCTCCGGTTGCAGCCGCACTTGCGGCCGTCGAAGCGCAACTGCGCGCGATCGTTGCGGGCGCTCGTCTGGAATCGGCCCGCGGCTATTTCCTGACGACGTGGATCGCCGACTTCTTCGGCTCATCGTTACCTCAGCTCGTCGGGGAACCCGACCTTGCCTATATCGCACATGCGGAAGCGGCCTTTCAGGCGACGTACGCGCGGCTCGACGACCTCAACGCGATCGTTCAAGGCTACTACAAGAACGTCACGGATGGTGCCATTGCGCACGCGGTGTTCGATAAGCGCAGCGACCCCAAGCGCGCCGCGTTCTACGGGCTGCTCGACGGCGACGTTGCGATCGTCGCCTACTACCCGCCCGCCGTGGTCGACGGATGGTTTCTCGGGCGCGGGGCGCTCGGCGTGCGCACGTTCTTGCTCGACCCGAACTCATTCGTCCTATCGACGGTCGCGCCGTTTCCGGACCTCGGCGGACAGCTTACGGCGTCCACGGCCGAGGGCATCCGTCTCGTTTACATTCAGTCGCACGGCGAATGAGGAGTACAACATGGCGGTCGATCTAACGACGACGCAGGAGCACTCGTCGTGGCCCGCCGGCATGCTCGTCACGCCGGCCGATCTGCTCGGCTTACAGCAGAACGTCGACAACGCCATAGGCCTGCTCTTGCGCGCGCTCGGCGGCACGAATTTCCTGCCGAACGTCAACCCAATCACCGTTACGCCCGGTACGGGGATGGCCGTCGTGGCTGGCGGTTCGAACCAGTGGGTCATCGCCCAAGGGCGTGAGCTCGATTCCGTGACGCCGCAAACGATCGCCATCAATCCGGCCGGCGCGACGGACCGCATCGATCTCGTCGCGATCAAAGCCTCGCGGGTCGCCGGCTCACAAACCACGCTGCGCAACGTCCTCGCTCAAAATGCGCCAACCGGCATCGTCACGCAACGCGTTGCGCTCGTGGCCGGTACGGCGACCGTCATGTTCTCGAACCCATTCACGGGCAGCCCCATTTGCGCAATCGGCGTTGAAGGCAATAACACGAACGGCGCGCGCGTGTATCTGACGATCGCCCCGAACCAAGTCGTCATCACGAGCACCGATAACACCGATACGCGCAACGTCGACCTCATCGCGTACGGTGTGCAAACGGGCTCCCTCGGCGTTGCGACCAACGTGCGGTTGCTCGAGAATCAGCCGGTGCTGCAGTACGTAGCCGGCACATCGGCTAGCGCCCCGCCGCAAGCGCCCAACGGCTTCGAAGCCTTCGCCACGGTGCGCGTGCGCGCCAACGCTTCGATTGTCTACGCGAACGACGTTGCGATCCTGTTCCCGCAGCTCGCCTCACCGATCCTCGACGCGACGTTCCGCAACATGACCACAACGTCGCTCAACACGACGACACTAACGACACTCTCCCGTGCAACGATCCAAGGCAACGGCACGGATGGCTACGGAGCGCTCGTCCTCCAAGACAGCTACAACCTGGGCAACGCACCTATAAAACGCCTGCGCGCGAACGGCATCTCAGGAACCTTCGAGATCGTTAACGCCGCTGCCGCTGCGGTGATCCTATCGCTGACCGACACCGGCTTTCTCTTTACCCCGACGGCCGGTTTCAATAACGTCGACAGCTATTTCCGCATGACCGCTCAGGGCAACGGGCTCGACGGCCTCGGACAATTCGTCCTGATCGACAGCGTCAACAACAGCAACGCACCGGTTAAGCGCCTGCGCGCGAATGGATCCAATGGATGTCTCGAAGTAGTCAACGCCGCTGGTAATGCCGTCATCTTCGAACTCAACGATGTCGGCGGGATGGCGATCTTCGGACCCTTATATTTCGGAACAACGTCCCGCGCGCTGTTCTTTGACGGCACGAACTACCAACTGACCGGTGCGCAGTCGTTCATCACCGGCCGCGGCGTCTTCGGATACAACGGCCAATCGGCTTTTGGTCAGGTACAGCTCTACGATAACGTTAACACCGGCGGCGCGTACAATAAATTCTTGCGTTCGAACGGACTGAACGGCTGCTTCGAAGTCATCAATAACGCCGCCAATGCCGTCATCTTCCAGGTTGACGATAACGGCAACGTCTACATCCCCGGAAGCCTGAACGTCGCAGGCCGAGTCTTGAATGCCGTGAAGTCTATTAACGGCACTACGGGCGCGGTCAACCTTTACAGCTCGGACGGATCCATCGCGATCGGCTCAAGCGGCGGGCAAGACGCGCCGGTCAATATCATCCTCGCGCAGCAGACGCGCACCTTCGGCGGCAACGTGATAACCGACGCTTATGGCAATGCGTCCGTGCAGGTTCCGTTCCGCATCATTGGCGCGACCGGCAACGTCGGCGTGAGCGCCGGCAGCAGTAATCCGTACATCGTGATCGTCGACCAACAGTCATCGAACTTTGCTGGCGGTCGCGTGGTCTTTCGCGTGGTAACCGGAGGGGGCTTGGGTCAGGCGCTTGGTGGCGCCGGCATCTACTACACGATCGTTACGACCAATGTTGCCCATGCATAAAACCGGGATATGCGCTTATTTGGGAGGCACCGCGTTGCGCTTACAACCGCCTCTGTGGCTGGCGTTCATCGCCGCGCCGTTCCTTCCACAAATCGTGACCGGTATAGTCCTGGGCATGGCGGTGTCCACCCTCTTCGCCTGTGCGCTGTACGTCTCATCGTCGCGTGCGCTTTACGTGAGTAAGCGCGATCTCGTACGGTATCGCTCCCTTGGATACAAGGCACAGGACGTGACACATGAGGCTCATTGAATCGGTCGACTTCATCGGCGCGGGCCTGCGCTTTTTGACGTCACCGGAATTCGCCGAATATCGCACGGGCCTGGGTGGCCTTATTGGCGTGGCGTTCTCGACGCGATTCGGCGTGCGTCTCGTCGACAATATCAACCGGTATTTTCGCGACCGCAGCGGCGTCGCCGATGCCGATAACGGCGGGCAGGTCACGTATCGCCAGATCGCCAGTAACGCACTCACCCAGAATATACAACTCAACACGCGCAACGAGCAGTTGGCAGCGGAGAACGAGACGTTGCGCGCGGAGAACGCCTACCTCAAGAGCGTGTTCGAGCGCCTGCGCCTTAGTGATCCTGGCCCGCCGCCGATTCCTCCGCCTGATCCCACAGATAAGACCGGCTCACACGGGGGTCAACCGTAATGCACACCGGACTTCCGAGTACGGTCGGCTTAGCGATGCTGCCATTCTCTTGGCTTCTTGGGGCGCTTCTGGGCGGACTCGCCGCGCGATTAGTCGTCGCTCGGCTGTTATACGGTCGCGGCGACGACATGCGCGTCGGGGCGTTCGTGACACTCACGATGGCCACATATATCGCCTTCTACAACATCGTATCGCTCATCGCGTTCAACACGGTCATCCATTCCGGTAATTATTGGCCGGTGATCTATTCGGTCGTCAGCGGTCACGGAGCGGCGATTGCCTACTGGTACTTGAAGTGCAAGCGGTGCATCCCCGATGAGTAATTGTATCGAGACGAAACCCGCGGCACTTGTCCCAACACCGCTCGAAGGCGTCACCGCGGCACTGGCGTTCTTGTGCGTGGGCGCACAACCGCGATGAGAACGCAGCGAAGAACATACTGGCGGTCGGGCAGACCGTGACTGCGCGCGGAGGCGGTGTGAGACTCAGGCGGACTTCGGTTCGCAAGAGCAACCGTCGGCGAAACGTGAAGCAACAAGGTGCTGCGTGAGCAGCATCGTTGGAATCCCCGTCCTTCAGGGCGGGGAGCATGTCAATCAATCGTATGCGATGTACCACGCAGCGCTGCGCGAGGGTAGCTGGGTCTATCTTTGGGTCGCGCTGTTTTCGGTTGCCGTCGGCTTCTGCATGACGCATCGCCGCACGCGACCACCATCGCCGCCGTCGTCGTCACCGTCGCCGAACGTACTCAACCGCTAAGACACACCCGCGTCACTGACCCGGTTCACACGTTCCACACGGAAGGGGCTCTCTTCGTCATGCATCGCCTTGGACTTAAAGGTCGCGATCGACTCCACATGACCGCGCGCTTTGCGGCATTCGACCGGAACGTCGCGCCGAAACAACTGCCGCCCAGCGTCGATTACGACCAGCTCTTTCCAATGCGCTACGATCAGGGCAACGTCGGTGCGTGCGGCCTCTACTCCACTGCGGCCGTCTACGAAGCGGTGCTCGCAAAGCATCTGCGCCGGCCGGTGGCGCCCGTCTCGAAACGAGCATTCTACACGCTCACGCAGCTCAATTACGAGCCGCACGACGTCGGCCAGGACAACGGTGTGTATCTCGGCGACGCGCTCGCCACGCTGCAGAGCGTCGGCCACGTCGATGCCTCGCAGTGGCCCGAGCGCGATTACGTGACGAGCGACTATTTCGCGAAGCCGCTGGCAAGCCTCGTGACGCAGGCCGACGACATCGTGACCTTCGTGCGCGTCGGCGGCTACCCCGATCTTTCCGAGTCCGCGCTGCACGATGCGATTAACGCCGGGCTCTACGCACACGGGCCGCTCGTCTACGGCGGCATGTGGGCAACTGATTGGGAAACCCCTGGTCCCGACGGCGTGCTAACGGCGCACCCGACGCAAGGACCGACCGGTGGCCACGCGCGCGTGTATCTCACGTACGACGATCGCCGTCAAGCGCGGCTGTGCCTGAACTCCTGGAGCCGCGATTGGGGACTGGGCGGCCTCTATTGGGAGCCGTACGATATCGCGCCCGAGTATTTGCCCTCCGACGTCTACGCCATGGTGGTGCCTCAAACATGAACATCGGCGCACTGCTCCATTTCTTATTCGCCTTCCTTACGAAGACCATTCCGGCGTTCTTCGCGCAGCCGGCGGCGCCGAATGGTCCCATCGCCGACCGCCCGGGGCACATTGATCGCATCGCAACGCTGGCCGCGAAGATGGAATCGCGCACCATCGCTATCGGTCCGCTTCCACGTACGGGTGGCGTCGTGCATCTCGTCAGCAAAGAGAATGCGGCAAACGTCGCGTCCATTATCGTCGAAGCGGCCGACCGCTATCAAGAAGATGAAGCACTCATTGCCGCACTCATCGACGGCGAAAGTCGAGGCGACGCGCAAGCGATCAACCCAAACCTCCAGCTTGCGCAGCCCGGCGAGTCAACGCATGCCTCGATGTCGCACACGGATTACGGCCTTGAGCAAGAAGACGGCGCGACGGCACTAGGCAACCCGCGCTTCTCGGGGCTGTCGGATGCAGAGATCATCGGAAGGCTGCTCAGTCCGATCTACGGCGTCGACTTCGTGTGCAGCACGCTGCAGCGCAATCTTGATTGGGCTCACCGTCTCTTAACGCAAGAGCCGGCGCTCGCAAGTGCCGTGCCGACCGGGCTCGATGCGATCGAAGTCATCGGCTGCAATGCGTACAACGCGGGGCCGACCGGTACGAAAACCTCGCTGCATTCGACGAAGCCGAACCTGGCGTACGGCATTGGGGTCGTGACGAAGGCGAACGACTGGCGCGCGCTACTTGACGCGCGGTGACGCGTGCGCAGCGCATATAAGGTCGAAATCTCCGACGAGGACTTGTACGCTAGGTACATGGAGGCGAACCGCGATGCGGGCAGCCTCGCGTCTCTTCTCGGCGTTACTCCAAGCAGCGCTCGTGCGCGGATCCGTAAGTTACTCGGGCGCATTGCGGCGCACCCCGTCGCCGAGCGACTCCACGACAACCGGGTTAACCGCGTCGCCGAACTCCTCGAGCGGAGCAATGTCGACCCGAACGCCATCGAGCGCATTCGCAACGTCAAATTCAAATCGTATGGCGTCGGTATCAAGAATGCCGAAGGCCGTTTCGAGCAACACGGGCTGCACTCGACGTCATTCGATGCCGAGCCAGTTCTCACTGACGCGGACAACCCGTGCATTACGCAAGCGCCGCCGATCACCGTTGCTTACGCCAACGATGCCCCGCGCATCGTGCGGAAGATGCGCACGATTTTCATCGTGTCCGATGCGCAGATCGGCTTTCTAAACGGGCCGAACGGACTCGAACCGATTCACGACCCTTTGGCCGTGGACGTCACCATGCAGCTTATCGACGCCATTCGGCCCGATGAATTGATATGGATTGGCGACTGGCTTGACCTCACGGCGTTTTCACGTTGGCCGCAATTGCCGGAGTTTCAAGGAACGTCACAGCCATCGATCGATGCCGGCTCGCGCATCCTCGGGGAAATGATCTCGGCGGCTGGGCGGTATTGCACCAAACGGATCATGATTTCCGGCAACCATGACGTCCGCCTCGAACGGTACGCGCAAACAAACGCCAAAGAATTTCTCGGTTTACGCCGAGCCAACATGCCCGAAGAATGGCCGATCAATTCCATGCCATTCCTCTTGCACTTCGAAGCGCTTGGCGTTGCCTACGGCGGATTGTATCCCGGCGGTGAGCATTGGATTCTCGATGACCTCGTTGCCACGCACGCTCCGACGAAGAAGCTCGAAATGGCGGCCAGTGTCGTCCATGGCCACGATCATAAGCTGACGCGCACGACCTTCGCACAGCACGGCCGAAATCGTCGCCACAACTACTTTGAGTATTCGGTCGGATGCATTTGCAGAGTCGGCTCGCGCAGCGATGCTTCGAGCCTCATGCGAACGCAGACGCCTTCTGATCGTTCGCGCACCGATTGGGCGCAAGGCGTCGCGTGCATCGAGATTCTCGACGGCAAGCATCCGCAGCATCAACTCGACCACGTCGGCATTCGGGACGGCGTGGCGTTGTACCGCGGGCAGACGTTTACGGCAGCCGGCGCGGAGGCGTAACACCATGGCCAAGAGCTCCGAGAAGCGAGTGCAGTCGCTCGCAGACAAGATGCTCGACCTCTTCGACGATCTTGCTCGCCTGACGTGCCCCAAGTGCCACGCCGCAGCGCTCGAGATTGAGACGATCATGCGCTCAGGCGTGCGCATCAAATGCGGCGGCTGGGACCCGAGCGGCGACGATGATATGTGCACGTACCGCTGCTTCGCGCTGACCACGCGCTCGGACGAATTGCCGGCGCCGGACACCACCACACCACCTTAACGTCGCTCATCCGCTTTGAAAGGGCCGTGCCGTGCTGCACATTATTTTCTCGCGCCCCAGTGAGTCGGCAACGGTCTACCTGCCGAACGACTTCCATTACGTCATGGCGGCGTCAGGCGACGCGTGGGGATCGAAGTACGGAACCGACGGGCCGATTCCGCCAGGACACTACATGCTCACCGGTCAGGTCGACCATTACGATCCACCGATTCCAAGTGAAGGCTTCGGGCAAATTTACGTCGCCGATCTTTCGAGTACGGCGCTACATCATCTCGTCGATGCAAAACGCGCATCAATGCGCGGAACGCAAGTCGATATCGGCGGCATAACGTTACCGCTCGGCGGCCTCGCGCAATGGAACCGTTCGGAAATCATGTGCCATAGCGGGGGGAGCAACGCTGCCAACCCATACGACGACTACCAGCCACTCCTCAAAACATACGGGTGCACACGCATGCATTCGATCGATTGGAAGCGCCTTGCGCGCGACGTCGAGCAATTCCGCAATGGTCACACGCTCGTCTTTTCGGTCATCGGCGACCCCAAGCCGTTAGCCGATTAGCCCCCCTCCTCTCTTCTCGGAGCACGATACGTGGGTTCGGCCTTTTCGCCACTCGGAGCATTCCGCGCGGATGCTCCCCTGTTGCCATCTGCCTGCGATGCGGCTCGGCACTTCCTCAATGAAGTCCCTCCGCTCGGGAGACGCGGCGATATTAGCCGCATCTACCTGCATTGGAGCGTCGAAGCATTCGGGTGCATCGACGCACTCTATCACGCCGTCGTCGCGCTACGCGACGGGGCATGGGTCATCGCGCCAAGTCACGACGTGCGACCGAACATGCTCTCGTCGTTCTCGGGCGACTACGCCAAGAACACGTACCACCGTAATCGCGGGTCGGTCGGCATTGCGATCGACGGGCTCGACGGCGCCGGCGTCACGCCCTACGACTTCGGGCCCGATGCGCCACAGATGCACGAGATCGAGCATCTGTGTGCCGGCGCGGCGGCCTTCGCTGCGGCCTACGAGATCGACGCGCTCGGCATCTCAACGCCTGCCTACGACGGCGACCCGTACGTCATCGAGCCGACCATCCAGACGCACGCTGAGGCCGCGCACCGGCCGGGTAATCCGCCGCAGTACGACCCGTACTTCCTGACCGATGCGCCGCCCGACGGCGACGTGCGGTGGGACCTTATGAGCCTCGTGCGATTGCCAGCCGGCGTCGCGCCGTCGTTCGCCATGGCGGTTACGACCGGCGACGAACTTCGGCAGCGAATCCATCGCTACAAGCTCGGGTTCATGGGCCGCGCGGCATGAGCGTCGAGACGTACCTCGTCGAGCCGAACGGTTTTGCGCGCCTACACCTGCGACGCTACGCATCGTCGACCAATACGACGCCCTGCACAACGTCGCCATTCCGCTATCATGATATCATGGTGGACGTGGGCACCGTTGCGACATGGTATCTTCGCGACCGCTGGTTCACCGACTTAGCAGGCCCGCATACCCCGGGCGACCATCCAATGTGGCCCGAGCGCTGCTCGTGCGGCTATGCGTTCACCGACGCCGACCCGTATCAGGTGTTCGAGGACGTTCTGTACGCACCTAAGGGCGAGGTCGGCGCGGCGGCATTCCCGCTGCGAAACGCACCGCCGGGGGCCATGTGGTTCAGTGCGACCGACCCGTGTCATCACGAGCCGCGCTGCAGCGAGCATTTGATCGTCGTCTGTCCCGACGGCGCGTCCTGGTCGATCGATTCGCGTGCGACCAATTGCGCGCTACCGGACGATCGCGTACATCGCTGCTGGGTGCACTCAGGCGAGCCAACGCGCATCACCGTCGACAAGAACGGCCGCACGTGCGCGGCCGGAGGCGGTTCGATTCAAACTCCGGGCTACCACGGCTTTCTCATCAACGGGAGTTTCACCGCAAATGGCTGATTCGAAAGACCTCACCACGCCGAACGCCACGCCCCCGCTACCCGCCGCATCATCGGTCCCGGGCGCCAATGACGCGGCCGGCTCGATCAAAAGCACACCGCCTCCACCGACGCCCGAATCGACGCAGGTGACCCTGCACGAAGGCACTGCCCCCCAAGCTGACGTCGACTCCACGTCGCCGCTCCTCGCAAGCGCGAAGCCACGCGGGATCTTCTCGCGCTTCCACTTTGGACCGCGTGCGATCGCAGCAATTCACTCGGCGTACGTCACGGCGACCGCCATGGCTGGCGGACTTGTCGTCGCTGCCGTCGAGCAGGGTGGAGCTCGCGATCTCCACGGCGTTCTGGTCTACGCTGGCCACAACTGGCTGCAGGCGCTCGTCCCGATGATCGTTGCGCCGGCGTACCGCGCTGCGCGCGTCAACACGCAGACGGCCCAGGTGGTCGCGGCCGGGCAAATCGACCACAAGTCCTAACGACATGGACCGTACGTCATCGTCGTTCATGCCCCATGGCATCTGCCTCTCATGGCGCCTCGATCTACTCGCCTTGCACATCGTGAGCGATTTCGTTATCGGCCTTTCGTACGTCGCCATCCCGATAGCGCTGTACGTGTACCGTGCGCACCTTCCGAAAGCCGCCACGACGTCGCGGGAACTACTCTGGCTCTTCGGGTCATTCATCTTGCTTTGCGGTGCGACGCATTTCGCCGATATCGTTGTGCTCTACTATCCACGGTACTGGGAGCAAGGTATTCTGAAGGCTGCGACGGCGCTGATCTCGCTAATGACCGCCTTCGCGGCGGTGATGCTCGCCGGTCATCTAAGCGCAACGAGCCGCAACGCTTTGCGCAAATCTCGCTAATCTGCACTCCTCCCCTCTTGACATCAACGGAGTCGACCATGTACGCTTCGCTCATGCTTGCGCCATCAGTCATTCGGGCGACAGATAGACAATTTCTCACGCTATGCGTGGGCAGTTCCGTCTATTCGAATATACCGTGGGGCCGTCAGCATTTCTCGAAGCCAGAGGGCACGACGTAAAGCGCAGATCGCAGCAGCATTTTTCTCACGAGAGGGGGTCTGGCGCGAAAGCGCTGGGCCCCCTCTCTTTGTTTCCAGGGGTTCGATTCCCACCGATCGCTAATAGCAGCAAACGCTACGAAGAGAGGGCACCGATGACCATGCACGTCCTAGTCTAGCCTCCGCACCGCGCGGAGGTAGGCTTGTGAGGAAGCCGTGCCTGAAGCAAAGCGCGCCCGTCGCCGGCGCGATCTCGACCGCAAGAAACGCCGCGTGGCGTATATCCGCCAAGTCATTCACTGGACGCACCACGACGCCGAGCCCTTACCGCCGATCGCGCTCGGCATACAGGCAGCGGTTCACTGTTGCGGATGTTCGTGTTGGATGTGCGGCCACCAACGCAAATGGTTCGGACCGCGCTTCTCGGAGTTGCGCGCGATGAAAATTCAGCGGATACGACGACGTGGCGAAGTGTTCGACACAGGAAAACGGAAGAGGCCGGCCTCGCGTTATGCGGGGCTGGCCTCTTTGCGTTTCCAGGAGTGCGGCAACACGATCTCTGCGGTGCCTCGCCAATGCTCACGGCTCGCAGCTTCGGGCCAATATCTTTCCCAGCGCTCGATCCGCTTGATGGCATCGTGCAACTGCCGGTATTCTTCATGCGAGACGATGATCGTGCCATCGGCGTTCTTGCGCGCAAAAAGGACATCGATAAAGTCTAATGCGTCGTTAGGGCGTGCACCCGATCCGTCATGTGTCATGACGCTACAGATGTCTTCCGGTCTTCCAAGTTCAGGTCGATCTCGTAGCGCGACAATACACAGCAACAGGAGTAACCGCGAACTACGATAAACCCACCGTCGCGTACTCGCCGGCTTTCCATATTTGTGCACTTGTAACTCACGGAGTTTGCCCCTCGATGCTTTAGCTTAGAGTGCTGGCACTTCGGACAGGGCACCGCCATCATTCGCTTGCGCGCTTGCGCTCGTTGCCACTGCATGACAATCCACGCGACCAACACCAGTGAACCGAACACGATCTCTGGTAGATGTTGCGTCACTTACGACCTTCGACGCGCAACGATCTGTAAAGCGATGGCCACCACGGCGAGCACACTGACTCCGAATAGCACGTTACGCGACCAGCGCCCGATCGGCAACGAGCCGTCATCCTCATACCGGAACTGTATCACACTGCTACCAGTCGCGTGCCTGAGAGCGCAACGGGCCCACTTCCATACGGGTCGGCGATCACGTTCGAATAAACGCCCGTACGGTAGTAATTCCACCATAGCGGTGCGCCATCCGTGAACGATGCAGGCTCTCGCGGAACAGGTGATTGCATCGGAATCGGCGTCGGTCCAGCGGGCACAG
>JAABUQ010002284.1_pt1 | contig 38449 bp, 51 predicted proteins | sample 5560001 | NCBI WGS metagenome assembly JAABUQ01 (sample SAMN10711888, study PRJNA513371) | rock metagenome | isolation source: Antarctica rocks | place: Antarctica: Victoria Land, Finger Mt nord | collected 2015-12-18 | reverse complement strand
ATTGAAATAAGGAATTTCTAATATTGAGGCTAAGTACTTAATCTGATATCTGAGAGAGGGAGGGGAGGGGTGTGTAGGGTGTGTGCTCGTTCCAGAGAAAGCTGTGGGGGCTTTGAGGGGTGGTTCTGTTATGGGGAGTGGAGGTGCTGGGGAGAGTCGAAATATTTGTGGCGGTGTGCTTGCCTTTCGGGGAAGGGCGCTGGGAGCGGTTGGGAGCGGTGAGCGATGGGGGATGTGGGGATGTGTCTAACGTGATTGGCCTTGATGATCGGAGGGATGAGGGAGGATGAAAGAGTGGATGGGAAGGGTGGGATGGTGCGAGGAGGTGGGGCTTGCTTCAAAGATGTACATCCAGCTAATCTACCCTACATGAAACATTTCTTTACGCCACCATGTGTGCGCTGGGCATATCATTGCGCAAGGTGTGACACTACACGTTGCTTGACACCAAGAACAAGGCGCGGTAGCAAGGAAGTAAGGACCACATCGTCAAATCCCTGCTTCTTGATTTGTTCAAGATACATCCACCCCAAAGCCCCAGACCTCCCCCAAGCCCAACCTCAGAACCCTACGAATCCACTCAAACCCACACAAACCAAGCCATCCCCCTCATCCACCACCCAAGCAAACCACACCCCTCAAAGCTCACACGTATCATCAACAACCTGCTGCCCCGGCGCACCCGCGCCATAATTCCCTCCATTCCCCCCACTACCGCCCCCATTCCCCCCAGCAGGAAGCGCCTTACTCTTCTCCCCCGCAGAAATACCCACATGCGGCGCTGGCCCCGAGGAAGCCGGCGCAGACGCACTCGCCGAAGCAGCAGCAGCACCACCACCAGCCGCCGAGCTTCCCCCCCCGGTGTCCCCGCCCGAGGACCCAGTGCCCCCATCACCCGTGTATCCCGCACCAGGCACACCCGGGCCCTGCAAGGCCGGCATCCCGGAGCCGAACGGCCCATTGTGCAAGCCCGAGCAATCATCCTGGAGCTGCGCAAGACCGAGGAGGACGCCGAAGTTCGCCGTGCTGCCGAAGAACTGCTCCGCTGCGCCGGTGGTGTTGCAGATGTCGAAATGGACGGGGACGTGGTATTTGCTGTTGCCGTTGCTGGTCGGGGTGGTGTCGCAGTAGCCCGGGTCCGGGCAGTGGTTGTTGATCTTGACCACGATCGAGGTGCCCCATTTGTTGGCGTTTTGCGGGTAGGGGTCCGACTGTGGGGTCAGCAGCCAGCATTGCCCGCAGGCTGAGCCCATGCCGTTGCTCATGGCCGAGCCGGAGCCGGTGTAGGTGAGGCTGTTGGCGGCGGCGAAGGCGGTGCCGTCGTGGACGGTTTTGGCGGAGGGGCCGCAGGCGGGGAGGTCGTCGGGCGTGCATGCTGGGTAGTAGGTGAAGGAGGATTGGAGGACGCGGTTGCTTGAGGCGGAGATGGTGTTGATGAGGGAGAGGAGTAGAGAGAGTGTAGGGAGTTGGGAGAACATTCTTGTAGAAGAGGAGCGGATTAGGAGGTGAGAGTGGGTTGTGGTGGGGGCTGTATATAAAGACTGTGGTGTCCTACCAGAGGACTTTGTGCATGGATTTATTCGTCGGCGTACCCTAGAATGAAGTTGTCCGTCAAGGACAGATGTGGAATGTATGCGGGAGATGGATTTTTTGCAAAAGGAGCAAACGACATGTTTATGAACATTTCACAGCTCAATCGTAGACCCTTTCTTCTAGCAATCTCCGCCCCCCACTCAGAGAGTCAAATTTGTTCCGTCGTGCGAGCCGTCAGAGGGGCTTACTAGACTGGTTTCCTGCGTGTGCCATGCGTAGAAACCCAATCCATTGTGGATTGAAAGGGCTTGTAGGTTCAATGCGCTAATTGGCTGGGCACGGAATAGAAACGGGGGAGCCGCCAATTTGAAACGCATGTACTCCTCCTTCTCCATCACTGTGTCAGATTCATCTCTCGTGCCTGGCCCGTCGGCGAATTTTGCGGGCGGAAAAATCCATTGCATCATTTACCAGATGAGCAGAAAGTCAGCGTTATCAATTGTTTGGGGCGGGAATTCAAGTTGACATTTTGCACGGTCTCCAAGTCTGCGATTTCCACAGTAGCCGCACCATCTGGCCAAGATCCGAAGCTGAGAAGGTAACGATGAAATGCGGATATGTACTACTCCATGTTTCTTCCAGATCCGTGCTGACCCAATGATGCTTAAGATGCATCTTGTTCTGTGCTGCTGATGCGTGTCGTAGGATGCGCAATGTGGAAAAGATGCGGTACACGCGATCGCCGCTTGACCCCGAAACCCCCAAACTCTCCCGCAGTTGATACTTAGCTCGACCAAAGTTTTTGAAAGCCTAGAAGCCTGATAACAAAAGACGGCCTCGAGTTGTACGGGATGACCCTTTCTGTTGCAATCGTAGGATCTGTCTAGTAGCAGGAGTGTTGGTCTATCTTCGTAACACGCAACTGAATATGCCTAGTAGTCCGGTACGTATGCATAGTAGTCCCGTACGTATGCCTGAAACGAGTAGGCATAGTCGTCGAGTGCCTCATGCTCTTGACCCACGGCGGCTTCCAAATATCTCTTGCGCATCTGAGCACTGAATCACTCTCAAACGTGGCCATTCATCTTGCCCCGCGGATCCCTTCTTTCAACATATTCCACGAGATCCTCAATCGTGCAAACCCTCAGACCCCATCTCTTGCCAAATTCGAGACATCCATCACGTCTCATCATCCTGCCTTCTCTCCTCTCCGACACCCCTTCGACTTCTTCACCATCTTCTACAAGCTCGCATATGACACCTGCAGGTCTTTTACCCGCCAATTGGCAGAATTCAACAGCGGCTTCTGTATGTCCTTGTCGTTCTCTTATTCCACCGTCTCGAGCCCGTAACGGGAAGACGTGGCCAGGGCGTCGAAAGGACCCTGGTTTGCAGGAGATGGAGGCAAGTGTCCGGCAGGTCAGAGCACGATCGTGCCCAGATATGCCGGTGGTTACGGCAGGGTCCGAGGAATCGATGGAAACGGTGTATGCCGTCCGATTGGGGTCGGTGTTCTCGACAACCATTTGAGGCAGAGCTAGAGAACTGGTGAGGAAAGATGGTATTGGGGCGCAGATCAAGCCACTAGAGTTCGACGATTAATAACTTGTCCGAGTACGTGCCGTTTGATGCAAAACGCGCCTGGTATGCCTTATCATGAAGGCCATCTTCTCCGTTGTGACATCTTCTCCTGCAATGATGAGGTCCCCTTCATTCTCGCGGTCGGTAGAGTCGAGGACCACGATGAACTCGCCATTCTCTGTAAATACACACGTCAGCTCTGAGTAGAGCCTCTGTCGTGAAGCCTGCCCTGGAGATAATGTTAGATAGTCTCAACGGCAGAAGACGTACTGAACGCTTCGATACTGTCTTCGATCGTGTCGAAGTGCAACTTCGACTCCCCATTGGTTGACATCTGCTTGTAAAGTTCTGGGCTGGCAATGTAGTATACTAGCCAAATTGTAAATAGTAGCAGCCGATAGACGTCTATCTGGTGCAAGTACGGAGAATGTGAGCGAACATCTTTAAGTGAGAGCTCTCGGGTATGGGAGGATCAATCAATAGGACTGAAGACATTAATGTATTTTACCAACTTGATTGATTGAGATGTATGACACTGGATTAAAAATGGTGAGCAATCAACGAGAATTAAAGCTCCGGTGAAGCCCGAAGGTGGTCCGCCAAGCATGTTTCGGACACCGTGAATTCTCGTTATTTCCTCATCCTCTGCGTTCATCTACAAATCTTCATAGCCAATTCGTTCGCATTGCGCGACTAATGATCAATTGAATGGTAAGTACCAGGGAGACGCAGTGAAGGACATGTGTGTATTTTATCCAACTGCAAGACTATTTCTATCACAATGGCCTTAGCCCAATATTCTCGCTTCCAAAACATATTCACTCTGCTTCATCCCAAAGAAAACGAACATCTTTGTCCCTTGCAATGCTCTTGTCATAAAACACTATGCCTGTCTGTTCGAAAAAGAGGTTGAGCTTTGTTGTAAATCTCAAGCCAAGGTCGGTGATTAATTGCCGAAACGTCTGCGTGTCTGGTGGTGTCTCGCCGACTCAGGTCTCCTGCTTTGGTGTGAGGAATCTTGACTGCTGGCGCCGACGAACTGCTGGATGCTCGGCCGGCGGCTTCGGCGGGAGGAGTCTCAATCGTTTCGGCGGCTTTGGCGGGTTGAGTCTCAATCGCGTTGGCGGCTTCGGTGGGTTGAGGATCAGGTAACATTTCGGGACCGGTGGCCATCTTGGCCCGTTCAGGACCAGTCTGCGGGTCGGTGGCCAATATGGCGGATTGAGACGGAGGATTGGCTTCTTCTGAACGCGGTCTGGCTTGGGTGGAGGGGAGACTGGCCATGCAAGCTGGCGGACTGGGGCCGGTCGATATTTCTGTTCCTCTGGGGGGGAGTCCAGTTGCAACCTCCTTCTGTCGGCTGGGATTGAGGCTGGTCGTGCAGTTTGGCGGACTGGGGCCGGTGAATATCTCTGTTCTTTTGGAGGGGCAGACATCGTCACAAAGGTATTGATGGGATATGATCTGTTTGACTAATGCTCAGCATCGGTCTGTATAAAGGAGAGATGTTTGGAGAGACAAGTTTGTCCAGGGAGGAAAGCTCTATTTATGGGCAGCTGCTGTTTAACTTTCCCTCTCTACACGAATTCTTCCTGGAAAATCTCGATATGCTTTCACATATTTCCCTCTCTATGAGAATTCTTCCTGGAAAGTCTCCATATGCTTTCATATACTTTTACGCCGGCGTCCCCAAAACTTGGTGCAGGGGAGAAGCTCATCAAAATATTTGGTGCTACTCAAGGCAAGGTTTCAACAAGTAAGCGCACATGGGAACTTGTATGGCTGGACTGAGCATTTACTTTTCTTCGACCGATAGAAAATCGTTGTACAATTCTCAGGGGTCTTATTTTGAACTTGATGCTATAAAAACTCAAGAGAAAGTGGAGCCATCGTTCACGACGACCAGGCAGAGCGGCTTTTCATTGGACGCCATACTCCATTGGTACGAGTACCGGACGGCTCATTTGCCAGTGTGTCCAGACCTCCGTTTCAATATACCAGGCGGGCTCGAAAAAAAAGACCCATAGGTGTGAGAGCAAAGCAGTGCAACACTTTCATGCTAGAAAGCTCGATGAAAAACTCATCCATCAAAGGATTAGATGTATTCGAGCCCCAGAAGACGGAGGCGGCTGGGCTCCTGACACACTCTTGCTGCGTTTATCGCCAACTCTGACCATCCTGCAGAAAGCTTGGAAAAGGAAATATGTCTTCAGACTACGCCTCCCTCGCGAAATTATACAACAATCCCAATCAGTCATCGAGCCATCGAGCCCTCCAATGCGTACGAGTCGATTCACCACCTTGTTTGCACTGTGCATTAGTCGTCCACTTGCGTTAGCAGATACTTCTCAAGCTCAGCTTGTACTTGCAGAACCCACCTTCCGTTTAGCCAGTCCCTCATTCACAGAGTTTTACTATGCCGTCCTACCCACCAGCAAAACCAAGCATATAACCAAACAGCAAAACCCGCTTCCACATCAACATAGCACAACCCCAACGAAGTAAAGCGCAGACCTACACCGCTGAGCACAATCAACAACAGCTAAGAAGAAGCAACAGCGCTTTTCCTATTGAGTTGGGTCTCCAGGCATCCAGCGGTGGATGCAGCATCATGGAATCTGGCATCCTGGCCGTCTAAACATCTTTGCCTCAGGTTTCATTTCTCGAGCTAGTACTCATTCGGCCGGGTTTTGATATTGGTATAATTGATGTTGCACGTTGGCGAAGCCTGCGTGTGGAACCCTGGGAGGCTCATGGGCAACGATTTTTTTGTTAGTATTCACTTGAGACGGGTGTCTCTGCAGCTGGGCTGTATCAGGGGATTCTGAGTGCGTGGGACTGTGTCGTGGAGCGCTGGTGTCGGGAGCAGCTAGAGTATGGTTGTGTAGAGGAGGCGTTTGTGAGGGTGTGGACTTTGGGAAGGGGAGCTTGGGATAGGCTATGATGGTTTTGGGAGTAGGGGTTGTGTCCGATGGACGAGATGGTTGACAATGATACTGAGGATGGTGTTGACCTGTACTCGAAATCGACGCCTTTCACAGTTTACTTTGAAAGTTGTGTACCATCGTGCCTATGGTAGCGCTAGTTCTAGTATATGTATTTACCCTGAAAGCCAGGTTCTATATTATGGCCCTAACGCCATAGGGATGCCCGTTTTCTCTGATAGATGCAAGAAGCCCCAACGCCATGCCACGAAACCCCGTCGACAAAGTCCCACCCCCCCGTGCTCACATCGGTCCCTCCTCCTCAACCCTCTTATACCTCCTCCAAACCTTCTTATGCTGTTCCAAGAACAGAAACGTAGCAATCGTATGCGGCCCCAGCCGCACAAAACTCGGCACCCAACCCCTGAACATCCACCTAACCCCCTCCTCTTTATATATCCGCGCGAGGAGAGTCAGCAGTCCTTCTTTCGTCTTGCTCGACATGACCCGTGTCTTGATCACATCCACGGGGCTGCACACCGTGGTAGCTACAAACCCCGCCGCGAAGCTCGCACCGAAATGTGTCGCCAGCCCGTCCTCCGCGCCTATCTTCTCCAGCAGCACGCGTTTGAACCCATCGTAGGATGCGAGCTGGCTTGCGGTCATCAGCACCGCTCTCATGCTGTTCGGCCACACGCCCCGGAACAAACTCTTCCATCCTTCCTCCCGGCTCATTCGATACAGGCCCTCGACTGCATTTCGATAATTGCGTCGTTGGGACGCAGGGAGCGCGGCATCGTGCTGCATGCGTACGTTGAGGACGTCGGCGGGGTTTCCGGCAATGCCGCCTAGGAAGCCGGAGGTGGAGGCTATGGCGATTAGAGAGGGGAGGTTGGGTGAGGTGCGCGCGGTGGTGTAGTGGTCTTTTAGCTCGGAGTAGATTCCGAAGCGCGTGGTCGAGTAGGTTAGTTGGCGGAGGAGGGAGGCGGAGAGCTGCGGGGGGTATTAGCTGGGGTTGTGGGGGTGGTTGCGTAACGGGTCGAGGATGGAGGTGGAGTGAGATGAATCTGCGCTGGGAAGGGGGAATGTACGCCGCGGTAGAGACCAAGTACGCTGTCGGTCTTGAGGATGTGGACGAAGGTGCCGAACATGCCTTTCGGTCCATCTGGAGCGCGGGTTTGGAGCCGGACCTGTGATAGATGGGATAAGCGAGTGCTGGAAGATGATTTGGGTGGGTGGAGGTGCGACTCACCTTGACTATGGCATCTGATTAGCTTGTTCCTGTCTTGTGCATTTTGGCACGCGAGACGCGAATCATACTTAGGTCCAAGGGATGCGTCACCGTCGCCGCGAAACAAGATGCTGAACCGCCGAACCAAAAGGGGTAGTGGACGTGGTGGGCATCGCGAAAAGGATGGTCCAATTTTTTCGTTGGTGTAGCAGGTTTGGACATCGTTGTGCAGGCATACCGCTGGTTTATGAGGATACTTGGGAGAGCGAGCGTGTGTCTTACTGAAAATAGAGAGTCAGCATAAGGTGGTGGAAATGTGAAGCGGTGATGATTTTTTCATCCTTATTTCCGACTGAAGGTCGGGAATACGCCGATTGGACCCACATATCAAATACTTCTTTGCTCTTTGCTCTTCTCGTTGTCAACAGTCATAGGTAGCCCATGACAAATGATGAAGAGCTGCAATGTCGCTACTCTTGCTGGTACACAATGGGTTTTCCCAGCATGGGTCGATTTGACGTTCAGAGTTCTCTCCAGAATCCTACGAGGCTTTCCCCAAATTCGCGGCCTTTCAACCTGCCAGATGCCCCTTAGAATCTGAAAGCTTCTCCTATACTCGCTTTTTCATGCCTTTCCTTTCAACCGATCCCCATATTAATGCTCTAATGGAGATCGATATAAGTTGCGAGAAACACACAGGCCATGTTCCGTGCAAGCGCTGAGTCCCCGAAAGACCCTCATCCTTGTGCCTCCCGAAGGAATCCAACAAACATCTCTGGACCTCATCATGAATGACACTTCAGATCCAAGTCAGATCCTTCTTCTCCTCATGTGCCTTTATATAGGTCACGATGGAAAATTCCCTGACCTGCAGACCCCTATCTGCCATCATATTTCAATATCAGACCAAAAGTCCGAAGATTGAGAAGTGGCAGATTGGAAGTAGGATCGAAATATAGACAGAAAATCCTCCAAAGCTATGAATAGCAATTTCTATGTCTTGAAAGGTGGGAGCCCGGTGTTATAGCTGAAAAGAGAGCGAAACGAAGGAAGGCGCGAAGGATGCTGCCAACTACAGATTTATCATCCCCCTAGTGCTAATCCTATGCTCGCTGTTTAAGCCACATGGTTGTCATGACATTATAGTTGAGCCTTGAAAAAGCATCCTAATGCTACCTTGGGATCCATACTTGCCTTTTGTGACCCAAAGGGCATCCGCCACCGTCACAATGTTGTCTCATATGCTTAGCACCAACAAACCACGACATATTTCCTCGTCTTTCCTTTGAATCCTCTTGTGATCTGCTGCTGCCCCTCTTCTGTCCCTCTTTTTCACAGCCATAAATACATAATTTGACCTGTTTCTTCCTTTTTGTCTTCCACAATCCTGAAAACGCCTGTCACAGCTACAATGCCAAACAACGGCCCCAATCGGCAGTCATCAACCGGGCAGTAAGTAGCACACCCTAGCAATGCTGACCCGTCTTTGGCTGAAGTAGCAGTCGTGGATCCAGGCGTCAAAGCAGTGATAACCAGGAACAAGGACGACTTACACCACCTAAGCTATACTCAAATGAACCAAGGTATGTCCTGGTCGAATATGTATGTCCTGCAACCTCTAATACGGTCTTTGGAATAGTAGTCATAGACAACCTCGCAATGCGTCGAACCAGGAGGCTTCCGAGCCGAATACCAAGCCCAGGAGGAAGCGACAACGGTATCACCGAAGGGCTGTGGCTGAAAGGTTCGTTGATCTCATCTCTGTGCTGTCTTGGATTGATGAATGATAGAAGTTTAGGCTGGAAAGAGAGAGAGCGGGGAGAGAACAAGAAACTTCCTCCCGCAACACGGCTCAATCCTCGAGCAAGACTTCAACAGAGGGACCTTCCGAGTTGACCTCATGGCAATTACTCTTCAACAAACCCGAGGATAGCGTACTAGCGAGCCTGGCATCGTTACTGGGCAAGAAAACTGTCGCGCACTCTATAAGTACCCTCGATTCAGGTCAGCTTCGTGTTCAGCTTGAAATGATCGATAGCACCGACATGGGTGAGATCTGTGTTCTCTTGGTCACCTGTGGTATCTCGTACTCTGCGCATAGGATGAGGCCCCGGAACGACAGCGTTGCTGGGTGGATTGTGGCTTCAGCATCCGAGGGCTCTATGTCTTCTTCCTTTGTCAGCACACCGGCGCCATCTATCGCAGGGCTAGGGCCTGTCCGAGAGCCAATGGAGATGCCCATCGGCAATCCGGTCGAGAAGTCGGCGGACGAACCCACAGCTGCGTCGGGCATGCAGGCTCCTGCTGAACGTCCCTCGGCGCCTACATCCAGCAAGACTGAAGTACACAAAGATCAGAGTACACCAAGCCAGTAGCTATGAGACATTCGTTTCTCGGAGTCAAAGTATGTGAGTCAAAGGGTAAAAACATACTTATGATTCAAGATCAGAGCGTAAATTCGTACACAAGTAAAAGTCGGACACGACCCACTCCAATTTATAGCACGGCCAGGCCTCACACACCAGTATCTCGTCGGTCACTCTCCAAATAAGCTAGCGATAGATCCGAAAGATACCCAACATGCGTCGTTTCCAATCAAATACTAAGCTATGACACCAACATCTCCGCCTCTTTAGCAAAAAGGTTTTCTCGTCTTCATACAATAATCTCAGCCTCTCACACCATCTCCCTCTTTCTCTCCGTCCGGCCACCGATCCTCTCGACCCTAAGCCATCTCGACCCACTCCCCTCTTCTCAACGTCGACCCCCCTTGCACCTTCCACATTGCCTGACCCCATCAACATGCTTAATCTCCGAAGCGACCATCTCTCCTCGGTAGCTTTGGCACGAACGCAGTGGCCCTCCGGCACCTATATACGTCTGGATTTTCTCACAGATGACAATTTCCTGCTCTGGGTGTTTGGCTCGTGACTTGCATTTGGGGCAGTGATAGGTGACTGTGAGAAGGTGGCACATATTTGCTTCTCACTGGATGTGTTTGGCGATGGGCTTGTGTATCGACCAGGAGACGGAGTAGAGTTAGTTGATGTAGGGAGGGTGAAGGATGTGACGGTGGGATTTCTTATCTGTTCTCTCTGATGGGCTAATTTCGTAGGAGGATATGTCAGGACTTGGAACAGCGGACAGCCGAACATTTTATATCCTCATCACGCCCCTACTTGATGTTGAGTCACTGTCCAAAGCCCAATTTCCTTGCTGGCATCCACCACGCCATATCCACCCACCTTGGGCCGTCATGCACGCAACTTACCCACTCCTCCAACATAGTGGCAAACAAGAACACACAAGAAGTGGCTTGAAGCCTTTTTTCGGTGAGGAATACTGTTTTCGGTGAGGAATAACGTAGGAAGGCAATCACACTAGGCAGCAGATGGTATTGCCTCGAATATTGCAAGCTATTGTCGTGCGAATCAATGTTATTGGAGATCGAGATCTAGATGCTTGCTTATGAACTCGATATGCTGATACTGAACTGCGAAGAGCATAACGATTTCGTCGCCCATAAACATTCCATCGCTTAGGGCTGGGGAAACAGAACACACCCTTCACATATCACCATCAAGATCACCGCATCGCGGATAAATTACCATACTCGTTCAACCCCACCACCTCCAATCACAACAACAACCCGCAAACATATGTTCACAAACAACCGTCCCCCGGGCAAACGCACATATCCCGTCGGTACCTGACGACAAAGCAGGCACCCAAACCACCCAACCCATTCCCCAGAATAGGAACTGGCAATCTCACGGTTAACCACAATTGCCTACAGCATTCAGGCGCAAGGCAAACAGCAATCCATATTAATAACGGCCATGCTTCTCGGAGTCTCCCCCGCCACACGCCGGGCTTGAGGGATAAACGGGGTTTTGGTGCCCGGTTTGCTGGTGGGTGGCCACATCTTTCATTGATGGGGGATCGCCGATGGGGGACGCTGGCGATGGGTGTCGCGTCGGGCTGAGAGCTTGGAGCGGTATTAATTTTTCAATTGGGGTGGAAGGGTTTTGGCTGAAGTGTACGGATCATGACATTTTCGATGGCGTAACTACGAGGAAAGGCCTTGGAGGGCTGCACCTGACCTGTCGAACCGGTGAGCTGGCGGTTTGAGGTTAGCGTTCATGAGGCTCGGTGAGAGATGGGTGCCGCGTCTGGCCGCTTCTGAGCGCAGCAACTGCTCTCCTGCTCCCCATACGTTTGAGCAAAGGGGGAGGAGTTTGATTCTCGGATTCTCTCCTAAGGCTGGCAACAGAAGCCAACCCAGCTGGATTAGGTATACATGTAATTAGACCAGCTTTGATCTTCCGCAATACCCAATCGCCAGACGTGACAAAGCCTCTCCGAACCCCAGTCCCATGCTCACAATCAGCTTACACGCACTCCACAATCAAACATAAGGCGTAGCTCCATACGGCGTTGCTCCCCCACCCCACGCGCTCGTCGCACCTCCGCCGTTGATATACGGCGTCGTATACCCCTCCCCAGCCCCATATCCCCCATCCACCCCGGCCACATTCCCCAGATCTGGACTCCTCGGCGCATCCTCCGCGGTGTCCTCTCCCATCAATTCAGCGAGGCAGGCGGCAATTTTCTGCTGCAGGACTTTGATCCCTTGCTGGACGACGGCGTCGGGGTCGAGGTTGCCGATCGACTCGAGCTCGAAGAAGAATTGCGAGGGTTGCGCGGAGTAGTTGAAGGGCTCGTCGTCGGTGGGGGGGGAGGACCAGTCTGCGTTTTTGGATTTGGGCCTGGTGTCCGATAAAGATCGTTAGTGCTGCTTTTGGGCATCCCTGGGCGTTGGGGTGTTTTGGATGCGTGTAGAAGCGGTAGCATTAGATAGGGAAGGGGGGGGAGCTGACTGACCATTCTTTGATCGGGTCCTCCTCATACCATAGATCCAAATGCCGGAGCTTGTTATGCGGGTCATACTCGAATCCCACCGCTGCCGTGGGCGCCCATTTGGCATGCTCCTTCGCGATCCCCTTCTTCGCAATGCACTTCATGCGCACCTCTTGCCCCTTGCGCAGCTTGCAAATCACTGGCCCCAGCCCCGCCGTGTCCGTGATGACCGGGTTGCCCACCCACTCGTTCGGCCGGGGCTCCTCCACCACCAGATCCCGCGCGTAGACCTTCATTATTTCGTCTCCGGTGCATTTCGCGCGGAGGGTTAAGGTGACGGAGCAATGCTCGCAGTACTGGTCGCAGTCGCACAGGCGGGTATAGAGGACGTCTTCGATTTGGCGGGAGGAGAGGGGGATGAGTCCTAGGCGGTGGGCGATGAACTCGTCGGGGAGGACGGAGGTGTTGGCTTCGACTTCGACGAGGTCGATGGCTAGGGTTGGGACTTCGGAGAGGATGACTCGGCGGAGGGAGTTGGCGAAGGCGAGGTCGACGTTGGTAAGGGTGAAGTCTACGTGCGTGGTTGCTGCCTAAGGGGGAGGGTTAGGGATGTTTGGAGGGGGGGGATGGGATGGGGGTGTGGGAGGATAAGGGGTGGAGTACTTCTCGGACTGTGACTCGAGGGCCGACTTCGTCGATGTCCATTGTGTCGTAGTCCATGGTGACAGGGGGAGCCCGGGTGGGCTTATGCTGTAGAGGGAGGGACGCGCATTCCAGGGAGGGAGATGAGATTCTTCTCGGGGATGAAGCTCGCCTTCTATGAGTTTGTGTCCTGGATGTGTGCAGGAGTTAGAAATTCTGTGGCTGCAAACAGACCTCAGACCAAATTGATAGATGCCATCTCGAACCCCTGCATAAAGTCCGGCAGTTCCCGCTGCACAAAATCGCTGCATAGATTATTGTTCTGTTTCAACGCTTCTACTTTTCGTCTCAGGCTTCATCTCAATATGCGTTGACAACATCAATCTCTCACATGCATGGAGAATCTCTCTCTTCAAGAGCTGCCACCGGCAGGCGGTCCCAACAACGTGCAGCCACCGCCGAGCGGACCCCAACAACTCCCTCCTCAAGTAAGGCAATAAATCCCTGGACTGCGGCGTCGAAGATTGACAGGGCAGATGTTTACGACTGCGGCACAACTACTGGATTTGACCGATAGTGAGGCAAGCCCAACTTCAATCCGAGACTATGAAATATCCTGAACCTGGAAGGAGTGGCATATGCTGATTGAATGGCAACACAAAGAAAAATTAGTTCTCGTCCTACGAGATGGCAGAAAGCTCATCGGAGTGCTTAGGAGTTGGGATCAATTCGGTATGCTTCGAACACACGAGGAGAAGCAGGATAGCAGGCAGCTAAGGACGAATCATGGCAGCGAATCTCGTCCTCCAAGACACAATTGAAAGAATCTTTGTCGAGGACGTCTACGCAGACATCAGCAGAGGCATATTCCTTGTGCGAGGCGAGAACGTTCTGCTGCTGGGCGAGATCGTATGGCCTCCTGTACTTCATGCAGCGTGATGCTCATCTACCGTACTAGGATCTTGACAAGGACGACTACATCCCGGAGCCATACCGACAGGTTTCCCCTGAGAAGGTGCATGCGATGCAGATGCAGCAAGCGAAGGAAAGAAAAGCGACAGACCAGACGCGGTCGAAGAAACTGCAAGGGCTGGGGTTTGAGGTGGAGCACAATGGGGAAGTCCTCTTTTGAGGCGAAAGGACGGAGAAGTGGACATACCACCGCGGATTCGGATTGAGCACAAATTACTCTCTCGCACAGTATTGAGCAGGCGGGGAGATGAGACGTCGAGCAGAAGCAGAATATTGTGAAATGCTTCTGCCGATGCAGGAGGAGGATGTTTCCAAGGAACTACGTTAATTCAGATCCAAGGCTTCTGGAGGAGAAGACGCCTAGATGAATACCGCTGAGATACATGATGAGCCTCTATCAGAGTGCTTCTTTTCCGTCCTACAGCCGATTCTAGAGACCTGCGCTTCTGCTGAGATTGATTGCATACTTATTGTACCTACGTATTGCCAACACCAGTAACTCCGTTCTCCGTACCTTAAGCCGTATCTCTAAGGGTGCCCCTAAATGCACGATTAGGCTCACTAGCCCCCGGAGTAGGTCCCTGGAAGCGATCTTGGTCCGCCCGAGCTTGTCCGAGGGGTCCGATCGTGGGGATGTTCATTTTCTGCCTCTTCGACCATCCCACCAATTCCCTGGATTTTTCACCAAATATGCCTCCTCATGTATGTGATGCAGACGTCCCGCTCTGCTTGTCTGCGTTCAATGCTAACAATCCTGTAGTCCAATATACAACCGTCGTTGGACACTGCATACAAAGTTTTGGGTTCTCTAAAAGATTGCCCGAATCCGCCAAATCTAGTGCCGATATGTGCCACCATCCCAGCAGATATTCTGACGCCTACGCTAGCATACTTGAAAATAGCAGCCAAGTCAGTCCTAGCCAGCGCGAGGACACAATAAGGATATGCTAATGCTGTGTAGATCAAATGCCGACTACTCCTTCCTCTTTGAAAGCGCTGCAAGCTCGGAATCTATTGGAAGATATAGCTTCGTCGGTGCTGGTGAGAGGAGAATGGCCTTTGCTTCATCAGGCCCAACTAACAAGCTCCAGACCCAAGGAAGATCCTGAAGACTGGGCCTGGTCATGGCCCTGCTTGCGACCCTCTCCCAATCCTCGAGGAAGAACTGTCTAAATATCGAGAAGCGGTCATACCAGGGCTTGTGCTTCCTCCGCTTACAGGAGGAGCAATTGGTTATGTTGGCTACGACTGCGTCCGCTATTTCGAGCCGCGGACAGCCCGCAAAATGAAGGATGTACTCCAAGTGCCTGAATCTCTCTTCATGCTCTTCGACACCATCATAGCCTTTGACCATTTCTTCCAAGTTGTGAAGATCATTACGTACCTCCATGTTCCGCCCTCCCTCGATGGTCCCAATACTCTCTCGGCTCCATACGCAAGTGCATGCCAAACGGTGAGAAGCATGATCAGTACACTCCAATCACCCTCCATTCCCTTGCCACTTCAGCCTCCCATCAAGCTTGATCAACCCTATACCTCCAACATTGGCCAAAGCGGTTACGAAGCTCATGTCCGCTATCTAAAAGGAGAGATTCAAAGAGGCAGCATAATCCAAACAGTCCCTTCGCACCGCATCTCACGCCCCACAAGCCTCCATCCTTTCAACATCTATCGCCATCTCCGCACTGTAAATCCGTCCCCCTATCTGTTTTATATCTCCTGCCGAGACTTCCACCTCGTTGGTGCTAGTCCAGAGCTCCTCATCAAACGTGAGCCCGACACGGGGAGGATAATAACGCATCCGATCGCTGGCACTGTCAAACGCGGCAAGACCCCTGCAGAAGATGCAGAATTAGCCGATTGGCTGCGGTCAAGCCTCAAAGACAGAGCAGAACACGTCATGCTCGTCGATCTTGCGCGCAACGATATCAATCGGATTTGTGAGCCCATCTCTACGCGGACCGATCGATTGATGGTCGTTGAGAAGTTCAGTCATGTCCAGCATCTTGTCAGCCAAGTCAGTGGTATCTTAAGGAAAGCGAAGACCCGGTTTGATGCTTTCCGCTCCATATTCCCTGCTGGCACTGTGAGTGGCGCCCCCAAGGTGAGAGCGATGGAGTTGATTGCGGAGCTGGAAAAGGAGAAGAGAGGTGTGTACGCCGGAGCGGTTGGGTATTTTGGCTATGGCAACGTGGGTCTTCGCCTTCAGCAAAGTGGTGACGAGCGGAACGGCACGCATGTTGACCAAGACCGGAAGGGAGAAAGCAAATTCGTAGAGGAAGAGGGCGCGATGGATACCTGCATTGCTCTTCGAACAATGCTGGTCAAGGACGGTGTGGCGTATCTGCAGGCCGGTGGCGGTATTGTGTGGGACAGTGATCCTGAGGAAGAGTGGTTCGAGACGATGAACAAGCTGGCAGCTAACATTCGATGTATTACAAGCGCAGAGGAGAGGTATGTGGGCATGGAAGGAGATGAGAAGGCAGACACGCTGGAGACTGGGATTAGTGAGGCAGGTTTAACAGGCCAGAAGGATAACAGTGGGTTAGCTGCAATAGGAAAACATAGTGAGAGAAACGTTATGGTGCACGTGGATATGGCTGCTGGGTAAAGTAAGTACCTTACCTCAGATGAACGTGATAACTACAATCAACATGTAAGGTCAGTCATGTCTGGTCTACTTACCTTATTATTCACTTTTACTTAAATCTATCACAGAAAGTTGCATGATCAAACAAACGTCATACTCAGTCTTCCATTAAAGTGAAATTCGCTACCTGACTCTCATCCCCTCTTCTCGCTTTCTACAACCTTTTTCAGCCTTCTCTCCCTCTGTCCCTCACTCATCATCATTCGCATCCAGCAAGCAGACACCCTCGCCTCTCGCACAGAATCCCCATCAACCACAATTTCACTATTCACGCAAAAAAGTCCTATCTGCCAGAAACATGCCTCGAAACGTCGGCGTCCCGAAGTACGGCTTCAGTGCCTCTAAAGTAACAGCGTGAGTTTCCCGCTCTACGCGCTTGTGACAACGTGCTCACTCACTCTTGTCACAGCATGAAGCTGGCCGAGCTCCCAGAAAAGTAAGTGGCAACCCACCTTCATTGATGACTCTGGCTCACACGTTGCCATACAGGATTAAATGTAGCGAATGCAATAAAACGAAACCGATCGATAACTTCTCTGAGAAACAGCAGAAGATTCTTCGTCAAAACAACTTCAAAAGCAAACTCCCCGAGATCCGCTGCAAGAGTTGCTCAAGCAGCCAAGTCTCCGAGCTCAAATGCTCCATTTGTCGAAAGACAAAGTCTCTGGATGGTTTCGCCAAAGGCCAGCGTCGCAATGGTGAGAACGCTGTAAGTTCACCTGCTCAGCATTGCAGCCCGTGTGTTTGACCTACTTACTGACGTTGTCACCAGCGCTGTATGCTGTGTGTAGCCAACGATTTACAACAAGCGCCACTCGAGGACGACGCTGTCCGTCAATCTATGAATAACCTAGGCCTTGATGATGACGATGATGCCTACACCAACGCTTATGAAGAAGTGAGTGCCTTCCATACAACCCTACTTCCGCCACTAAAAAACCTCCCAGTCCATCATAAGCGACGAGTCGGGCGTACCCCTACCCCACAACGAAATGTCCACACAAAACCTCTCCGCCCACAACGCCTCCGTAGGCCAAGCCTCCATCCACCGCGGTACGAAAAGCATGCTCTCCTCCAGCATCTCCAACGCCGGACCATCCCACCCCACCCAAGATTGGCAATCCTTCGCAATACCCCAACCCCGCGTGACCTCCTCCGCTCAAGGCCACACCTTCACCACCTACGACGCCCGCGGGAAGGCCCACCAGCGTACTCGCGCCACCTCCACCATAGCAAGCGAGGACTCCTTCGATACCACGGTCCCGCAGACAAGGGATGAGGTATACTTCCCCCCCTCCCTTACCCCCCCGGCCCCCTACCTGACCACAAGAAAAAATAACTGAACTGACATTATAATAAACATGGTCTAGGCGATGGCAGCAAATAATGCCCGCGGGGACAAATTCGCCAAACTCCGCGCCGTGCCACGGGAGATGCATGTGCCGAGTTACAAAGGTGGGGCTACGCTCGATGATGAGGAGGAGATGAGTGAGCCGGATTCGGAGTATGGTGTTATTTAGGGGGGAGCTGCCTATGGGGGAAAAAAGGGGGGGGATGGGGTGTGTGGCGTAAAGGGGGAGGGACAGGAAGGGGGAACGGGTGTGGTAATGGCGATGGGGAGGACGTGGGCATTTCCTATTCGTTTCAGCGGTGATGGTCGAGATACCACGGTGGTTTTGCATGTGCTTACGCGTTCGGAGACCCGACGGGCTTGCGCATGCATGCTTGCACCGCCTTTGGGCGAGGATTTGCAGGATCCCTCCCACGTCGGCATGGGTGCAAATATGGAGGTGCTTTAGCCGAGTTGGTGGAGCATAGGTCTTTCATTTGTCTTCTAATTGAGCGGGCATGCAGTTGTATCCAGTAGATATGCCTTACACATTCATTATAGCAAGAACGGTTTTCATCCGCCACTTCTCCGCCTGCTGATTCCACAGCCTTAGTCTCGTATTCAGCACCGCAGCAGCAGCAGAAGTAGCAATATCTAGATCGCGCTCTTCTTCCTGCTATTTCCCCCCCCGCACCCTCCCACCCTCCCCTCGCCGTGGAAGTATCGTTCCACCTCTATTCTCTTAATGATCCCAACCATTTATCTACCACCGCACAACCCCACGAACGCAACCTCTCCTCCCGTTTCGAAGCCGTAAGGCTCAGGGTTTAGGTTAAGGCGTAGATACTCCACAGCTCAGGGCTCTGGATCACTACCCGTGAACGGAGGGGTTCGTTCGTGAGCCCGGCGCGTGTGCGGCGCTGGGGACGGCTGTTGGATCCCTATGGACTTTACAGATTACGGTGTTGGGTAATTGACTGAATAGGTTCGGTCAAACCCCTGGGGAGCAGTGTTGTCGTTCTTCCTGCCAGCGTCAGGTTCTTCATTGCTGGCCATGTCGGATTGTGCGGTCGGTGCTGCTCGTGCGTTGGATTGAGTGCTGGTGATGCGGGCTTAGTAGGGTAGAGAAAGAGAGCGTTGGGGATATTTGAGTGGGTGAGTGCTGAGTCTTTGTGCTTACTGGGATGGCGGGCTCTTGTGTTGAAGGGAAAGAGGGGTTTGGCACGGGCGGGGCGGGATTGAGGGATGGGTTGATGATTGGGTTGGGAGGCTGATGGAGGAGGTGTGTGGAGGGCGGATGCGGGGTGATGATGTTGTCTGGCCTTATATCACCACCGGACTCATGATTGGCCACCACACGAATTCGAAGAGTAGGTACCTAGCTACTGTAGCCAAAGCAGACTGTGACTCCGCAGCTTTGGCGACTTACCTCCTCCATTACATTTGTGCATGTTTGGCTCTGTCTAAATTGTCTTATCTGCATGCGATTTGACTCTTCCCATGCCTGACTTGCATTCGAATGGACCTGGACGGCGTTGAATATAATCATACAATGCAGCGATGTCTCTGTGTATGTACTCGTTCAAAGGGCCTTTGTAAGAGCTCGAGTCATCCTCCGACAGAGTACTGCCCAGGTCAAATTCCCGCTTCTTGGTAAGTGAACTTTCTTGATCAACAGCTTTGGCTTTGTTCAAGCCGTTGACCGACTCCAAAATTCGAGGTTTCTAGCTGGACCCACGTGGCACTGAACGCCCACTTCTGTTCTCTAAGCGGCGAATGATAGTCGCCTGTGCTGCAAATTATACTATGACTCCAAGGAAGAAAATACGCGAAATTCATGAACATGGAAATCAAATGCAAGGAGACAACGATTAAGATTCGAGACATCTCTTTTCACCACCAGTGTCAACCATAGACGACATTGGTATAGTAGTACGGAGGTACCAAATACATCAAGGTTCGATGAGACTGTATTTTCACTACTTATTCCACACTTATTCAAGAGGAAAGGATCAAACACAAAAGCCTCTCTGCCTCGCGTGTTTCACATAGACAGAAGCGCCGAGGAACACCTTCGATGTTTCAGCAAAGATATTCCAGGCGAGGCGCAGCGAATCGCGGAATTCCTTCGCAGGAGGCAAAACAAATGAGAAACAACAGACACAGGACAATACTCCGTCCTATTCCCATAATATGATTGATTGTTTGAAGTGCGATGGAGACCCACGAAGCAGTCGCCTCGATCATGGGGTGAACCCCTTCCAACTAACATCTGCGACTGGAGCGATGGCGTGCAACAGCAGGTGAAGCGACAACAGTGTAGCAGGAACGTATCACAAGGCGGATAGCAGGCTGTCTTGTCAACTTGTTGCAGCGCGTGTTGGCGGGGGTACAGACTATGCGGGGTTGAGAGAAAGGGTCAGTAGGAAGAGAGGGGGTGTTATGAGGAATGACATCCTTTGTTCCATTCTTCTAGAATGCTGAGGAGTCGTGGGTCGGCACTTGGAATAGGAAAGAGGGCGTTCTGTGTTATTGCGGACGAGGCGGAGACAGGAGTTTAAGACCAAGTTCCCAGACTCGTAGGTGGTTTCAGGGGGCCTCGCTTGCGCGTTAGGTCTGGAATGGATGCCCGGGCCGTGTTCAGTGTTGGTCACTGACTGAGCGTGGGTGTGTGTGGGGATTAGGCAAGACGTCATGGCGTAGAGAGTAAGGTAGACCATTTAGTGCTGAGAAGCTGTCTCTCCACTTGGCAAGATTCTTGTCTCCAGCAGCAGCTTTCCGTAATCTTACCATTTGTGAATCCTCGGCTTGACCAGCCTCATATGATTTATGGAGGGCATCAAAGGCGCAGCAGGGTCTTCTTAGCAAAGGACAAAGATAGCCTCGTAATGACCTGACTGCCTAAGGCGAGGTCCTTGATTCGTGTTTACTGCCCATCGTCTACTCCGTACTCTGTACTATAGAAATCGAGCCAGCCAACCACCCATTCTGCCTTCCTTTGGTGCTCTGCCAGCTCCCAAATCCCATTCTCCACCTCACACGTTACGGCTTTGTTTCATCCGCAGCCAACCCTATCTGGCTCACTGTTGCAAACCTCCATCATCGCCTCCTCGGCTTCAGACTGCGACACAGCTTTGCCTCTGTGCGCGTGTATCTGCCGAATCCCTCGCTCGTTCAGGATTTGACACATATTGCATACTACTGCAGGTCATCTCCTTCACTTGCAGGAACTGCGTTGAACGACAACAGGATCAGCTTGAGAAAACTCAATCTCGCTGTAGTCCTATCATACAAGGTGCACCTTCGAAAAAATCTACTGTATCACCTCACGATCTCGACAAGGCGACTACGTCAGCCACACTGACTGCCGAGAATGAATGGCGGCTCATGACCAATCTAGCTTCCCCTACAACGACCTCCGCACGCTCTCATCGACCGAACACGAATACTTAGATGCGCAAAACAGGAGGCCTCGAGCAACTCAGAGCCATCAGCCTGCCGCAATGATGACGGATGCAAACAATCGATACCCCCCACCTCAGAGACCGATCGACGAGGCTGTTACTACAGCATTCAACAAAGCGGAGACTTCAAATCATGTCCCACCGGAATTGATTGCGCAGATTACGCATAACGTTATCAAACAGCTTCAGACCAGTGCCACGCTCGACGGGACTACACCAGTGCCGCCGACTCAGAATATCTTCCCTCCGCCGCCCCCTCCTCCGGCTACTGGCCCCCAAGTAGTACATCAACCCATCCCTCAATCCCCATCGACCGTATCAGGTACTTCACCAAACATGACAACCCGAGTCTACACACCGCCATCACCTCACAAACACTCCGATTACCCAAGCCACACCACGCCACCACCACTTTCACAGTCAGGGTACTCTTTACCAGACCCACCCCAAAGCCCTGGCCGTGAGCAGAGATCAACCCACTTCAGTCCAAGAAGCTCCTCTTCACCGACAAGCCAAGCCAGCGAAGCAAGCGATAAGCCTCACGTGAGACCAAAGGGTCCATCAAGGCTATCGACAGGGAAAGAGGAGACAACAGTGGAAAGGATATGGGGTCAGCTTTTTGACGAGGAAAGCCGTCCTACGGTTAGGTTGAGTCAATTCCTGCGTGGATTGGCCGTGCACATCGTACGTCTTATCCGAAGGATCAGATTGATATGAAAGATGTAGTAAGGCTGACAAGATCGATAACAGATTGAAGATTACGAGCCTCAGCATAGCATCGTAATTACACCGATCAAAATGGTCAAGTATTACGAAGATGTCAAGCTGGCACATGAGCTGTATCCGTGGGAAAGTATGTCAGCCTTATTGCACATGGAATGGATCGTGGCTGATAAATTCTAACAGCTGTCTTCGACGATGAACGTTCATCAATTTCCCGAATGTACAGAGACCTTGAATGCCAGCACCATCTTGTTCAAGAAAGATACGACGAGCGACCTGACATCCCAGGCCTGACCCCTGTGGGATTTGAGAGATGGGTCACTCTTCTGATTCAGGCCCATCCCGAGGCCGAATTTGAGCGGCTCCAGAAAGCTGTGCTGGAAATGCCAATCAGCAACCCAGACGACAAGAAAGAGCGTTTCCCGAAGGAGATATCGCGGAGACTGTTCCCAGCACATGAAGATCGCAAAATAGGAGATCTTATTGCAGAATCGATTTCAGAACATGCATCCGTGGACATTCAAAGGCGCACAAGTCAGGAGAGTTTCAATATCCGCTATCCGCCAGCTCACAAGCCTAGCGCGGGGGAGCCATACGTACCACAGAGCCATAGGCCCAGTGTCAGCTTTGCAGAACATGATACGGTCTCCAGCGGAAACACAACCTACACACCTTTACATCTCGAAAGAGAGCGGAAACCATACTCCAACATCCCCAGCGATTCCGCCATTGACGATACGAACCCCCCAGGCCCACTTCCAGGGGCCTCATCCAATCCAATTGAACGCGAACGGAAACCATATAGCGCCCAACCAGGGGGTGGCAAACAGTATGAAGATGACATGGCGAAACAAGCAACAAAGCCCCGCGCCGAATCAATCATCAACGGTCCAAAACCCAACCGGTCCGACTCCACAGCTCGAGCACGTCCAATCCCCATCAACTCAATGAACCAACGCCCAATGGAGATCCCAAAGTCTGAAGTCCACCACCACCGTGCCCCCTCGAATGCAAGTAGCCGCCGCCGTCGCAGCCCCTCCTTCAGCAGAGGTACAAGCAACGATTTTCGTCGCTCCGACGGCGATATAAGAGGCTACCAGCCCACATTCGAAGCCGGCTCCGCACCTCGTGCCGAGCCTGTGTTTGATGAAACAGACACCCGCCGTTATTTCGATCGACAAGCTCGCGAGCGGGCTGAGCGTGTAAAGAGGCAGTCTGAGGAGGAGGCAAGGGGTTATGAGCAAAGCCCGAGGAGGAGCTATGATGACCGTGCACCGCCAAGGCGGGGTGATTACATGAACGATGAGGATTACTACCGTGCTGGTGGGAGGGGAGATAGGGGAAATGGGTATGATTATCAGCAGCCATACGGGGGGCCGGTATACCGCTAAGAACGACGTGAGGAGTCGACGGAGAGGTATGGGGATAAGACTGGCATTGGTGTCTGGTTTCTGTGCTCATATGCACCGATCTCAGAGGCGCTTACGGTTGTTATTTCTTTCTTTACTGGAGAGGGAGCAAGCGGAATTGGGAGACTGTCGCTTCGGGATCGCATCTTTGACCGTGCGCCGAGTGTAGTTTGAGATACCATAAATTACCAGGGTTTTTTTCTTTGACGCCGATAGTCATGCTCATTTGCTAGAAGATTTAACTGAATCGTTTTCCATGAATTTGAGTCTACCTAGCCTTCTTACTCTATACCTTAGAATCCATAGATATCCAGCAGCCAGTCCAGTGCTCTTTTACCAGAAAGTCAAATTCGAGATCCTCCAAGCTTGGGTCGATGAAGCTTAGCGCGGTACGCCACGACCGTTATGTGGGGCATGTGGCTCGGAACCGGGCTGGAGAAAGCGTGCCCGAACCTCCGGAGGATAAAGTGGTCCCAAACCCAATTCTTTTCCAAAACTGGGCATCATCATCGCAAGATGGTGATGCCTCCTTGCGATTCGCAGCGAGACTGGAGTGGCGCAGAGTAGAGTCCTTTCGCGCTGCAGAATGGCAATACTGTTGCCATGTACTCTGTACGGCTTGAAACACAGGGGAGGGTGATGATGGTGGACCGACAAAGCCCCGGAGGACCACCTGCTACCACTGACCCAATATCTCGGAGTCGCAAGTCAAGATAGAAGGGCAACATGGCAGGAAACCGACGAGTCTCGCCTCGATAGACTACTTGTATTTGAGACAAGTCGCGCCGACATTCTGATACCGTGAAGGGTCGATCAGTGGCCACTGGCTTACTGGCCTTTTCTTCATAGTCGACAGGGCGCCTACGGAACTAGCCTCTCAGCCAATAGCCATGCGCCCATGGGTTGAAGACATTCAAAGCCATCAGAACAGTGAGTCAACCCTGATTCTGAAACATCCACTTCAACGGACCTCTATTGTTTCAGAATGAAGTCTCTGTTCATGCCTGCTTGGTGGTCCTGTGGTTTGATGTGAGTGAATGCTATTCTTAACATTTCTTTGTGTTTGGTCGCACTAGCTTTGAGGAATATCAGAGGTCTGATCATTGTCTTTGTTCGCTGTTCCTATTCATCCTCTATCCCCCGCTCTCTTTGATAGAAACTATGAGTTGACGATTCTTTTTTCTTCTTTCTTTTACACCTGCCCTCCTGCTCGTTACGTCTCTCGTTCGCTTCCACGTTCATCAACATCGCTGGTCGTTACACACGCTACATAGACTAATATCTCTCCGCTGGACGGAACGTCAGACCGTCTAATTCCACATCATCACCAACATGTCTTACGAAGGGATCCAGCATCCCGCACCATTTCCGGCTGTACCTCCATCTCTCTCCACTGGCGATCAAGGGGTGCGAGACTATGACACCGCTCAAGATACACAACGACCGACTTACAATACAGTACAAAACATCACCCCGTACCTCGGACTCCGGTCTCGATTATCGCAGGTGTGGATCAACAGATGGACCGTTCTTTTATTTCTCATTCTCGTCCGCGTTCTTCTCGCCATCGGAGGTTTAAACAACGATCTCGGCTCCGCGAAGACGGAAGCCATGTCTGCATGTTCAGGAGTTGAGGATATGGGCAGTGCCATGGCTTCTATGCCTCATTACCTTTCCGCAGGGGTGAATGAGCTGGCGGCCTCTGGCGTGGAAAAGGCTGTCCACGCCCTTTTCACCATGCTCCTCCTGACCATTACCGGCGTTGAAGAATTGATTGTGTTCTACATCAACATGCTGACCTCGACCTACTTGTGCCTCATCACTCTCGTCATCGCCGGGAGTTTGCACGTTGCGTTGCAGGTCATCGAAGATGCGAGCAAATTTCTCAACAAGACGCTGAAAGGCATTGGCGACGATCTTCATTCCGGTATTCAGACTTTCACCGATGGACTCAACAAATTCGATAGTACGATCAATAGCATCCCGAAGGCTTTTGGGAAGCCGGCCGATAAGATTCCAACGCTGGATGTGAACGCTTCCATTAGCAAACTCTACGACCTTCAGCTTCCTGGCGATCTGGATCAGCATCTCACACAGTTGAACAATTCGATCCCGACTTTCACTCAAGTCCAGAATTTCACCGACAACGTAATCCGCTTTCCATTCGAGGAAGTCAAGAAGCTTGTCAATGATTCTCTCAGCTACACCTTTAACCGATCTTTACTTCCAGTTCCAGAGAAGAAGCAACTGACCTTCTGCTCCGACAACAACGGCATTTCCGATTTCTTCGACGGCCTGGCCCACATCGCCGATGTAGCCCGCAAAGTCTTCGTTGTCGTCCTGGTGATTCTAGCAATCCTAGCCTGCATCCCAATGGCCATCCAAGAATTCCGTCGATGGCGCACAATGCAACAGCGGGCCAAACTCGTCAAAGACAAATCCATGGATCCTCTGGACGTCATCTACATCGCCTCACGGCCCTACACCGCCTCCGCAGGCCTCAAAGTAGCCTCCTATTCTCGAGCAACCAAGCGTCAAATCCTCACCCGATGGGTGATCGCCTACGCGACCTCGGTCCCCGCCTTGCTAGTCCTCTCGTTGGGAATAACCGGCCTCCTCGCCTGCCTCTGCCAATGTATCCTGCTGAAAATAGTCGTCAAAGAAGTCCCCGCTCTAGCCAACGAAGCCGGTGGTTTCGCCGACCACGTAATCAGCAGTCTCAACAACGCCTCCGCAGACTGGGCCAACGGCACTAACACCGTCATCAACAACACGAACAACGACATCAACCACAACCTCTTCGGCTGGGTCAACATCACGACCGGCGCTGTGAATGACACGCTCAACGCCTTCATCAACCAAACAACCGGCGTGCTGAACCAGACCTTTGGCGGCACCGTCCTCTACGATCCAGTGACCCAACTCTTCAACTGCCTCGTCGGCCTCAAAGTGGCCGGGATCGAGAAAGGTCTCACCTGGGTCTCAGACAATGCCCAAATAACCATCCCCGAGCTCCCAAACAACACCTTCTCCCTCGGCGCCGCCGCCTCCATCGCCAGTCCCACCCCGCAGAACGCAAGTGAATCCTTCCTCGCGAATCCAGGCAGCCAGGCCGCGGATAAAATCACGAACGCAGTCGTCAAGGTCACAAATCACATCGCCGACGCCATCCGCACCGAAGCCATCATCTCAACCTGCATCCTCCTCCTCTGGGTGCTGATCCTGCTGCTCGGCCTCGCTCGCGCCCTCTACCTCGGCTTCAAGCGGGATAGATTACGCGGGGAAGGTGGACCGGCAGTGAGCGACGGGATTCCGCTCGAGGAGACGGCGCACGCGAGGACGTACACGATGTCCGGCCCTGCGCCAGCGTACGAGCCGCCGAAGCGAAATGTGAATGTGACGACGACGGCGTTTCCGAGTTTCGGCGAGCCGATGGGGCAGCCGAGGCGGGCGAGTGGAGGTGAGGAGGAGTGGCAGGACCGGAAGCTGGGGTTTGCTGGGCTCCGCGACCCTGCGATAGAGAGTGGAGGGCCGGAGACGAGACGGAGCGTTTACCCTGGTGTGGAAAAATGCTAAGGCTGAGACTGAGTGTGAAGTTGACGGCGCACAAAAAAGGAAAGGAGTCAGGAAAAGCGACGAAGTCCGTCAAACGAGAAGAACAAACCCGAAAACGAGAAACAACCGAAACGAGAGAATCCTTCCACCTGCACACCAATCCCACCCCACCGTCCTCGAGGGAGCGTGCGTGGCTTTTCCACTGTATCCATCCCCGTCCGCGTCATCGTATATCTTTCGAGCACCCGTGCAATATTCCAGCATCTCTAGACTATCCCCCCCTACCCCCTACCCACTCCACAGTTTCAGGCGGGCGTGTGTGCTGGAGATTGAGGAGGAGGGGGAGAAAAGGGGATCTCACAGCAGCTACAGCCTCGCCCTCTATCTGCTGCGGCGAGGCTTGCGCGCGTGATGGGGACATGTGGGTGTCGAATCCTGTTGAATCAGGAAATAGGGAGTCTGGGAGGAGAGGGGGGGGGAGGGGGGACGTCTTGGTGTTACACATGTCCTGCCGTTGGATCTTGCCGTTTGGATGGATATGCAGGTGTGCAGATAGCTAGACGGACCGATGGATTTTTAGGATCTTACCTCCTTCCCCCCCAATATACTTCTCGTGCTCCACTGTGCCTTGGTGTCTCTGGTCTCGCGCGTCGATGGCCTTTTGGGAAGTGGGTTTCTGCGCCTACGGTTCTTCGAGGTTGGGTGTATACCTCCGTTTTCTGCCGCGTGAGTCGTGTCTGTTTTACTTGTTGAACGGGTTGGGTGATGTTGGCGCTGGAGATAAGGTGTGTGAGGATGGGGGGAGGGGGTGGGGGGGTTTGGAAGTTTGGGGGGTGGAGGGTTGGGTTGTGCAGTAGAGTAGAGTGGAGTGGAGTGGAGTGGAGTGAAGTCGTGATGAGTGATGCAGCTGCTTAGGCTGGTGGGGAGATAGGGGGGTATAGGTAGTGAGGTAGGAGAATGCAGGTAATCTAAGAACGAGGCCGGGAAATGGGTACGTTCGATAGAAGGGGACGATGGGAAGTGAGGGGTTTCGAAACGGATTCTTTTCTTTTCTGTCCTATTCGTTCAGCATTTCTACTTGTCGTGCCCACAATTGTGCTTCCACCGCCCAGCAGTTGCATGCTCGGGGGTCCTGCCCGGCTGGGGCTTGTGCTGGGTCTGTATCAGCAGGTGCTTGTCTCTGGGTCTGCTGCACAGTATCTGCTTCTGACTTCCATTTGAGCGACTTCCGGTGCTCACGCTTTTTTTCATTCGGCCTCGAGCCCACTGCTTGCGCTGCGAGCTCGCCTCTCTTTTGGTTTGTGCGTCTGTGAGGAGACAACTGCGGCTTCGAAAATGGGACGCCCACGGGGAACATGCCAAGACCCTGCACTGGGATTTTGGATGCCCGTGTGATGCAAGGCCGCTTCAGTGACGACGAGATACGGGAGCACGTGACATAATACCCCTTGTGGGATGAGTGCAGATGTTGGAGGTCTTGATGGGGTCCGTGACGATGGAACGTCAAGACAAACCGCGAATTTTCACACGAACCCTGCCAAACCCCCCAGAACTTCTTCCCCGACCCCGCCCCTTTTCAGACATAACCCCACCATCTTCCTCAGCACACCCCTGCTCACGCCCCCCCGTTTTGGAGTCCAGAGCCCGGTTTCTGCATCACTCACCTCCCCATCAGCGGACGTGGTCTGCGTTGCTGATGTGGATGTTGCTGGAACGGTAAGCCGTGAAGGGGGATCGACGGTCCGTATGGCTAGTAGCTTTATGTTCTCGCTTTGGTGTGATTGAGATATGTTGGTAGTCAGGGGGGAGGAAATAGAGGTGATGGTAACAGCAACAACACCATCAGCTACCGCTAGTTCCTCGCGGGAGGGATCGAAGAAGATGTTCTCGCCTACTGCGATTACGAGGAGTGTTATCGGCGGCTTGGAACTGCTTCCAATATTCTCGGTGGTGTTGGTGGAGGGTTTGCTGGAGGAGGTGGTGTAGAGTGGTAACGCGGCATCCCAGTCGTCGTTGAAGAGAGGGTCTTCGTCTCCTGTGGAAATTAGGGCAGGGAGACGGGTGAAGAGCAGAGCGAGGTGTGTTGACAGGGAGAGGAGGGGGAGGGGGTAGGTGGCAGGAGGGGAGAGGAGGAGAATCTGAGTTGTAATGTCAGCAAAGTTCTTAAAAGCGATGGGAGTAGAAGAGCAGAAAGCGATATTGTCGGTTTCGTTACAGGAGAAGCATGGCCATGCACGAAAGAAAGTAGACTGAGAGTAACGAGACACACAAGCAGAGAAGACGACAGAGCACAGCATGGGGAACAAACATCAACGTAAATCCTCCAATGCCAACCCCCATTAATCCACAGCCTACCCCTCAGCATCCCATCAGCAACCAGTCCCTCCCTAATCATCTCCGCCAGGAACCCCATAGTCCCATCCTCATCCCGTTGCCCTGGCACATCAATACTCACTTCCACCCAACTATCCTCTCCCCTCCCTTCCCCATCCTCGCCCCCTTCAGCAGTATCCACCCCCGCCATCATGATATCCCCTCCATCCGCCCCCTTTCTTCTCCCAGCCGCCCCAATCAAATCTTCCGGTTCAAGGTCCCTCGCGGAAGTCCGTTCCACCTCCCCCTTCACCCCCACGATTGCTTCGGTGCCATCAGCGAAACATAAGCGCGCGCTACCGTTTGCGGAGGGCAGCAGGTCGGTCTCTGCGATGAGAGGGCGGAAGGTGGTTAGGGAGCGGGCGTCGGGGCGGATTGGAGGGGTGAGGGTTAGGGAGGTATGCAGGTAGGCGAGTTCGGTTGGGGAGAGGAGGGGGGGGGCCATGTTTCTTTTTTGTTGGCGGTCTTGGTGGGGCGGGGGAAGAAGGTGAGTTGAAAGATTCGTTGGGTGATTGGGGGAGCAGAGTTTGGGGGTTGCCGGATGTGTGAAATGTCCTCAGGTGATTTGCGTGGGGTGTAAGGGAAGTGAGGGCGAGGTAGAACAGGATCTGTTCAGGGATATTATCGATTTAACAGTATCGGTATGCGGGGGAAATGTCAGGGACTTTAGTATATTGTGATATAATTTCACTGGAAGCTATGTACATAATCCTGATATTTATCGAATATCTTCCTTCTTACAATTCCACGCTGTGAAGCCCCCTCCTAGAGAATACAGCCCTCTCTTTGATCGTCCGTCCACTACTTCCGTGCAGCTGAGAACGGATTTGCCCAGTCTCCTGTTAGGAAGCTGGCTTTCTGGCGCCTGTGCCCATGGAAGACCCTTTTCAGGGACTCGAGATGGTATCTGAAATGCAGGAAGCCCGACGATGGCGAGAGACTGTCAAATGGAAACCCTTTCCTATCACCCACAGACCAGAGCCACATACCATCCGAAGATCCTAGTTCTCACGGCCCCGAGGATGGGTCATACCGAAACTGGTGTGGACATCTGGGATTCCAGGCGAACAAGCCGCTCCAAGCAAAGACTTGAACAAGATCTGCAATTTCTTAGATGCGAGGAGAGCGAGGGTAAAGATCAGAGGCCCCGACGAGGCTCGTGATAAATCAAAGCCGAGTCGAAGATTTGCCCTGGCAGGCGAATCGTCCTAGGAAACCGTCGCATCGTTCACAACGTCCTGCTCAAATCCACAGTGTTTGCCCTTCGTAGATTTACCATATACCAAGCCATTTCTTCACTTGTCTCCTCTCACGTATAGGCACGTCTCCAGTCTTCCCCGCATCATCTGCTCTTTCAGGATTCCCAGCCATAGCGTTGGCTCCCACAGCAACGTCCCCATTCGCAAACCCAGTCCCGGCCCATGGTTCTATTCCCTCCTCATCCTCATAACCATGGGCCTTCCGATACAGAGCTTGCTTCTGGGCGTCCTCGACCCCTCTTCTTCTTTTGATAGAAGCCTCATGGCTTGACTCCTGAAGACTCATCCTCCAGGCGAATATAAATTGATTGAAGGATTGGATGGGATGTCTGAGAACGTCGGCCTTTTCTGGGAGGCGGGATTTGAAGTTGCTGTCTCGTTTCCAATTTTCGAGGGCTGCGAAAGAGGCGAGGAGAGTGAGGGTTCCCTGGGAATTCGATTAGCATTATTACTTGCGCAGAAGTGGAATGATGACGACAGTAGCGTACCAAGGTAATGACCAGATGTATCGTTTGATTAGTGAGAAACCAGAACATGAAGCTGCCTTCGGGAGGCATCATCCTAGGATACTGCTTCGTCTTTTGCTCTGTCTTTTGCTCCTTCGTAAGCTCGGGTCCATAGTGGCGTGGTACATGTTCCTTCAGCCTCTGGCCATGTGAAGGAGGTCTAAATTTGGTCGGCTTCTCAAGTGTTCGGGGTTTGGATGGGCTGGCTGATGCGTAATGACAGCTCAGCGAGTGGCGCACGAGTGGCAATTGACGCAGGTCCTGTATCCGATGCCCTCTAATGGCCAAGCCGCGGGGTAGTAAAAAAGGAGGTATGACAGTAGCCATGTTAATTATCTTGAGTGTGAATGGATTCATGATAGTAGGTTACATTCGAGCTGGAAATATGAGGTCTCCACTAGCGGCAGAAACCCGGCAGACTTTCTCTATAAAACTAAGAATAATCACCACTTTCTCGATACCCATCTCCAAACTTGACGTATTGAGAATTCATAATTGTCTTTAGATAGGCAGAGTCTTGATTTATAGTTGGCTCAATATGCTGATAGTGACTCGGACTTCTACTTTATCAGGACAGTCCCAAAGGTTGAAGTCCTATCGTCGAAAAAGCGACGCCGGAGACACTCTCAAGTGGGATGTCAAGCCGTAATGCAATTAGGCTTGGGTAATATGGTAATATGGGGCTGGAAGAGGAGGATTGGGAGTTTTTCTGTTCTCCTGGTCATGCAAGACGGTGATGTGGAGGGGAGCGTCGTTGGCTCTGTGGGGCAATGACTTTGCAACGACAGGAAGGAGGGAGAGCTCCTTGTTTTGTTTCTCAAGTTGCAGCAAAGATTCCAGCTGCTTCGGCTGTCGCATACCACGTCTTTTGGGAGACGATTTGCGATTCCTACGTTTTTCTGTGGAAACTTAGCATTCGCTGGGCTTCAAATGGTATCAAAGAGCGATTTCGTGTCTGGGACAGTATAATGAATTTATGACCACAGATCAAGACTGCTCTATTTGCTCTTCCTAGTATGCTTTTATACATGGCTTTTCTTCCGATAACCCTTTTGTGGCCACCTCGAATATTTTAAGCATAGCTTGTGACCGTTCCACTTTGATTAACCTGCCTTGTCCACTCACTAGCGATACTGAGGGACAGATACCTGTGATGAATGCAATGGATCGGCTTTGCTGTCTTTTCACCACGGATGCCGCTGCCCGTCCCATTGCCAAAATGTCCCTGTGTCCCTTATATCCTTGCTTTCGACCACTGTCAGCATCTTCGAAACCGACTCCTCAGCACTGATGATGCCGTCCAAGTCCCATGCTACTGATATGTTTGCCATGTCTCTGCAATCCCATTACATCACTCCATGGTTGAAAATAGTATAAACAACTTACGTCGCAACCTCTCCAGGGTGCATCGCTAAAATCGTCGTGTAAATCTTCTTTCTCTGCAGCTCTGCGGCCATGTGCTGTGATATCTGAGTTGCTGCCATCTCGTAACTTTGGCAACAGAGTACCAACCCTCAACATATGGTTCAAAGCTGCTTTGGATGCGGCGTAAGCTGCGAAGCTGCAAGAATGTTTAGGTAAACACGGAACGATGTTGCATGTGTAAGCATCTTACCCATCTTCAAAACTAAAATGAGACATAGAGCCGGAATCGCCAGACATGAAGGTGATAGTGCCAATAGGTATGCCGGTCTGTAGCAATTGCTGTAGTAAGTGTCGGAGTCAGCGCAACTGTTCTAGTGCGAGAAAGCGAGGAGTGAAACAAGTCTTGAAAATGCCCCGAAACAAATCTCAAGGCCCATTGTCTCACACGCAAAGGGAAGAAAAGGCTCCGAGAGGTACTAACCTGGGCTGTAATTATCGGGCCAACGGAATTGACTCGCAAATGTTCTGAAAAGGCATCAAAGGAACTAGACATGTTAGTACGGTTCTTCTGTAATAGAAGGAATTTTGAATACACTTCGGTCGCTCTCTATACGATCAATGATTGTACATTAGGGATGTAATTCGAAGAGAAAACATACATTGGGATAATTCAATATCCCGGCATTGAGAACGACATGATCAATCCTGACAATCATCTTCGTGTTTGCAACATCTTGAGCAAATCTCTGGCACGTGTTAGGCTTATAAGGAAGCGGTGTCTGCAAAACATCGCCTGTTTTGTACCTTGATGCTGACTTCTGAGGCAATGTCACACTCCAGAAGTTGGCACTGGCCGGGTGTTGCACCTGCGAGAGCCCACAGCTGGGATGCAGTTGAAGGATCTCGTATTACTGCCAGAACATGTTCACCCCGACTCAAGAGCTGTTTCACCCATTCATAGCCGATGCCTCTGCTCGCCCCAACAACGATCCACACAGCCATCGGGGAGCGAGACAGTCAGAACACAACAGCTATTTTTGCTGCAGTCTCCATATGCCAGACAAGGGTTTCTCGAGGGTAGTGAGATTTCGATACTTCCGTATCATTATAGATCTGCTCGACATGTTCTAGTCAATCGGATGAGCTGCAGTGACTTTCGGGAATATCCGGACGGCAAATCTCGGCCAAACATGCTGCTCCGGACAGCTGGGACTCTCGGCGTCATTTGAATCTTTTGTTCAGTCCATTTCAACATCCATTTCTCCCTTCGAACAGTTACACGGTTTCCATCCGCATTCATACCTCCATTATTTCATCTACTACACCATGGGAGGCAAGGACGAATTCAAAGACGGTACGTTTGCAAACCGTCATCGCACTCGCTGGCACATTCTTGAACGCCCCTTTGCCCCCAATTCCTGCACAAAGTTCTGTGGAGCTGCAAGGGATCTGGTGATAAGCGCACTTTCTCCGGCTATCATCATATCTTTAAAGGAGCGATTTGAGCTCTCTGAAATCCTGGCAACTCCAAATTGAGCTTGGGCTGATCTAATCTCTAGGTGATGGGAAGAAAGGCGCAGGTCTCTTCAAGGTAGACGCTCATCTCACAGCGGTTAGACTCGGAGGTGTGGAAGCTCACAACTCAACAGACAAGATGCGCTCAATGCCATACTCTAGGTCAGGGTGAAGGAAATAAAATTGGTCCCAACCTGCACGGTCTCTTTGGGAGAAAGACGGGTCAAGTCGAGGGTTTCTCCTACACGGATGCAAACAAGCAAAAAGCAGTCACATGGAAGGAAGACACTCTGGTATAGCAACTGAAAGCACACTCCTGGTCACCGGATACTGATGGGTCGCAGTTTGAATACCTGGAGAACCCGAAGAAATACATACCCGGTACCAAGATGGCGTTCGGTGGACTCAAGAAGGCCAAGGACAGGAATGACTTGATCACGTACGTTTCCTATATACGGTATACCAAACGGAGGAATCGCTGACCTCGTAATAGCCATCTTCGCGAAGCCACCAAGTGAAAAAGCCCAGGTGCTGCTGCACCATTCTCCACTCCTATTCTACAATCACAGCATCCGATTCACGTCTCCTCAACAGTGTACAACACACTTTAGACTCGATTAGACAGGACTATTATGTTGGTAAAGACATGCTTAAGCAAAGGGCGTATTCTGCATTTGAGGTTCCTCATATTGTTTTGCACTCTGTACGATTGTCTGTGGACTGTTCCATCCAAAGGCTGCTGTATATAATCTAATACAGTCTTGAGTTCCATGTTCCACTCCCTCGACCAGCAGCGAACCGCAAGCTTGGGAAGTAATTTGAAGGAGTCTGTGGTGACTCCGGTTATGCCAATCACGAAGACATTCTGAGCTATTGTCCTCCGGTAAATAGGTACCTAATGAGATGCAATTCTTCGGTAGCGTCTCCAGAGTCCCATCACAAACGTAAGATCGCAATCTGTACTCCGTAAAGGACCGCTATACCCCTTACCTACCTTAGGTAAGGTACCTGGAAGGCTTCGCGACGAGATCTGATTGGCGACCCTGAATGCTTGAAACCTGCAGGACGAGAGCTTGCCAGCCACTCCATTTGTACGTACGACCGTATTTGAGACCGCCTTGAGAATGCCCCTCATCCAGCCATCAAAGCATCTGCGGTTTCATCGCTCGCAGCCTGATTCACATGCTCAAGAGTTATTGCGATGGCACCTCAGGATACCTCGAATGCCTGATATCGATCACACTCACACAGATACCCAGGCAACTACCAGCTAATAAAACCATAAAGCAGTGAGTCGTCTTCAACACTCTTAGCAAATCTACATATTTCATATTTCTGCTTTCTTTGTGCGACACGATACAAGCAATGGCGGCGACTCGAGTAATGTCGGCGTCCCCACTTTTTGACGATCATGCCTCGTTACCAGCCTCACTAGAAGACTTTGAGGGTGAGGAGCAGCGCTCCCCACCATTCGGTCTCCCTTCACAACATTCGGGTTTCAAATCTTCAGATGAATCAGACTCGGAGGAGGAAGAAGTTGTGTCAGAAGAGCCCTGGTCACCCCCGGCATGGCGACAGAACAATGCTGCTGGAGGATGGTACACACATCAGCCATATCCTCAGGACAACCAGGTCTTGAAACCTTCAAGAAGCCCGTCGCACTCCAGGACGAGTAGCCCGAAATATGAGAGTGCTCATGAAGATGACGAAGAGGAGGACACTACAATGGCCGCGAACATTCCACTACCCCGCGGTTCAGTGTCGCCAGTCAAAGAGCAGTCACCAGAGAAGCAGGCGTCACCTGTAAAAGAGCGCTCCCCCAGCAAGTCTCCGTACCCAGAAGGAGACCAGGATTTTGGGAACAAGTTCGGAGAATCCGAAGTTGCTGTACCTGTCCCTGAAAATCCAAACAATTGTCTGCCTCCCCTCTACCATGAAGCGAAGGCTTTACTGATAAGATCCAAGACATTCGATTCGCTTTACGAGCAGAAGTACAGCAGCGGACCGAACCAATCGAAGCCGCATTATTGTGGCTAAGCACATATCTCAACCAGATCTCAAAATCATGGAGCTCGTTGACATCCACGATTCTGATCATCACGCTAGCATTCACCTCCTTCCGCTTCATCACCCGCACACCCACCCTCCCACCAGTCCCCGACCTTGTGAAAGTAGCCGGCTTAGCCCGCTCCTTCGAGCCCTTGATATTCTACTCCGAGAATGGCGTCCGCCAAATCGGCGACCTCCAAGAGACCGGCGTCGCAGTTTGGGATTTGGGTGAAAGCGTCCGTTACGCAAATATGACCTCGGCGGGCCCCATTTGTGACGAACTCGATTCATTAAGCGACTCCCTCAAAGGTCTCGCCATAGAACTTACTAAATTCTTCGCAAACGTCGACGGCGACATCGATGGCATCCTCATAGTGATGGACTGGGCCAAACGCGAACTGTCTGCTCTCTCCTCCTACCCCAACTCAGGGCTCTCCTCCGCATTCACAAACATTCATTCCCTATTATCAACAATCGGCCTCCTAGAGAATCCTTCCACAGGTCTACAAACCCCGATCGGACACTTCTTCACGGCCCTCTTCGGCGCCACCCGGAGCCAACGCACGAAACAAACCCTCCATCGCACCTTTAATGAATTTCTCGGCGTGCTCGAAGAGTCCATTAACGCCGAACTTACCTACTCAACGGCCCTCTTCTCCCTGTTCGAAAACATAGACCGCCAGTTCCTCAACCTCCACCGAATGGTCATCCGCGAACGAGACACTCAAGAACGGCTGGAAGGCGAAATTCTCAGCTCGCTGTGGACGCGCATCGTCGGGCCGGACCACGCTATGCTTAAGAAATACGAGAAGAACAAACAGCTACTCGCCTCCGTGCGCTTGAAGACGACACAGAATAAGAGCTTGTTAGTAGAGCATAATGGAAAGTTGCATGCTCTGAAAGGGAATCTGGAGGCGCTGAGACGGAAACTGATGAGTCCGCTTGTTAGTAGGGTCGATGGGAGCACGCTGAGTGTGGAAGATCAGGTCCATGGATTGGAGGGTGTGCATCAGCACTTGAGGAAGGTCAGGGAGAAGCAGAAGGGGAGGATGCTGGAGGTGTTGTATGGAGCTGGTGGGAGGAGGAGTATGATTGGACGGGAAGGGGCTGTGGAGATTGAGGCCTAGGACGACGCTGCTGTTGGATTGAGTCAATGCGTTGCTGTTGTCATGACGTTTGGATTAAGGTGATGAGTAAAACATGACATCTGTAGGCGTTGCTGGTCAGGGCTGGTCAGGGCTGGCGTGGGAGAGATCCTGAGGGGTTGTGTGCGCAGTTGAATTCTCTGCAATGATACTTTGTTCTCGGTGTTGTTCTCAGACTAGAGATAGATATTCGGTGGTGAAGAATTGGATACTGTTCCTCAATCTACAAGCACAACATTCTGCGTAATCGGTATTAAGCATGTCAGTACTCGTGCCCGGCCCATTTACCCCTGTGCCATACTTTCAACTCGTCTGCTGGGATGTTTGGTCCTCCACGTCGCAGCGGTATCTCCCTCTGATCCAGCTTCGCCTCAGAACGGCATCTCATACATCGGTTGACAAATTCAAGCTCAGAGGTAGATGTGTGCACGGTACTTGAGGTCTGAAGTCCGCATTACATCCTATTTCTCATATTGCGGTTATCTGACCTTCAGCGAACCGAACGCCGCCATTGAAAACCCGTGCCCAGAATTTTGTTGGAGATTGTTCACTATAGGAGATTTCAATTGCTCTATCCACCTAGGAATACAGGCTTATCTATATACTCGGCTGATCAATCTAGGCCCTATAGATAATAAAGCATTTAGTAGAGCTAATATACCTTGAGTATAACCTTTATTATTCGGTATATAGCCTGGTTAATAGTAATTCAGAATTATAATATACTAGACCTAATTTGGCTTAATATTATTAGAGAAATTACCTTAGCTATTCTTTAATATCTTTTTTCAAATTTTATAATAGTTTCTAAAATATTATTAATAAATAATTTATTAAGCTTTATATTTTTTCTTTTACCTTTTTAAGCTAGCCTTAATAGCTAAAATATATATTTTAAGCTTATTATTATTATTAATTTTATTAAAGGATTTATTATTATTTTTTTAATAAAAATTTAATTTATAATTATATTTTTATTTTATATTAACTCCTTTATTTTATAATATCGAAGTTATATATATTTTATTTTAAAGTATATTATAAGGTTTTTAGTTAAACTAATTATTAATTTATTATTTAAATTTATTTTTATAATTTTTATATTTTTTTAATTATATTTAAATTCTTAAAGTAAATCTTTAAAATATATATTTTTTTTATATATTTTTAATATAATAATATATTTAATTTTAATTAATAATATAATTATAATTAACTTTTATTTAAATTTCTAATTAACTAATTTATTAGTTAGTTTAAAAAAATATCTTATTATAAATTTATTATTATTAATATTATTATATTAAAAAGAATTAAAATAAGTTTAAAGGGTTTTATTATATATATAATTTAGCTTAAATAT
>JAABUQ010002283.1_pt1 | contig 38452 bp, 26 predicted proteins | sample 5560001 | NCBI WGS metagenome assembly JAABUQ01 (sample SAMN10711888, study PRJNA513371) | rock metagenome | isolation source: Antarctica rocks | place: Antarctica: Victoria Land, Finger Mt nord | collected 2015-12-18 | reverse complement strand
GCCGAAGGCCGCGCTCGCGCCACTGCCACCGGGGGTGATCGTGAAGGTGATCTGCCCGCCCGCCACCGGGATGCTGTCCGCGCTCGTCACGGTGAGGCCGACGGGGTTGGCAAAGGCGGTGTTCACCGTCTGCTGCTGGTTGTTGCCCGTGGGCGCGCTCACGGTGAAGCCCTGGCTTTCAAAGGCGCCGATGTCGCACCCCGCCCCTTGGGGCCGGCCGACAAAGCGCTGGTCGGTCGTCGGGCACGACGCGCGCGCACCGGCGTCAATCGCGGGCGAGCCGGGGGGCAGGGCGAGCGTGAACGTGCCGCCGCCGTGGTCGGCGGGCGTGTTGTTCGCGTCAGCAAAGGTGAACGGGCCGGTCAGGTTGTTCGTACTCGTGATCGTGCCCGCCAGGTCGCCGCCCATGTTGTTGACAATCAGCGAGTTCGCCACCGTGACCATGCCGCCCCCGGCCTGGCTGATCGCGCCGCCACCCGCCGTGGCGGTGTTGCCCGCAAAGGTGCTGTACAGCACCGTGAGCGTGCCCCGGCTGCGGATCGCGCTGCCGAGTGCGCCCGGTGTGCGGTTGCCCGCGAAGGTGCTGTTCGTGACGTTCACCGTGCCGCCGCCCGTGGCGTTCTCGATCGCGCCGCCGGAGCCGGTGTTCGCGCTGGTGTTGTTGAGGAACAGGCAGTTCGCCACGTTCACTGTGCCGTTGCTGTTGTTGTTGATCGCCCCGCCGTTGGTGCCGCCGTTCACCTGCCCGCGCGTCAGCGTCAGGGCGTTCAGGGTGAGTGTGCTGCTCGTGGTCAGGCCAAAGATGCGCGTCGCGTTGCCGCCGTCCACCGTGACGAAGCGGGCCGTGCCGTCTATCGTCACCGACTGCGTGACGGTCAGTTGCCCGTACGTCGCGTTCAACAGGATCGTTTGCGGCGCGCCAAACACGGGCGGTGCGAAGACGATCCCGTTGGCGTTGCCCGCGCCGGGGTCGTTCGCATTGGAAGCGTTCACCGCCTGCCGCAGGGTACAACTCGCCAGCGTGCAGTTCGCGTCGTTGGCGTTGTCCGCCGTGGTCGTCACGGTGTAGATCATCGGCACGGGATTATTGGTCTCCGTAAACGTCGTCGTCGGCACGCCGTTCGCTGTCGCGACAATCGTGAAGCCGCCCGCCGTGCCGTTGGCGGTGAAGGCCGGGCTGGTTGCCACACTGGTGCCGGTGGGGATCGTGCAGACCGCGACCGTGCCGCCCGTCACGGTGCAGTTCGCGCTCGTGCCGAAGGCCGCGCTTGCGCCACCGCCGCCGGGGGTGATCGTGAAGGTGATCTGCCCGCCCGCCACCGGGTCGGTGCCGGTGCCCGTGAGCGTGAGGCCGACGGGGCTACCAAAGGCCGTGTTCACGTTCGCGCTCTGCCCATTGCCCGTGGGCGCGCTCACGGTGAAGCCCCGGCTCTCGAAGCTGCCCGCGTCGCACTTTGTCCCCTGTGGCCTGCCCACGCCGCGTGCGTCCACGTTTAACGTCGTGCCGGTGAGCGGGTCGGTGGGGCAGGCGAGAATATCAATCGCGGGCGAACCGGGCAGCAGGGCGAAGGTCTGCACCGTACCGCCGTTGCTGGCGAGCGGGCCGAGCAGCGGGGCGCCGCTCGTGTTGCCGACCACGTTGCCGCCGCCGGTGGGCGAGGAGCCGGCCAGGTCGGGGCCGAAGCCACCGGCCATGTTATCCGCCACCACCGAGAGCGTGAGCGTGAAGCTGCCGCTGACGGCAACAATCGCGCCGCCGTTGCTGTTCGCGCTGTTGCCGGAAAAGGTGCTGCCCGTGATCGTGAGCGTGCCCTGGTTGTAGATCGCGCCGCCGTTGCCCGTCGCGCTGTTGCCGGAAAAGGTGCTGTTCGTGATCGTGAGCGTGCCCACGTTGGCGATCGCGCCACCGCTCTGGCTCGACTGGTTGTTGGCAAACGTGCTGCCGGTGATATTCAGCGTGCCGCCCAGGTTGTTGATGATCGCGCCGCCGACGAAGATGCTGTTGCCGCCCGTGACGGTGAGGCCCGCCAGCCCCAGCGTGATGCCATTGTTCACGGCGAACAGCCGCACCGCGTTGTTGCCGTTGATCGTCACCGTGCGCGCGCCCACCGTGGCGTCTATCGTCACGTTGTGCGTCGGCACGAGTCGGTCGCCGCTGGCGGAGAGCAGGGTGATCGTGCCGTTCGCGGTCGCCGCAAAGGTGATCGTGTTCGTGCCCGTGCCAACCGTCAGGTTCGAGGCGTTCACGGCCTGCCGCAAGGTGCAGCCGCCCGTGGCGACGGGATTGCAGTTCGCGTCGTTCACATTGTCCAGCGTGTTCGTGACCACGAAGGCTTGCGGGCTGGCGAGCGCCTCGTAGCTCCCGGCGTCGCAGTTCGCCCCTTGTGGACGGGCAACGCCGCGCGCGTCGGTGGTCAGGCCGTTCGGGCAGGCGAGAATGTCCAGCGCGGGCGAATTGGGCGAGAGCGCGAAGGTCTGCACCGTGCCGCCGTTGTTGGCGAGCGGGCCGAGCATCGGGTCCCTGTTCAGCATGTCACTCGTGGCGGTGAGGCCCGTGGCGCCGCTCGGGTTGCCGATCACGTTGCCGCCGCCGTCGTTGGTCACGTTGCCGTAAATGTCGGGGGCGCCAACGGTTGCGGTGTTGCCCGCCACGACCGCGAGCGTGAGATTCAGCGTGCCACCGTTATTGAAGATCGCGCCGCCGCTGCCGTTGGTCGCGGTGTTGCCGGCAAAGGTGCTGCCCGTCACGGTGAGCGTGGCATCGCTGTAGATCGCGCCGCCGCTGCCGCCGTTCGTGGTGTTGCCGGCAAAGGTGCTGTTCGTCACGGTGAGCGTGGCATCGCTGTAGATCGCGCCGCCGCTGCCGCCGTTCGTGGTGTTGTTGGCAAAGGTGCTGCCCGTGATCGTCGCCATGCCGATGCCGACGTTAGAGATCGCGCCGCCGGGGCTGCCGCTGGCCGCAGCGTTACCGGAAAAGGTGCTGTTCGTCACGGTGAGCGAACCGCCACCGTTTTCGATCGCGCCGCCGCGGGTTCCGGTGTTGCCGGAAAAGGCGCTGTTCGTCACGGTGAGCGTGCCATCGCTGTAGATCGCGCCGCCGACGCCGGCCCCCGCGCTGCCGCCCGTGAGCGTGAGGCCCGCCAGCCCCAGCGTCACGCCGCTGATGTTCACCGAGAACAGCCGCACCGCGTTGTTGCCGCTGATCGTCACCGCCCGGTTGCCCACCGTGGCGTCTATCGTCACATTCTTGCCGATCGTCAGCGTGCTGGTCAGGGTGATCGTGGTGTTCGGGGCGGTCGTGCCATTGCAGTTCTGCGCGAAGGTGATCGTGTCCCCCGCCGCCGCGTTGGTAATCGCGTCACGCAGACTCCCCGGCCCACTGTCGTTGCAGTTGGTGACCATCGTCGCCGCGCGCACCGTCACCACTGGGGGAGCAAGCGCGAGCGCCGCCAGCAGCAGCGCGGCGACGAGGCCCGCCACCCCGCAGCGCATGACTTTTCGCACTGTCGCCGTGACCGTTGCGCTGTGCATCGCTCGTTTTCCCCTCACCCCGATGCCCGCGCGTGGCGTGGCGTCAACTGCTTCCCCCGATGGAGCGAGGCTAGCATACGACACTTTTGGCGCGGGGGCAAAGGGTCAATACACCCCTCCCCCGGCCCCTCCCCCTGGCCCTAAAGGGCGGCGGGAGAGGGGAGGGGAAATGGGGCGAGATCTCCCACCCCCCCCCCCTCCCCCGCCGCCCTTTAGGGCCAGGGGGACGGGTGCGGGCGCGGGCGCGGGCGCGGGCGCCCTCTGGGCAGCATGGGCAGCATGGGCAGTATGGGCAGTATGGGCGGCACGAGGGAGGGGTTTCCCCACCCTACCCGCCCATCACCATGCGGACCAGCAGCGCCACGCCGAGCAGGGCCAGGGCGACCCCGGCGACCAGTTCCGCCCGCTCCCCCAGCCGTGCGCCCAGTCGTTGCCCCAAGGCGAGACCGGCGAACGTGAGCGCGAACGCCTGCGCGGCGATGTACGCGAGCGCGAGGCCGAGCGGCGTGCCCAGCACACCGAGCGAGACACCGACCGCCAGTTCGTCGAGGCTCACCGACAGCCCCGCCAGCAGCAACGCCCCCGCGCTCATGCCGCCCGTATGTAATGCTGGCGACCGGTCGTCGTCATCATCGTCATCGTCGCCGGTCAGCGCTTCCCGGATTTCGCGCCCGCCGAGCAGCACGAGAATCCCGGCGGCGATGTACCCGGCGGCCGCGCCAAGCACCGCTCCCAGACGTTGCCCGACCAGCAACCCGGCCACCGGCATCAGCCCCTCACAGGCGGCGAACACCAGCCCGACCCGCCACCAGCGCGCCCGTGGCAACCCCGCCAGCCCCAGCCCCAGCGCGACCGCAAAGGTATCGAGGCCCAGGGCAACAAAGACCACCGCCACCGCAATCACCGCCCATACCCCCTTTATCTACGGAATCCTGCAGGGCGGGGAGGGAACCGCAAAGGACGCGGAGAACGCGGAGAACGCAAAGGAAACGCATATGGTGGGGCGATGCGGTTCCGATACGTCTGTAATCGCCATTCCCCCTTTCCTCCCTTCCCCTCCGCGTCCTTTGCGTCCTTTGCGTCCTTCGCGTTCCTTTGGCCGGCCCCGCCCCGCGCCATTATGATAGCCGCCCCGCGCCGCTCATGGGGGCATGCGCCGCGCCATCACCTTTCCGTTGCCGCCCGCACATCTGCTGCTCACAATACCCCGCCATACTGCACACACGCGCACGCTTCGGCGATCCCGCGCGTTGCCAATGGGCCAATGGGCCAATGGGATAGGTGAGACACACGGAGAGAACGGGGAGGTGCGAGCGTGCGTATCGGTGATGGGAGTCCTCTGGCCCGTGCATGGCGGGGGTATTTCGCGGTAATGGCCCTCGTGTTCGCGCTCGTGATGACGGCCTGCGGCGGGGATGCCGCCACGGTCGCCCCGGCAACGGTTGCGGCCACGGTCGCGCCCACTACGGTCGCAGTCGCGGCAACCACCGCACCTGCCGCCACCACCGCGCCCACCAGGGCGATGGCGGCAGCGACGACGACCGCACCGACGATGGCGGCGGCAACCACCGCGCCGACAACGGCGGCGACGACCGCGCCCACAGCGGCTGCCACCGCCGCACCTGCCGCGACCACCGCGCCGACGATGGCGGCAACGGCAGCGGCAACGACCGCAGCCACCGCCGTACCCGGCCCGACCATGGCAGCGGCGGCAGCAATGGCGAGCGCCGGTACGGGACCGACCAAGCTCACGGGCGCGCCCGTGCCGCTCATCATCTACGCCGCGCACGGCGCCACCGAAAAGGAGGCCGACGCCTTCACCAAGGCCACGGGCATCCCCGTGAAGATCGTCGCGGACAGCACCGGGCCGTTGATCGCCAAGATTCAGGCGGAAACGAACAACCCCCAGTGGAGCATGTTCTGGGCGGACGGCTCCGAAGCCTTTGCCGCGCTCGACCAGCAGGGGCAACTGCTGCGCAACTACCGGCCCGATGTGCCGCGCACCGCGCTTGGCACCTCCGTGGTCCCGATGAACGGCAGCTACATCCCCACCGGCGCGACACTGATGGCCGCCGTGGTCTACGATTCCAAAGTCGTGCAGAACCCGCCCACGAGTTGGGACGACTTGCTCAAGCCCGAATGGAAGGGCGCGGTCGGCATGAATAACCCGGCGATCTCCGGGCCGACCTACCCCTTTGTCGCCGGGATGATGCAGCAGTTCGGCGGCGAGGACCAGGGCAAGGCGTACTTCACCAAGCTCAAGGCCAACGGCCTGCATGTCTACACCACGAACAAGGTGACGCTCACCGGCCTCGGCGCGGGCGAGATCAAGCTGGCGCTCATCCAGAGTTCGGCGGCGCTCGGCGCGATGGCGAAAACGCCGACGCTGAAGATCGCCTTTCTGCCGAAGGTCTCCGTGCTGCCGAGCAACATCGGCATCAACGCCAAGCGTCCGATGCAGGAGCAGACCGAGGCGAAGATGTTCGCGGAGTTCGTTCTCAGCCCGCAGGGGCAGGAGATCATGAAGGGCGCGGACCCGACGGGTGACTCGCTGTACTACCCGCTCGTCACCGGCGTTGACCCGCTCCCGGCGCTGCCGCCGATCAACTCCGTGCAGACGCAGGTCGTGGATGCGTATGTCTGGGGCGCCAAGGCAAACGAGATCAACCAATGGTTCACCGACAACATCGCGCAGTAACCGGAGCCGTAAACGCCATCGCCGCAACGGACGTACCTACCATACCCATCGCGTCCGCCGCCGAGGCGGTCGCCCCAGTGCAGGCCGCGTCCCCGCCACTGACACCGGGCGAGCGGGGGCGCGGCCCCATGCGTGGGCAGGCGCGTGACGGCGTGCGAGGCGGCGGTGGCCTGTTCCGGCTCGGTTGGCCGCTCTTGTGGGTGGCGCTGGCGTTGCTGCTGCTCGTGCCGACGCTCTGCTTTCTCGCGCTCGCCTTTTCGCCCGCGCTCTTTGCGCAGGGGCCGGAGTACCTGACGCTGCACACCTTCACCGTCGCCCTCGCGGGGCAGACCGTGCTCTCGCTCCTCAACACTCTCGTCGTCGGCATCGTCACGGCGACGCTGGCGGTGGCGGCCGCGCTCGGCTTCGCGTGGCTGACGCAGCGCACCGATTTCGGCCTGTCCGGCGTCTGGCAACTGCTGATCTGGGCGCTGCTGTTGATGCCGTCGTACTTTTCCACACTCGGCTGGCAGAGCGTGCTCGTGCGCGGCGGCATTCTCACGCAGTTGGGCCTGAACGTCACGCCGCTGCACGATGTGTTCTTCGGCCCGGTCGGCATCGTCTGGGTGCTGATGACCAAGGGGCTGCCCTTCGCCTACCTCGCGGTGTCGGCGGGCATGGCGGGGCTGGGGCGGGAGTTCGAGGACGCGGCGCGGGTGCATGGCGCGAGCCAGTGGGACGCACTGCGCATCGCCGCGACGATCCTGTCCCCGGCGATCTGGTCCGCGCTCGCCATCGTCTTCGCGGAAACGATCAGCGATTTCGGCGTCGCCTCGACGCTGGCGGCGGGGTCGCACTTCGCGCTCGCCACCTTCACGCTCTACCGCGCGATCAGCACCGTGCCGATCCGCTTTCCCGTGGCCTCGGTGATCGCCTGGTTTCTCGTCGGCGCGGTGGCGGTCGCGCTGATTATCCAGAACCGCGTCTTGCGCGGGCGCTCCTTCGCGGTGCTCAGTGGGCGCACGCGCCCGATCACGCCGCACCCCCTGACGCGGCGCGGGCGGTGGATCGCGTGGGTGGTGGTGGTCGTCTTTTTCACGCTCGCGCTCGGCGTGCCGCTCTTTGGCGCGGTGGCCGCGTCGTTTCTTTCCGGCATCGGCGGCAGCGTCACGCGCAGTGCGCTGACGCTCGACAACTACCGCCGCGCCCTGACGAGCAAAGACCTGATCGCGCCGATGCTGCTCTCGATGCGGCTGGCGGCGATTGTCGCCACGCTCGCGGTCGCCGTGGGCGCGTGCATCGGCTGGGTGGTGGCGCAGCGGCGGGTCGGGGCGGCGGCGCGGGCGCTGGAACTGTTTCTCGTCGCGGCGGTGGCGCTGCCGGGAATCGTGCTCGGCGCGGGCTACATCTTCGCCTACAACCTGCCGATCTTCAACGCCCTCGGCTTCAGCCTGTACGGCACGGTGACGCTGCTGGCGATGGCGTACCTCGCCGCCTCGCTGCCCTCCACGTCGCGCCTGCTCTCCGGCCCCTTCGCGCAGATCGGCCGCTCGCTGACCGACGCGGCGCGCGTGCATGGGGCGAGCGAGACGGAGGCGATCCGCGCCGCGATCATCCCCCTCGTGGCGCGCAGCCTGCTCTGGGCGTGGCTGCTCGGCTTCACGCATGTGATGCTCGAACTGCCGATCTCGCAAATCCTCAAGCCGCCGGGGCAGGTGCCGCTCGCGGCGGCCATCGTGCGCCACCTCGACACCACCGACTACACCACCGGGGCGGCGATGCTCGGCGTCGCCGCGCTGGGGTTGCTCGCCGTGATCGCCACCGCCCTCGTGCTCTTCCGCCTCTGCGCGCCCAAGGGCTGGCAGCGGGTGCGGGCACGATGACGCACACGGCTGCCCCCTCCGTCTCCCCGGCCCACGCCGACGCCGCGCCCCTCGTGGTCTGTGAGGGCGTGGGCAAACGGTTCGGCGACGCGGTGGCCCTCGCGGACGTGACGCTGACGATCCTGCCCGGCCAGTTCGTGGTGCTGCTGGGGCCGTCGGGGTCGGGCAAGACCACGCTGCTGCGCTGCGCCGCCGGCATCGAGGGCATCTCGTCCGGCACGATCCGCCTCGCGGGCGCGCTGGTAGACGACGGGCAGCATCAGACGCCGCCGGAAAAGCGCGACCTGGCGATGGTGTTTCAGGATTACGCCCTCTGGCCGCACATGACGGCGCGGGAAAACGTCCGCTACGCCCTGAAGCGGCGGCGGCTCGCGCCCGAAATCGCCGTCGAGCGCGCGGGGGCGATGCTCGACCGTGTCGGCCTGGGCGCGCTCGGCGACCGCTACCCAAGCGAGTTGTCCGGCGGGCAGCAGCAGCGCGTCGCCCTCGCGCGCGCCCTGGTCGCCCAACCGCGCCTGCTGCTCTTTGACGAGCCGCTCTCCAACCTCGATGCCAGCCTGCGCGAGCGGATGCGCATCGAGATCGCCACCCTCGTGCGGGAGGCAGGCACGACCGCGCTCTACATCACGCACGACCAGACGGAGGCCTTCGCCCTCGCGGACGCCATCGGCGTGCTGGAAAACGGCCGCCTCGTGCAGTTCGCCACCCCCGAAACGATCTACAGCGCCCCCGCGACACCCTTTGTCGCCCACCTCACGGGACTCGCGGGGGAGTTGCCGGGCCGCGTCGTCCGGCCCCTCGGCGACGGGTATGCGCGCGTCGCCGTGAGCGGCGCGGAGCTTGTCGCCCGCACCCACGACACCGTGACGCCGGACGAGGCCGTGCGCCTGCTCGTGCGCCCGGCGGCGGTACAGCTTCTGCCCCCCGGCGACCCCGCCGCCCCGTTCACCGCCATCGTGCGCGATGTCGCCTTTGGCGGTCGGGGCTACGAACACGTCGTGGAACTGCCCGACGGCCACCGCCTCACCGGCGTCTTCGCCCCCACCCGCTCCGAGCGCGCCGCCCGCGTCGGCGTTGCGCTGGAGGCCAGCGGCTGCCTGATCTTTGGCAGTACGCAGTAGGTTGAGGAAACCCCTTCCCCGGCCCCTCCCCCTGGCCCGTTGGGCGGCGGGAGAGGGGGAGCCAGCCATTGCGATGCCTCTTTGTTCTCCATACGCCGTGATCTTCTGAAGTTCCCCTCCCCTCTCCCGCCGCCGCAGGCTAGGGGGAGGGGTTTCCCTGCCTACTGCGTACTGCCTGCTACCCTGGCAGGTAGTTGAACGGGTTCACGGAGATGTTGTTTTCGATCACCATGAAGTGGCAGTGCGGCCCGGTGCTGTTGCCCGTGCTGCCTTCGGGGCCGATGTACTCGCCCTTGTCCACGTACTGCCCGACCTGCACCGCCACATCGGACATGTGCCCGTAGACGGTGACAAAGCCGTTGCCGTGGTCAATGTAGACGGCGATGCCCAGGCCACTCGTGGTCCAGCCCGCGTACACCACGTACCCGGCGGCGGCGGCGTGCAGCGGCGTGCCGATGGTCGTGGCGATGTCAATGCCGTTGTGCGCCGGGTTGTACGTGGAGGTGATCGTGCCGATCTCCGGCCAGACAAAGCCGGGGTTGCGCCCGCTGCCCGCGCCCTGCGGCGGGTAGTAGGTCGCGGGGAACTGGCCGGGAAAGCCCTTCGTGCCGGGGGCGGCGATCACGGGTTGCACCGGGGGCGCGACGGCGGGCCGCGCCGCGCCGGCCGCCGTATTGATCGCCGTGGTCACGGGGTTGTCAATCGTCGGGTTGCGCGGGATCACCACGGGTGGCGGCGCGACGTACGGGATGCCGCCAGGGATGATGATCTCCTGCCCCGGAATCAGCCGCCCTGTGCGCGTCAGGTGGTTCGGGCCAAAGCTGAACACCGCGTCCCGCAAGTCGTTGATGTGCGCATCCGACGGCGTATCGCGGCAGGGAATGGCAGTGCAGGCGAAGCCCTTGGCGATCTGGGTGATCGCGTCATCGGTGTTGCGCTGCGTGTCCGCGTCGGTGACGACGTAGATCACGCCATCTGCCGGGGGAATGGCGATCACCTGGCCGGGCGTGACGTAGCCCGCGTTGGGCAGGCTGTTCGCCCACGCGACGGTGAGCGGGTCGCGCAGGCCGTAGCGCGCGGTGATCTTGCCGAGCGAATCGCCCTCGCGCACCTGATAGAACACCACCTGGGTGCGCAGGGGCAGGTTGTCCGTGGGCACGAGAAGCAGGCTGCCGGGCACGAGGTCCGCCGTTTGCTTCACATCGTTGCCGGGGTAGTTCGTGATGTCGTCCACGCGCACGCGGTACGCTTTGGCGATCCCTTCCAGGGTGTCCGATTCCTTGACGCGGTGCAGCATCGTGCCCTTCGGCGGCACCTTGACCGCGAGGCCGACGGGCAGCGGCGCGTCGGGGTCGGTGAGGTCGTTCGCATACAGCAGGGCATTGACCGTGACGCCGCTACGACCGGCGATGTCGTTCAGCGTTTCATCGCGCCGCACGCGCACGAGGTCAATGCGCTGGGGCGCGGTCGTGATCGTCAGGGCGGGGCGGGGCTGGTAGAAGTCTTCACCCAGGCTGTTCGCCTCGACCGGGGAGGGCGCGATCACGGTCTGCCCCCCCGGCCCGGTGACGGCGACCGACGCCGATGCGTCCGGCGCCGCCACTACCGGCGGCGCGGCGCTGTCGGACGCAGTGATGTTGTCCGTGGCGCCGCCCGGCGAGACTGGCCGCGCGCCGTCTTCCGGCCAGAAGCCGCGCCCCGTAATCACGGCGCTGACGATGCTACAGAGCAGCAGGGCGGGCAACCAGCGCGCGACGGTGCGCCCCGGCTTCCCCCCCCGTCGGGGCGGCAGCGGTGCGGGCGTGCGCGGGCGCAGGTAGCGTACGCGCCCCGCACGCGGGATGACGAGCGGCTGCGTCACCCGGTCGGCGTCCGGCAGGTGGAGCGGCTGGGTAATCTCGTCGGCGTTTCGCGTGGCAACCACCGTCGTTCGCTCCGTTCACAAGTACGCAGTATGCAGTACGCAGTATGCAGTGAAATGCATGTGATCCCCGCTGCGTACCGCGTACCGCGTACTGCATATGCAGGAACCGTTCCGCGTTGAGAAGCGCGCAGGATGCAGTGTGCAGCGGGAACGGAATGTATTTCACTGCATACTGCATACCGCGTACTGCATACTTCCCCGTCAGGGGAAGGGACGCCAGCCCATGTAGCCCGATGAGCCTTCGTACGCGGTGCGCACCACGCCGTTGCCGAGCGCGGAGACCATCGTGCCGTCGCCCATCGCGATGCCGACGTGCCCCGCCACGTTCCATGACTGGTCGAAAAAGACCAGGGAACCGGCGGGGGCGCGTCCGCCGTAGAGCTTACCCGCGTAGGCGTCCGCGATTGCCGTCGGGTAGCGGGTGTGACGGATGCCCGCCTGGTCCGCCACATCGCCGACGAACTTCTCGCACCAGAAGGCCCACGGTAGCCCGCTCGGCTGGCGGTACTGCCCCAGGTAGCGGGACGCCGTGGCGGCAATGGCGTTGCCGGTGCCGCTGCCATAGTTGTCGCCCGTGGTGATCGTGGTCGTCGTCGTGGCGCCGCTCGCCGTGGTCGTCGTCCGCCGCGTCGTGGTCGTCGTCGTGGTCGTCGTGCGCCCGCTGCCGCCGCTGGTACTTGTGCTGGCGGCAGGGATGGTGTCCGGGTCATCGAGCACGACGTTGCGGGGGATCACCACGGGCGGCGGCTCGACAAAGGGCTTACCACCGGGAATGACGATCTCCTGCCCGACGATCAGCTTGCCGCCGTGGGTCAGGTGGTTCGGGCCAAAGGCGAAGATCGCGGCGGCGAGGGCGTTGACGCGCTCGTCCGATGGCGTTTCATTGCAGGGAATCTCGGTGCAGGCGAAGTTCTTGGCGATCTGGGTGATCGCGTCCTCGGTGGTGCGCAGGGCGTCCACCGGCTCGACCACATGGATCACGCCGTCCACGGGGGGCACGGCGACGATCTGTCCCGGCTGCACGAAGTCGGCGCTCGGCAGGCTGTTCGCCCACTTCAGCGTCTGGGGATCACCGAGGTTGTACAGCCCGCTGATCTTGAAGAGCGTGTCGCCCTCGCGCACCTGATAAAAGATCACCCGGTCGCGCATCGGCAGGTGCAGCGTGGGAATGATCAGGTAGTCGCCCGGTACGAGGTCGCCGGATTGCCGCACCGTGTTGCCCGCGTACCCCGTGATGGCATCCACCCCGACGCGGTAGGCGCGGGCGATGCTTTCCAGGGTGTCGGACTCCTTGACGCGGTGCAGCATCGTGCCGGGGGGCGGGATGCGCAGCACCTGGCCGAGCGCGAGCGTCTGGGTCGGGTCGGTGATGCCGTTCGCGTACATCACCGCGCCCGTGTTTGCATCCTCACGCTGGGCCACCGTTGCGGCGGTATCGTTGCGGCGGGTGGACACAGTGCGGATGCGCTGCCCCGGCAGCGTGATGCTCGCGGCGGGGCGCGTGAAGTAGCCCGTGAATGACGGCCCACCGGCGGTCGTATGGACGACCGTGGTCGTGCTGCCACCGGGCGCCGTGATCGTCAGGGGCGCGGGGCCGTCGTCCGAGGGCGGCGTCGCGTCATCGGGGGCCGGGAAGAGGCCGTTGATCGCGGGGGGCACGGCGAAAAGCGCGGGCGCGTCGGTCGCGGTATCGTCGCCGGGCGTCGGCGTCGGCCCAAGATGCGACGCGAACCCCTGCCCGAACAGCACGGTGGCAAGAATCGTGATTATCAGGATTGTCGGTGCGAAACGGGTGAGCCGAAGGCGGGGCCGCCGACGAGACGACGAGGGCGGTGCGGAGCCGAGCGGCGGCGGTAGATGTAGATGTTGATGATACGAGTGTGTCGCATGATACACATGCTGCGGATGCCGCACATGTGTGACTCGCGGCGGGCGCGTCCCCTCGCTCACTACGCCTTCTCCCCTCATCATACCCACGCGCATTCTCGCCGCGTGGGCCACCCCAATATGCCCAGAATACCGCATACCGCCCGGTAGGAGCGCGCTTTTCCCCCGAAAGCCGCGATGCCGCGCCCTACCCTGCGACACGTACGCCGTGACCGTACGTTTATTATGTCTTGTATCCTAGCGGTTCATCCGTGGTCTGTCAAATCTCCTCAAATCTCGTGTTCTCCGCGCATTGCCCACGCGGGCAGGGGAAATTGAACCGCGAAGGCGCGAAGGATTGAAGAAATTTCTGGTATTTCTTCGTGCCTTTGCGCCTTCGCGGTTCAATTTCTCCCGGCATTTCAGTCCCCGTGCCGCGCGCGGATTGCCGTAATTTCCGCGCAGTGGCGCACGACGTGCCGCGCTTGCATCGCCACGATTGTCGCCACGGTGAAGGTGTGCGGTGCGGCGACCCACGGCCACGACACGGTCAGCGTATGTTCCCTCACGTCGGGCAGGTGGCGCAGCATTTCGGCGATGTAGAGGCGGTGGGCGCGGAACAGCGCCAGCGTCGGGCCGAGGGCGCGGGCATCGTACCGCAGGGCGGACGCGAACGGATCGTTGCCCACATACCAGTCGAGCGGCCAGGTGAACCCCGGCTGCACGATGGCCACCTTCAGGCATTCGCCCCACATCAGGTCGCCCTCGGCGACGTGCTGCACGATCTCGCGCACGCTCCACTCGCCCGCTGCGATGCGCTGGCCGAACCCGCCGTCTGTCAGCCCCGCAAGGGCGGCGTCCAGCATCTCCGGCCCCGCCACGTACGCGGCAAGGGCGTCGTCAAATGCGGTATACGGTTCCATCCGCCCGCCTCGCTCCCGCTCATCCCCGGCGCCACGGGTGGCAGTATACGGCATGGCGGGGGGAACCGCGAAGGTGCGAAGCATTGGAGAAATGCATCGTGTTTGGCGTCTTGCGGGCGCCCGCCGGGCCGCATGGGCGATGCGACACCCGCGCCCCTACACCCGGTCGGCACACGGCGTCACTGCGCATGGTGCGGGAGAAAGAAACGGGGGCGGGGACGTTGTTGGTTCCGGTTTCGGGGCGGGAAAATGGGAAACCCCTCCCCCGGCCCCTCTCCCGTGCGCAGCTAAGGGGGAGGGGAGGGGAAACGGGGCGAGATCGCGGGGGTGTATTGATTACGGCCTTACTGTTTGAGGCCGAGCTGGTTCGCGGCGGCGACTAACCGGTCGGTCGCGTCCTTGATCGCGTCTTGCGGCTTCACGCCCTTCTGGATGATCTGCTGCATCATGTCGTTCGTGACATGCTGGCCATTGATCGCCAGTTCGTAGATCGGGCTGGGCGCTTGCGGGAAGTGATAGCCCGTTTTCGTCACCACCGGCAGTTTCGCCTCGATGATCTGCTGCAAGGCCGGGAACGAGGGGTCGCCCGTCATGTAGAAGGGATCGGCAGCCCACTGCTTCTTGTAGGTGGGCATGATCAGGCCGAGCGACGGTTTCGCCATCGCGAGCAGCGCGGAGCCGCCGACGAGGTACAACGCGACCGCTTTTGCCAGGTCAACGTTTTTCGCCCCCTTCGGGATCGCCAGGTAGCCCGTCCCCGGCGAGTTGATGACCTCGTCAATAGCCGGGCCGAGAAAGCCCGCCGCGATGATCGTTTGCTTGTAAATCGGGTTCATCGTGTTGAACGACTGCGCGTAGAGCGTGTAGCCATTCTGGGTGATGCCCAGCGTGCCCGCAAGCCACGCCTCGTTGTTCGAGGGGTCGGTCCAGCTATTGACGCCCGGCGGCAGCATCGGCTTGTACTTCGGGTTGGTGTAGAGGTCCGTCAGCCAGTTCACCGCCGCGAGCGTTTCCGGCGAATTGAGCACGACCTTCGTGCCATCGTCGCTGACGATCGCGCCCCCCCAGCCATAGATGATGTTGTTGACCGTGGTGATGCCGTCGCCGCATGTGTTCGTGGTCAGCCCCCAGCCATAGCGGTTCTTTGTGGGGTCGGAGAGTTGCAAAGCGACATCGCGCAGGTTGTCGAAGGTCTTGATGTCGGCGATCTTGATCCCCTTCTCCGCGAGCCAGTCCTGACGGATAAACCAGCCGCTGCCGTTGGCGAAGTACGGCAGGCCGGAGTACTTGCCGCCGATCTTCATGTTGATGACCGAACCATCCTCCACCGCGCCATAGAGGTCTTGCGCCTGCTGCGTGAGATCGGTCAGGTCGAGCAGATCGCCCAACTGGACGAACTGCGAGAGGAAGCGGTCCACATAGAGGAGATCGGGCGGGTTGCCCGCCTTGACTGCGGCATCAATTTTCGAGGCGAGGGGGTCCATGTCTTCGTTCAGCCGGTTGTTCTCGATCTTGATGCCACTCTTGCCCGCGAGGTCTTGCAAGACCATATCGAGGGCGGTCTCGGAGCCTTTGAAGTACTCGGTCTTCGAGACCACCTGGAGCGTCTGGCCCTTGAACTTGCTCATGTCCGGCAGGGGAGCCATCCCCACGGGGCCGGACGATGCCGCACTCGCCGCCGTCGTGCCACTGGCCGTGGTACTGCTCGCGGCCGTCACCATTGCGGGGGCGCTCGTCGCTCCCCCCGTGGTTGCTGCCGTTGCCGCCGTCGTTGCCGCCGCCGTAGGCGCGGTCGTCGCACCCGACATTGCCGCGCTCGGTGCGGTGGTCGCCGCTGCCCCTGTCGTGCCCGCCTTGGTTGCGGCGACCGTGGTGGCAGCTGTCGGCGTCCCGGCGGCGGGCGTCTCGCCGCCGCAGGCCGCGAGGATCGCTGCCACCGCGCTGCCCACGGCCCCACTGATTACCGCACGCCGCGTCAGCCGTGCCGGTGTCCCCCGGTCGGTCCCATTGGCCCCATTGGTTCCATTGGTCCAGTCGCCCATGAGATGTCTCCTCTCACCGAGAGCAAAAGCGGATACCACGAAGCAGAACCCACGAAGACCGGGGCAGTCCCTGTCCCCGCGCGCAACGCGCGGATACCAACCATCTGTTTTGTCCGGTCTTGCCGTTGCGTATCGTGAAACAATTCCCGCGCATTTGCAAGCGATGGCGCGAGATGATGGGACAAATGATTCATACACGGGCGTGGAGACATCGTTTGTTGCGATGAGAGGGGTTCACCCCGGCGTTACACTGGCACGCTTCCCCCTCCCCCGGCCCCTCTCCCGCCGCCGCAAGGCCAGGGGGAGGGGTTCTTATCCCTTTACGAGCGCGCCGTCCAGGGCGCGTGTCGCCTGCGTCAGGGCGTGGAGCACGCGGTTGCGCTCGCGCACGAGGCGAGTGGCGAGAAAGCGGGCGACATCGGAGGCGGGGTCGAGGGCGGCGAGGTCCGCCACGGGAGCGAGGCCGGGGAGGGGCGGCGCGTCGAGCGCGAGATCCACGCCGAACGGCCCCGCTTCGGTGTAATTGACGGGGATCAGGGCGCGGCCCGCCGCGAGCAGGGCGGCGTTGACGCGCGCCGCGTCTACTGCGGTACTCGTCGCACCCGTATTCGCCGCCGCCACCGCCGCATCGAGGCGCGTCGCGGCGTCGTGCAGCCGCGCCACGGCTTCCATGAGCGGTGTGAGGTCAAAGCGGCCCCCGGCGCGCGCCGCGAGGGCCGTCAGCCGGTCGCGCAGTTCGTTGGCGGTTTCGGCGTAATCGAGCGGCAGCACGGGCAGCGTGCAGAGACGCCAGCAGGCGGTGAGGTAGACCTGGGTGTCACGCACGAAGCGGGCAGGGTCTATTTTGTCCAGCGTGTCGTCGGGGGTGTGCCACCACGCACCGAGGCCACCGCCCGATTGCGCGGACAGCCCGCTGAAGGCGGAGGCGACGCCGACCCCCGTGAACGACTGGTCGCTGTTGCGCGCCATGCGGCGGTAGGCGATCTGCTGCCCCGCCACGTCGCGCACCACGTCCGCCGCGAACCGCCACGTTTCCGCCATGTGGCTGCCGGTGAGGTCGTCCGCGCCGATGCCGCCCGTGGATTCGGCGTTGACGTGGCAGACGCAGCGGGCGTACAGATCGGCGAAGGCGTGGTCGGCGTACCACGCGGAGGCGCCGTAGCGGGCGTGGGAGTGGCCGCTCCAGAAGGCGAGGCGCAGGCCGCGCCGCAGTTCGCCCCGGTGGGCGGCGAGCAGCCGCGCCACTTCGAGCATCGTTGCGTTCGCGCTCGCGTTGTCCATCGCGCCGTAGTGCCACGAGTCCACATGCCCACTGAGCAGCACGTAGCGGTCTTCGACGGCGCCGGGGAGGTCGGCGACCAGTGCAGGAATCGCGGTCCAGCCCGTGGTGACGGCGGTTTGCAGGCGCACGGTGACGGGGCCGCTGGCAAGGAGACGTCGCAACGTTTCGCCGTCCTCCTTGCGCACCGAGACCGCGACGACGTGGGGCAGGAACGGCGCGGTTTCGGGCGTCGGCGTGCCCCAGACGGGCGACAGGATCATCTCGTGCAACCCCTCCGGGTTGATGCAGATCAGGGCGGCGACCCCGGCACGGTCGGCGGCAAAGGCCTTCGGCGGCCCCGCGAGGCCGTTCACTAGGGCGATGTTGCCCCCGGCATCTACGCGGGCGTAGTCCGCCGCCGTGCCGTCGCCCGCGTCCACGACCGCCCCCGTGAGACCGGCGGGCGGCGTCGCTTGCGAGAAGCTATGCGTGATGCAGGGGATGATGCGCGCCTCCGGGGTCGTGACCACGAGCGACGCCACCCCCGGCAGGCTGACGTAGGCGTCAATCGCGTGGCGTTGCACCGCCAGTCCCGCCTCGGCACACTGCGCCGCGAGGTAGTCGAACGCCTCCGCCTCCGCCGCGCTGCCCGATAGCCGCACCCCCCGCGCGATAATCGCGTTATCCCGCGTCAGCCGCTCCCGCGAGACCGCGCCCCGCAACGTCCCTTCGTCCGTGACCATGTGTGCCCTCCTTCATTGTGGGAAACGCGAAGAACGCGAAGAACGCAAAGGGGGAAATGTTGGATAAAATGCGTCGGTGTTTTCCCCTACACTTTTTTTGTCCCCTTTGCGTTCTTTGCGTCTTTGCGTCCTTCGCGTTTATTGTTATCGCCATTGGCGGATAGGATAGCACGGCGAGGGGAGGGCGAGTGATGGCGGCGTATGATCTGGTGATTCGCGGCGGCGAGGTGATAGACCCGGCAAACGGGGTGACGGGGCGGCGGGACGTCGCGGTGGCGGGGGGGGGTAATCGCTGCCGTTGCACCGGAAATTGCCGAATCTACGGTACAAACGGTGGACGCAACGGGCTGCGTGGTGACGCCGGGGCTGGTGGATTTGCACACGCACATGTACTGGGGCGCGACCTTCTGGGGCATCGAGGCGGACCCGGTCTGCGCCGTCACGGGCGTGACCACGAGCGTGGACGCGGGCAGCGCGGGGGCGTACACCTGGCCCGCCTTTCGCCGCTTTCAGATCGAGCCGGGGCGCAGCCGGGTCGTCGCCTTTCTCAACATCTCCAGCATTGGCCTCGCGCACGCTACCTACGAACTCGCCAACCCCGCGTACACCGACAGCGACCTCGCCGTGGCGACGGTGGAAGAAGACCGCGATCTGCTGATCGGCATCAAGGCGCGGATAGACCCGAACACCACGGGCGCGCGCGGCGTGGAACCACTGGCGCAAGCGCGCGACGCGGCGGACCGCGTCGGGTTGCCGCTGATGGTGCATATCGGCGGCGCACCGCCCGCGCTGGCGGACATCCTGCCCCTGCTGCGCGCGGGCGATATCCTCACGCACTGCTTCACGGGCAACGCGAACCGCGTGGTGACGGACGACCCGGCACGGGTGCGCGAAGACGTGATCGCGGCGCGAGAGCGGGGCGTGTTGCTGGACATCGGGCACGGCTCCGGCAGTTTTCACTACCCGACCACCGAAGTCGCGCTCGCGGCAGGCTTGCCGCCCGACGTGATTTCGAGCGACATCCACCAGTTCAGCGTGCGCGGCCCGATGTACGACCTGCCCACGGTGCTGGCGAAGTTTCTCGGCCTCGGCCTGTCGCTGCCAGACGTGATCGCCCGCGCCACGGTTGCCCCCGCCCGCGCCATTCACCGGGAGGACACGCTCGGCACCCTCGGTGTCGGGCGGGCGGCGGACATCGCCATCTGGCGCATCGCCCAAGGGGAGTTCACCTTCGCGGACATCGCGGGCAACACCCGCACGGGCAGGCAAAAGCTCGTGAATACGCACACCTTTGTCGGCGGCGCGCTTCTGCCGCGCGACCTGCCCCGGCGGCGCGTGCTCTGGCCCGACCGGGGCATGCCGGTTCGGTGAATTATCCCAGTGTGGCATCCATCGCGGCAAGGGCGGGCCGGTTGCGGGCAATGAGGGCGAGCAGTGCCGCGAAGCGCGCTGCCTGCGCAGCCGTCATCTGCCCTTCCGCCTGCCACTGCCGCAGCAAACCGAGGTGGCTGTTCTTCACCGGCCAATCGAGGAAAAACTCGACCTGCTGGTCGTGGCTCCACAACGGCCATTCTTCGGCGGCGAGCGCCGGGATGTCTGCCCACGCGGCAAAGAGGTAGTCGAGCGACCAGTCAATCCGGGTGGTTGTTTCCTGGCGAGACGCTACTTGAGCCATTGCACGTCCTCGGGCAGGTTGAGATCGGAGAGGTCGGTGAACTGGTATCCCGTTAACAAGGTACCACGATCCGCCGAATATACGACGATGGTATTTGCCAATGCATTCGCGCCCGCACGCATCGGTGGAAAGATGCGGTTCGTTGCGGTGATCGTCGCGGCAATGTGTACTCCCTGACGGAAGAAGACGAGCAATCGCGCGGAAGGCATGACCACGGCGGAGCGGATATCCGCGAGGTACCGTGTGGCGGTAGTACCGGGCGCCCATTGCTCATCAATGAGTACGCGCTGAAAGAGATGTTGCGTCAGTGCGTCCGTTTGCGCGCCGAGCGGCTGCCCCTCATACATCAATCCCCGTTGTTGTGCGGGAATCCGTCGCACCTGTGAATTGAACGGCGCGGTCGCCATACGCGCGATGATTTGCGCGGTCTCGTCCGGCGTCGCGGGGCGCGGGGACGCGATCAGGGCGCGGATCAGGGCATCGGTAGGGTGCGTGGAAAGCGGCTCGGTCATGCGGGCAGTATACGCGCGAGTGCCGGGGAACTGCATGTCGCAGCCTGATGAGGCGGGGCGTATGTGTGCGCAATTCACCCACGTACGCCGGAATCTCCGCGCATTACGGACAACATGACCGCCGCGATAATGGTACTATGGTGCTTCAATACGGTTTTTGTGTTCGCGGAGATTTTGCATGGCGTACGCTTCCGACAGCCCGCGTGTCTACGATACGGCCGCGACCCCCCTGATTGGTCGGGTGCGCGAGCAACAGACGTTGCGTGACGCTCTCGATGCCGCGCTCGCGGGGCACGGTGGCCTCGTGCTGATCAGCGGCGACGCCGGGATCGGCAAAACCGCGCTCGCCGAGGCCGCCTGCGACGCGGCGGAAGCGCGGGGCGCGCGCGTGCTGATCGGACGCTGCGACGACCTCGCGGTGACGGCGCCCTATGGCCCCTGGGTCCGGCTGTTCGCGCGCTACCCGCAGGATGGCGCGTCGCCTGCGCCCCCGGCGGCCTTTCTGGGCGGCGCGGGCATGGGCGCGGTGACGAGCCAGGCGGCGTTGTTCGACGCCGTGTACGCATTCGTGGCTACCGCCGCCGCGCAACGGCCGCTGGTGTTCCTGCTCGACGATCTCCATTGGGCGGATGTCGCCAGCCTCGACTTGCTGCGCTTTCTGGCGCGCACGCTCCGCGACCTGCCGGCGTTGCTGATCGCCACCTACCGCGCGGAAGAGTTGCCGCGCGACCATCCGCTGCAACGCCTCGTTCCGGCGCTCGTGCGCGAGGCGGCGGCGACGCGCATCGCCCTGCGCCCACTGGCGGACGCGGAGGTCTCCGCGCTGGTGGCGGCACGCTATCCCCTACCCCCCGCCGACACCGAACGGCTCGTGGCGTACATACAGGAGCGCGCGGGCGGCAACCCGTTTTTTCTCGGTGAACTGCTGCGCACGCTCGAAGACGAGGGCGCGCTCGCCCGCGCTGGCGACAGCTGGACGCTCGGCCCGCTCGATGCGGTGCGCGTGCCCGCGCTGCTGCGGCAGGTGATCGAGGGGCGGCTCGAACGCGTCGCGGACGAGACTCGGCGGTTGCTCGCGGTCGCGGCGGTGATCGGGCAGGAGGCGTCGTACGCGCTCTGGGCCACCGTCGCCGCCACGGACGAGGAAACACTGCCCGACCGCGCCGCGCCCGCCGTGGAAGCGGCGTTGCTCGATGAATTGCCGGACGGCACGCGCGTGCGCTTCCGCCACGCGCTGATCCGCGCCGTGCTGTACGAGACCGTGCTGCCCTCGCGGCGGCGGCGGCTGCACCGGCAGGTCGCGGAGCAACTCGCCGCGCGCCCGCAGGTGGACCCGGACACCGTGGCGTACCACTTCGCGCACGCGGGGGACGCACGGGCCGCGCACTGGTTCGCCCGCGCGGGGGAACGGGCCGAGCGGGCCGTCGCGCTCCGCACGGCGGCGGAACGGTACGAGGCCGCACTCGCCGCCCTTGACGCGCACGATGTGGATGACGCAGACAACGCCGACCCGCTGCTCGCCGGCCCGGCGGAGCGGGGCTGGTTGTTGCACGGCGTCGCGCGCACGCGCCGCTACATCACCCCGCACGAAAGCCTGCTCCTGCTCGACGCAGTGGACCGCCTCGCGGGTGAGGCGGGGGACGCCGCGCTCGCTGCCATTGCGTTGCGGCTGCGTGGCTTGCTCGATTGTTACGTCGGCGCGGTGCGGCAGGGGATGCCGGAAATGGCGGCGGCGGTCGCGGCGATCCGCGCCCTCACCCCGGCGGATCAGGAGCGGCTGACGGCGCGGCTCAAAGGCACGGGCTTCGGCGAGGGCGATGGCTACGGCACCTACGTCTCGTGGCTCGCCCTGACCGGGCGCAACGCCGAGGCACGGGAACGCGGCGAACGCCTCGTGCGCGAGATGACCGCGCCGCAACCGGTGCGCCGCGATCCGGGCGACGTGATCATCTACTCCGGCCTCGCGCAGGTGTACGCCGCGCTGGGGCTACCGGAGGAGGCGCGGGAGGCGTTCGACCGCTACCGCGCGGCGAACCGCGCCCTGGGGGACTACGCGCAGGTGCATTCCGCGTGGGGCTACGAGGCGATGTTTGTCTACCTCCCATATGCCGCCGACCGCCGCGACGAGCGGCAGCGGCTGGAAACCGAGACCGAGCGGGCGCGCGCCGTCGCCCACGGCACGGCCCTCTACCCGCCGCGCTACGTGCTTCAGGCGCTGCTGTTCGTGGCGGGCGCGTGGGACGAGATCGAAGCGATCACGCGCGCGGTGCGCGATGCCGGTGTCACTGCCACGCCGCATCAGGGCTGGGCGTGCGTGCTTGGCCCCCTGGCACGGGCGCGGGGGGAGACCGCGCGCGCGTGGGCAATCGTGCAGACGGTCTTCCCGGAAGGGGCAGCGACCGAACCGGGGGCGCTGAACTTCCTCGATGTGCTGCCGGTGATCCTGCTCGCCAGCGACCTCCTGCGTGACGCGGGCGATCTGCCGGGGGCGCGGCAATGGCTCACCATGTACGACCGCTGGCTGGCGTGGAGCGGCACCGTGCTTGGGCAGGCCGAGGGCGCGCTCGGCTGGGCCGCGTACCACCGGGCGGCGGGAGATGTGCGGCAGGCCGAGGGCGCGCACCGCGCCCTCGCACACGCCACCGCGCCCCGCCAGCCACTCGCGCTACTCGCCGCGCACCGCTGCCTGGGGGAGCTTGCGACCGACGCGGGGCAGTACGCCGACGCGGCGGCACATCTCGATACCGCCCTCGCCCTGGCAGCCGCGTGCGCGACGCCCTACGAGCGGGCGCGGACGCTGCTCGCACGCGCCGTGCTGGCTCGCGCGACCGGCGACGACGCGGGGGCCACGGCCGCGCTCGACGAAGCCCGCGCCCTCTGCATTGCGCTGGGCGCGGCCCCCGCCCTCGCACGGGCGGACGCGCTCGCGGCAGACATTCCGGCGGTGGGGATGCCAGTGGCGAGTGTGCCGGTGGCGGTGCCCCGCCCCGCCCCTGCGAGCGGCCTGACGGCGCGTGAGACGGACGTGCTGCGCGCCATCGCCGGGGGCCGGAGCAACCGCGAGATCGCGGAGACGCTGAGCATCAGCGTACGCACCGTGGACCGGCACATCAGCAACCTGTACGCGAAGATCGGCGTGGTGAGCCGCGCCGAGGCCATCGCCTACGCCATTCACCATCACCTCATCCCCGGCCATCAGTAAGACCGCCACCGTCTAGAGAAACGCAAAGGACGCGGATACTGCCCAGAGGGCACCCGAAAGGCGCAAAGGAAATACGGGGAAATATTTTTCTGTATTTCTCCCCTTCGCGCCTTTGCGCCTTTGCGCCTTTGCGTTTCTCCGCTACTCACTATCCTTTGATCGTACAGGAAGTGCGCCATTCTATACGCCGGTTCACCCGTTGAGAAATGGGTGATTGCACCGATGCGCGGCGGGGGGCGCAGGGGATACGGTGAGGGGGAACAGGGGACTGGCGGCTTCCGCGGCACGCCAAGGCTCCCGGCGCTCCCCTGTTCCTCTCTTTTTTCATGCGGCGGCCTTTCATGCGGCGGGCTTTCAAGGAAGGGGATACGGCAATGCGGTGGACACGATGGGCAGGAGTACGCGGGGTCCATGATGGCGCGGAGTGGGGGCGGCGCGTGCGGTGCGCGCTCGCCGCCGTCTTGTGCCTTGCGCTGGCGCCCGCGCTGCCGGGGATCGCCGTGCGCGCGGCAACGACGTACTACGTCGGCACGACAACGAACACCACTGCCGTAACGACAGGGTGTACGAGCGCAACGAACACCACCTGCACTCTGCGCGGCGCGCTTATCAGCTTCGCCAGCGGTGACACCATCACCTTTGGCAGCGCCTTCCCGCAGGGCGGCACGGTGGATGTGCGCCCCGGCGCGAGTGGCGGCTACGGCATCAACCTCGCGAGGAGCGTGACGTTCGACGGCGGCGGCAAGGGGCCACGGCTCGATGGCGGCGGCAGCGGCGGCGTGGGCATCATCAAGATCACGGGCGGCACCGTGTCGCTACGCGGCGTCGTACTCCAGAACGGCACCGCCCCCGGAGGCGCGGGGATCACCCTCGCCTCCGGCACGCTGACTGTCAGCGCCAGCACGATCGAGAACAACACCGCGACCGCCAGCAGCAACGGCGCGGGCATCGCCATCACCAGCGGCGCCGTGACGATCACCAACAGCACGCTGGCGTACAATGCCGCCGACGTGAATACCGGCTACGGCGGCGCGGTCTACAACACCTTCGGGAACAGCCAGCCGGTGACGATCCTCAACAGCACGCTGGCCTACAACACCGCCACGGCGAACGGCGGCGGCGGCATCTTCAACGACAGCAGCACCGGGATCACCGTCAAGAACAGCTTTGTGGTCAACAACACGGGCGACAACGTGGACGGCACCCTCACGGCTGCCAGCACGAACGACATCATCACGACCGCCGCGTTTACCTTTGCCTCCGCCCTGGGCGACAACGGCGGCCCCGTGCCGACCTTTGCCATCCCTGCGAGCGGCAGCGCATACCAGACGGGCGACCTCGCCACCTGCCAGAGCCTGAGCACGGTGGGCGTGAACGGCACGACCTACACCGGCAACGCCGCCACCGATGCCCGTGGCGCGGCGCGGATCGTGGCGGTCAACAGCGTCGGCAAGTGCAGCATCGGCGCATATGAGCCGGGGTTGGTGCAGACCTTTACGGCGCTCGCCACATCCGCCACGAGCGTCAACGCCGCGCAACCCGTCACCCTCACGGCGACTGTCAGCGGCATCCTGGGGAACTACCCCACGACCGGCACGGTGGTGTTTAAAGCAGGCACCACCGCGATCACGGGCTGCGCGGCGCAACCGCTGACGAACGGCGTCGCCACCTGCACGACGAGCGCGCTTCCCGCAGGCAGCGACAGCATCACGGCGACGTACACGCAACCGGGCGCGGGGGCAGTCTACGGCACCTCGCCCGCCTCGAACACGGTGACGGTAACGGTGGCGGCAATCACCTGCACGGTGACGAGCACGATGGACCCGACCGAAAGCGGCAAGCTGACGTTGCGCGACGCGATCAACGCCGCGAACGCGGGTGGCTGCACCGGCGACGCGATCACCTTTGGCACGGGTGTCACGGGCACGATCACCCTCGCCAAGGCGAGCGGCACGCTGACACTGAACCACAACGTCACGATCACGGGGCCAACGGGCGCGACGGGCATCACGATTGACGGCGGCTGCACCGACTGCGCCCCCGGTGGTGCGGGCACGGGCGGCATCCGCATACTGCTCGTGAACAGCAACATCACGGCAACGCTGGCGAACCTGACGATTGTCAACGCCCATGTGCGCAACAGCGATCCCGGGTACGGGAACGGGGGCGGCATCCGCAACAACGGCGCGCTCACCCTGACGAACTGCACCTTTCTGAACAACCGGGCAGATGATACGGGCGGTGGCCTCGACAATGAACATCTCGCCACGGTGACGGGCAGCGCCTTCACCGGCAACACCGCAGGGTATGGCGGCGGCATCGTCGCCAACTACCCGGTCTCGGTGGCGAACAGCACCTTCACCGGCAACACCGCGCAGTTCGGTGGCGGCCTCTACAACGAAGATAACTCGTTTGTGACGGACAGCACCTTCTCCGGCAACACTGCCACGGACGGCGGCGGCGGCGGTGGCGGTGACATCTACAACGCCGGGTATACCCTCACCACCAAAGACAACCTGATCGTGAACAGCACGAGCGGCGGCGACACAAGCGGCTTCACCCTCGACGCCAGCGACCGTACCGGCAGCCTCACCTTTGCCACCAGCGTCCCCACCAACAACGGTGGCCCCACCGCTACCCTCGCCCTGCCCCCCGGCTCCCCCGCCATTGATACCGGCACCTGCAACCCCACCTACACCGATGTCGTCACGAACGCCACTGTCACCGTCACCACCGACCAGCGCGGCGTGAGCAGGCCGCAACCGGCAGGCGGGGGCTGTGACATTGGCGCCTTTGAGTCGCAGGGCTTCGCCTTCACCGGCGCCACCGGCAACACCCAGAGCGCGACCGTGACCACCGACTTCGCCCACCCCCTCGCCCTCACCGTCACCAGCAGCCACAGCGAACCCGTCACGGGCGGCACCGTCACCTTCACGATCAACCCCGGTAGCGGCATGGCAGCCACCGGCATCCGCTTCGAGAACCCCGGCAGCACCGGCTGCACGGTGAGCGCCAACCTGCTCACGGCGGTCTGCCCTGTGGCGAACAGCGGCCTCAGCACCGCACCGGCGATCAAGGCGGGGGTGAACGTGGGCAGCTTCACCGTGACGGCGAGCACGGCAGGGGTGCCCGCGAGTGGCAACCTCACGTACACGCTGACAAGCACATCAGGCGCGGCGTTCATCACGCCCCAAGCGGCACCGAAAGCGACGGCAAGCGCGACCTCGGTGGCGACACCGCTACCGATCGCGGCAACGCACACACCGGGGGCGGGGGTAGGTGCGGGCACGCCGACGCCGCTGCCGCAGCCGGTGAGGCATTAGGGAACCCCTCCCCCTGGCCTGCGGCGGCGGGAGAGGGGAGGGGACTCAGGGCAAGACCGGGGCGAAGGGGGATCGGTACGACGTTCCCCACACGCCCCGATCTCGCAGCGCCTGCTCCCCCTCCCGCAGTGAGTGACAGGAGGAGGCCGGGGAGGGAACCGCTTCGATGCCCACCCCGCTACCGCAGCCGGTGCGGCATCAGGGAAGCTTGCAGTATGTAGTATGCAGTAGGGATCAGTACATTTACTGCATACTGCATACTGCAAGCTGCGTACTGGATCAGGGAACCGATACGTCTTGAGGGAAGAATAATTTACGCGGTACAATTCCCGCACTTCACGCAGACGCAGAACTGCGCACCTTCGAGAAAGGACCGATGACCTCATGCGCGCCGACAGCCAACGATACCTCGAACAGTTTTGCGACACGGCCACCGCCGGGTGCGCGCCCGGTCTTGCCCCATCTGACCGTGCGGCAATGATGCACGGCGCGGGGATCGAGCCGTTCGGTTTCGGCACGGCGTTGCGCTTCTCGCCCGCGCGGATCAAAGCGGTGATGCGCGAACTGTTGCAGCACCACCTGCTCGGCATCGAAGCGGTGCGGGGCGACGACGGGCGGTACGAACTGCGGCTGACGCCAAACGGCGAAACGGCACGCTGGTACGCCCGCGTGCTGCGTGCCCGCGCCGTCGCCGGACGGCTGGCGGGGCACGACCGCACCGGGCGGGAACACATCGCCGCCTGACCCGGCGTTTGGGTCGAAAGGTCCTCAACCCCGGCCCGGCGCATCCACAGGTGCGATACCAAAGTGAAACTTTCGTTGGGCGACCATCGTGTTTGCATTGATGGGATGTTCCTGTTTGCGTGCGTCAGCAGTGATCCGGCGCGCTTCCCCCCTGAGGCGTCACACTCGGCGGTGATCCTCGTGGGTGATGGGAGACGAATCAATGCGAACCCGTGCGGATGTGCAACTGCTCTTGTGGCGGGCGTGGCTCGGTGCGACCCCGGCGCAGGTGGACGCGGCGTACGACCACCTTTCCAACCACCCGGCGCTCGTGGCGGCGTCGCTCGGCATCACCGTGCCGCAAGCGTTGGTCGGGCAACAGCCGGTGGACATCGCCATCGGCGGCACGTTGAGCCAGTTCAAGTACAACCCGGCGGGCCGGGTAGACCCCGGCGCGATCAACGCGCTGTATGACTACATAACGAGCGACGCGGCGAGCAACGCGACGCCCTACAAGCAGCAGGTCGTGCAGGGGCACGAAAACGCGCAGGCGGCGTTGAGCAGCATCGCACAGATGGTGGCGGCGGGGTACACGCCCGCCGTCACGTACCCCGGCACCTCGCTCGCGGCGAGCCTGCAAACGGTGGCGCAACTGATCCACGGCGGGGCCGGGGCGCGCGTGCTGTACGTGGCCACGGGCGGGTTCGACACCCACGCGGACGAGCGCACCACACACGACGGCCTGATGCAAACGCTGGGCGACGCGCTCTACGCCTTCTGGCAGGACATCGCGGCCCACGGACACGCGGACCATGTGGTGCTGATGACCTTTTCCGAGTTCGGGCGGCGCGCGGCGGAGAACGCCTCGCACGGCACGGACCACGGCAGCGCCTCGGTGATGTTCGTGATGGGGTCGAATGTGACCGGGGGCATCTACGGCAGCGCGCCGAGCCTGACGAACCTGAACAACGGCAACCTGCTCGTGCAACAGGACTTCCGGCAGGTGTACGCCGCGCTGTTGCAGGACTGGCTCGGCTTCGACCCGGCCACGGTGCTGCCGTATGGGCCGTATACGCCGACGCCGCTCTTTGCCGCGCCCAACGTCGCGCCGCCGCTGCACCCGAACGGCGCCATCGCCACGAGCGCGTCCGGTTCCCCCGCGCCGGTCGCCCCCCAGCCGGTGAACGCGCCGGGCCAGCATCCGCTGGTCACGCCCACCGGTGTCGCCGCGCCCACCCCACTGCCACAACCGGCGCGGCACTGAGGAGCAGGCAGCAGGCAGTGGGGCCGGGGGTTAGGAGGATTCGGGCCGGGGCGCATCACGCGACGCGGACAGGGCGTCGAGAACCGGCCCGTGCCGGGCGATCAGGCGCAACAGGGCCGCGAAGCGCGCTGCCTGCGCCGCCGTTATCTGCCCTTCCGCCTGCCACTGCCGCAGCGCGTGCAGGCGGTCCTCCTTCACCGACCAATCGAGGAAAAACTCCACCTGCTGGTTGCGGCTCCACAACGGCCATTCTTCGGCAGCGAGTGTGGGAATGTCTGCCCACTCGTTAAGGAGATAGTCGAGCGACCAGTCAATCCGGGTGGTTATTTCCTGGCGAGACGCTCCTTGAGCCATTGCGTGTTCTCCGGTATCTCGGTTCGCGGTGGCTCGGTCATACGGGCAGTATATGCGCGTGCGCGTGCGCGTTTCGCACGAGTGTCGGGCGTCCGTTTCGGCGTGGCGCCCGATTGCGCCGCGCGGACCGCCGTGCTACGCTACCTGCTACATCCTGCGGGATACAAGTGAATCAAGACCATACGGGCAAGGGAGGCGATCATGCGGCGGCACGAGCGGGCAGTCTGGACACGGCGGCGGTTCCTCACGGCGGCGGGCGGGAGCGCGGCGGCGGCGATCCTCGCGGCATGTGGGGGCGAAACGCCTGCCGCGCCTGCCGCGACAACGGGCAGCACGGGCGGCGCGGCAACCACGAGCGCCGCCACCAAACCCGCCGCGAGCGTGGCCCCCGCCGTCATGACCGGAGCGGGCGGTACGGCGCCGACGATGGCGCCAGCGGCGGCGAGCGCGGGCGGCGCGACGGGCGGGCAACTGATTGTGTACTGGACCAAGCCGAGCACGATTCACCCGCTGTTTTCCACGGCGGGCATCGAGCAGGGCGTGGAGCGGCAGATGTTTGGCGCCCTGATGCGCATGAATGACAAGCTGGAGCCGGTGCCCGACCTCGTCGAAAAAGTGGACTCCACGCCGGACGCAAAGGTGTGGACGTTTACGCTCAAGCAGGGGCTGAAGTTTTCCGATGGAATGCCCCTGACCGCGAAGGACGTGGTCTTCACCTTTGAGCGCGCGATAGACAAGCGGTCGGGCAGTTACTGGCGCAGCCGGTTGCTCTCGCTCGATGGCGCGACGGAGTTCGGCGACCAGAAGGCGGACACGATCAAGGGGCTGGAAACGCCCGACGACCGCACGATCAAGATGACGCTCACCACCCCGGACGCCGTCTGGACGCAGACGATTTCGGACTTCGCGGGGCTGTGCATCCTGCCCTCGCACATCCTCAAGGACACGCCGCCCGACCAGATGGCGAAAGCGCCCTTCGCCTTCGCGCCGACGCCGACCGGGGGCGCGTTTGTGTTCGAGCAGTGGCAGGCGGACCAGTACCTCGCCATCAAGCGCAACGACACGTACACGGCCGGCCCGAAGCCGAAGCTGGACAAGATTTTCCTCAAGGTGCTGACGCAGCAGGACGTGGGCGTCGCCCAACTGGAACGGGGCGAGTTGGACCTGATGGTCGTGCCGATCACCGAAGCCGCGCGCCTGCGCAAGAACCCCAGCCTCACGGTGACGAGCACGCCCGCGCCGAGCGTGTCGTTTCTCGCCTGCAACCTCGACCGCCCCTTTCTCAAGGACAAGCGCGTGCGGCAGGCGATGATGTACGCCATTGACCGCGACAGCATCATCAAGGAAATCCTGATGGGCGAAGCGATGGCGGTGAACAGCACGATCATCGGCCCGGACTGGATGGGCACGCCGACGGGGCTGACCGACTACAAATACGACCCGGCGAAAGCGCAGCAACTGTTAAAGGACGCGAACTGGAGCGCGACGCAGAAGGTCGCCCTGATGTACACCCCCGGCGACAAGGTCAACGACGCGCTGGTGCCCATTTTGCAGCAGCAGATGCAGGCCGTCGGCATTGCCTTTGACCTCTTCCAGATTGATTCGCCGGGGTACAACACGCGCGCCGTCACGGGGGCGACGATCCAGATGGCGGGCGATTTCGACCTCGCGCTCGTCGGCGGCGGCGTCTTCCGGCAGGACCCGAACGTCTCCGCCAAGTACTTCGAGACCGCGAGCTTTACGCCTGCCGGGGCGAACTACGGGCACTACTCGAACCCGAAGGTGGACGACCTCTTTAAGCAGGGCCGGGGCGTGACCGACCAGGCGATGCGCAAAACGATCTACACCCAGATCGCGCAAATCCTCAACGACGAGGTGCCGTGGATTTACCTCTGGTCGCCCAACTCGATCCACGCCTACAACAAGCGGCTCGTGGGCTTCAAGCCGCCGAGCTACGCGACGCACATCGTCTGGAACGCCGAGGAGTGGAGCGTGACGAAGTAGAGGGGTAAGGAGGGAAACGCAAAGGACGCAAAGGACGCGGAGAACGCAAAGGAATAAAAACAATAATCTTTGTATTTCCTTCGCGTTCTCCGCGTCCTTTGCGTTTCTTTGCACCACGCGATGTGGAGGGTGAAGTGGGACAGTACCTGCTCAGGCGGCTGGCGATCAGTGTGCCGGTGCTCATTGGCATCACGCTGGCGACGTACATCATCGTCAATTTGGCCCCCGGCGATCCCGTGACGGCGCTGATCAGCCCCGAAGCGGCGGCGTCGCTGGGGCCGGAGTGGGTGGCGCAGCAGCGGCAGGCGCTCGGCCTCGACAAGCCGCTGCCCGTGCGCTACGTGCTCTGGCTCAAGGAAACGGCGCGCGGCAACCTGGGCTTTTCGCTCGTGGACCGGCAACCGATCGGGGCAAAGGTGCGCGAACGGCTCTGGCCGACCTTTCGCCTGATGGGCGTTGCGCTGCTGCTCGCGCTGCTGGTCGCCATCCCGGTGGGCGTGCTGTCCGCCCTGCGGCAGTACTCGGCGCTGGACTATATTGTGACGGTGTGCGGCTTCGCGGCGGTGGCGGTGCCGGGGTTCTTTCTCGGGCTGGCGGCGATCTACGTGTTCTCGCTCAAGCTCGGCTGGTTGCCGACAGCGGGCATGAACACGGTGGGCCAGCCCGGCACGTTCGCGGATTCGCTGCGGCACCTCGTGTTGCCCGCGACGGTGCTGGGGCTGGCGGAGGCCGCGCCGCTGATCCGCTACGTGCGGTCGAGCATGTTGGAGGTCGTGCGGCAGGAGTACGTCACGGTGGCGCGGGCGAAGGGGCTGCGGGAGGGCGTCGTGATCGTGCGGCACGCCCTGCGCAACGCCCTGATCCCGCTGATCACGGTGGTGGCGCTCAATGTTCCCCGCCTGCTCGGTGGCACGGTGATTATCGAGGCGATCTTCGCCTGGCCGGGGATGGGCACACTGGCAATCGCGGCGGTGCGCGGGCGTGACTACCCCGTGATTATGGCGATCAACCTCGTCACCGCCGTGCTCATCCTGCTCGCCAACCTGCTCGCGGACCTGCTGTACGCCGTCGCGGACCCGCGCATCAAGTACGCCTGAGCGGTTGGGGGCGAAAATGCGAACGCAAAGGACGCGAAGAACACGAAGGAATGCATTGAAAAAAGAGTGCTTTTGATTTTCTTTGCGTTCTTTGCGTCCTTTGCGTTTCTAGCTTTGTGGGAGGTGAGATGATGGCAGGAGATGCGGCGGTGCGGGCGACGGCGGTGGCGTCGCTGGCGGCGGGGGCGGAACGGGCGCCCCGCGCGGACCGGGGGGTGTGGGGGCGGTTCCGGCAGCATAGGCTGGCGATGGTGGGTGCGGTGCTGCTAGGGCTGCTCGTGGTGGCGGCGCTCGCCGCGCCGGTGATCGCGCCGTCGCCCTTTCACGTCTCACTGATCGCTCGCAACAAACCGCCGACCACCGCGCACTGGTTCGGTACGGATGCATCGGGGCGCGACATCTACGCGCGCCTCGTGTACGCGGGGCGCATCAGCCTATCCGTCGGGCTGGTCGCCGTGGCGATTTACGCGACGATTGGCATCGTGCTGGGCGCGGTCGCGGGCTACTTCGGCGGCGCGGTGGATGGCACGATCATGCGCCTCGCAGACGTGTTTCTCGCCTTTCCGTCGCTGATCGTGATTATCACGCTGGTCTCGATCCTGGGGCCGGACATCCGCAACATCATGCTCGCCATCGGCCTGCTCGGGTGGCCGCCGATCGCGCGGCTCGTGCGCGGGCTGTTTCTCAGCCTGCGGGAGCGCGATTTCCTGCTCGCGGGGCGCACGATGGGTGCGTCGAACGGGCGGCTGATCTTCCGCCACCTGCTGCCGAATGCCCTCGCGCCCGTGATCGTGGCGGCGACCTTTGGCATGGCGCAGGCGATCCTGCTCGAAGCGGGGCTGTCGTTTCTCGGCCTGGGCGTGCAACCGCCGACGCCGAGCTGGGGCAACATGCTCACGGACGCACAATCGCTCACGGTGCTGGAAAGCATGCCGTGGATCTGGGTGCCCCCCGGCATCATGATCGCCCTCGCCGTGCTGGCGATCAACTTCATCGGCGACGGCCTGCGCGATGCCCTCGATCCCTACCTCTCGCGCTAGCGTGGAAATGGGGAAACGCAAAGGACGCGAAGAACGCGAAGAACGCGAAGGGGGAAGGGAGGAATGAAACGTATTGAGGGAAAACGCGATTGGAAACCGGACGCGGAGTTGGAGCGGCTGGTGTACAACGTGATCGGCGCGGCGATAGACGTGCATCGGGAGATCGGGCCGGGGTTTCCCGAAGCAGTCTATGATAAGGCGTTGCGGATCGAGTTGGCGTTGCGCAACATTCCTTTCGCCCCACAATATCAGGTGCCCCTCCATTACAAAGGGCATCATGTACAAAGGGCATCATGTTGGGACAGGCCAACTCGATTTCCTTGTGAGTGACCGATTGATCGTGGAATTGAAAGCGGTGGACGCACTGGCGGAGGTACACACCGCACAAGTGCTCCGTTATCTGCAACTGACGAAGCAGACCCTCGGCTTGCTCATTAATTTTCATGTCCCGGTACTCAGCGAAGGGGTGGAACGCATCATTCGCGCCCCTGATTGACCCAATTATACCCTTTGTTATTCTTTGCGTTCTTCGCGTTCTTCGCGTTCTTCGCGTCCTTTGCGTCCTTTGCGTTTCCAAGTGTAAGGAGGGTACGATGCAGATGGTGAGGAAGCCCGCGCCCACGTATGGTACGTCGGTGACGCGGCCGGCGGATTTCGATGCGTTCTGGGCGGAGACGATGGCGGCGGCGGACGCGGTGCCGCTGAACCCGACGATGACGCCGGTGCCGCTGCGCTCGACGCCGGAGGTCGCGGTGTACGAGATCGGGTATGACAGCCTCGACGGGGTGCGGATCGCGGGGTGGTACTGCGTGCCGCGCGCGGCGTACCTCGCGCCGCCGTACCCCGCGCTGCTGCTCGTGCCGGGGTACATCTCAGAGCCAACGCTACCGAAGTCGTGGGCAAAGATGGGATATGCGGCGATCGGGGTCGCGCCGCGCGGTAAGCTACGCTCGAACCACCACTACAACCCCGGCTATCCGGGCCTGCTCACGGACAACATCGTGGACCGGCACACCTACAGCTACCGGGGCTTTTATGTGGACGCCGCCCGCGCCGTAGACTTCGTGCTTACCCGCCCGGAGGTGGACCATGCGCGCATCGGCGTGCATGGCAGCAGCCAGGGCGGGGCGCTGACGATCACGACCGCCGCCCTGCGGCCCGAACACATCATCGTCGGGGCGGCGGGCGCACCGTATTTGTGCGGTTTTCTGGATGCCGCTTCCCTGACGCACTCGTGGCCCTACGAGGAGATCAACGATTACCTGCGCCTCTACCCGGAGCGCGAACCGCAGGTGCGCGAGACGCTGAACTACTTCGACGGCATCAACTTCGCGCCGCGCATCCGCTGCCCGACGCTGATCTACGTCGGCCTCGCGGACGATGTCTGCCCCCCGGAAACGGGCTACGCCGTGTACGACGCCCTGACGTGCCCAAAGGAGCTGCACGCCTACCCCCGCTGCGCGCACGACGCGGGCATCTACTGGGAGATGCCGAAGGTGGAGGCGTTTCTGGAAGCCCACCTGCACCCCGCCGCCGGGGGCCACGCCGACGAAACCACGGGCTGAGATTTTTTCACCGCGAAGGCGCGAAGGGGGAAAGGGGAATGGGAAAGCAAAGTATAAAAACCCCTTTTCCCCCCTTCGCACCTTCGCGCCTTCGCGGTTCATTCTATAAGGGGGATGGTGATGGAGGATTTTGACGCCTACTGGGCGGGGGTGGATGAGGAGTTGGCGCGGTATCCGATGGCGGCAGAACGGGCGTGGGCGCCGTTGCGGACCACGGAGTACGCGCGCTTTTATACGGTGCGGCTGACGGGGATCGGGCCGTACCGCCTGTTCGGGTACTACAGCGTGCCGGTCGGGGCGGGGCCGTTTCCCGCGCTCTACCTGACGCCGCGCTACGGCAGCGTGAACAACCCGCCGCACGCGGACGACCGCGCCCGCTACTGCGTGTTCACGCTGATGCACCGGGGGCAACGGCTCGCCGACCGGCCCTTCGCGGCGGCGTATCCGGGGCTGCTCACGCTCGGCATCACGTCGCCCGCGACGTATATCTACCGCGCCATCGTGGCGGATTGCCTACGTGGGCTGGAGTTCCTGCGCGCCCAGCCGGAGGTGGACACGAGCCGCATCGGCATCGTCGGAGACGACCTCGCGCTGCTCGTCGCCGCACGCCGTCCGTCGGTGACGGCGGTGACGGCGGGGGGGCTGATGTTTTACCGCCTCACCGAGGCGCGCGTGCGCACGGAGGCGTACCCGCTGGAAGAAGTGAACGAGTACGTGCGCTCCACGCCGGACGACGCGGACGCCGTGGCGCAAACGCTCACCCGCTTCGACCCCCGGAACCACGCGCCCCACGTCACGGCGCAGACACTGCTCACGGTGGGGGACGCGGGCGCGGTCGGCGGCGCGGAGTGGCTCGCGCCCCTCGCGGACGCCCTCGGTGGCCCCGTCACCCAGTATCCGCTCACGCACGAGGGGCAGGTAGACCACGACTGGGCCGACGCCTGGATGGCAAACGCCCTCGGCAGCGTGCCGAAACCGCGCATGTGGGAGGCGGCGAAGGGGGCGGAATAAAGAATGAACCGCGAAGGCGCGAAGGCGCGAAGGAAATCAAAGGAAATTACGAACAATTGTTTTCTCTTGCATTTCCTTCGCGCCTTCGCGCCTTCGCAGTTCAATTTCATTATTGGAGGGATGAGATGGACGTGTACGACGAGTTAGGCGTGACGCGGGTGATTAACGCGGCGGCGACGCTGACGAAGCTGGGTGGGTCGCTCATGCCGCCGCCGGTGGTGGCGGCGATGGCGGGGGCAGCGGGGGCGTTCGTGGACTACCCGCACTTCGCGCGGCGGGTGGGGGAGCGGATCGCCGCCCTGACGCAGAACGAGGCGTGCTACGTGTCGAGCGGCGCGGCGGCGGGGATCGCCGTGGCGGTGGCGGCGTGCATCGCGGGCGAGCACCCCGCGCTCATCGCCCGCTTTCCACACCTCGACGGCATCGAGGGCATCCGTAACGAGGTGATCGTGCATCGCTGCCAGCGCAACGGCTACGACTACGCGGCGCGGCAAACGGGCGCGCGGCTCGTGGAGATCGGCATGGCGCACGCCACGCAGCCGTGGGAACTGGATGCCGCGTTGAACGCGCGCACCGCCTGCGTGCTGTACTTCGCGGGGGCGCACTACGCGGTGGGCGCACTGCCCCTGCCGGAGGTGGTCGCGGCGGCGCACGCGCGCGGCGTGCCCGTGCTTGTGGACGCGGCGGCGCAGATTCCGCCCGTGGCGAACCTCTGGCGCTTCACGCGCGACCTCGGCGCGGACATCGCCATTTTCAGCGGCGGCAAGGGGCTACGCGGGCCACAATCGTCGGGCTTGGTACTTGGGCGCGCGAACCTCGTCGCCGCCTGCCACGCGAACGGCAACCCGAACAGCGCCATTGGCCGCCCGATGAAGGTGGGCAAGGAGGAGATGGCGGGGGTGCTCGCCGCCGTGGAATGGTCGCTGGCGCAGGACGAAACGGCGATCCTCGCGGGGTACGAGGCGACGGTGCGGGACTGGCTGACGGCGCTTGCCGACCTCCCCGGCATCGCGGCGGAGCGCGGCTATCCGAGCGAGGCGGGGCAACCGCACGGGCGGGCCATCGTGCGCGTGCTGCCCGAAAGCGGCACGACGCGCGATGCCATTGTAACCGCGCTCTGGGAGGGCGACCCGGCAGTCGCGGTCTCGCCGGTCGGCGCGGACGCCTTTGCCCTGAACCCGCAGTGTCTTGAACCGGGCGAAGCCGCCATCGTGACGGAGCGCGTGTGCGCCGTGCTGTCGCGGGCCGTGTCGCTCGTCTGAGGCAGCCGGGGGGGAAATGGGAAACCCCTCCCCCGGCCCCTCCCCCTGGCCTGCGGCGGCGGGAGAGGGGCCGGGGGAGGGGTGCATTCGGGCCTCGATGCCATATGCTGCCCGTATGCTATCCTGCCCGCACGAGTGGCAGGTGCCCACACAGGGAAGGAAACGCGGTGAAGATCACGGAGATGCGCGTCGTGCCGGTGGCGATGGCGGACCCACCGCTGCGCAGTGCGTTCGGGCTGCACGCGCCGTACGCGCTGCGCACGGTCGTGCAACTGACCACGGACGAGGGGATCACGGGACTGGGCGAGACGTACGGCGGCGCGGTGCCGCTGCGCGACCTGGAAGCGGTGCGGGACCGCGTGATCGGGCAGGACCCGTACCACCTGACGCGCATCGAGGCGGCGATTGCGGGCGATCCCACCGCCGCCGGGAGCGAGCGGTACTGGGAAGCGGCGGTCGGTTCGCCCGTGCAGACCTTTTCGCCGATTGAAGTTGCCTGCTACGACATCATCGGCAAGGCGACGGGCCGCCCCGTGGCGGACCTGCTCGGCGGGCGGTTCCGCGATGCCGTGCCCTTTTCCGCGTACCTCTTTTACAAGCACGCGGGCATCGGCGGCACGGACGGCCTCGGCCCCACGAGCACGGCGGCCCACGAGCGCGACGACTATCTCAGCCGTGAAGCCCTCTCGCCGGAGGGCATCGTGCGGCAGGCGCGCGATTTCATAGGCCAGTTCGGCTTTCAATCGGTGAAGCTCAAGGGCGGCGTGCTCGATCCGATGGAGGAAGCGAACACGATCCTCGCCCTGCGGGAGGCGCTCGGCCCCGATGTGCCGCTACGGATTGACCCAAACTGCGCGTGGAGCGTGTCGACGAGCATTGCCATCGGCCTCGAACTCGCCGGCGCGCTCGAATACTACGAAGACCCGACGGACGGCAAGGCGAACATGGCGGCGGTGGCGCGCGCCGTGCCGATGCCCCTCGCCACCAACATGTGTACCGTGAACTGGGCGGACATCCCCGAAACGGTGGCGCGCGACGCGATCCGCATTCTGCTCTCCGACCATCACCTGTGGGGCGGCCTGAGCGCCACGGTGAAGTTGGCGCAACTCTGCCGCGTCTTTGGCTGGGGCGTCAGTATGCACTCCAACTCGCACCTGGGCATCAGCCTGATGGCGATGACGCACGTCGCGGCGGCGATTCCCAACCTCACCTACGCCTGCGACACGCACTACCCCTGGCAGGCCGAAGACGTGATCGCGGGCGGCAAGCGGCAGTTCGTGAACGGCCACATCACCGTGGACGACACCCCCGGCCTCGGTGTGGAACTGGACGAAGACGCCCTCGCCCGCCTGCATGAGCGGTACACGCAGATCGGCCTGACGAAGCGCGACGATGTGGCGGAGATGCAGAAGATTCAGCCCGGCTGGCGGCCCGTGCGCTGGTGACACC
>JAABUQ010002282.1_pt1 | contig 38456 bp, 40 predicted proteins | sample 5560001 | NCBI WGS metagenome assembly JAABUQ01 (sample SAMN10711888, study PRJNA513371) | rock metagenome | isolation source: Antarctica rocks | place: Antarctica: Victoria Land, Finger Mt nord | collected 2015-12-18 | reverse complement strand
ACACCTGAAGCCGTCGGGCTAACTCGCAAGAGAGGCAGGCGTCGAGGGTGGGGTCGGTGATTGGGGTGAAGTCGTAACAAGGTAGCCGTACCGGAAGGTGCGGCTGGATCACCTCCTTTCTAGGGAGTACAAATATCTCTTGAAGATGTCAACTTCCAGGTCGATACTCACTTGTACAAGTGAGTGCATCTGATCAAGTTTATCAAAAGACCGGTGTTCGCTTGTTGGCCCTTACCACTCTCTAGTTGTTCGAGTTGCACTGGTGTTTTAGTGATAGTGTTAGAAGGATATCCAATCCATATACGGGCTTTTAGCTCAGGTGGTTAGAGCGCAGTCCTGATAAGACTGAGGTCCCTGGTTCGAGTCCAGGAAGGCCCATATGGGGATGTAGCTTAGTTGGTAGAGCGCTGCCTTTGCACGGCAGAGGTCAGGGGTTCGAATCCCCTCGTCTCCACCAGGATGTCAATCCTGTCCGCTTCTGCACGCGGGTGGGGTGGTGACTATAGAGAGAAGGAAACACCCGTTCCCATCCCGAACACGGAAGTTAAGCTTCTCATCTCCGATGATACTGCGTGGGCAACTGCGTGGGAAAATAGGAAGTTGCCTCTCCACCCGCTTGCAGAGGCGGAGTTTTTCATTCCCGCTCAAGCGGGCTTTTAGCTCAGGTGGTTAGAGCGCAGTCCTGATAAGACTGAGGTCCCCGGTTCGAGTCCAGGAAGGCCCATTTATTCTTACATAATTCAATACGCTTATACATTTTTACAAACTATTGTGCTTCGCACAATAGTTTGTAAAAATGTATAAGCGTATTGAATTATGTAAGAATAAATAAAAGTTTTAGAGAGCAGCGAAGCCGTGCCACACTACCTTTCTTTTAGTCTCTTATACGTGAGGTGTAGACCCTCTAGAGGTAGGAATTGATTCACGTGCTGTATTTCTGGAATAATGGGAGCCAGGAGTTGAGCCAGGCCACCATGCGCGATCACCTTCACCTCATCGCCCTCGTCCACTATCTCCGCACGCAAGCGAGCGATCAGACCTTGCACGAGGCCGACATGACCGTAAATGATGCCCGATTGTATGTTCTCGATTGTGTTTTTGCCCAGAGCTGAGCGGGGCGGAGTCATGTTCACACGATAGAGTTGTGAGGCAGCGCTAGTCAGAGCTTCGGCAGAGATCATCAGGCCGGGAGCGATTGCACCACCCAGAAAGTCTCCTTGCGCAGAGACTACATCGAAGGTTGTGGCTGTACTAAAGGCAATGACGATCGCAGGGCCTCCGTAAAGATGGTGAGCAGCTACAGCCGTCATCATACGATCGGAGCCCACCTCCCACGGATTATCGACCAGGGCTTGCACTCCAAGATCAAGGGTGTGATTCACAACCAGCGCCTCTTTGCAGCAGTAGCGCAGTGCAAGATCCTCAAATACTGGTGTAAGTGGCGGCACCACACTCGATATAATCGTATCATCGATATCGGTTAGTGCCAACCCAACGTGGCGCAGCAGATCACTTAATACCATCGCATACTCATCGGTTGTACGCTGCCGCACCGTCGAGACTACCCAATGATGTTTCATCATCTCCTGCTCATACAGGCCAAATTTGATATTTGTGTTGCTGATATCAAGTGCAAGTAACATGATCTTCCCTTCTCTGGGATTAACAGTAGAAATGCTAACAGCAGTGTTACATTTCAGAACGTTCTACAATTGCCAAAGAAGTCATATACTCTTTAAGAGTGTTTGCAATTGCAAATGGATCGCCAAAGGCATCGTCGCTCACCACAATCACTTCCGTATCATCACGTGCATCTAAAAACGCTAATGAAGTCTGAGCACGCATACGCCGGCGACGCATACGCAAAGACGACCCTCTACGCCCAAATAGAGAGCTAAAGACATTTCCTCCACCCACACTCCGCTCCATCTCATCTTCTCTCTTTATCGCATTCTGCTCCAGGGGTGAACGACCGCGCGGAGTAACATGCCGCACATGGCTCAGCGGCACCTGAATAATCTTGCTCCCCTCCTGCTTCACAAAATCCTCGTAGGTAATCACAATCATATGCTCGTTAGCCTGAAGCAGGCGACGAATATCTACAATGAGCAACACAGCACTACCAATTACAACAGCAACAAGCGCGCCAAGCAGCGACGAAGTTAAGAGGATAGAAAGGATGCCCCGCTCATAGTTATAGGGCACGACAACAGGAACAAGTATAGTCAGAAGGAGCAGACCGATAAAAATACCAAAAATCCAACCTGCGATAGCCCACATAAGCTTCTCGCGTAACAATGGAAAAACTGCCCACCCTTGTTTTCCCGTGCCTGTCTTCGCCTGCATTAATATCTCTTCTGCTTGCATAGAATGGTCCTTTTTATTGAAGGGAATAGTACCTATCTTATACGTTGCACCATTATATCAGACAAAACAATCACAAGTGAAATACGTTTCTTTTATCAACCCACATCATTCAAATGAGAAGGGAAAAACGTCTTATTCTATGCATTCCAGAGAAAATATGACTCTGTTAGGAAAGTCATAGAAGGTTTTCGACTATAAGAAACGCAAAGAAGAAAATAATTTCTATGCGGTATAATGAAGTTGAAAGCAAAATCTCTTCTATCTATAAGCAACAGGCAGAGGGAAAGCCAGTGGATAATGCGATACGGCAAATGGTAGAGAAAGCAGCTCGCCTCGTACTTCAAGGATACCGCGAGGCTCATCCGGCGTGGGAGGGCGATAAGACGCCTGTTGATGATCTGGCATCCTGGCTTGGTCTGTATGTCGAGACTTTTCATCCTGAAGATTATGCCCTGGGAACCTTTGGCTTTATGGACCCGGATGAGAGTGAAGACCTGGTCTGGCTCTGCCGCGACTTAAAAGAGACGCTGCGCCGCTTCACTCTTGCGCATGAGATCGGGCACGCGATCCTTCACTGTCAGAATGGACGTCGCCTTGGCGAACTTTCGAAGCAATCGGCCGAGTTCGCGCAGGATAGCCAGGTGCCAGAACCTTCGCGCGCCGATCCATGTAGTGAAGAGGATGTACAGGAGGACATGGGCCGGTATCTAGAGCAGGAGAGGATGCAGGCGACGCTCGGTGCCGGCCACAGTTATGATCCCAGAAGCGAGCGTGAGATAGCAGCAAATCTTTTCGCGGCAGAGCTGCTAATCCCTGCTGAACGACTGCGCACGCTCTACCTTTATGAGCAAGTACCAGCCCATACGCTTGCCACAACCTTTGGCGTCTCACAGGCTGCACTGCTGAACAGGTTAGCAGAACTTCTCCTGCAACCTTCGCAAGACGAGGAGGCTCGGCAGGAGGCATCAGCACCAAAACAGATGGCAAGCTCGCCAGCCAAAAAGCGCTACGATGAGTTTCAGCAGGCCGCCATCGAAGCTTCCACGCCCGCCTTGATCGTCGCCGGTCCCGGTAGCGGCAAGACCAGCACACTTATCGGCCGTGTCGAATACATCATCAATACACTCGACATCCAGCCCAAAAATATTCTGGCCCTCACATTCTCGCGTAAAGCAGCGCAAGAGATGGAAGAACGCTTACAAAGTGTGCTCATGAATCCTTCTGACTCCCCTAGTTCGACAATGTATCTCCTTCCCAAAGTCAGCACCTTCCACGCCTTCTGCGCTGATCTACTGCGGCAGTACGGTGAGCAGGTAGGACTACGCCCGGACTTCGCGCTGATAGATGATGCAGAAGCTTATTTTCTCTTACGCCAACAAGCCAACAAGATGCGCTTACGCCACTATCAGAAGCTTCAGGCACCGACCTATTATTTTCCTGATATGTTGAAAGCTATTTCGCGTGCAAAGGATGAACTGATTTCACCAAATGGCTACGAGCAGCGCGCGCAACAATTGAAGCTGCAAGCTCAAGACGATGAGGAGCGCGAAAAGGCTGAGAAGGCTGGTGAGATCGCCCAGGTCTATGCTCTCTATCAGGAGGCGCTACAGCAGCGAGGAGATACTGATTTTGGCGGCTTGATTATGCTGGCCATCCAACTGCTGCGTGAGCAGCCGGATGTCTTGCGGGAGCAGCAGCAGAAATATCAACATATCCTGGTCGATGAGTTTCAGGATGTGAATCGCGCCAGCGGTGTGCTCTTGCGTGAGTTAGCAGGGGAGCGGCGCTGCGTCTGGGTAGTTGGCGACGCGAATCAGGCCATCTATGGCTTTCGTGGAGCTTCACCAGCCAACATTCGTCAGTTCCAGCAGGACTATCTCGGCGCGGCCGTCCTGCCTCTCAGCCGCAACTATCGTTCGCGACCAGATCTGGTCGCGCTAGCAGAATCTTTTCGCTGCAAACATCTGGAATTGGATGAGAAGCCAGGAAAAAATCAACCTGTACGCACAGCTCATCCCGATACGTATGTTACTCTTGCCAGCGCACCCGATGAAGCAAGCGAGCTAGCCGGACTCATTCAAGATATTCGCTACAAGCGCACTCAGGGCTACACGTACAAAGATATGATTATTCTCTGCCGCACGCGCTCTCAGGCCAGATCTATTACGCAGGCACTCGCGGCAGTGGAACTTCCAGTCATTGAACAAAGCAGTGTGCTGGAACAAGAGCATATCAAAGGCGTCCTCTCGATCTTGCTGCTTCTGGCAGATACGAGTGGCATGGGTCTCTTACGCGCCGCAAGGCAGCAAGAACATCCCCTCTCGCAACAGGATATCGAGACCCTGCTACTCGCCGCCCGCGCCCCACAAACGAATCTACGCCAGTTGCTCATAATGGGAGAAGTACCACTTACGATGAGCACTGAGGGAAGGCACTCGCTGCTCCGCCTCTCAGATATCATCAACGCGCTCATACATACGCCCTTTAATAGCGTCTGGTCGTTGCTGGCTCACTATATGCTGATCGAAACTTCGCTTCTCCGCAACCTGCTGCTTGATCCGGCGGATAAACAAAAAAGTGTGCGTCTGGATGACTACAATCAACTTCTACAGCTCGCGCGCCACTATGATCAGCAACAAATCATCCGTCAGCAGACACTGCGCCTTCAGGCTGAGGCAAGCGGACAAGAGCTCTCTGCGCCACTCTCCCTTGAGGAGTCGGTCAAGGGCTTTCTAGAGTATCTAAGCCTGCTCGTCCTGTTGCGTCAGGATGGAGGGAGCCGCCAGGGGGGGGATGAGAGCGGCGCGGAACAGGCTGATATTATCCGTGTCATGACAGTACACGCCAGCAAGGGGCTGGAATTTCCCATTGTCTATCTTCCAGGTCTGATGCAGCGGCGCTTCCCCACTCAGGCACGCACCAGCCCCGTCCCTACACTTATGCAGGAAGACGAGGAAGAAAATAAGAGCGACACGCATGAAAGCGGTGAAGCCTGTCTTTTCTATGTCGGAGTCACACGCGCCCGCGATCATCTGGTTTTGAGCTTCAGCGAACGCTACGGCAAGCAGAAATATAAACGCTCTCCTTATCTCGATGCACTTGAAGCAGGCCTGCCAGAAGATCGCATTATCAAGCTGCAATGGGCACAGCAACCAGCCGATCATCGACTTGATTATAGCAAGATCGTCAGCGAATATCAGCCTACGACTTCACAGCCCAGCAGAGATTTTGTGAATGCAATGCGATCGCCAACGTTCAGCGCTTCCGCCATCGAAGCCTATCAGCGCTGTCCGCGACAGTATGCGTATAGTTCGATCTATCATTTTAACAGTAGCACGGATGGCTATCAATTGTTCTGGCAGGCGACGCAGAAAACGGTTGAGACGCTGCAAAGACAGAGAGATGAAAAGAAGGGAAGCGAGCAACGAGAAGAGAGCGCACCCACACAGCTAGAGATCCAAGAGCTCTATAGTCAGCACTGGCAGGCACTGGGAGGACCAGATGCGCCCTTTGCTCCCATGTATGAAGAGCATGGACACGAAGTCGTAGAGTCTGTACGTCGCCGACTGCATGGCACAGAGGAGATCGATTGGCAGCTCCGTTCGGGCTACGATGTCGATATTGCGGGCCAGACTGTGCGCGTAACCATTGATCGCGTGGAAGATGGAGGCGGGACCAGCAAGCCAGTTCGGTTTGTGCGTACCCGCTTTGGCAAGCGGAAAGAGAAGCCACCCGCCGACCTGCGCGAACTATTCTACACCCTTGCCTACCGTCAGCTTCATCCAGGCCAGAACGTAGAGCTGCACAGTCACAATCTGAGTACTGGTGAAACTTTCCCAATTACTATGACCAGCAAAAAAGAGCAGAGCCTCTACGAGGGAGCTGAACAGGCGCTCAAAGGGCTGGAGGCCAATTTCTATCCTGCGCAGCCAGCCGAACCATTTCGCTGCCCAACCTGCCCATTCTTCTTGATCTGCCCCTCATAATCCAGGTAGAGAGGACACTCTTACACAAAAATATTTATGATCTATGTAACCTCAAAAAGGCTGTACATAAAAGCGTTATAACTGGACGGCTGCTTGAACCTCAATTTCGATCATCAGACCTTCTCTGACAAGCTTGCTGACTTCGATGAACGTTGAAATAGGAGGATCAACAGCAAAGTAGCGATTGCGGATAGCTGCAACTGTCTCGAATTGAGACATGTCTGTAACAAAGATATTTGCTTTAAAGACATCACGTAGGGAGCCGCCAGCCTCGTGGAGAATCGTTTCCAACAACTGGAAGACAAACTCGGTCTGAGCACCAATGTCATTTTCACCTACGAGTTTGCCAGATGGATCGAGCGCTACTTGTCCGGCTACATAGATAAATGCGGTGTCGGCAACCTCGATACGTATAGCATGGGAATAGTTGCTGATCGGCGGGGCGATAGTGGTAGGATTTATAACTTTCTTCTGCATATGTCGCTCCTCTTGTTACTCTTTACTCTTAACAACACACCTACAATAGTCCAACAACCTTGGAGAGAACGTTTTCGAATGCTCATGCTGCTCAATCGCTTTACCTCTGGAGAACGATTATCCCAGATAATCTTCTCGTTTTATACTTCCCATCATCTTTTCTCCATTGAGGAAGCGTTTGATGTTTTGTGCTGCCTGTCGTGCTGCGTCGGCAATAACCTCTGGAACTAGCGCTGAATTGTGTGGTGATCCCAGTACATTGGGTAGCTCAAGAAAGGGAAACGCCATACGAAAAGCTCCGCCACGTAAGGGCTCTTCCCACCAGGTATCGATGCCGACCTGGAAGGTTGGATGCGTCTGTAAGTGAGCGTAGAGCGCGGCCTCGTCAAGAATGGCACCCCGAGCGACATTTACCAGGATAGCATCCTGCTTCATCCAGGCCAGTTCTTTTTCGCCTATAAGCCCTTTGGTTGCTCTGGTAAGCGGCATCGTGATGACGACTACATCTGAGGCACGCAGGACATGCTCTAGATCACGAGGCGTGCCAATGAAATCCGTTGGTTCATCACTTTTTCCACTCTGGTTGAGCGCGTAAATAGACATGCCAAAGGCTTGCATAAGCCGGGCGGTTGCACGTCCCGCACCTCCAAAGCCGATAATACCTGCCGTCATCCCTCTAAGAGAACGATTAAGTGTATGATCGTCAAATTCACCATGCTGCAACTTTTGCTGCTCAATAGAGAGTCGTTTCGCTAGCGCCAGCATCATTGCCAGTACATGTTCAGCCATCGGAATAGCGTATGCTCCGGCATTACTTGCGCAATGGATATGTGAGGGCAAATCCGCGAATGGCATATAATCGGCTCCTGCCGTGACGAGCTGGATGAATCTCACATGCTGAAGCCTGGAATAGTCTTGAGGAGGTATTTCTTGTGGGAAGTTCCATGAAAGCAGTATCGTGGCCTCGTCCAGGGCCTGTTCATGCTGCGTAGATGGTATTTCACTCAGGAAGATGAGTGAGGCCTCGCTGCCTAAAATATCCAGGAATAGTGCTTTCTCCTCGGAAGTTGCGCTGTACGTCACAACAATACGCTGCTTTCTATCCATGTATTATGCTTTTCTCCTTAGCTGGCATCTTGTGTACTGTTTTCTTTATCAGAACAGAATTGCTTGCTGATAGGAACTGTTCCCTCTCTTCGCCAACAGGTTCTCTATTAGCTAGCGGAAAGCGTGCCACCAAAGAACAGATGCCCTAGCTCCGGGTCTTCTCGGATCTGCTCTGCGGGACCCTTTATACGCACAATGCCGCTCTCCATCACGACTCCATCTGTAGCGATGGCCAGCCCCGCGCGCACGTTCTGTTCGACCAGTAAGATGGTTGTTCCGGTTGCATGCATCTGCTGAATGATCTCGAACACCTGAGCAGAGGTGATCGGGTCCAGACTCATCGATGGCTCGTCCACCAGCACCATTATTGGGTCTAGCATGAGGGCGCGGGCAATCTCGATCTGGCGCTGCTGACCTCCCGATAGGTTTCTTGCCAGCTCTTTAGACCGTTCTTTGACGAGAGGAAATCGCTCTTCGATCTGGCGTAAGCGTTTTTCGATACGCCTGCGATCGCGTAGAAGCTGCCCTCCAAGTTCCATATTCTCCCTGATGGTCATATTTGGAAACAGGCTATGCTCCTGCGCAATCTGAGTTATACCCAGTTGCAAAACACGTGGGGCAGATAGGCCGACAATAGACTGATCTTGAAAGGTAATGACTCCCTTTCGGGGTCGTAGAAGTCCACTAATGACCTTCAGCACAGTAGATTTGCCGGCACCGTTAGGACCAACAATGCACATAAGCGCGCCTTTTTCGATCTCAAGGTCCACGCCTTTCAGAACATCGCCTCCTCCATAGCCAGCAACAACGTTTGCTAATTTCAGCATACTCATGCTCCTAGATAGGCTTCCAGCACTACCGGATTCTTCTGTATCTCCTCTGGCGATCCCTCTGCAATTTTTGAACCGCGATGCATGACATTTACCCTCTGACACAGCTTCATCACGAATTCCATATTATGCTCAACCACTAGAAAGGTAATGTGCTGTTGACTGTTGAGTTCGCGAATAATACGAGTCAACTCATTGATCATTGTGGGATTTACTCCGCCTGCTGGCTCATCCAACAGAATCATCTTGGGCTGTGTCACCAGAATGACAGCAAATTCCAGCAATTTTTTCTGTCCATAAGAAAGATTGCCCGCTGGCTCATCTTTATACCTGATAAGATTCACAAAGTCGAGTAGGTCCAGAGTCCGACGTACCTCCTGATCCGAACCCCAGTGCCTGAGTAGTGTGCCTGCTGGGCGCGGAAATGCAACATGCATATTTTCCAGTGCCGTCAGTTGGGGAAAAATGCGTGTCAATTGAAAGGTTCGACCTATACCCATGCCGAATATCTTATTAGGCTTTATTCCCGTAATAACTTTGCCATCAGAGCGAATCTCGCCGGTGTCCACGAACTCGAAGCCGGTAATGACATTAAATAAGGTCGTTTTGCCTGAGCCATTGGGGCCAATTAAACCTGTAATAGTCCCTCGCTCAACAACCAGTGAACACTTGTCCAGCGCCTGTATTCCTCCAAACGCTTTGGAAACTGCATCTACTTCTAAATAACTCATCTGGTTACATTTTCCTCCTCTCTGTCAGAGCAGGCTGCTCGGATACTCTTGTCTTCACTCCTTGTGGACGAGAAGCTTTCCAGGCCGACCACTTCGTTTGCAGAGTTGTCACAATCCCCTTTGGTAAGAAAAGCAGGACCAGGAGTAAAAAAGTGCCAAACAAGACAAGATTGAGACTTTCGCCCCCAAACTGTAGAAGCAAGTATTGTTGGAGTGGAACGACCAGGATGGCACCGAGAAGAGGTCCAGATAGCGTGCCCAGTCCACCAAGAAACGCAATCGTAGTAATGTTCACATCCACGATCGGATCAAAAGTAAATTGAGGGAAGATCGAGCCCACAAGGTAGGCAAACATACCCCCAGCCATTCCAACGAAGAACGCGGAGATGACGTAGGCCACCAGTTTGTACAGTCCCGTCCTGATGCCCAGACTAAATGCCCGGTCCTCGTCATCGCGGATCGCCAGCAGCCCCAATCCATACTGTGAGTGGCGTACTCGCCAAGCCACAAAAATTGCCAGGAACAGTAGCAGCAAGCTGACGTAGTAGAAAGGCAGATCGAGCAGGTTACTACTCCAGGGTGGAGTAGGCAGGAAAACGCCTGCAGTACCATTGGTAATACCTGGCAAGTTGTAAGCCAGCAACTGAAAGATAAACAGGAGCGCGATGGTGGTAACACTAAATGCGTATTTTCGTACGCGCAGCGCCATCGCTCCTAGCGGAATGGCAAACACGGCTGCAACCAGACCACCCAGGGGCAGGAGCAGAAAAGGAAGAAACCCACCAGGAATATGCCAGTTTTGGCAGGCAAGAGCCAGAGTGTAAGCGCCAAGGCCAAAATAGACTGCGTGGCCTATCGAAATGTAGCCAGTAAACCCCGAAAAGATATTCCAGCCAGTCGCCGCCATAGCAAACACCAGGCATAACACAGCCATTTCTGTCACGGCATTATTAGGAGAGAGCAGGACCGGGAATATCAAAATAAAGAGGAGGACAACAACCAGTCCTCCCAGGCGAAGTGTTTTCACTGCTTTCTCCCTTCCAGACGACCGAAAATTCCCTGTGGACGAAAGAGCAAGAGTATGATCAGTAAGACGAAAAAAACGGTACTGGACCAGACCGGTGACCAGACGAGAGCAACCACATCGCCGATGATGACTAGGGCCAGTGAGGCGATAAGCGCACCACTCAGACTACCCATACCACCCAGGATAATAATTACCAGCATGCGATAAATGAGATCATAGGAACTAGCAGGATTAAACGCACTGGTCGCGCCAAAGGCCATTCCTCCAGCAGCAGCCAGAGACACACCAATTCCAAACGTAATAGCTTGTATTCGAGGCACATCGATGCCGATAAGTGATGCCGCTGTGCGGTTCTGCATTGACGCCCGCAGTTTTCGCCCAAAATCAGTGCGATAGACGAGCAAGAAAAGGGCCGTCAACAGGACAACGCTTAATATAAAAGTAAATATATAGATGTAGTTAACATACATGCCAAAAAGAGGAAAGGACTCATCAATGTACCAGGAATGCAGCGTCTGGAAGTTTGTAGTGAAGATGAAACCCAATACGCCTTCGACAATTAGAGCAATAGCATACGTAACCAGAATGGACAAGGTGATCCGTTCCCATTTGAGCCGTCTAATGAAGGCCCATTCGAGCAGTACACCGAGTCCAAACATCAAAATCATAGTGATTGGCAGTCCAATAAAGTAATCAATGTGCAGATAGCGCTCCATCACAAAAGAGAGATACGCACCCATGACTACCAGAATGCCTTGAGCAACATTGATAATTTCGAGTACTCCAAAGACAAGAGTCAGACCAGATGCCATCAGTGCGTAGATGCCACCAGTGAGAACTCCCAGAAGCACTCCTTGCAGGATAAGAGCCATAGCAATCCCTTTTCTAACAACTCGACTCCTTACTTCCATTGAAAGCAAGGAGTGGTCGAAAAGCCTGATGCGGCTTTTCGACCACTGATGTGACAACGAGATCTAGGCCCCCCAGTTGTGCTTGGGATATTCTGGATTTGCCTGCGCTTGTGACGATGGATAGACCGGCACTAAGTTATTATTTTGCCACTGAAACAGATACGGGGTAGCAAGTGTGTTTTGACCATCAGCGCCAAATTTGACTGTCCCCTGAAGCGTTCGAAAGACTGTGCCTGAGTGCATCAACTGCATAATTTTCCCATTATCGAGGCTATGGCTCTGATTTACAGCCTGTTCTAGTACCTGTCCAATTGAGAATGCCTGCACTGCATCCGAGCCAATGTCACTAGAGCTACCACCAAATTTTTTGATAAAAGCTGGCACAAAATAATCATTCTGGTACGTCTTGACCGTGGGCCACCAGCCACCATTCGCAATGAAGATGCCCTCAGCATACTTTGCACCTCCAATCGCTTTCGTAAATAGGGCACCCTGATCAGGTCCAGATGTCGCGATGAGAAGCTTTGGATTGAAATGCTGTGCCTTAAAGTAACTTATGTACTTCACGCTATCATTGATCGATGAGGTACCTAGGATGACTGCATCTGGATGCGCGTTGATCAGCTTCTGGGCAATCACATTAAGATCGGTGTTTTCAGCCGGGTATTGCTCATAGATAGCTGTTTTGATACCTCCAGCCTCTAAGGGTGCGCGAGCGGGAATCACTTGTGATGAGGTAAAGCCGTCATCAGAGGTTGCGTAGCCCACAGATTTCGGCCGCGTGTCCGTAGGTAAAGCCAGCATGTAATTGACCAGGCTGGCCATATATTTTGATGCAGACAGGGAAACGCAAAACATGTTGGTCAGGCCATGCTGGAAGTCCCCAGGAGAGGTACCGGTGCCTTGAAGAAAAGAGTAGCCATATTTCGAAGCAACCGTCGCGCCGTTTACAGTAAAGGCATCGTCGAATGGGCCGAAAACAAAATTCACTTTCTGATTTGCAATCAGATCTTGATAGTTGACGCGCGCTTGCTCAGGGCGAGTGGCATCGTCCTTGATGACCAACTTCACAGAATGACCAAGTAGACCACCCTTCTGGTTGATATAGTCCTGCCAGAGTTTGTAGCCCTGCTGTAACGATTGTCCATCTCCCGATGCATCCCCTGTAAGCGACAAGGAAATGCCAATGCTTACAGGACCAGCTTGAGAGGTATTGTTACTTGAAGAGTTCCCAAATATGCCGCAGGAGCTGAAACTTAAGACCATGATGATACTAGATAGGCTTAGGAAAAGTTTCACTTTCCCTGGAAATAAGAAGCGTGAGACCAAGCCATTCCTCCTTGTGATCCCTTCATCTTACTGTCAATAAATAATGAAATGAGTAACATGCTTGATACTAAAGCAAATGAAATATATTCATCTTTTCTACTACCTTGCATATCAACCTCTCGCACAGACACCAGGTAGAGGTTATCTATGAGCTGTTGACTGTCCGACTAAGACATGATTACAAAGATAGCAGAAATTGAGGAGCATAGCAAGCCCTATCTATGAAAAGATTCAGCACCGAAAATTATTGCTAGCTTCCTCTAAGAACAAGACAGATCTTGAGCGAACAGCATTTTATTCGTTTTGTTCTTGCTGCCAAAGTCTTGTTCTTACAGCTAAAGTCAGAGATGGAAGAAATGCTGTAGAATACATACCAGGAGACTCCTTCTATTCTCTATGAGATATTGCGGTGTACTCTACCCAGTTTTGGAATCTCTTGTTTCCAGCATGAGTTTTCAAGCCTTGTAGTGTAGTGTAAGTATAGTAAGAAACAGAGGTCAAAAGAAAGATGGACGATACAGAGATCATGAAGCGCATCAAGACCCTGGTGGATCAGGAGCACGAGCTTTTGAGGCTGGAGGAAGAGGGGAAGCTCCAGGGCGATCAACGCGACCGCGTAAATTCGCTTGAAGTGAGCCTGGATCAATGCTGGGACCTGTTGCGCCAGCGCCGCGCCCGCCGCAATGCTGGACTCAACCCCGATGATGCAACCTCACGCGATCCAAATATTGTTGAGCATTATCAACAGTAGCATGAAAAGCAAGCGAGGAAACCAAAATTTTGGTTTCCTCGCTTGCGCTCTTCTCAACAGTTTTACTGCATACAGCTACTACTGTATCGTTCCTATAACCGGTACATCCTCCGCGCCCTCGCCGTACGCACCCCGATAGCGAGCAGGCATCATGGCGGCGATCTGCTGCATCACTTCATCTGTAGCCGACTGAATATCCTCACGCGTGATTTTTGTGCCCTTCGGCTTCAGCACAATCGGCTTGCCATACGAGATGGTGACATCTGCTCCAAACTTCTTAAGCGCGTTCTCGGTGCCCCAGATAGCGACTGGAATGACTGGTGCACCTGAGCGGAGAGCGATCATCCCCAGGCCGGCGTGGGCTGTGGACAGCGAGCGCGTTTTACTCCTCGTTCCTTCAGGGAAGATAATAAACACTTTCTTGCGCTTGAGTTGCTCGTCGGCGGCGCGGATCGCCTGGCGGTCCCCTTCTCCACGCTTGACGGGAAAAGCACCCAGGAAACGCACAAGCCAGCCGGTCCTATCGTGAAAGGACTCCTCTTTTGCCATATACACCACTTTGCCGGGTACATATGCTGGGATCAGTGGAATGTCGGTCCAGGAGAGGTGATTGGCCGCGATGATGTACGGCCCTTTTTTCGGTAGATTATAGCGTCCACGCAGATGTATACGGGCCAGCAGGAAGAAAGCCGCCTTTACAAAAGCGCGCAGCGGCTCATAGACGATATCTGGAGTCTCGTATGGCTCGTATAAGTTTCTTGCTGGCTTCTGCTTTGCGCGTATCTTCCTGAGCAGTTGGTTTGCTGTGCTAGCAGCATCTGTTTCCTGTTTCATACAACTTCCTTTATATGACGGTCAATCACCTCAAGCACCTGTGAGACATCAAGATGATCAGTCTCTACAGCAATGGCATCATTCGCCGGTTGCATATGGTCGCGATCAATAAAATCGCGGCGCTTAATATCATGAATGACGGTCTCTAAAGATGGCAGAGAGGGATTGTGCTCACCCAGCCGCTCAACAAATTCGGCATGGCGGCGACGTGCGCGCTCTTCCAGGCTGGCCGTCAAGTAGATTTTGAGGTCCGCGTTGGGCAGCACCACCGCGCCGATATCGCGCCCAACCATCACAATATGGTCTTGCTTCGCCATCGTCCGCTGCTGCGCAATAAGCACCGTGCGCACCTCCGGATGAGCCGAGACGGGCGAGACCGCATTCGTCACCTCCGCATTGCGAATATCCCAGGTGACGTCCTGACCATGAACGGTGACCGTATACTGCCGACCATCAGCAACTTGAGGATGACTGATAACGATGCCCGCATGCTGCGCCAATCGCCCCAGGGCCGGACCATCATTCACATCAATCCCCTTCTGGAGCGCAAGCCAGGCTACTGCACGATACATTGCACCGGTGTCAACATAAAGATAGCCCAATTGACGGGCAAGTTTTTCGCCTACAGTACTTTTCCCTGAGCCTGCTGGTCCATCGATAGCAATACTTAGTGGCTCCGACATGCAACCTCCGCGAGTTAACGTGATTATTCCACCGCGATTATACCATACTCCCTCCCTCCATAACCCCTCAATTACTATTGCAAGGCCTAAATGCCTATTACCGAGTGTTTGATCCCCTTCCCCCTGGACAGCTCCTTTTTCTCTCTCGTGTGCACGCCTTCGGCGTGCCTTTCCTCTTAAGAGAGACTTTACATTTTCTGGTTTTTACTGGCTTTTTTGCAATGCAAAAAAGCCAGTAAAAACCAGAAAATGTAAAGTCTCTCTTAAGATTTATAAAGAGCAGCGGAGCTGCGTAGGTTCATGTTCTAAGAGGGTGAATGTCAAGAAAGTCGAGCCCATGCTAAGAGAGTATTTTATACAGAAGATTCTTTTTGTAACATCTGCAACTCTGCTTCCGTTAAGTGCCGCCACCTCCCCTCCCCCACGTTGCGCAACGTCAATGGACCCAGTCCCACCCGCACCAACTGCTGAACCTGATGACCCACGGCCGCGAACATCCGTCGCACCTGCCGCTTATGCCCCTCATGTATCGCTAACGAGATCCGACTACTCTCAGAGCCGGAGTGGCCCACCTGGCGCACCCGTGCCGACGCTGTCTGATGCAGCCCCCCATCATCCTCTCTGATCATCACCCCTTTGCGCAAAGCCGCCAGCTCTTCCGGCGTAAGATACCCCTGTATAAGCGCCTCATAATGCTTCTCCATCGAGTAGCGTGGATGTGCCATGCGCAACGCAAAATCGCCATCATTCGTTAATAAGAGCAGGCCGCTGGTATCAACATCCAGTCGGCCAACGGGGTAGACACGTAGCCTGCGTAGTTCGGGTGGCAATAAATCAAGTACGGTAGGGCGGCCTTGCGGATCGTAAGCAGTAGAGATGTAGCCTGCGGGCTTGTTGAGCAGCAAGTAAACATGTTCTTGTACAGGACGAACGAGCTTGCCATCCACGCTCACACGATCAATATCAGGATTAATGCGCGCGCCTTGCGTAGAGATCGTCGTCCCATTTACTTGCACGCGGCCGGCGGCAATTAGTTCTTCTGCGTGACGACGGGAGGCTACGCCAGCATGAGCCAGGAAACGTGCCAGCCGTTCGCCTTCTAGTGTACCTTTATTATGTTCCTGTTCATCCTCATTCATATGTTATGCTTTTCAATTCTTCTATAATGTTTACATCTAATAGATAAAGTCCCATTACAATTCCAGAAGCGATGTTGGCTGACTGGAATGACGAAGTTGATCCAAATCATCAAGCATGGTGTCTGGTAAATCACTCCATACTCCAAATAGATTTTGCCATCCCTCCCTTTCATTTTGTGCAAACAATAAATACATTCCAAGAAGGTGAGCTTTGCCTCCATATATTTAGAAGGAGTATAGCATAAAGTACTTACCTGGATAACAAGTACATTCAAATTTTTAGCTGATTTCTGATAGAGTATACTAGCGTGATGTTATTTTATCATGAAGAACTGGAGAGGCTTATCCGAAAGAAATAAGTAGTCTACCAGCTCACACATCGTTCTTTCCCATCATACATATACTACAGCGCTTTTCGCGGCAGGTTTGTTGGTAGATATAGTGTAAGCCTTGTTGACAGCAACTTCCTTGTGGTTCTTTGGGGAGTTGGAGTTGCTTGGTCATGGTGCGGGTGATGGAGTTGGAGGGGAGGCCGGGGTGGGTGATATAGAGATCGGAGGCGCGCTGGGCTAGCAGGGGATTTTGTTCGAGCAGGGCGATGGCGGCGGCGAACGGGAGGACGACGTTGACGATGAGGATGTCAGTGCGCGACAGGCTGAGGCCAGATTCGGTGAATGTCTGGCGGAGGGTGGTGAGGATTGTTGAGAGGATATTGGTGGTGTCTTGATCTTCTTGGTTAGGTGTTGAGAGCAGGCAGGCGCGCAGGGTTTGCCAGACGCCGGGAATGCGCCAGCGTTTAAGGAGCAGGGCTAAGATGGAGAGGCGTTTGGCATCCAGTGGGGCGGGCTGGGGGGTGTGGCCGAGAGGCTCTGGCAGGGGTGCGTGCTTTTGTAAGAGGCGGAAGCCTATAGCGCGGAAGAACTCGCGATCGCGGCCATAGCCCAGCCCTTCAGCAAGGGCGGGGATAAGGCAGGCGTCATAGGCATCGTAGGCGTTGTAGGTATCATGAGCGTCATCAGATGTAATGGCGTGGAGTTGCTCAATGAAGTTGTGTGTCTTCTGCTCGAAGCGTAACAGGCCAGCGCGGGTGAGCAGTTTGTCATGCTCGTCGGCGCATAGGCTGCTCATGACATGTTGACAGGGCCAGGAAGCTTCTTCGTTAGAGATAAAAGGAGATCTGGTTGAAAGGGAACGCTGGGGGTGATAGGCGGAGGCAGTGGGCAAGGGTAGATCATAGAGGGAACAGACGGGCACAGGGACGCCGTCCTCGCGGAGGGTTGGAGAGGGATCGTCACAAATGAGGACGACGTGGAGTATTACGGCATTGTAACGTGGATCGGTATGATGGCGGTGACTTCTCCAATCGCTGCTGCGGACGTGAAATTCAATATCTCCAAAGAGCTTGCTAACAGAGGGAAGAGGCTGTGTTAGGCTATTGATTCCTATCTCTTGCCGATCTACTACAGCCAGGACGGCATCGCGGACATCCGGGCCTGTAGAGCCGCCGGGCCGCCCTGGAAAGAGCAGTTGATAGCGACCACCGTCCGCAAGAGGCAGGAAACAGTTGAGGGGCAGGGACCACCACCTGCGTGCTACTTCATCCTCGTAAGGAACCGAAGACGCACAAATAGAGCGGACACTCCAGCCATCGAGTACATATGCGTTTGCCCTATCTTCTTCTGACTGCACCAACGCGGGCAAAAAACCCTTTCGATGTATCATTCACTTCCATCCCAACTACTAACTTGTTTGCTAAGAGTGTCCGCGTCCCATCACCACCACATTCTCAGGAGACGAGAGAGTGCAGCTTCGCTGCCTGAAGTGAGTGTTGTATATACTTTTCCTTTTTCTCCATTTTTAAGCAAAGCTTAAAAATGGAGAAAAAGGAAAAGTATATACGATGCAACGAGTGCCGAAGGCGCGAAAATGTAGTGGTAATGGGCGTTAGACACTTTCTAAAATATCAGTGCATACAACTGCACTATACAGAACCTGTCAATGTGCCTCAAAATTGTTCTCTTCCTCATCGACATTTTGCAGCGGGATGACCTCGCTGCCAGTCTGCTTTGTCTCCTGGTTTAATTGCAGAGCGTCATTGGCCTCTTCTCGCATTTGCGTCACCTCATGTTTCGGATGGCTGGCTGCGCCGAACTGATCGAGCTGACTCTCGGCGATCTGCGCTCGCTCTATCGCCAGCCGCGCAGCCGCCTCAGCAACTTCAGCGACATCTCGTGCAGGAGATATCTCCTTCTTGCTCATCTACATCCTCCCTCTACAAAGCATAAGGATCGTTCTCAATAGTAACCCCGCTTCGCTTGTATGTATATGCTACTTCGTGGATATCTATCTACAGGTTTTAACGAACGAAACCACAATGAGTAGACGTAGTTAAATAATCTGAACTAATCCGAATTGCAAGCAGACAGAAAACCAAAAATTGCTAAGAATTGAATGTCATCAAACTCATATCTTCTCTTCTTTTCTAAAGCATAGGAAAGAACTACATAGCGCCTGTTGGTAAGTGGACAACACATGTAAAATGCTGTATCATGGCCTATGGCAAATCAATTTTCATAGTCGAACATCCACACTGCCACCTGATATCAGGAAAGCAATATACTCAATAGATTGATACACCGGCATGCGTATCTATATTAGAGATCCTATACTTTCGTTCATCAAGATCCCTCATGGTCTGGAGAGCAAGAAGAAATTATGAGAAGAGATATCCTTGCACCCATCGCGTTTCGTTCACAGCATCCATTCCCTCTTTTCCATACGTTGACTCACTACATTCTCGTGCTCATTTATACATGTAGCTTCTTTGGTGGCGCATTGCTTCTCGATACTACTACGGCCTCGGCGGCGGCTGTGCCGGGCGGCAATATTGCGGATGCCGGTGTGCGGGCGGTCGATCTTGCGAAGCCAGCGGTTGTGCGGATTCTTACCACGATGGGTGGGCGTCTCTCGGTTCGCTTTCCAACGGGCAATGCGGCCGTAGCCTTTCCACAAAATGGGGGCAACTATGATCTAAAGCTCTCAGGCAGTGGAACCTTTATCAGCTCTACTGGTGATATTATTACCGCCGATCATGTCATCAAGCCACCGCAAGACCACTCGATGGATATGGCACTTGAACAGATTGCCGCCCAGGATATCGCCGACTACGTCAACCAGCACTTTGCGGCCTCTACCGCGTATTCAAAAAATGACGTTATCGGCGCGCTGGACAGCGGCTATTTCCTTTCGCAGAAAAGCTATACGAGCTCGACAAGCGAGGTCTATCTTAGCACAGATTATACGGGACCGATTAGCGCGCAGGACCTACAGTTCGTCCCTACTGCGATGCGTGCGAAGGTAGATAAGGTTCTGAAGGAGAGCGCGGTTGACCAGGAAGATATGGCCATCATCCATGTCAATATGACGAATACACCCTCAGTACAATTTGGCGACTCTTCTCAGGTGGCTCAGCAGGATAATCTCACTATTATTGGTTTCCCAGGCAATGGCGATATTAGCGATAGAAAAGATCCAACGACCTTTTTGACTTCATCGATCAATAAAATCTTTGTCAGTGCGCTCAAAAAGACTGATAGCGGAGCTGATGTGATTCAGGTTGGGGGCAATGTCGAACATGGCGATAGTGGTGGCCCAGCGCTGGATGCCAACGGCAATATCGTCGGCATTGTGAGCTTTGGACTTGAAAGCACTCCTCCCTATGGCAGTTCGTTCCTCCAAACCAGCAATCACGCGAAGACCTGGCTGACAGCTTTGCACCTGGACACCCGACGGGGAAGTATGCAGAGAGCCTGGCAGCAGGCGTTTACAGATTATGCCTCGGCCCAGCCCGGCCACTGGCATAAGGCGCAGGGCGATTTTCTTAAACTAACGCAAAGCTATCCCGACTTTAAAGCCAGCACTCCATTTCTCGTCTACGCCAATCACGAGGCACAGACAGAGTCTCCGACAGAAGGTCAATCGAATGACAAATTCCTTCCGAATTATCTGAGTTATCTGAAACAGAATGTTATCCTGCTGGTCATCGTTAGTGTACTTAGCATCCTCTTGCTCTTCCTGGCAATCTGGGCTTTCACGAGACGGAGGCGTAGCTCTAGTTTCATCAACACCACGCAAACACAGAGCAGCACGATGTCTCACAGCAGACCCATTCCTAACATGCCACCTCAGCCTACGCCACCTCAACAACCTTATATGTCGGGCAGACTGACAGGCGCGCCACCGCTTGTATCTGACCCAAGATTACAAGGACAGCCACCGCAATATAGCCCGCGTATCGGCACAGATCAGATAAACTTAGGATCACGCTCAAAAGAGCAGGATTACGTACCCACGCGGCCACTGAAAACGGATGCATAAGCACAGAATGCTCCCCCGTGATTATCGGGGATGATACCTCCCGCGTAGCGACGACCCTTGTGGTTGTCGTGGTGAAGCTCTCAAGCGGGCTGACCACGACAACCACAAGGGTCGTCGCTACGCGGGAGCGTTAATCGTCTTCATGAATAGCAATATGGCCGTCGCTGGTACGAATCGTTATATTGGCTTGTTGCCCATCGCCTACACTTGTGTTGTGGAAATCATTATCGATTGGCGTGACATCGTGTGAAGAAGTGTTGAGATGAAAGGCCGAGGACTCTGGAAGTGTAACGTCGGTTGAACCGGTTTCAGTCTCCAAATTATAGCTTCCATACGGGTCGAGAGAGCCCGCGAAGTTAATATTTCCATGCGCCGCTTTCAGGGCTGATGAACCGCTTAGCTGAGCATCGTTGAGTTCGATGTTTCCATTGTCTGTCGTTAACGAGACCTGTCCCACTGTACTATCAAGCTCAATATTGCTATGGGTGGTATCAACTTGAATATTCCCTTTGACGTTCTCAACACTGACCACGCCATCAGCTGCGTGAATTGCAAGGCTTGTGGTCTCCGGCACCGTGATGTTCAGGTCTACCTGAGTAGCTACATCGCCTGAATTGCTCTGGAGAGCATCAACATTCACGGCTACTGAATGACTGTCAGTCATGCGTGCATCGAAGCCAGGAGGCGTGTGGGATTGATCGCGAGGAATATGTGTCACAGCGGTGATAAGAATATGATGATAGTCGCCGGTATGCACATACACTTTGCCGTGATGGTTGTTGACCACAAGCTTTGCATTCTCTGCCACATCAAATATGTTGTGCTCATGATATCCTGTGCTCCACGGACGATCATAGCGAGCTGTCATAAAGCCGGAGAGGCCCAGGATAAGAATGGCAATGACTATCAAGGACGGCCAGGAGATGGCGCGGCGGTGCGTACGACGGGGAGAGATCTTCTCGCCTAATCCTTGTTTATATTCAGGACCTCCACGTGAACCCTCATAGCCTGTTTGATACTTTAGCTGCTCAGTTGCCTGATGAGGCTCCTGCTCTCGCGGGTCTTGATTCTCAATCTTTGGAAGCGGCTCAGTCTCAAATACCCTTTTCGGCTCTTTAGATTGTTCTCGTGGGTCTATAAAAAAGGATTGTCGATTCTCCATCAATACATCCCTCCACATACGTTTCTGTGCTTTAGGGCCATCTGATAATCAGGTACGTCAACAATATCTATCGCCACATAGATGAGTATTCCTTACAGAATAAAACATCATAGCTCTACAAAAGTTGCAGAGCTACAGTGCTAGATGAAACTTGTATGTGCATTTGACGTTACACTGATTATACACGCTTTGACCGCTTCGTGATGAGAGCATAGGGCACGCGCCATACCTGTAAGAATACAATATTTGAAAGGAAAGCCACCAGCCAGAAAGTCCAGGGTGGAATAGCATGATCGACCAACAGGCCACGCAAGAGCATGGCGACGGGCCATGCGGTCAGCCAGGCAAGGGAGGTGCGGCGCGCCATCTTCAGCGGATTCGCCTGGATATCGCGGCGAAAAGCACCAATAAAGGGGGCGACCAGAAACCAGCCCAGCAGAAACGGAACCGCTGTCGTCAAGACCTGAAGTGCGGCTGCGAGACCGGCCTCCTCTCCATGACTGCGGCGACCAATTGCAGCAAAAACCAGGAATACAATGACGTCACCCATCACCAGGGCAACCGTCCGTGAGACATTATTTTTATTTTCCAGAGCTTGCTCCGTTGATTCGGCAGCTCTCTCTTTTACAGCCATATTATAGATCCCTCTTTTCCTCGTGTTCGCGCACTAATTCTTCAACCGCAACCAGCTCTGTGCGCACAGAACGAATGCGCATCGCTAGCACAGCGACGTAGATGCATATAGCTAGCCAGGCGAGAATATAAGCAGCGGTAAGATAACTCATTTGATTATAACCTTCCTTTTTATTCGACGATAGCTCGCAGACGCTGTGCTAGCGTCTGCAAGCGCTGCAACTGGTACGCCTGAACCATCAAGAAGCAATACAGCAGCGTAACTGATACAAGTGTCACCAGCAGAGTCAGAGTAGCCTGCGGGGGTAGATCCGAGACAGGTGCAGGGTGCTGTCCACGCCACCAGATCACCGACATATAGATGATGGGCACATCGATAATGCCAATAATGCCTACGACAGCTCCACCCCTTGCACTCTCGCGGTTGCGCCCCCAGTAGCTACGCAACATAATATAGCCAACATACATAAACCAGAGAATCAGCGCCGCCGTCAGCTTGGGGTCCCAGACCCACCATGCACCCCAGATCGGCTTGCCCCACAACATTCCAAGAATCAGCGTAATCGTCAGAAAGACCAGCCCTACCTCAGCTGAGGCGCGCGCAAGCCAATCGATACGCTCGTCAGACTTAAACAGATAGACAATACCCGCCACAGTCATCACCACATAGGCGAACATACCAATCCATGCTGTAGGCACATGCAGATAGAAAATGCGCTGCGGCTCGCCCTGCAAGGCATCCATCGGAGTATACGAAAAAATCAACCACATCGAGACCATCATCCCGATCGCAGAGAGTGCGCCCAGGAGCAAGGAGACGACGGGCAAGCTCTCTGGACGCCGCCGTGTCCTCGTTCCAAGATCCCCGCTCTCGACAGATGTTGTTTGCTTTGCTAAGGCCATAGAACTACTCCTACTCGAAGACCACCCCTTTAAAAGAGGCTATTATATCCCAGGTATACCAACCCGGTAGAAAATTATTCCTCAACAACAAATTGAAATGCGAGTGTAGAAACACTGAGAAAAATAACGTCAAAGGCGATCAGCAAGCCCAGCCAGGGCGGCTCGTTGAGCGCCGGAGATAAGACCAGGCTCGTTGCCCGTACTGAACTGATTATAACAGGAACGATCAATGGAAACACGAGCACCGGTAACAGAAGCTCGCGGGCACGTGTCGCAGCCGCCAGAACTGAGAAGAGCGTGCCGACTGATGCTATGCCGATAGTGCCAAGTAAGACTATAGGAAATAGAGCACCCAGGATTGTCAAATCGAAGTTGAAGAGCAATACAAAGACGGGCAGGGCCACAATCTCTACTATCCCGATACAGAGCACATTGCCTGCAAGCTTGGCGAGGTAGATGACCTTTCGATCGACCGGCGTGAGCAGCAGACGATCCAGGACATGACGCTCACGCTCAGCCGCCAGTGTGCGCCCCAGGCCAAGCAGGCTGGCGAAGATAAAAGCGATCCAGAGCACACCAGGTGCGACGGCTTTTGCATTGTTTACGCGCAAATCAAAAGTGAAATTAAAGATGACCAGCACCAGCAGGGCAAACATTCCCATGCTCAGCCAGGTCTGCTGACTACGCAGCTCATAGCGAATATCCTTCCATAGAATGGCCCAGACCTGCTGCCAGAACATGACTGTCTCGCTCATCGCACTCCTTCCCGATAGATCTGCTGAAGCTGCTCAAGCGTCAGGTCAGCACTATCCAGTTGAGAGACGATACGGCCACCGCTGAGCACAACGATCAGCTCGCTCATGCACAGGGCGCGCTCCAGAGAATGTGTCGTAAAGAGCACGCTACCACCATCCGCATAATGCTCAGCCATCAGCGCATCGATGAGCACACTTCCCTCCTGATCCAGCCCCGTTTCCGGCTCATCCAGCAAGAGTAACTGTGGAGCATGCAGTAAAGCACGCGCCCAGGCCAGGCGCTGCACCTGCCCACGAGAGAGAGCGCTCATCCTTTCCTGTGACCGTCGCTCCAGACCCACGCGCTGCAGCAGATCTATTGCACGCTCACGAGCGGAAGCGACATTATATAAACGGCCAAAGAAGAGCAGATTCTCAAGCGCGGTTAGCTCCTCGTAGAGATAGGGCTGATGGGCGACGAAGCCAACCAACTGGCGCACCTGACGAGGATCGCGCACAGCGTCCAGGCCAGCCACTCTTACAACGCCCGAAGTCGGCTTCTCCAGTCCCGCTAAGATGCGCAGCAGAGTCGTCTTCCCAGCACCATTTGAGCCAAGCATTGCTACGCGTTGACCCTGCAAAATAGTGAGATCAATACGCCGCAGAACGGGCTTAAATGCATAGCTCTTTTTGAGGGTACTGATCTCCACAATCGGCTTTTGTGCGACAGGAGTCGGCGCGCCTGCGCCCTCCACGCGTAGCGACAATCCCTTGCGGTTGTCGTCCGTTCGCCCGCCTGAGAAGCTGGTTGAGAGGTTTGCCCACCACGACAACCGCAAGGGATTGTCGCTACGCGGTACCTGTGAATCGAGTTGCCCACTCATCGTTTTGAAGTCTCCCGCTCACTCATAAGCGCGCGCAGACGGGCCTTTGTCTTGCTGCGCCGCTCTTCGTAGACAGGTTTTGTCAGCTTGCCAGCTTCATAGTCTTTGTCCAATTGTAATAGTTCTTGTAAGAGCTTCTCCTGTCGCTCTTCGCGGGATGCGGCGGTCTGTCTCTTTCCTGTATCCACTGGAAGTGAGGCACGACTTCTTCCGCTACTGCGCTTGTTAGTAGCCGCAACTGATGCAGCCCGACGGCGCGAACGGTAGAGGAACCATGTCAGGGCGACGAGCGCGCATACCAGGACGCCGCCGACGAGAAGCCAGATGATGGTGGCATTAAAGGATGGTGCACTGGCATTTTTGGATTGGGGTAGTCCCTCCAGGTGCAGCGTTATCTGCTGGCGGGCGGCTAGGACAGTTCCTTTGAAGACAAGATACGAGTGATTGTTCGCCTCAACCACCCCGCCTGGCTTCAGCGTGTTGACGCTAGCATGCAGATTGGGATCGACCAGGAAGGAGAGCTGAACGGTGGGATAGATGGTCTCATACTGGAAATCATAGGTTGTTGCCGTATAGGGAAGCTCGAAGGAAAACGAGAACTCGTTGCTATCGGGCAGGAGCGCGGCGTCGGAGGCAAAGCCGCGATCAACCTGGATGACATGATAACCATCGAAACCCTTGCCCAAAGCGATGTTCTTCGCACCCTGTGGAAGGGTAAAGCGCAGTGCGTTTGGCTTGCCCTTACTGGCATCAAACGAGCCAACATAGGCGCGATTATTGAGATTCTGTAGCGCAAAGACTTCGGAGACGGTTAAGACGCCGCGCTGCACGTCCGGCTCTCTTATAAGCACGTTCGCTTGTACGATCGCAATATTCTGCGGATTCTGGGTTGCCTCGTAGATGGTGAGATTGAGCTTCTGCACTGGATTGCTATCCAGCGAGACGACAGAACTGACGTACTGTGCACCCTGATAGCGAATGTAGACCGCGTAGCTCAGCGTCTTGTCGGTTGAGAGATTTGGAAAGGAGAAATTCCCTTGAGCGTTGGTCTTCGCTGTGCCTGCATCCTTCGCGCCGTTGCCCTGCGCCACCTGTAGTGTTACCGTCTGATCCGGAAGTGGAGCATTTTTATTCGTTCCGTCCAGAAGTTGTCCAGAGATAGAGCCATTGCTTGCTGCGGCATGGGCAGGAAGGGCGATTAAGGAGAAAAAGAGGGCAGCGGCGAGTAGAGCTATGTTCATTGTCAGTTTTCTCATGAGGCTCCTTATTCCTTAGCTTCTTTGGCTTCCTTGAATTCTTTGGACTCTTGAGGCTCTTTTGATTCCTTCAGCTTCCTCAATTGTGCCTCAATCTCTTCGTCGATCTCTTGCTCATGTTCGTAGCGAGATTTCAGCGCGACCATCGCGCGCTGCATATAGCGTTCGCGCAAGCTGCGATAGTCTGGCTCGGCGATGTTGCCTAGCTGATAATCCAGCTCAACCTCTTGAATGGCGTTACGAGCCGTCTGTTCGCTCTCTTCTAACGTCTCGACATCTCTTGTTGGACGAAGCTTTTGCGCTGCCACGGGCTGATTAGATGGAGGGTCTGAAGTCCGTCGATAGAGTGGATAGAGTACAAACGCGAGTGATAGGAGTGCCAGCACGATTGCAATAGCGATAGCCATCATTTTGCCTCCGTCGTATACGACCGAAAAAGTGGATCGTCGGCAGCAAGCTCGTGTTCAATCTGTGCGCGGTACTGTTCTAACTCGGCGTCTACAGGGCTTCTATCCTCATTGTTCTTTTCGTCGCGCTCATGATTCGCCGCATTGTTGTTGATAAGTAATCCAGGTGGACTGGCACTTCCAGCTTGCCAGTCGCGCAGAACGAAGAAGAGCAGTACCAGACCGCCGAGCAGCAATATAATCGGCACAATCCAGGCTAATAGTGCAAAGCCCTGACGCGGCGGCGACCAGACGACGTTTTGTTCACCATACCGACTGGCGAAGTACTGCACAATCTCCTCGTCGGTCTTCCCCACCTGCACCTGCTCGCGTATCACCAAACGCATCTGCTGCGCCAGCGGAGCAGGAGCTTCCGCCACCGACTCGCCCTGACAGACCGGACAGCGCAATTGAGACGCAACATTCTTTACACGCTGATCCACCGTCAGCTGCCTGGGAGCCGCAAGAGCCAGCCAGGACCAGACAGCCGCCATCAGAGCTAGGGCGGCAAGAAGCAAGAACAGCGAACGCCGCCCCTTCCAGCCGCTCCCACCTTGTGCAATCCTCTTCTTCCTCATACAACCAGACTCCCATCAACAACCCCGGCAGGCTTTTCAGCCTCAACTTTCTGCTTTGTAGCCGCACGCGCAACCGCCAGAGAACGACGACGCTCAGGCAACCAGCAGACGACACCACCAAGAAGCATCACTATTCCACCGTACCAGACCAGCGAAACCAACGGATTGACAAACACACGAATTGTTGCCTGCGCCGCACCAGTCCAATCTGTCAGCACCACATACAGATCTGTGAGGCCAAAAGTATTGATAGGTATCAGACTGGCCGGCTGATCACCATAATTATGATAGGCTATGCGACCCGGATAGATATACGTTTGTAGTTGACCATTGTACCAGATCTGCAACTGAGCCGTAATTGTTTCTTTATCCGGCTCTTTTGTATCAATATTACCCAGGTAAGTCAAGCGATAACCAGCAATGGTTGTCTCTTGCCCCGGCTTTAACACCGCGTCCCGCTGCTGCTGGAAGTAGTGAGAGCCGATCACGCCTAGTACAAGCATTATCAGACCTAGATGAACCAGGTAGCCACCGTAGCGTTGGCGATAGCGATTGAAGAGCATATAGAGCGCGACAACATAGGGCTCACCATGACTATGACGCACACATGCACCGCGCCAGAGTTCATACAGAATCGCCGCCGCCGTAAACGCGCAGACCGAGAAGCCAATATTGGCCGCAATATCGGTTACGCCAAAGATTGGCAGCACGGCGGCACATACTGCAGCGAGAATAGCTGGCACGCTCAGGTTGCGCCACAAAGCAGCACGCGACGTACGCCTCCAGGCCAGCAGCGGCCCCACGCCCATCGCAACAACCAGCACCGCAATCAACGGAGCCATCACCTGATTATAGAAAGGCGGCCCCACCGTCATCGTCTGTCCGCGTATAAAGGCCGAGATCAATGGGAAGAGCGTTCCCCATAGAGTCGCAAAGGTCATTCCTAGCAGCAGCAAATTGTTAAAGAGAAAGATCCCCTCGCGCGAAAGCACCGAATCAAATTCTTGCTCTGGTTGCAGCTTCGGTAGACGTAGTAAGAAGAGCGCGCTCGAAAACACGATCACGATGCCCAGGAAGACCAGATAGTAGATCCCAATACTGGAATACGCAAACGAGTGCACAGAACTGATCACACCGCTGCGCACCTCAAACGTCCCGAAGATAGAGAGCGCAAACGACGCAATGATCAGGAAGAGATTCCAGACCTTGAGCATTCCACGACGCTCCTGCACCATTGTCGAATGCAGAAAGGCCGTCGCAGTCAGCCAGGGTAGCAGAGCAGCATTCTCCACCGGGTCCCAGCCCCAGTAGCCGCCCCAGCCCAGCACATGATAGGCCCACCACGCACCCAGAATCAAGCCCGTCGTCTGAATCGACCAGGCAGCCAGCGTCCAGCGTCGAATAGAGCGCAGCCACTCGGAACTTAGATTGCCAGTAATCATAGCCGACACGGCAAAAGCGTAGGGCAGAGCAAAGCTCATAAAGCCCATCAACAGCATCGGCGGATGTATCAGCATCCCAGGGTCCATCAGCAAAGGATTCAGACCGGCACCATCAGCAGGTATGATGGCAGAACGCGCAAAGGGATTGGAGACGGAGGTCAGCACAATGACAAAAAAGGCTTCGGTCGCCATCAGCGTCGCCATCACGTATGGGACCAGGACGGCAGGTGCACGCCTGGATGTAAACACAAAGATCGCGGAGAAGACCGAGAGCATCAAAGCCCAGTAGAGCAACGAACCCTCCTGACCTCCATAGAATGCAGCCGTTGTGAAGTACCAGGGCATTGCCCGACTGGAGTGCTCGGCGACATAGCTCACGCCAAAGTCATGTGTCAGGAATGAAATGATGAGTGCGGCTGAGGCCAGCAGCATAAAGAAGGTCACGGTTAGCACGCTGCGCTTCGCGCTCTCCACTAGCTGATTTGCGGAGCGGAGTGCGCCAAGTACTGCAGCTATAATTGCATAGAGTGCGAATCCCAGGGCGAGAATGAGCGAGATAATGCCAAGATCTGAAAAATACACGGTTCTCCCTTATTTCTTTGTACCCGTCGCGGCGGGCGTGGCGGATTGAAACTTCGATGGACATTTTGCCAGCAGCGTCTGAGCCTGAAATGGACCCGTTCCCGTGTAGTGTCCCTCTACCACCACCTGCACACCCGACCGAAAAATATCAGGAACCACGCCAGTATAGCTCACCGGCAGCGTCTGCTGACTATCCGCAATCACAAACGAAACGCTCTGCGTTGCATCGTTGCGTTGAATCGAGCCATTCTGCACAAAGCCCGCCACGCGCACAGCCTGAGTAGCACAGGTCGTACAATGCTTCAGCTCAGGCACAGTCATATAGTAGACGGCGCTCGTCTGTGTATTTGCATAGACAAGATAGATGACAGCGCCCAAAATGGCGAGAGCAGCAAGAATAAAACTAAATGGGAGCCGCCTGCGCGGACGGGTTGTCTCTTGTTCATTCGCGGACATAGTCAAGGTATGCTGCACAATACAACCTCCATCAATGCGGCGCAATAGTAGCTTCAAACAAGACATTCAGTAGCGCGCCAAGTAGAAATACGAGAATGCCAAGCGCCAGCATCAACTGTGGCGCAGCTCTTGAGAGCCGCGTTGAACGTTTTGCCAGGCGTCGAATGTTACTTTGTCCTAAATAGATTGCCAGTAGAAATAAGCCAAGTGCAGCAGCGATTTTCAATCCCAGCACCACAATATATGGCAAGCCCAGTGTTGTCTGTGTCAGGCGGTCAAGCATGAGATAAGCGCCGCTGAAGAGCAGCAGGCCCACGCAGATATTGACCATATTTTTGAAGAGCACAGCAATTTTTGCAGCTACGGCGGGGGCGGGTCCATCGCTACGCAAGGCTGGAATCACCACTAGCAGATACATAAAACTTCCTCCTACCCAGACCGCCGCCGCCAGCGTATGCACAACTCGCACCAGCCAACGAATTTCTACCATAGCTTTCACAGCCTCAATTCACACCCATCTTCGTCAATCCGCTCTTTAAACCTTGCTCATTCAGTGCACCAATCCAGCGCGCCACGACCGTCCCGTCTTTATTAATAAAGTAGGTCTCAGGATTGCCGGTCACACCAAAGCTAATGCCCGTTGCGCCATCCAGATTATCCTGTACATTCGTGTAGGTCACTCCATAGCGCTGCATAAAGGTCTGCGCATTGCTCTTCTGCTCAAAGCCGTCAACACCAATCAGGCTGACTCCTCGCGTTTGTAGACCAGACCACGACTTTTGCAAAAAGGGCGTCTCAACCTGACAGGGAGCGCAGGACGACGCCCAGAAATTGACGATCACCGGCTTCCCCTTTAAATCTGCCATGTGAATTTGTTTTGCACTACCATTTAAGGCAGGCAGATTAAAATCTGGTGCGGGCTGTCCGACCAGGGGACTGGATATAAAGCCGACGATCGAAGGATCATTTGTGGGCTGCTGAGGCGCGCTAGCGCGCGGTGTCAGCAACTGCGTCCAGAGTATAGCAAGCAAGCCAACGTTCAGCAAACTCACGATGACAAAGATAGTGATGTTGCGCTTGCGTGAATGCTTGCGTATAGCTTCGGGTGCTGGCTCCTGGGGAGCCGCATTCTCAGTTGTTGTGCCTTTTATTTCCATAAAAAAAGAGTTCCTACATCATAGATAACACCAGACAGATTATGGTGCTTGAGCCTGATAGGCAACTTGCAGGCTAACAATTACACCTTACAATGACCTGAACATCTTCTCTTGTGGTAGAGGAAAAAGAGGGGTAAGTCAAAGCAGCGAAGGCATGCGTACTAATCCTTTTCTGTCTTCTCTTCAATTCGCTTGGCGTACTCTTTGTTGTCCTGTACTTCCTCGCGCTTCGTGTCATCGACAGCCTTTTTCTGCTCAGGCTTTTCATGCTTTGATGACTCGTTTGCTTGCTTATCTGTCGACTTCTGAGTCTTATCTTTTTGATTATCCATCTCTATCATAGCGACCAATACTCCTTTACTTATGTGTAGATGACTTGTGAGCTTTCTCGTCAGATTTATGTTCAGCTTTGTGTGCTTTCTCGTCAGATTTATGCTCAGCTTTGTGTGCTTTGTCATCCGACTTGTGCTCCGACTGATGCGCTTTATCATCAGCTTTATGTTCTGTTTTGTGCTCAGCTTTATAAGCCTTGTCGTCAGCTTTGTGCTCTGTATGCTGTGTAGCCTTGTGCGTCTCGTCAGCAGTGTGAGACTTGCCATGAGAGCTGGCTTTGTGTTCGGCACTATCGCGACCGATAAGCTTAAAGAAGCGGCTCTCCTCGCCACTGGAGGTATGCTCTTGATAGAGGAAGGCCAGATTCTTCTCATCAAATTTCTTGAAGAACTCGTCCCAGGAGATCTCTTCCAGCCCATCACCACCACTATAGCCAGGAAAATCAATGCGGAGGAGACCAGCCTCGCCATCCTTCTCGGTGCCCTTCACCGATGTCGGCTTTCCATCACGCGCCTCCGCCCACCGCTGAATAGTCTTATGATCAGTCGTTGTCTTTGACTCGCTTGCCATAATACATAGCCTCCGTTCTTGTCGTAGCCTTTATTCTTTGACTAGATTGTTTTGCCCTCTAAGCACAAGAGACAAAGATCTTGCACATTTTCTGTCACGTTTCAACCCTGGATACTGTTTCAAACAAGCTTTTTTCTGCTCATATTGACAAGGTCATCTTACAGTTATATACTATGAAACATAACGTTAACGTCATATTTCGAGGTAAAGAAGGGATTCTCTCATGCATAGCGGCGACCTGGCGAACTGGCAGGTGTCACCTCATATTTTTTACCTTAAACATGACGTTAACGTCAACATCGACTTTATTCAGTACTTCTTATCGATGACAACCATGTATTGCTGTTGCACCGGGAAGCATCCTCATGAGAAAGAAGGAGACAGATGAAACAGATGAACGAAAGCATTGGATTTATTGGGCTTGGTGCTCTGGGTGGGCCTATAGCACACAACCTCCTCAAAAATGGGTATCGACTCAAGATCTATAACCGCACAGCCAGCAAAGCTGAACCGCTCAGAGCTCTCGGAGCTGAGATAGCCTCTCGCCCTGCTGATACACTGACTCTTGGCGGCATTGTCGTCACGGTTGTGTCAGACGATGATGCATTGGAAGCAGTGGTGATGAGCAAAGGTTTTTTAGAGCATCTGAGAGCAGGTGGCATTCATGTCTCAATGAGTACTATTTCACCCGCGTATGCTCAGAAGCTGGCAGCCTTACACACACAGCACGGAGGTTTGTACGTCGAAGCGCCCGTCTTTGGCAGACCCGAAGCTGCCGCCGCACAACTGCTATGGATATGCACAGCTGGACCCACTGAAGCAAAAGCACGAGTTCGCCCACTCCTTGAGGCGATGGGTCAGGGTATCTTTGATTTTGGTGAAGAGATTGGTGCAGCTCTTACCGTAAAGCTCTGTGGCAACTTCCTGGGTTCTGCGGCAACCAGAGCTATGCGAGAGGCTTTAACAATGGCGAAGAAAAGTGGCAATGATCCAAAAAAGGTGATTGATATGCTCACTCAAACACTGTTTTCTGCTCCAATTTATCAGAGCTATGGAAAGATCATCGCCCTCGATCCCGAACACTATTCTTCAGGCCCTTTAGGCTGGATACCCGTAAAAGACCTCGGTCTTTTTCAGGAGACGGCCAAGCAAGTGGAGTCGCCGACACCTCTGGCACATCTTCTATCTGATCTCCTGGCTGAAGAAAATAGACGCTAGTCCCTGACTGAGACCCAAAGCAGAATGTAGCTGTAAGCGTTCAATCCCACTCGTTGAAAAACGACAAACTATGATTTGCACTAACGCTACCAACCAATGCGCAAGCTCTTTCAAGATAAAGACAAGGAAGATGGGTTAAAGAGTTTCATGAAACTCTTTAACCCATCTTCCTTGTCTTCATCCTTGCTGAATGGATATCAATCGGCGACCGTGTTATCAACTTGACAATCATCATATTTAATATTATTATTACGCCAGATGATATATCAGCAAACGATATATTATCTGGCGTACAAGACATAGGAGAAAATATCATGAGTCTTTCTGAATTAGGGCGACTTGCCGAGCCTGCTTTGCTTATTATGGCAAGCCTGGCAGGTGGACCAAAGCATGGGTATGCCATGATGGAAGATATCGAAAAGATGACTGGCGTGCATACAGGACCAGGGACGCTTTACGGCGCACTCGCACGCATAGAAGAGCAAGGGTTTATCGAGGAACTTCCTGCTGTACAGAGGCGTCGGCCCTATAGGCTCACAGCACTCGGTCAGCAAGTCCTTCGTGAGCAGTTGACGAGTATGGAGCAGTTTGCATCTACTGGTCTGCAAAGGCTGGCAACCTTATGAGAAGATTCAAATACTGGTTGCTTTCTCTCTATCCACGAGCTTGGCGCGACCGCTACGAAGAAGAATTTATCGCCCTTTTAGAACAGTATACACCTTCCTGGCTTGACCTCTTCGACATTTTCTTTTACGCACTTCATGAACAGATCTTTACTTTGTTTCGGAAAGGAAAGGCTATGTTACATCGATGGAGAACGGACACTTCGATCTTTCGTATCAGTTTCACGCTTGGCGCTCTCATTGTCTTAGGCATGGTCATTACTGGAATGGTTCTTGTCCGCACTGAACTCACATATAAAAACTCTGATTTTAGTAATGGCTTGATGAGCTGTATCATTCTAATCCTGTATACCATAGCGGGCTGGTGTGCTCCATACTTCACTAAACGGACGGGTTTGCGGTATGCAGGAGTGTTTGGGCTGATTGCAGGCATTCTGTTTCTGCTCTATTTTGCTATCGATACTCTCGGCAATCCTGACACAACACTTGACGCTATTCTTACAGGCAGTACGTTGATCGCCTTGTTATTACTCTGTTTTATTGCGGGTTTACTTGCAATGCATGAAACGCGTAATATTGTCACAGGTTTGCTTGTAGGTATGTGGACGGCGATGATTGCTGTACTTATTGGAGCTATAAGCCTGGGAGCGATTGTCGCTCTTTTCACAGACACCATTACTCGTGGAACCTTGTTTCTCCAGGATTATGTTAATAGTAGAGTTCCAAACGTGAGAGATTTCGCTATTCTGGACAGCTTAAGTGGCTTTCGCTTTCAACTTACTATTCTTCCAGTTGGTGGGGCCTTCCTTGGTGCCCTTGGAGGTGTACTTGGAACGAGTCTAATGCGACCACAAGTGCAATCATAGACCGCCCCTTACACACTTTTTTCACCATTTTTCTTTTTTTACACAATTTGAGCGATGCCCAAATTGTGTAAAAAAAGAAAAATGGTGAAAAACAGTCTTTTAAGCAGACGTTGGATTCGATGCACAAGGGATTGTCGCTGGACAGGGTTAGAAGAGGTATTTGAGCATATGTTGATAGGGGTGGCCGTATAAATAGACGATTTTCTCTGTTTGATAGCCTAAACGTTTGTACAGGTTGTATGCTCGCTTGTTCTCTTCATCGACGTTGAGAGATAGTTTCTTATGTTGGAGTTGCCGAGCGCGCTGCTCGGCGGCTTGCAAAAGGGCAGTGCCTATGCCACGACCCGCGTAATCGGGGGAGACGGAGAGTGTGTCGATGTAGAACTCGTCGTCGTCGGCCTCTTTATCCAGGCTGACCGATGCGTTATGAACCAAGCCTTGCAGGTGCTCTATGATGGGGCGGTCCAGGTCAACATCGTCGCGGCCGTAGTAGATTATTATAATACCGACGACCTGCTGCTCTTCTTCGGCGACCAGGGCGTTGCGATAACTTAAGCGGTTGTCTTCAGCCTGAAAGAACTGAGCCAGGATCGCCAGAATCTCTGGTTCGTGCTCGCTTCCTGTCAGAATCGATGAGATACCCACGCTCGCCTGTTGGATTAGAGCGGCGGCGGCTGTGGCGTCGGTTTTATGAGCGGGTCGAATAGAAATTATAGATACCTCGAACAACTAATAATATTACTTAGTAACTTACTGTCGAGTCACGTTGAGCACTACTCTTGTTGCAGTGGGCGGGCCACTCAAAGTCCAGAGTAGGAGTCCTGCAACGACGATCAAGCCACCGAAGATGGCGAGCGCTACTTGTAACAGGATGCCAACGACGAGCAGGAATAAGCCAACGGCGGTGAGAAAGGGCCAGGCGCTAGGACCTGGATGATTGGAGTAGGCTGCGAGCAATACAGCCTCCATCTGTGCCTCTCGCGCCTTCTGCTCGGCACCGCGGGCAGAGATAAGATTGTCGATAGTCTCGTGTAGTATGCGGGCGTCGAATGGCTTAGGCAGAAACTTGGTGCGAGCTTGCGTAGATTGGATTATGTTACTTTCTTCCACCGTAGGGAGTTCCCAGGCCAATGCAATAGTAGCAAGAGAGGCAAAGCGCGGCTGAGCTTGAAGAGTGTTGAGCAGTTCCCAATCACATATCATCGCGTTATCAACGTCTAGCAGCAGCAGATCAACGCTAGCGATATCCGTTTTCTCTAGAGATACTAGAGAGTCCGCCTCCACCACGTGTAGGCCACGATGGAGCAGACCAAGAGTGATGAGCCGACGTAGTGAACTGTCAGGCTCAAATACAAGAACCGTTGAAGATGTTTGTTGCTGCCCTTGCGACATTCTCTATACCTCTAAGCTGCGGCTGATTACATTCTTCCTGTCAAAACAAGAATACGGGGCACACATTGCAAGCGCTTTACTCTCTAGGGTATTTACCTTACAGTGACCTGAATATTTTACCCTCAATTTGTAACTACCCTCTAGAGCATGCACACCTTCGGCGTGCCTATAGCTTTTTAAGTTTTTATGTGTTTTTCATTTCTACCAGATTTTTGTGCAGACCACAAAAATCTGGTAGAAATGAAAAACACATAAAAACTTAAAAAGCTATATTTTCGCTAGCTTATAACCCACATCGGGCACTGTCAGAATATATTCAGGGCGGCGCGAGTTGGCCTCGACTTTGCGGCGCAGGCGGCTGATGTAGACCCAGATAAAATCTATGTCGCGGTTATATTCTGGTCCCCACACTTTTTCCAGCAGGAGTTCGTGCGTCACCACCATGCCAGCATTCTGTGCCAGAGTGCTCAATAACTTATACTCTGTACGGCTGAGCTGCACAGCTACACCGCGTACAGTGACAAGGTGTTGGGCATAATCGATAACCAGATCGCCAGTGATGAAGATTGGCGACTTTTGCGCCTCTAGAGATGGCTGCACCTGGCGGCGCAGTAGGGCACGCACTCTCGCCAGCAGCTCTTTCATACTAAATGGCTTCAAGACCAGGTCGTCACAGCCCAGATCGAAGAGCTGCACACGCTCATCTTCATCACAAGAATCATAGAGCATCAGAACAGGAACAGTGGAGAACTCGCGCAGGCGCTGAAGCAGTTCTAGTCCCTGCATATCTGAAAGCCGCGTAGACAGAATGACGATATCAGGCTCCTCCAGTTCCATCTGGCGCAAGAACTGAACTCCACGATTTATAGTGTATACGCGATACTGCTGCTCTTCTAGATTAGCGCGCAGATAGCGTATCAGCCGTGCATCGCTTTCAGCCACCAGGACATGTACTCGCTGATCTTGCTTCAGTGGTATTGTATGCGTCCGTAGCTGCGAGGTGGAAGCTGTTGGGCCATCCACACTAGAAGGAAGGGTGTGAGTAGCTAGCCGGCGAGGCGTAAATGGCAGAGTAAAATAGAAGAGAGATCCCTGCCCCACACCGGGCGAGTCGGCCCAGATCTTGCCGCCGTGCGCCTCAATTGTTGCGCGGGCTGCGGAGAGACCCAGCCCGCTACCGCTTCTCGACGAAGATTCATCTCTACCTGTCTGCTTTTGCATTGCCGGTTGTGTATCGTTAGGAGATGCTGGCCGCTGAATTGCGGATGAAGGCTGCTGTATGCGATAGAAACGATCGAAGATGCGCTCTAGATGTTCAGAGTCAATGCCAATGCCCTCATCGGCGACACTCACTCTCACCTCCACCTCGTTTGTCTCAAGTTGTATACGCACAATCTTGCCAGGAGGAGAGTAAGTGACAGCGTTATTAAGCAGATGATTTATCACTTGCTCGATCCGCAGCACATCGCAGAGAACGAGCGAGACACTCGAAGGGAGGTCGAGAACAAAATGATGGTCGGGTGCCTGCTTCTGCCAGCGCTGTACGAGTTGTAAGAGCAGCTCGGAGAGTTGAACCTGAGCAAGGTGTAGAGGTTGTGTGCCTGCATCAAAACGCCAGACGTCGAGTAGCGTATTCAGCACATCGTAGAGGCGATCGGACTGTGCATCGATCATCTGCAGCATCTCGCGCTGCATTGCAGGGTCCCAGCGGGCGGAGCCGCCCAATAATGTTGTGGCGCAGCCTTTAATGATGGCAAGGGGTGTTTTTAGCTCGTGAGCTGCCATAGACAACGTTTCGGCACGAGCTTCTGCCGCCGACCGTTCAAGCGTCACATCATCCAGCAGAATACCGCGTCCAAGCACATGTCGATGCTCGTTCCTCACAGGGAAGCTCTGAACACGCAGCCAGTTGGCAGTAGCATCAGTTAATGCTAGCTCTGTTGAACGCTCCTGCTCTACATGCTGCCAGACCTGGTCGAGTTCTGAACGCGCAACCTTAAGATCGGCGGCCAGGGCGAGCAAATGGGCATGCACATCGAAGTCCTGCAAGGTGGCGCGATTCTGGTCATTCAAACGCAGTAGCCGCAATGCACTAGCATTCGCATAGGTCACACGCTCATGCTCATTGAGCAGCACAAAGCCGCTACTCATGCTTGCGCAAACGTCTGCAAGCACCTGGTACTCTCTTGTAAAGCCTGCGGGCACTCCGTCTAGCGCATTGGTAACCGCCTGTACAGGCGAAATAGCGTTTTCCTCAATCCATAAACCGCCGTTGGTCTTCTCGTCATTACCCTCAATGGAGGAGGTCATCCTTGCACAACCCTTTCCGCCGAATGTGTTCCGTTTCTAAAGCTAGATCTATTTTAACAAAAAAAGTAAGTCTCGACCACTTTCCTAAAATTGTACTAGAGATGACTCGCGTGCGGCTCTTTAGAAAGTCTTTCCAGCATTTTTCCAGTTCTCTATACATTTACACTAAGCGTAAATGTATAGAGAACTGGAAAAATGCTGGAAAAGGAGAAGTTGCTTATCTATTGATATCTACTACTTTTGACGTTTAGACTAAACAAATCTCCCGGAACTTCTGAGCAAGATCCGTAGAAAGAAAGAACGAGCATCGAGATGCGAGTGAAGCGATCAAGATGGAACAAGATGAGGCAGCTTTGGCGTTT
>JAABUQ010002281.1_pt1 | contig 38459 bp, 25 predicted proteins | sample 5560001 | NCBI WGS metagenome assembly JAABUQ01 (sample SAMN10711888, study PRJNA513371) | rock metagenome | isolation source: Antarctica rocks | place: Antarctica: Victoria Land, Finger Mt nord | collected 2015-12-18 | reverse complement strand
GGAAGCGCCGCAGCAGGCGGAAGCGCCGCAGCAGGCGGAAGCGCCGCAGCAGGCGGAAGCGCCGCAGCAGGCGGAAGCGCCGCAGCAGGCGGAAGCGCCGCAGCAGGCGGAAGCGCCGCAGCAGGCGGAAGCGCCGCAGCAGGCGAGTGATTGAAAACCACTCGTCCTGGCCGCTCCGGCGGCAGGTGACGAAAAAGGCCGCGGGAGCTTTGTGCTCCCGCGGCCTCTGAGTCTGGCGTGGATGCTCTTGTCGCGCTACTTCTTCTGCGCCACGGTGGCGTGCAGGTAGGCCTTCTGGCTCTGGATGGCGGTGTAGTTGTCGCCCGTCACCCCGTACTGCTGGTTGACCGCCTCCTGGGTGGGAAGCGCCTCGACCACACCGATCAGTGAGACCGGCTTGCCGGCCTCGATGGGAACCTTGCCTGCGCCCGCCGCAGCGTCCATGCCCTTGTCGAGCAGGACCAGCATCTGCTGGGTGTCGCTCGGGCCGACGAAGAAGGCGCGGTCGGTCAGGACTTTACGGACCGTCACGTCCGTCAGCTTGGCGTTGTGTCCGACGAACGAGGCCGGGTCGGTGGCCGCGGCGAAGACGACCACGTCGCTCAGGGGGACGCCGGGGACGCTTGCCTGGCCGGGCTTGGCCGTGGTGACATCGGTGCCGCTGTGGACCTTGATGTTTTTACCGTCAGCCGTCCCGTCCGCAGGTGCCGGTCCAGGCGGCACAGGCTGGGGGTTGTCGGTGGCGGCGGGCGGCGGCATCACGGGGGCTACCGTCTGCGCGGTCTGCGCCTCCTGGCCTTCATGGTGGCGGTGCAGGAAAGCGAACAGCAGCAGGCCCAGAAGCAGCAGGGCGAGCAGGGGCAAGAGCCAGACCGGGAGGCCCTTCTTGCCCGGATCGTGGTAGACCTGCGCGCCGTCCTCAGCCCCCTTGCGCCCTTGGCCGTCGGTGAATTTTTCTGCCATGTTAAGAATGCCTCAGACGGCCCCGCCTGGCGCATGGGTGCGGGGCGGGGCCGTTTCCTCATTGGGAGTGGTCGATCAGCGGGTAGTACCGCGCCCCTTAGCGTCCGTCACGGCGGTGTCGATCTCCTCGACCTCGACGTCGGTGCGGCGCACCGTGTCGCGCACGGTCTCGGTCCGGTCGGTCGCGGTCTTGCCGACGACCACTTCCTCGACCACGCGGGCCTCCTTGGCGACCATGGGCACCTCGGCGGTCTCCGTTACCGCGAAGTTCTGCTCCTTGAACCCGCCGTCGGCTTCGGTGACGGCCCGGTCCACGGGGCGGCGGTCAACGGTCACGTGCTCCTCGTGCAGGGAGACGGTCTCCGTGACGGGCCGCTCGATGATGGAAGTGTGGATGCGCGCCCCGCCGCGCTGGATCTGCCGCTTGCCGACTTCCAGCTCTTCCTCGACGACCGGGACGACGACCTGGTCGCCGGCGGCGACGGTGGTGTCGGCGCGCGGCGTCATGGTCTCGGCGCGGGCGGGGGTCGCGGCGGCTGCCGCCGTCCCTATGGCCGCGGCCCCCAGTGCGGCCCCGGTCGTCATACCCGTGCCCTTGCGGGCCGTGCGGACGAGCGAAGCGTCATGGATGTCCAGCGCGCCGTGGCGGTTCATGATGTCGCGGGCGGCGTCGGCTTTGTCGTCGCTGGTGTGGGCGATCTCCAGCGCGTCACCCGCCCGGACGCCTTCGGCGTACAGCCGCGCGTCGGCGGTGGGGACGCCCTCGGCTTCCAGCTCGCGGGTCAGGCCGTCGTAGGCCCCGTCGCTGTCGTCGGTGAACGGGTACTTCATGTCGATCCGGCTCCGGTCGAAGCCGTCGGCTTCCAAGGCGCTCAGTGCTGCTTCTGCGTCCGCGCGCTGCTCGAACAGGCCGACTACGGTGCTTGCCATGTGTGTTTCTCCTCGGGTTTAGTCGCCGGGGCCGCCGGATGATCACCAAAGCGGGCCGGTCTGGCCCCCACTTACCCGCCCGCCTGCGGCCCCAAACGGGGCCGTTCGGGCCGTTTCTGCTCGCACTCAAAACGAGCAGGAAAATTTTTTGGTGCCGTCGGATTTATCGGTGCTGCCGGGGGAATTGCAGGCGGTCCCTGGGTTTCCGCGCTTTGTGTGCTATAATGAAGCGACAGAGGCATGGCCGCCACCCCCGGTGTGCCCGCCTTTTGTTTGTTCTGACGTCCCCAGGAGAGATAACGTAAACTTCATGCTGAACTTGTTCGGGCGGATGTCGGGCCGGTTTTCGCGCAACATGGGCATCGACCTCGGCACCGCCAACACCCTGGTCCATGTCCAGGGGCGGGGCATCCTGCTGCGCGAGCCGAGCGTGGTCGCCGTCAGGAGGCAGACCAACGAGGTGATCGAGGTCGGCGAAGAGGCCAAGCGCATGCTGGGCCGGACGCCCGGCTCGATCATCGCCATCCGGCCGCTCAAAGACGGGGTCATCGCCGACTTCGATCAGACCGAGCGGATGCTGCGCTACTTCATCGAAAAGGTCCACCGGCGCAAGGGATTCTTTCACCCCATCGTCGTCGTCGGCATCCCGTCGGGCATCACCGAGGTGGAGCGGCGCGCGGTCATTGAGGCGACCAAGAAGGCGGGGGCCAAAGAGGCTTATCTGATCGAGGAGCCGATGGCGGCGGCGATCGGGGCGGGCCTGCCCGTGTCGGAGCCGATCGGCTCCATGATCGTGGACATCGGCGGCGGGACGTCCGAGGTGGCCGTGATCTCGTTGAGCGCGATGGCCGCCGCCCGTTCCATCCGCATCGCCGGGGACGAGATCGATGAGGCCATCGTCGCCTACGTCCGCGCGCAGTTCAACCTGTTCATCGGCGACCGCACGGCTGAGGAGTGCAAGATCACCATCGGGAGCGCCGCGCCCCCGGTCGGGGGCGAACCCGAGACACAGATGCAGGTGCGCGGGCGCGACCTGCTGACGGGCCTGCCCCGCTCGACGACGATCACGTCGGAGCAGGTGCGCGAGGCCATCTCCGACCCGATCAACGCCATCGTCGAGACCGTCAAAGAGACACTGGAGGACACGCCCCCCGAGCTGTCCGCCGACATCATGGATAACGGCATCGTGCTGGCCGGCGGCGGTGCGCTGCTGCGCGGCCTGGACCGCCTGATCTCGCGAGAGACGGGGATGCCGGTCCACATCGCCCACGACCCGCTCTCGTGCGTCGTGCTGGGGACAGGGAAGTGCCTGGACGAGGTTTCCCGCTCCAGCGCCCTGCGGAACGTGCTGCTGACCGAGACCCGGCTGGGCCATTACACCTCGCCTGGCCGCTGACACCTCCCGAGTAGATGCGCCGTACGCCGCGCCAAAATTCTGGTTACGAATGGCGCGGCGTGTGGTATAATGTTCGCGAAACCCACTGCACTTCGGGTCTCGCTCAGGTGTCTGTTGCCGCGATGAAGCGGCACCTTGCCTCGTTCCCGGCTTCCCGGCCCGCAATCATCCCCGATACCCGTTCGATATAGTACGTCTGATACACGGCTGACCCGTCGCGCATTTCCTGTCCGCGCCTGTGTGCTTTTATCCGCCGCATTCCTACGCAGCGCGGCGCCCGTCAAAACCCCCAGCACGGACACCACCCGCGTCACTCAATTTTCACCCGTCATTCATTCCAATCGCCGATTTCGACCAAAGGTAACCACACAGCACATGGCAAACGATTCCGAGAGCAGCATGACCAGCCCTCTCACGCAGGAACCCCCGCCTCCCACCCCCCGTCCCCCCCGCGCCAGCCGGGAACCCCGTGAAGGCGGCCGCGAGAGTCGTGAAAATCGGGACGCACGCGACGGGAGCCGTGAGAACCGGGAAGGGCGCGACGGCGGCGGTCGTGACAGCAATGTGCGGGACGGCAACGGTCGGGACGGCAATAGCCGTGACGCCGGCAGCCGTGACGCCGGGGCCGAGGCCACGGGCGAAGCCGGCGCGCGCGGGTCGGAGGCCGACAGCGCGCTGACCAAGTCCGGCGTCCTGGAGATCCTCCCGGAAGGGTGGGGGTTCCTGCGCCAGAACAACTTCGACCCCGGTGCCCAGGACATCTACGTCGCCCAGGCGCAGATCAAGCGCTTCAACCTCAAGACCGGCGACACCGTCACGGGCCAGGTCCGCCCGCCCAAGGACACCGAGAAATATTACGGCCTGCTCCGCGTCGAGACCGTCAACAGCGTTTCGCCCGATCAAGCCCGCAACCGGCTCAACTTCGACGACCTCGTCCCGATCTATCCCGAAGAGCGGTTCGTGCTCGAAACCGATCTGAAGAACCTGACGGCCCGCGTGATCGACTTGATCGCGCCCATCGGCAAGGGCCAGCGCGCCATCATCGTCGCCCCGCCCAAGGCGGGCAAGACGACCGTGCTCAAGTCCATCGCCAACTCCATCACCACCAACCATCCCGAGGTGCATCTGGTCGTGCTGCTGATCGACGAGCGCCCCGAAGAAGTCACAGACATCCGCCGCTCGGTTAACGGCGAGGTCGTTTCGTCCACGTTCGACGAGCTGCCCGAGAACCATATGCGCGTCGCCGACATGGTGCTGGAAAAGGCCAAGCGGATGGTCGAGGTCGGCAAAGACGTGGTCGTCCTGCTCGACAGCCTGACCCGCCTGTCCCGCGCCTCGAACCTGACCGTCACGCCCTCGGGCCGGACATTGCAGGGCGGCCTGGACCCCGCCGCCATCTACCGCCCGAAACGTTTCTTCGGGGCGGCCCGTAATATCGAGGGCGGCGGCAGCCTGACCATCATCGCCACGGCCCTCGTCGAGACCGGCTCGCGCATGGACGACATCATCTTCGAGGAGTTCAAAGGGACCGGCAACTCGGAGCTGAAGCTGGACCGCGAGATCGCCAATCGGCGCATCTTCCCAGCCATCAACGTCAAAGAATCCAGCACCCGCAAGGAAGAGCTGCTGTACGGCGAAGAGGACCTGAAGGCTGTCTACCAACTCCACCGGGTCCTGGCGGGCTTGGGCGCGGTCGAGGCCATCGAGCTTTTGATAGACCGGCTCAACAACAGCAAAGGCAACAAAGAGTTTCTGAAGATCATCAGCAAGACCGGGCGGCGCGACGACTAGCTCCGCCGCCGAGGTCAGCCGTAGAGGACACTTCTCTTCCTGGGAAGTCATAGAAGGAAGCGAGGCGACAGTGCCAGGTGATTTCGACAAGCTGTTCGACGACGATTGGCGGCCCTCAGAGGCTGACCCGGACGGGCTTTCCTCGCTGCGCGGCCCGGACGGGCTGGGCATTCCGAGCGGGCCGGATGTGTCGGGCGGGGAAGGCGGCGCGACATCGGAGCGCGAGAACCAGAAGCCGCGCTCGCTGAACGAAAAAGAAGTCAAGGTCATGGGTGTCTACGCGCACCAGGACCAGGGGACGGTCGCCAATCATTTCGTCATGCTGCGCGACAACCGTGGTCGGCGTGTCCCGATCTTCGTCGGCCAGTTCGAGGCGTTCGCCATCTCGATGGCCTTGGAAGGCGACGCCCCGGACCGGCCCTTCACCCACGACCTCATCCGCCTGGTGCTGGAGCGCCTGGATGCCACCGTGGAGCACATCGTCATCGACGACTTGTGGAACGAAACGTTCTACGCGAAGATCGGCATCGCCAAGCCCAACGGCGAGACGGTGGACATCGACGCCCGTCCGTCTGATGCCATCGCGCTGGCCCTGCGCGTCCGCGCCCCCATCTACATGGCCGAGACCGTGCTGGAAGCGACGTTGCGGACAGAGTAAATCGCAAAGCCCCGCGCTGAAAGCCGCGGGGCTTTTTCCGTTTGGGGCTGTTTATCCATGTTTTCGCCGCTCTTCTGGCTCGGCCTGCTGGGGGGCGGCCTGGCCTCGTTCGGCACCCGCCGCTCCTGGCTGCCTCGGCCCCCCGCCGCTCGGCTCGACCCCCTCCTTGGTATTATCTCTGACGCCGTGGTCCTCTGCGACGGGGCTGGCCGCATCACCCAAGCCAACGCCGCCGCCCGTGCGCTCGGGTACGGGGGCGGTGGCGCGGCCGATCTTCCCCTGCGTTACCCCAGCGGTCAGCCTGTGCCGCCCGGCCAGATGCCTCTGACTCGCGCGCGGCTGTCCCGCCGGCGTATGACCGGCGCGGGCTACCTGCTAACAACTCACGATGGCGCGGCGCGCGTCCTGGATATTGACGCGCATCCCCTGGTCAATGGCGGGACGGCTGCCGTGCTGCGCGACGTCACTGCGTCTGCCGTCTATCAGACACGCGAGGCGGCTGCCCAGACGCACGGGCGTGTCCTAGATAGCTTGGCGCGGCGACTGGGGGCCGCCCCCGACCAGAACGAGGCCACCCGCGCCGCCGTTGAGGCCGCCCTCAGTCTGCTGGAAGGCCTGCCGGGGGCACGGGCACGGCTGTACCGGCGCGACACCCATGCCGGACGGCTGACCTTGCTGGCTGCCGCGCCGGACGACCTGCCGCGGCCCCGTTCGCGCGCACAGGCGCGGGCGTCGGACATCCCATTCGATGCCGCTGTGCCCTGGGTCTGGAAGGTGTACGTCGCCCGCGAAGCCTGCGTGGATGATGACGCCTTGATCCTCCCGCTTTTGGCCGGCGGCGTCGCGCTCGGCCACCTGACTCTGAACGCCCGAAAAGGGGAAGGTCTCGAAGACGAGAAACGACGCGAGGCGCTGACGCTGCCGGCGGCGATGGCCTCTCTCGCCCTGGCCGGATGGATTCAGGCGGCGCGCGCCGACGGGGTGACGGCGCAGGCCGAGGCGCTCGGGGACGTCGCCCGCGCCGCCGCCTCGTGTGCGACGGCTGATGCACTGGCCGATTTGGTTGTCGGCCACGTGCGGCGGATTGTCGGGGCGGAGGTCTGCGTCGTGGCCTGGCTGGAAGCGGAGCGCCTGTGCCCAGCCGGGACTTCTTTCCGGGACGCGCTGCTGTTCCCCGAGAAGCACGCCCCGGACGACCCCCTGCTGTGCGATCCGGCGGCCCGTAAAGCGGTCAAGACCGGCAAGGCGGTCACGCGCGCCGCCTTGCCTAATCCCGAATTTGGGGCTGGCCCCTGGCGGGCGCTCGCGGGGCAGTCGGGGACGCACACCGTCCTGGCCCTGCCGCTGGCCGGGCGACGCGGGGCGCTGACGGTCTACACTCAGGGCGATCTGCCGCCTTCAGACACCCACGTCACGTTTGTGGAGTCGCTGGCTTCGCTTCTGTCTCTGTCTCCTCCCCAAGCCACTGCCCCAGCAGCGTTGTCAGGCGGGTGAGCGAGGCATCATCGCCGGGCCGCAGGCAGAGCGCACCGACGGCAGGATCAGCGGCCATGCCGTAAGCAATGCGCGAACGGTTCTGCCCCTCAGCCCGGCCCGTGTAGAGGAGCCAGGCGCGGGCGACATTGCGATTGCCCGCCGAGTCGCAGATGGCGTCCCGGTAGGCGTGCATCTGGTTGATGTCGTCGCCCTCCTCGCCGGGCAGCGCATACGGCTTGAACTTGGCGTCCAGCACCCACAGGCGCTCCCCCAGGGCCAATGTGATGTCCGGCTGCATCGTGTGCGAGAGCGACCGCTGCCCCTCCCCAAACATCTCGTTGTAGGCCACCGCCAGCCGCCGCCCGTGCGGCCCGTGCAAAGCGACGTGCGATGGGAGGCCTGTGGCGAGCGACAGCGTCAGCCGCCCCGCCCGGACGGCGAACAGGTCATTCGGTCGGGCGTCCGCACCCGCGGTGGGACGCCAGCCCAGCGCGCGCAGGGCGTCCAGGGTTTGGAACAGGCACCACGCCTCGTACAGCCGCCAGGTCTCGCGCGGCGGCAGCGTCATCAATGGGTTAGCCCAGTCGAAGGCGAAGCCCAGACGCGCGCGTTGCATCTCGCGGAAGACGCAGGCGTACTCAGGCCGGGCCATCGCCCGCGCCGATGGCGCCCGGGTCCAGGCTGCCGGCTCCTCGGACACCGCCTCCCACCACCCCGACAGCAAGCCCCGCAGCGCTTCGGCACAGCGGGCCGCCCGCGCCTCCGCTTCGGTTTTCCCCTCCTCCTCCGCCAGCACTTCAATCGCCAAGCAGTCCCGCCGCAGCATGAGGAGGAATGCCTTAAGGGCGCGGTTCTCGGGCGTGTCATGGGAGAGCGTCGAGACCGTTTCCGGCAGCCAGCGGGCGGCATGGCCGCGCCGGACGGCCTGGAGCAGCGCCGGGGTCCCGACCCGCCGGGCGCGGGCGGGCGGGGTGGGGCGCGTTCCCTTCATGGCGTCGGCCAGCGGGTCGCGGCTGATCTGCGCCAGGGCCAATGTCAGCGATGCCGGCAGGTGCTCCATCCACGCAAGCCGCTCGATGGGGGAGCGCGAGGCTTCCAGGGAGTCCGAGGACACGCCCATGTCCTGCCAGGGCCGGCCGGGGAACAGGTCCGTGCCCACGACCAGCGAGACGCGGGCGATGTCGTCCAGCATCCGCGCCCGCTCCCAGTCGGTCAGCAGCCTCCGCCAGTCGGGTTGTTCAGGGGGGTCCATAGTGATTGCTGCGGTGCTGGGTTTGTGAAAATCCCCGGCAAAGAGGCGTCCTTCGGACGTGTCTTGATCTTCACCCGAAGGGTGTCAGCCTGCCGGGCCATTTCACTGCCCCGGCACATCATTCATAAAACCGCACAAACCCCGTTTCCTCGCCGTGCGCCCGCATCCGGGCGAGCTTCGCCGCCGTGCGCGGCATGGCGCCGGCTTCGGCCCAGCCTTGGAGCCGTGCCAGGAGAGGAGCCAGGGCGTCGGTAACGCCGTGCAGGCGGGGGAGGACTTTCTGCACGATCTGTAGGTCCAGGGCGAGCGCGAAGTTTGCACCACTGTCAGGAAGCAGAAGGCCTTGGCCGGTTTCGGCGTCGAAGCTGTTCGCCAGGAACATGAGCGCGTCGTCACGCACCCGGTAAGCGAAGTGCAGGCGGCGGGCATACAGCAGATCGTTGACAGCCTGGAGCGCGGACAGGGTGCGCTCGGGCAGGCCCGGCTGGATCTGGGTCAGCCGCTCCCGCGCCCTACCCACATTGGTGACTCGCCCGCCCAGGAAGAGCGCCTGACGCTGGAGGGGAGGCATCCCCCCGGCCTCCCCCAGATCCCCGCCACTCTTGACGGCGGGGCCGATGGCGGCCAAGACGGGCGGCTCGTCGAAGTCCAGCGTATTGGCCCGGTCCAGCACTTTGCGCGAGAAGCCGTGCGCGGCCTCGTCCACATTGACCGTGCCCGTCACGAACAAATTTGGCGGCAGGACCAGGTCCGGCACGTCCTCGTGCAGCGGGATGCGGTGCGCGCGCGACTCCAAGGCGGACAGGTAATCGGCCAGATAGTGCTCGACACGCGCCAGGTTCATCTCGTCCAGGCAGACGAAATAAGCCTTGTGACGGTTCTCGGGCCGGGCCGCCGCCCGCACCAGGTCCAAGAACGGGGTCGCAACGTAGCGGTTCGCCAGCACGTTATGGTAGCCCAGCAGCGGCGTCGAGTCGTTCCAGTCGGGCCGGACGGGCAACAGGAGGGACTGGGCCGGGTCGTAACCCGTCAGCGCGCCCGACACGGCCTCGGCCAGCCGCGTCTTGCCCGACCCGGACACGCCGGACAGGATGGCGAAGGGCCGCGTCTTGAGCGCTACGTAGTAGGAGCGCAGGCGGTGGGCGGGGAACGTCAGGCCCAGGCCCAAGGCGTATTCTTCCAGCGCGGCCAGCAGTGCGGTTTCGGTCGTCGGCGGCGCGGCGTAATCCGATGTCGGTTCTCGAACATGGGCGGCGGCCACGGCGGGCGCGTCAGCCGATGACAGGGCCGGCGGGACATCCCCGCGCAGCGCCTCATCCACCTCGGGGTAGGTCGCCAGACCAAGCGCGTCGCGCAGCCGCTCGTAGACGAGGAACAGCGCGAGCAGCGACTGCGCGGCGGGAGGCGGGCCGCTCTCGGGGGGCGTGAACCCGTAGCGCTCCCCCGCCTCCGCCAGCGCCTCCCGCCGCTGCTCCGGTGTCAGCGCCAGCCGCCGCAGGGCCGGGCGGGTGACGAGTGGGTAAGTGTCCGGCGCAAACGCGCACAGCAGGCCCGACGCGGTCTGGGCACCCGTCCCGCGCACCCCCAGGAAAGACGCTAGGCGCGCGTACAGGCCCGCCTCGCCGAACAGCAGGCCGCGCAGGCGGTCATCAAAGGCTTTTGGGTCTGGGGCGTACAGCCGCCGGGAAAGATTGCCGTTCGGGGCCAGGGCCGCCGCCGCGCCCACCAGCCGCGCCCGCATTTCGCCCGAAAGCGCCCGCCCCGACCGCAGCCCGGACTCGGCCAGTGCCTCGCCGAACGCCGCTGCGGCCCGCGCCTGCGCCTCGCGCCGGTTCCAGAAGTCGAACCGGCGCTCCCCCTCCTCGTGCCAGGCCCGGATTGCGGCCAGCCGGGCGCGCTGCGTGTCGTTGAAAGTAAACATACGGTGCGAGATGCTGTCGGCGGCTGAGAACTGCTGCCATTTATTATACCCGAAGCGGTTCCCCCCGAGAGCGTCCCAAAAGCCACGCGGAGAGCAGGCCGCAGGCGGCGGCGAACGACAGCCACAGGCCCGGCGCGGCCTTGCTGCCCAGGGCGTGAATCAGAAGCGTCGAAACGGCGGGCGTGAAGCCGCCGAAAAGGGCGGTCGCCAGGCTGTACGCCAGCGAGAACCCCGCCGTGCGGACGGCGGACGGCATGATCTCGGTGAGCGCGACGACCATCGCGCCGTTGTAGCCGCCGTACAGCAGCGACAGCCACAGGCCGACCGCGAGGAGACGGCCCTCGGAGGGGGCCTGCGTCAGCCAGAGCAGGGCGGGGCAGGCGGTGAGCAGCGTCAGCGTCGCGAAGGCCAGCAGCAGCGGGCGGCGGCCCACCCGGTCCGACAAGGCCCCCATGACCGGCAGCCAGACGAAGTTCGAGACGCCGATGCCCGCCGTCACGAGCAGGGTGCCGGTCCCACCGAGGTGCAGGGCGGTGCGGCCGAACGTCGGCGTGTAGGCGGTGATAAAGTAAAACAAAACCGTGGTCAGCACCACCATCATCGCGCCCAGCGTCACAACCCGCGCGTTGGCCGCCAGGGAGCGCAGGATGCCGGCCAGGTCGGGCCGCTCCCGCTGTGCCAGAAACTCGTCCGTTTCGCGGAGCGAGCGCCGGACGATCAGCAGAAACGGCACGATCAGGCAGCCTATGAAGAATGGCACGCGCCAGCCCCAGTGAGCCATTTGAGATTTGGACAGCGAGGCCGACAGCGCCACGGCGAGCAGCGCGGCGAAGACCACGGCGGCCTGCTGGCTGGCCGACTGCCAACTCACAAAGAAGCCCTTCCGTCCCAAGGGGGCGATCTCGGACAGGTACACCGAGACTCCACCCAATTCCGCCCCCGCCGAGAAGCCCTGCACCAGGCGGCCCGCCAGCACCAGAAGCGGGGCCAGGACGCCGAGCGTGGCGTAGCCCGGCACCAGGGCGATCAGCAGGACGCCCCCGCCCATCAGGCCCAGGGTCAGCAGCAGTCCGGCCCGCCGCCCGTGCCGGTCGATGTAGGCCCCCAGCACGACCGCGCCGAGTGGGCGCATCAGAAACCCCGCCCCGAAGGTGCCCAGGGCCAGCATCAGCGACAGGAACGCGCTCCCGGTCGGGAAGAACGTCTTGGCGATGGCCGGCGCATAGAAGGCATAGACCTGGAAGTCGTACATCTCCAGGAAGTTGCCGCTGGTGACGCGCAGGACGGCGCGCAGCGGCGATTCGGGCGGGTCGGTGCTCATCTCCGGCTCCTTTACGCCCGTTCTTACCCACGCCTGGGGGCAGGGGCGCGGCGCGGCTTCTGTGCTATAATAGACGCCAACCCCCTGTGGAGAACCTTTACGGAGGAATTTTTCATGCTCGGCAGTGAACTCAGACGCAAATATTTGGAGTTTTTCGAGGCCAAGGGCGCGAAGCGGCTGCCCTCGGACTCGCTCGTCCCGAACGACCCGACCCTGCTGTTCACGTCGGCGGGCATGGTTCAGTTCAAGCCCTACTTTCTGGGCTTGCAGACGCCGCCCACGCCGCAAGCGACGACCGCGCAGAAGTGCCTGCGGACGACCGACATCGAGGACGTGGGCGACACGAGCCACTGCACGTTCTTTGAGATGATGGGCAACTTCTCGTTCGGCGACTACTTCAAGGCCGAGGCCGTGGCGTGGGCGTGGGAGTTCCTGTTCGACGTGCTCGGCCTGGACCTGGCGAAGGTCCGTGTGACGATCTTCAACGACGACGACGAGGCGTATACTCTTTGGCGGGCGGTTGGGATGCCCGAGAACAAGATTTTCCGCAAGGGCGAGGACGACAACTACTGGCCCGCCGGGGTCATCTCCAGCGGCCCGAACGGGCCGTGCGGGCCGTGCTCCGAGATCTTCTACGACACCCAGCCGCACCTGCCGCCGACGCCCGACGGCGAGTGGGACGACAAGCGGTGGCTCGAAATTTGGAACCTGGTCTTCATGCAGTTCGACCGGGGCGAGGGCGGAAGCCTGACGCCGCTGCCGCGCCGCAACATCGACACGGGCATGGGCCTGGAGCGCACCGCGGCGGTCCTGGCGGGCCTGCGCGGGCCGTTTGAAACCGATCTCTTTGCGCCGATCCTGCGCCGTCTGGAGTCGCTGTCGGGGCTGACCTACACGGGGCAGGACGCGGATGCTAAGGACATCGCGTTCCGGCGGGTTGCCGACCATGTCCGAGCGACGGCATTTTGCCTCGCCGACGGCGTCCTGCCCTCCAACGTGGGCCGGGGCTACGTGTTGCGCCGCCTGATGCGCCGCGCCATTCTTGCGGGACGCCGGACGTTGGGCCTGGACAAGCCGTTTCTGCTCGAAATCCTGCCCACCGTGATCGACCAGCGCCGAGCCGATTACCCCGATCTGGAAGCGCGGCGCGAGACGATCCTGCGTTACGCGGCCATCGAGGAAAAGCAGTTCCGGCGGACGCTGGAAGCCGGCTCCGCCCGCCTCCAGACCATCTTAGAGGGCGACGCCGTCCGGCAGTCCCGAACGGTCACGGGCGACGAGGCGTTCACGCTGTTCGCCACCTACGGCTTCCCCGTCGAGATGACCCAGGAGCTTGCCGCCGAAGTCGGGGCCAGGGTGGACATGGCCCGTTACGACGAACTCTGGCAGAAGCACTTGTTGGTGTCTGAGGGCGGCAAGACGCGCGAAGTGTTTGCGGACAGCGTCGTCCCCGCCCTGCGCGAGCGCGATGTCGTCAAGACGCTGTTCGTGGGCTACTCCGAGCCGATGACGCGGGCGCGGGTCGTCGCGCTGGTCCAGAACGGCCAACTCGTCGAAAGCATCGGCGAGGCCGAAACGGCCCAGGTCGTCCTGGACCAAACGCCGTTCTACGCCGAGGCGGGCGGACAGATGGGGGACACGGGCCAGCTCCACGCCGACGACGGCGCGGCCCAGGTTTCCGACACCCAGAAAGACAGCGGCTACTGGTTCCACACTTCGACGGTGACGGCGGGCGAGCTGCGCGTCGGAGACGTCGTAGACGCAGCCATTGATTCGGGCCGCCGGTTCAACGTCCAGCGCAACCACACGACGACGCACCTCTTGCACAAGGCCTTGCAGCAGGTGCTCGGCCCGCACGTCCAGCAGCGCGGCTCGCTGGTCGCCCCGGACCGCCTGCGCTTCGATTTTTCGCACGACCGCGCCATGACCGAGGGCGAGCGGCGGCAGGTCGAGGGCCTGGTCAACGAGAAGATATTGGACGACCTGGCCGTGTCCACCCAGGAAAAGCCGCTGGCCGAGGCCAAAGAGATGGGCGCGACCATGCTGTTCGGCGAGAAGTACGGCGATGTCGTGCGCGTCGTGCAGGTGGGCGACTACAGCCTGGAGTTCTGCGGCGGGACGCACCTCGCGCATACGTCGCAGGCCGGCCTGTTCAAAATCGTCGCCGAGGGCAGCTCCCAGGCGGGCGTCCGCCGCGTCGAGGCCGTCACGGGCAAGGCCGCCCTGATGCGGCTGCTGGACCAAGAGCGTTTGCTGTCCGAGGTCGCCACGGCTCTGAAGTCGCTGCCTCTGAACGCCCCCGCCGCCGCTGACCGACTGCAATCCGATCTGAAAACGCGCGAGCGCGAGTTGTCCGCGCTGCAAAAGGCCGCCGCAGGCGGGCTGGTCGAGCAGCTCGTCGGCGGGGCACGCGAGGTCAGCGGCTTCCGACTGGTCTCTCACGCGGTCGCCGACGGGGCCGACGGCGACGTTCTGCGGACGCTGGCCGAGGAAGTGCTTGATCGGCTCAAATCCGGCGTCGTCATCTTGGGCGGGGTCAAAGAGGGCAAAGTGGCGCTGGCCGTAAAGATCAGCAAGGACCTCGTCGGGCGCGGCCTCCACGCCGGGAACATCGTCAAAGTGGCTGCCACTGTTGTCGGCGGCGGGGGGGGCGGGCGGCCCGACTTCGCGCAGGCGGGGGGGAAGAACCCCGCCAGGCTTGCGGACGCCCTGGCCGCCGCCGAGCGGCTCGCAGCGGAGACGGCGGCGGGGGCGTGAGAGCAGGTCTCTTGCGTCAGGCCCGCGCTCCCCGGCTAGGGGCCTCGCTCCGCCTCCTCCCGGCCCTCTTCCTGTTCACTTTCTTCTGCCTCTTCCCCGCGCCCGCCCGCGCTCGTCCCCAAACTCAAGTCCTCGTCGTCCTCGCCGACCACCTGACCTTGGGCGACGTGACGCGGCCCGATCTGCCCGGCCTTGCGCGGATGCGGCGGGAAGGCGAGCTTGCTTTGATGTCGCCGGGCCTGGCCCACAGGCCGGACCCGGTCGCCGGCGTCTATGCCAGCCTGGGCGCGGGCGACAGCGTGGGGGTGGGGGATGTTTCGCAGGGCCGCATGGGTGCTGCCCTGCGCCGGAGGGGGCTGAAAACTGCATTGATCGGCGACGCCGACGGCGACGACACAGGCCCCTACCGCCCTGCGCTGCTTTTCTTGCCGAACCCGGATACGACCTCGGAGGCGGGCACCGTCGTTGACTCGACCATGCCCGGCGGCAAGCGCGAGGACCCCGCGCGGCTGTGGGCGGCCACACAAAACGCGCTGGCGACTTGTGACTTGGTCGTTGTCCACTTCGGTGACTTCGCGCGCGCGGAGCGCGAGAACGGGCGCGGGTTTCTGCTGCCGGCGGCGTATCAGAAGCACCGCCGCCGCGCTCTGCTTGCGCTCGATGACTATCTGGGCCGGGTGCTGACCGGCTTCCGGCCCCCGCCGGACGGCTTGGCCCAGGTGTACGTCGTCGTCCCGACGCCTCCTTTGATGGCTGACGGCTCATGGGACCAGCTCACGCCCTGCATCAGCTGGCTCCGCGCCGGCTCGGAGTTAAGCGCGCCCGGCGAACACTCCGAAGCGTCGCTGATGTCTCACACGACGCAGACGCCGGGCCTGATCGCCGCCCGCGACATCGCGCCGACGGTGCTGCTGCCTCTTCTAGTGCCTCAGCCCGTGCAGATGACGGGGGCGGCGGCCCTGCCTGAGCCTGTCTCTTGGGCGAGTCTGACGCGACTTGACCGGATGACGCGGGTGAACCAGGAGGCGCAGAACCCGCTCTTCTGGACCGTCGGCATCGGCGCGGCGGCCATCGTTTTTTGCGGGCTGGGGTTGTTTCTGGCGGGCCGCATGACGCCGCGCATCGCCCGTGTCTGCCGCTACGGGCTGCGCCTTATCGCGGCTTGGCCGCTGGCCCTGCTGCTCGCGCCTTTGACGGACCCCCACGCCGCGCCTGTCTATCTCGCAGGAATCGGCGGTCTGGTCGCGCTGCTCGCCCTGCTGCCCTCGCCTGCGGTCATCTTCGCCCTGACCTCCCTGGTGCTGGTCGGCGACGGGCTGACCGGGACGCGGCTGATCTCGCAGTCGGCGCTGAGCGAGTATGTCCTGTCGGGGATCAGATTTTATGGCATCGGCAACGAGTACATGGGCGTGCTCATCGGCGGCGCGCTTCTGGCGTGCGTGGCAGTCAAATGGGGCGAAGGACGAGCTGAGGGCCAGTGGGGGATATTGGGCTGGTTCGCCCTGGTGACGTTCGTTATGTCGTTCCCCGCGTTCGGCGCGAAGGCGGGCGGGGCGGTGACGGCCCTGGCGACGTTCGTGGTGGCCTGGCGTCTGCTGGTGGGGAAGCCCGTCAGTTGGAGGCACTGCGCGGGCGGTGTCGTGGCCGGCTTCGCCCTCGTGCTGCTGTGGGGCGTACTCGGCCACTGGCTGCACTTGCGGCGGACACATTTGGAGACGGCGACCGAAGCATTGGGGCAGGGGCGTTTGGGGTATATAGTCGGGGTCAGCCTGCGGAAGGTAGGCCTGGCCGCGCGCGTCCTGGTGCATCCGGGGACGCTGCTCGGCCTGGCGGCGTTCGCGGCGATGGGCGGAATCGCCCGACGCCTGCTGCTCGGCCAGATTCGGGATTATCTAGGGCCGCGCCCGCGCGAGGCCGCGATCCTGCGGGCGGGGCTGTGGGGCTGCCTGGTGGCCTTGCTGTTCAACGATTCGGGCGTGGTGGCCGCGATCCTGATCCTCCAGTGCCTGGCCCTGGCCCTGCTGCACGGGCTGTACGGAGAAGTCTTATGCGCCTCCTCGGACTCGACGTTGGCGATGTCCGCATCGGCATCGCGGTCTGCGACGCGCTCGAAATCGTCGCCTCCCCGGTCGGGGTCGTCCGGCGGGTCGGCAGCCTGAAGCGGGACGTGGCCGCCGTGGCCGCCGTGGCGGTCGAGCAGGAGACCGAGGGCGTCGTGGTCGGCCTGCCGCTCTCCCTGGACGGCGGACTGGGGCCGCAGGCGCTAAAGACGCAGGGATTCGCCCGCGCGCTGGCGAACCTTTTGTCCGTGCCGCTTGTCTATTGGGACGAGAGCCTGTCCAGCGTCGAGGCCGAAGAGATGCTGATCGCGCAGGGCGTCTCGCGCGCCCGCCGCCGCGACCGTATCGACCAGACGGCGGCGGCACTGATCCTTGAGGGCTATCTCGCCCACCGACGGGCGACGAACGCGCCGCGCGACGCGCTGACCTGAACCTCACGCCGATTGATTGTTATGCCGACTCACCTCTCCCAAACGCATCTTTCCCAGACCCCCCGGCGGGTGCGCCGCAGCGCTTCGGTGCTGATCCTGCTGCTGCTGGCCGCGATCAGCGTCACCGCAGGCGTCCTGTACTGCATCCAGATGCTGGCCCCGGTGACGGGCAACAAGAACGCCAAGCTCGTCCTGGTCACGATCCCGCCCGGACGCAGCGCGCGACAGATCGGCGAGCTGCTGGCGCGGCGGCATTTGATCCGCCGCCCGCTCTCGTTCGTGCTGGCGAGCCGCATGGACCACCTCTCGGGGGAGATGCGCGCGGGCCGCTACGAGCTGTCCCCGGCCATGCCGCCGCGCCAGATCGCCGCCCGGCTGGCCCTGGGCGAGACGGCGGGCAACGTCGTCACGGTGCCCGAGGGCTACACCGTCCGGCAGATCGCCCGCCGGCTGGCCGGGCACGGCCTGGGGGATGAGGCCGGGTTTCTGGCGCTGGCTCAGACGCAGGGCCGGACGTTTCACGTCGGGGCCTGGACGCCGCCGGACGACAACCTGGAAGGGTACTTATACCCCGACACCTACACCCTGCCGAAAGGCGCGTCGGCGCGCGACGCCGTCCAGATGATGCTGGATGAATTCCATCAGCGCGTCATCACCCCGCACGGGGCCGCGGTCACGCCGGACGTCGTCACGCTGGCATCGCTTGTCGAGCGCGAGGCCGAGGTTGACTCGGACAGGCCCCTGATCGCCGCCGTGTACCGCAACCGGCTTCTGAAGGGGATGCGGCTGCAATGCGACGCGACGGTGCAGTACGGCCTGCCCGCGCACAAGTCGCGCTTGTTTTACGCCGATTTGCGGGTAGACTCGCCGTACAACACCTACACGCACAAAGGACTGCCGCCGACGCCGATCGCCAGCCCCGGCCTGCCCAGCATAGAAGCCGCGCTGCACCCCGCCGACGCCGACTTCCTGTACTACGTGGCCGGTCCGGGCGGACGCCACGTTTTCAGCGCCACGCTGGCCCAGCACGACGCGGCCATTTCCCGAGTCCGAGCCAGCCCATAGTCCTATCTAGCCCGCAATCTTACCACCCTAGGCCCAACTGTCGCTATGTCTAACCTACTGAAAACGCTTACCCCCTCACAGGTCGTCGACTCCGTCAAGGAGCTTACCCCGGACACGCTGAAGGCGCGCGGCATCGCGGCCATCATCACCGATCTGGACAATACGCTGGTCCCCTGGCGGCACTACGATGTCATGCCCGGCGTGGTCGAGTGGCTGGCCGCCCTCGAAGTCGCCGGCATCAAGATCTGCATCGCCTCCAACACCATCCACACCGAGCGGCTGAAGCAGCTCGCCGATACGATGGGCATTCCCTTCGTGGACCGCGTCCGCAAGCCGCGCACGGGCGGCTTCCGGCGGGCCATGCGGCTGATGGGGTCGAGCATCAAGGACACGGCCGTGTTCGGCGACCAGCTCTTCACGGACATCCTGGCCGGCAACCGGCTGGGCCTGCACACGATCCTGCTCCGCCCGCCGCTCTCGAAGGAGGAGTTCATCTCCACGCAGCTCGTGCGCTACGTCGAGAACGGCGTCATCCGTCGCCTGCGTGACAGCGGCCAGTGGCCCGCCGCCGCCCGCGTCGAGGCCGCGCTGGACGCGATGCCTGACCCGCGCACCCCCGCGTCGAAGCGCGCGGCGGGTCTGACGATCGCCCTGCTCTTGGGCACCGTCGTGTGGCTCGTGCTGCGGGCGCGCGGGCGCAAGTCGTAGCGGATGCCGATCACGGGCTGGACAAAGCTCGTCGGCGTCTGGGGCCATCCCGTCGGCCACTCGCGCTCGCCGGCCATGCACAACGCCGCCCTGGAGGCGCTGGGCCTGGACTGGGCCTACGTCCCGTTCGACGTTGACCCAGACCCGGTGAATGTTGGAGAAGCTGTGGCTGGGCTTCGCGCGCTTGGGCTGATCGGCGTCAACGTCACCGTCCCACTCAAAGAGGCTGTCCTCCCCTATGTGGTTGTCTCGGAAGAAGCAGCGCAGATCGGCTCGGTGAACACGATCCACAACCGGGGTGGGCGGCTATACGGCTACAGCACGGACGGGGCAGGGTTCGTGCGCGCGTTAGAGGCGGTAGGCCAGCCCGCCGAGAACCGCCGCGTTCTGCTGCTCGGCGCGGGTGGGTCGGCGCGGGCCGTGGCCTTTGCGCTGGCCGCACGGGGGTGCCAATGCCGCATCGCCAACCGGACTCAGGTGCGGGCCGAACGGCTTGCCGCCGACGTCTGCGGACACTTCCCCGGCGCGGCCTCGACGGCGGGATGGGGCGCGGATGCGGGTGCATTCGATCTGCTGGTCAACACGACGAGCCTGGGCATGCACCCGGACGAGGCCGCCGTGCCCGACCTGCCGCCCGATGCGTTCGCGGCCCGCCCTTTCGTCTACGATCTGATCTACGCGCCGCCTCAGACGGCGCTGCTGCGGCGGGCTGCCGGGGCGGGCTGCGGGACGTCCAACGGGGTAGGGATGCTGGTCCATCAGGGCGCTCTCGCGCTGGCACTCTGGACGGGCCTGTCCGTTGAAGACATGCCCGTTGCGGCGATGGAGCGGGCCGTCCGGCAGAGCTTAGAAGCGGTATGATGCGAGGCAACGGGCGCAACCGGAACCTCTTGCGCCTCCAAAGCGTTTATGATATAATGGCGGGACATAGCCGTCGCCGGGTTCTCCGGCGCTGATTGCCCTGCGCCTCCGTCCGTCGTCACACGATTGCAATAATAGTCCACGTCTTTTATTTCCGGGGTTTGTTTTCAAGTGAGTATGCCTCAGCCCCAGGCTGGGTTGACGATTGAGGGCGGGAACTGCGTAAGGAGGCAGACTTCCAACATGGTAATGCAGGCAAAGAAAAGTATCGGCGAGGTGCTGGTCGAGCGGGGGGTGCTCACCGAGCAGCAGCTCCAGGAAGCGCGCGAGATGCAGAAGGTGACGCCCGGCGATCTGGGCGCGATCATCCAGGACCTGGAAATGGCTTCGGAGAAGGACGTGGCCTCGGCGCGCGCGGCTACCCTGAACCTCCAGTTTGTGGACCTGACCAAGCCCGGCGCGATCGACCCCGCCGCCGTCAAGGCCGTGCCCGAGCACATCGCCAAGCGCTACAACCTGCTCCCGATCAAGCGCGACAACTCCGTCACGCCTAACCGCCTGATGGTCGCCATCGGCGACATCAAGACGGGTGCGGTCGGCTTGGATGACGTCAAGCTGGTTTCGCGGTGCAAGATCACCTCGGTGCTGGCGACCAAGAGCGACATCGAGGAGGCCATCATTCGTGCCTACAGCGGCAACCTGGGGCCGGCCGCCAAGCCGCGCACCGGCCCGCTCAACGGCAACGGGGATGGGGGTGCGGCTTATCCCGTGGTCATCAACAAGAACGGGAAGGGCAGCGGCCCCGACCTGTCGCCGGTCATCATCACCAACCCTGATGGCACGACTGAGTTGGCACCCGGCGACGGCGGCCTCCGGGACGGGCGCTCGGGCCGGGACATGGTCCCCGGCGGCGTGTCCAGCAGCGGCCTGACCGATGCGATCAAGAACGAGCTGAGCGAGCTGGGGGGCGGGGCCGGCGACGAGGACGATGAGGGCGGCCTGGAGAAGATCTCCGAGGAGGCCCCGATCATCCGCATCGCCCACGCCATCATGATGCAGGCGATCCGCGAGAAGGCCTCGGACATCCACGTCGAGCCGGGCATCAAGGGCGTCCGCATCCGCTACCGCATCGACGGCGTCTTGAACGAGACCATGACCGTGCCGAAGCACATCCAGGCCGCCCTGATCTCGCGCTTCAAGATCATGGCCGAGCTGAACATCGCCGAGCGGCGCGTCCCCCAGGACGGACGCATCCCCGTCCGGCACGAGGGCAAAGACTTCGACATGCGCGTCTCGTGCCTGCCCACGATGTTCGGCGAGAAGATCGTCATGCGTATCCTGGACAAGACGAGCGTTTTGCTGGGCTTGAACAAGCTCGGCTTCACGCCCGAAGTCCAGGCCAAGATCGAGGAGATCGTCGCCCAGCCGCAGGGCATGTTCCTGACGACGGGGCCAACGGGATCGGGCAAGACGACCACGCTGTACTCGGTCCTGCACAAGATCAACTCGATTGAGAAGAACATCATCACGGTCGAGGACCCGGTTGAGTACCAGCTCGCGGGCGTTTCGCAGGTGCAGATCAACAAAAAGGCCGGCCTGACCTTCGCCGCAGCCATGCGGTCGTTCCTGCGCCAGGACCCGGACATCATCATGGTCGGCGAGATGCGTGACCTCGAAACCGCACAGATCGCCATCGAGGCGTCACTGACGGGCCACTTGGTGCTGTCCACGCTGCACACCAATGACGCGCCCTCCGCCGTCATGCGCCTGGCCGACATGGGCATCGAGACTTATTTGGTCGCCGCCACGGTCGTGGGCATCATGGCCCAGCGCCTGTGCCGCAAGGTCTGCTCGAACTGCAAAGAGCCGTATCGGATCCCGGCCTCGTTCCTGTCCAAGTTCGGCTACAAGCCCGAGGACCCGAACGCGCAGGTCACGCTCTACGAGGGCAAGGGCTGCGAGGAGTGCCGCTTCAAGGGCTACAAGGGCCGCGTCGGCCTGTACGAGCTGATGACGATGAACGAGGAGATCGCCGAGCTTGTCGTGCGCCGCGCGCCGGTCGCCGACATCCGCGACGCGGCCAAGGCGAACGGGATGCTGGAGCTGCGCGAAGACGGGCTGCTGAAGATTCTGGAAGGCATGACGACGCCCGACGAGGTGATGCGCGTCGTCTTCACGGCGGGCTTCTAGGCACCGCGCGGCGAGAGCGCCCGCACTGAAAGAAGGCATACCATTATGGCCGATCCGATTTATACATCCCCCGGCGCTCCCGCCGTGCCGCAATTTAACCCCCAGCCGAACGCGGCCCCGCCCGCTGGGGCAGGCTCCTCCGCCGTTCCGTCCAACGGTTCCGTGCCCCAATTCCAGGCGCGAGCCGTCGCCAAGCCCGTCAAGAAGAGCGTCCAGGAGCTGCACATCGACGAACTTTTGGAGCTGATCATCGCCCGCAAAGGCTCCGACCTGCATATCGCGTCGGGCATCCCGCCCTGCATCCGCTCCGAGGGCAACCTGGAGCCGACACCCTACGAGAACATGTCGCCGCTGGACATCCAGCAGATGATGTACGGCATTCTGACCGATGAGCAGATCCAGAAGTTCGAGAGCACCTGGGAACTGGACTTCTCGTATGCCCTCCAGAAGAAGGCCCGCTTCCGTGTCAACATCTTCCGGGACAAGGGCAGCGTGGCGGCCTCGCTGCGGCTGATCCCCACCAAGATTCCGACCCTGGAAGACATGGGCATGCCGCCCATCTTGGAGAAGCTGACCCATACCCGGCGCGGTCTGATCCTGGTCACGGGGCCGACGGGTTCGGGTAAGTCTACGACCCTGGCGGCGATGATCAACCACATCAACCTGACCCGGTCCGAGCACATCATCACTATCGAGGACCCGATTGAGTTTGTCCACAACCACAAACTCTCGATCATCAACCAGCGCGAGCTGGGCATGGACACCAAGAGCTTCTCGAACGCCCTGCGGGCCAGCCTGCGTGAAGACCCGGACGTGATCCTGGTCGGCGAGATGCGCGACCAGGAGACGATGCAGCTCGCGGTCTCCGCCGCCGAGACCGGACACCTGGTGTTCGGGACGCTGCACACGAACTCCGCCGCCACCAGCGTGGACCGCATCGTGGACAGCTTCCCGGATGGGGCCAAGGAGCAGGTGCGCTTGCAGCTCTCCAACAACATCCAGGCAATCATCGCCCAGCAGCTCGTCCCGACCACGCCGGCCTACCAGGCATCGTCGGGCCGGGGCCGCATCGCCGCCCAGGAGATCATGCTGGCCTCGCCGGCCATCCGCAACCTGATCCGCGAGGCCAAGGCCCATCAGCTCACGTCGATCATCCAGACCTCGGCCAACATCGGCATGATCACGACGGACATGCACCTGCGGAACCTCTACATGGAGGGCAAGATCTCCTTCGAGAACGCCCTGTCGCGCGCGCAGAACGCTGAAGAGCTGAAGCGGATGCTGCAAGGCGACGCCGACCCGTCCGCTTCGGGCAAGCCCCGCCGCTAAGGCCCGCCGGAAAATGACGCGGCGCGGCTCGAACCCTTTCCGGGCGCGGGGGCGTTGTAAGAGTGTACGCGCCCCTCTCATTCGCCTTCTAAGGAACAACACACAATGGCAACCTATGCATACACCGTCCGCGACGCCGCCGGCACCATGCGGAGCGGGACGTCTGAGGCCGAGAACCCGGACGTGCTGGCCCGCCGCCTGCGCGAACAGGGCTTCGTCATCTCCGAGATCAAGGCGTCCAAGGCGAAGAAATCCGGCCTGGGCGGGAACTGGTTTGAGAACATCCAGAAGGTCAAGCTGACCGAGCTTTCGATCTTCTGCCGCCAGTTCTCTACCATGATCGACGCGGGCGTCTCGCTCGTGCGCTGCCTCGATGTCTTGAGCCAGCAGCAGTCCAACCCGAAGCTGAAGCGGATCATCCTGGACGTTCTGAAAGAGGTCGAGGCGGGCAACACGCTCTCCAAGAGCCTCGCCAAGTACCCTAACACGTTCTCCAACCTGTTCATCGGCCTGGTCCGCGCGGGCGAGGTCGGCGGCGTTTTGGAGGAGACCTTGCAGCGGCTTTCGACGTTCCTGGAAAAAGACGTCGAGATGAAGCGCAAGATCAAGTCGGCCATGACCTACCCGACCATCGTCATGAGCGCCGCCGTGATCATCGTCGTCGGCCTGTGCCGCTTCATCGTGCCGACGTTTTTGGGCCTCTTTGAGACCATGCTGCCGCACGGGCGCGCGGACTTCCCCGCCCTGACCCTGGGCCTGGTCGCCGTGTCGGACTTTTTGACCAACAAGCTCTGGGCCTGCATCCTGATCGGCATCGCCGTCTCGACGGCTTGGAAGGCGTTCATCAAGACCGACTTCGGCGCGCACGCCTGGGACCGGGCGAAGCTCAAGCTGCCGGTCTTCGGCAAGCTGAATCATAAGGTCGCCCTGGCCCGCTTCTCGCGGACGCTGGGGACGCTGCTGACCTCGGGCGTCCCCATCTTGCAGGCCCTGGAGACTGTGGCCGGGACCGTCTCGAACGTCGTCATCTCCGACGCCATTCTCGAAGCCCGCGCCCGCATCCGCGAGGGGGACCGCATCGGCGACCCGCTGGTCAAGTCCAAGCTGTTCCCGCCGATGGTCGTGCAGATGATCTCCATCGGCGAGGAGTCGGGGTCTTTGGACGCCATGCTGTCCAAGATCGCGGACTTCTACGAGGATGAAGTCGACGCTGCTCTTGCCGCCCTGGCCGTCGCCATCGAGCCGCTACTGATCTGCTTCCTGGGCGTCGCGGTCCTGCTGATCATCCTGGGCATGTTCATGCCGATGATCGTCCTGATCCAGTCGCTCTCGGGCGGTGACGGCACCGAAAAGGGTGCGGGCGAATAGGCGTCGCGTTGCTGCCTGTGTGGGTCGCCGTCGCCGCGCTCTACGGGGTCGCCATCGGCTCCTTCCTGAACGTGGTCATCTGGCGGCTGCCGCGCGGCGGCAGCATTGCCACCCCGGTCTGGTCCTACTGTCCCCGGTGCGAACATCGCCTGGGGACTTTGGACTTGGTCCCCGTCTTTTCTTTCCTGGCTCTGGGCGCGCGCTGCCGCTACTGCCGCCGGCCCATCGCGTGGCGTTACCCCGGCGTCGAGCTGCTGACCGGCGTGCTCTTCGGCGTCGTCGCCTGGTACACCGGATTGGCCGGCGGGCAGTGGTACGACGCGATCTTCTACTGCCTGTTCGCGGCCATTCTCCTGTGCGTGTTCTTTATCGACCTGGAACACTTCGTCATCCCCGACGGCCTGAGCGTCCTGGGCATCGTGCTCGGTCTGGCGCACGGGCTGGTGTCCAGCTTCCTCGTCCCCGGCGCGTTCTGGAACTCGCTGGCGGGCCTGGTCGGCTATGCCCTGGTGATCTACCTGATCGGCCTGCTGTCCTACGTCTACCTGGTGTCCGTCTTGGACAAGCGCAAGCCTGCGGGGGCGGCGGCGGGCGAGTACCTGCGTGAGAACGCTCAGGACTGGGCCTACGTCGGCGCGTATTACGGCGGGTCGGTCGTCCCGCCGCTGCGGCGGTGGGCCGTGTCCCGCTGGGGCGACGAGCCTCCCTTGGAAGGCTTCACGTCGGAAGAGATCGAGGCCGACGAGGATGCGGGCGGCATGGGCGGCGGCGACGGCAAGCTGGCCGCCGCTATCGGCGCGAACCTGGGTCTGGCCCTGGCTTTGGGGTCACTCGGCTTCGCCGTCTTCCTGGGCGCGCTGGCCGGGCTGGTGGTCATCGCCCGCCAGCGCCGCCGCCTGGGCGACCGCGTCCCCATCCCGTTCGGCCCCGCCATGGCGGCGGGCGCGCTGCTGGCCTTGTTCTACGGTCATGCTCTGGCGGCATGGTACGTCGGCAAGTTCTGGACGCTGCCGAGCACACCCCCGCCGGGGCTGTAGGAACCCGCCCGTCGGGCAAGCCCGCCACCCTCCCGAAACGGGAGGGGGAGCCTGAAGTGGACAGAAAGCCTTCTATGTCTATTTGGTGCCTTTGACTTGAAAGCTGCCGGGAAGAAATAGAAAACCCCATGTCACCTTCAGGCTCTCCCTCCCGCTTCGGGAGGGGTGGCGAAGAATGAGCCGGGGTGGGTTCCTCCGCCGGGAGGGGTTCCCACCCCCCCGAGAAATACCGGAAACTATTTTCGCCGGGCCGGGAACATTCCCCCACGCCGCGTCGTCAGCCAACAGCTACCGCTCTCTGCGTTTTTGGGCGGCCACGACCGCCTGTTCCGAGTCAGGAGAATCACATGACCGCCCCGTCCCGCCGCTCCCGCCCCGCCGCGCAAGGCTTTACGCTGATCGAGCTGCTCGTCGTCATCGCCATTATCGCGATTCTCACGGCGATTCTGCTCCCCGTCTTCGCGTCCGTGCGCGAGGGGTCGCGCCAGGGCGTCGCCATCTCCAACATGAAGGACATCCAGCAGAAGATGGCCCAGTTCAAGCTGGACAACCACCGCTACCCCGAGGTCTTGTTCGGGTACTCGGACGGCCAGGGCAGCATGAAGGACGCACTGGGCCGCGCACAAACCGCAGGCACCGCAGCGGCTTATTTCCCCGGCCTGTACCCCGCCTATATCAAAGACGTGGAGGTCTTCACGGACCCCAATAACAAAGTTAACACGAGTGATACGGGGCAGTTTACGGGCCAGACCGCGACCAAGATCGTCGCCCCTTGCAGCCCTGCGGTTGACATGGGCCTGAGCGGCAATAGCGCTTCCGGCTGCACTGCGACGAGCGCCGGGACGCCGCCGGTGACGACGCCGGCTCCCGGCAGCGTCGTTTCCACGACGCGCAATTTTTATAAAGCGGATGCCTACGACAGCAGTCCGCTCGTGACCGGCACCAACACCGCGAACGGCGCTTCAGTGGTCCGCTACCAACTCGCGCGTGAGAACACGGTCACGGGCGGCGCGACTGCGGACGCCGACTACAACTACCAGCTCCGCTGGCAGAACCCGCCCGCCGGCACGCTCGTGACGGCGACCACCTACCATGTGCAGAACGCCGACAAGGTGCTGGTCCTGTTCGAGAGCGGGGCGGTCAAGAAGGTCACGGGCGCGGACTTCGCCTCTCTGGAAGGCTCGGGCGGCTCGACATTCTGGAAAGTCAACTCCTGGCCGGCGAACATCAAGCCTTAGTCCGGGCGGGTCACCCAGGGGAACAGAGTCGTGCAGTCAATGACAGACAGCAGAACGGTCAGGAATGGCGGACGCAGGCGGGCGCAGCGGGGCGTCTCGCTGCTGGAGATTCTGGTCGTCCTGGTATTGCTGGTGCTGGGCATTCTGATCATCGTGCGCCTGTTCCCGAGCGGCTTCTTCTCCATCGAGAGCGCCGGCAACGCGGCCCTCGCCGACGGCCTGGGGAGCGCGGCGCTGGGGGCGCAGACACAGGACTTGGGCAGCCTGCCGGACGCCGTCCTGCCGGTGAACACGTCCGACACGCCGCCGAGCCTGCTTCCCATGTCGGCGGCGGTTGCTGCGGCCAATGCCAATTATAATCCTGATGACCCGAACCTGCTGGACAAAGCCCGCGTGGTCAGCAACGAGACGATCACGGTTCCCAGCGCGTCCAGCGGTCAGTCAGTCTACGCCGTCAAATACGGCCCGGTTGTCATGCCCGCCGATCCGGCAGTCACCGTCGCACAACTGCCCAACTACTTCACCGTCAACAGCACCAACTGGAAGGCGCAGGCCGGGAGCGCGGCGGCGGCGGCGGCCGTAGGTTCCACCGATCTCCCTCAAGACACGCTGGTTCCTGGACAGGAACGCCTCCTGGTAGACTTGGCCGCCAAGAAGATCGCCGTGCCCTACGCGGCGTATACGCCTACGACCAGCCCGCCGACGCAGACCACGGTGGGAACCATTATTGCCAACTCCTATCCGCAGGCGTTTGTGGTCAGCATCGTGGCATCAGACGGGAACACCTACACGCAGTACCTCAACGTCCCCGCCGGGACGCCGCGCGACAACAAAAACCCGTATGCGCCGTTCGATTCGGGCAACAAAGCGTACCTGCCGGACACCTATACCGCCTCCGGTAACTACCAAGGAGGCTGGCTCGACCCGACGACGCAATATGGCGGTGCTCCCGCGTCCGGTCCTCCATCTACCGCAACTTGGGTGAGCGTCACCCTCTACCGTCCGTACAACGGCGTTCGGACCAATGCTTCTTTCAGCAACGACCCCTGCGAGTTCAAGCTGCTTGCGTCGAACTTTGGGACGGCTAATCCCGGCGCGGTCGGCTTCAACCCGAAGGCGGCGGGTGGCGCGGGCACGTCGGCCCGGCAGGCGCAGATCTCGTATGTGACTTCTACGTGGAGCATCCTGCACGAAGACCGTGACATCCCCGCCCTGAGCGGCAGCGACACGAGTGCTATCCGGCTGACGCTTAAAAACCTGCTGATGGCCGGCTCGGCAAACCCGGACAACACCATCAACCCCGGCATCGCAGGCAGCGGCAAGAGCCTGATGATTTTGGACCTGGACAGCGGCATCATCATCGCACCGACCACGGACCCGAACAAAACGGACCCGACCAACCCGGACAAGCCGATCATTGACGAAGACCTCAACGGGACGAGCACCGACCCCACCCAGATCAACGTCAGTTACGCGACGGGGCGCTTGACGTTCGGCTCCGGGGTGTTTGGGGACAACAAGGCGCACCGAGTCCGCATCTTCTATCAGGGGGACGCCAACTGGACCGTAGCCGTGCAGAAGGCCCCGGCTTACTTTGCTCAGGTCGCACCCGTAGTCGCCGCCCCTGGCACGACGTCTTTGGCGGCGGACCAATTTACGTTCGACGCCCCGAGCGCCTTCGCCTACTTCGCGCGCTGCAATGCGGGCAAGACCGTGGAGCTGGACGGCACGTACACGGCGGGCGGGGTCACGAAATCTTTCTCAGATACGGTGGCGATCGATCCGACTCTCTACGCAGCGGGCGACACCGACGTGTACGTCAACCTCGCGGACCCGATGAAGGTCAACGTCCCGGTCCCACAGGGGGCGGTCGTCACCTTCAGCGCCGTGCGCGGGCTGTCCTCGCGGGCGGTCGTGGCGTGGAAGGAGCGCAACCAGTGGAAGGTGCATACTGTGGACACGATCCTGACGAGGCCGCAGCCCTAACATGAACGTCCCGACACAGACTAGGAACGTGCGCCAAGCTGTCGCGCGGGCCTTCACGCTGATCGAGCTGATCATCGTGATCGCGCTCACCGCCGTCCTGCTCGGCCTGCTGCTGATCCCCCTGGTCAGCGCCATCCGCTACACGCAGCAGGCGCAGATCGTCACCGCCGCCCAGGACGCCGCCCGCGTGACGCGCGAGACGATCACGCGCGAGCTGGGCAAGGCCGTGTTCGTGTTCGACGGCACGAGCCACCCATTCCCGTCCACGACCGCGCCGGTCGCGGGGGATGACCGGTACACCAACTTTCTGGACCTGCCGCTGCTGGACAAGAACGGCGGGGGCGTCGTCGCCCATGCCTACAACGCCAAGCTGGACTTCGTCCTGGCGAAGGTCAACGACGGCGGCACGGTCGACCCGACCACGAACGAGCCGATTACCTACGCCCTGTCCAAGAACGGCGGCTCTGCGGTCATCAGCAACCCGTCACTCGTCTTCCCGACCGCGCCGGGGACAAGTGCCGTCCGCTACTTCATCGGCCTGAAAGACCCCACCCAGCCCTACAACAACACGCGCGAAGGCCATGCTAATAGCAGCACCGACAACACCTACATCCTGTACCGCGCCCAGTACCAGCCATACCTCCTAAACACCGCCGGCAAGGTGACAGGGCCGGACACAAACTTGTTCGCGACCCGACCCAAATTGGACAGCAACAATCAACCTGTGCTTGACGCAAGCGGCAAGCCGGTGCTCATCCCCGAACTGGACGACCCGGACTTCTTCCGCTACATCAGGATGAGTGATGCCACCCCCAGCAAAGTCAACTGGCTAAACGACGCGCGCCGAACGATGTTAGACAGCGTCTACACGCCGTCCGAGATCGCCGCTCATAATCTGCGCGTTGACAAGTGGCGCGAGATAGCAAAGCCTGTCATCCCCGGACCGAACGTGGACCTGATTCTCCAGCCGCACGACGCGCAGGGGAAGCTCACCTACGACGCCGGGACGCTCGCTGCGGGCACCGCCGCCACTTGCACCGCCTCGGGCTGCGCGGGCGTGTCGCACACGGGTATCGCCCATGACCCCGTCGCGGGCGGCTACTATCCCATCGTCAACACCAGCGTCACGTTCCGCCCGGCCACGGTCAGCGGCGACGCCACGCCGGGAACGACCACGGAGTACAACAGCCAGGCGGTCACGGCGACGGGGCTTGCAGGGTACAACTACATCCCAACGGTCTACACGGCGACGAGCCAGTCCTGGGCGCTGCCGTTCCATGTCAGCTTCTACCCCGGCACCGCCGACCGGGCCGCCGCCGCGCTGGGTATGTACTATGATACGGATATTTCTTCGGTCACGGACACGACCAACAACTATGTCGCTGCGGGGGACGTGCTGGAATACCGTCACACCAGCGCGGACACGAACCCGCAGGGGACACTGGTCTACAACGTCACCGGCGGCTACCCCGTGACCGTCGCGACGGGCACCGGCGCGACCGGCTACGCGCTGGGCGGGACCGATTTCGTGCCGGTCGTCATCAACCCGGACAGCGGGACGCTGAACTTTGCGACCCCCTCACTGCCCAACGGACCCACGGACCGCCTCTCGCGGGCCTGGGTCTACAAGGCAACGGATGTGGACGCTAACGATGTCCTTGACCTGACCAAGCCCACAGGCGGTACGGGAGCGGCGGCGCTGAAAAACTCGCCTTTGGAGTCGCTCAACGCGAGCGGGGGCTATGTCTCGGGCGTCAAAAACGCCCACCTCGTCCCCGGCAGCGTCCGCCTCTCGGGGCCGGACACGACGCCGGGGCCGGGTCAGGCGCAGGGCCAGAGCGTCCCCTACCAGGAGATCAGCGCGAACAGCGCCAACCCCCAGGCACCTACCGGCAGCCAGTTCTCGGTAGATTACGCCGCCAACGCGCTTATGCTCTCGTCGGACATCACCGCCGCCCTGAAAGCGGACCCGGCGCGCAGCGTCTCGGTGATCTACGACTACCAGGCCAACATGACGCGGCCTGATTCGTCTAAAACCCTGGACGTGGACAACCCGGTCCAGCCGATGCAGGTCAAAGTGGACTACCAGACGCGCGACCTCATCGACATCAGCATCGGCGTCCGCATCTACGATGTCAGCACCAACCGGGCGCAGGTGATCCCGTCCGAGATCAAAGTCAAGATCGGCAACAGCAACCGCTAGGGCTGTGTCCACGGGCAGGCCAAGATCGCACAGACATTTTACGAGCGGTTGAAAACCACTCGCTAGGCAAGGCGTCCTGCGGACGACGGAGAAGAGTACGCCGCTCCCGCCGCTCTTTCACCCAAAGGGTGCCTCTCCCAGCGAGTGGTTTCCAACCGCTCGGACTGGTCGGACTGGCTGGCCTGTCTTCCTCAACACCGACCGAGCGCGAACGCCCGAAAGCTACCATGCTTCAGACAAAAACATTGACGTTTTCTGAGCGATGCTCGCCGCGCACCCGGCGCGGGCAGTCCATCATCGTCGCCCTGCTCGTCCTGCTTCTGCTGGGCGTGGCCGGGGCGCTGTTCGTCACCATCGTCGCGCGCAACCTCCTGAACGCCCGTCACGCCAACCGCGTCGTCACCGCCGACCAATACGCCCGCGCCGGGATCACCTTCGCCGACGCCCAGCTTTCCACCAGCCTCGACGGTGCCGACTGGCGCCCGCCGCTGCAATCCGCTTTGTCCGACGGCACCAACGGCACCAAGGACCTGCGCCCGCCAACGGGAACGCCCGAACGCATGCGCTATGACGCCCACACGCCGGGTGCCGCGAACCCAAGTGATCCCGACTTGGAATACCTGCAAGCCGGCTACGCCCGCTACAACACCGGGGCGGGCCGCTTCCTGCTGCGTGTCACCTACGACCCCGTCAACGTCGGGCAGTTGGACGTGCCGCCCGGCAAGTATCTGAAGATCGAGTCTATCGGGCGCGAGGGCCTGATCGAATCGATTGACCCGACGACATACACCAACAACCGCAGCACGGACCGGACGCAGGCCTACCAGGTCGCCTACAAGCCCATCGGCATTACCGATTACGCCCGGTTCGAGACCAACCCGGACAACCGCTCCGACATCGCCAATCTGGGCGTCATCAGCCAGCAGTACACCCAGGACTCGTCCAATGACGGCGGCATTGCCACGCCCGGCGTGTATGACTTCGTGAGCGGCAGCGCGCCCGCCTACAAGCTCTACCCGGTCGTTACGACCTACGGGGCCAGCGATGCCTACCTCAAAGACGGGATGACGCCGCCGAACTTCTATCTTAACCCGACAGCAGGAACGGGGCAGACCGCACCTAACGGCTTTATGTCCGCCCCCGGCGACGGCTCCATCCATGCCAATATGCCGCTGCGCTTCTTCGGCAAGAACGTGGTTTATCTGAGCACTGGCGGGGCCAATGCGCCGCTGTTCCAGGACGGCATCGAGGTCGTTGGAAACCTGCTGCTGGACAGCTACAGCCCCAGCGCGAACCTGGACAACACTTTGCCGACCGGCGGCACGGGCACCCCCGTCTATCAGCAGGCGTCTCTTGTGCTGAACCCGACCGTGACCAATGGGAAGACGGACCTGAAATACTACGTCGCTCCCAGCAACTCCGTCGGCGGGTTCAGTACACAGGGCGGCTTGATTCGTGATGGCTCCATGCAGAACGACGTCAACGGCCAGCCGCGCGGCATCAAGCGCCTGGAGCCGCCGCTGATGGACGCCCAGGACCCCGCAAGCCGCCTGCCGCGCTACAAGGTCATTGCCATGACCTCCCCGCCGCGCTTCGATCCGAAGACGGGCAAGCCGTACCCCATCAACGCGGACGGGACCAGCCCCAGCCTCTATGGCTACGGCAAAGCCATCTACATCGACAACTCCGCCGACATCCAGGCGGACAGCAGCTCGGTTGGGGGCGGCACGACGCTGACCGATGAGTGGCTGCGCCGGACTTCCGCCGCCTCCGCTGCGGGCGCGTCCAAGTCCGGCTGGAACGGGCACTTCTACGACCCGGTCGGCGTCACCGTCACCCTGGGTCAGAACCTGGGCACGGCGGCAAGCCCCGTCTACGGCATCCGCATGGTACGAAGTGACACCGCCTGGAAGAACCCGGATGGGACGCCGGGGACGAGCCGAACGATGGACGCCGCCTACGGTGCGACCGGGCTGAGTGCCAGCAACGATCCCACCGTTGACCCATCGAAGCTGACCGGGGCAGCTCTGACAGCCTATCAGAACAACCCGAACAACGACATCGTCATCCACGCCGAGGGCAACGTCCGTCTGGCCGCCGGCACTCTCTCCCCAGTGGAGAGCAGTGGTAGCCCGCCGACCACCCCTCGGCACATCACTATCGTCACCAACGGCACCGCCTATGTGGAGGGGAACCTGCTCAAGGGCAACGCTGACTCGACCATCACTGTTCTGGCGCATGATTATGTGTGCCTCAACACGACCCAGTTCACGGTCGGCCAGTCACCCCAGGACCAGCGCCCGGCCATCGATGCCAACGGCAACATCGACATCAGTGATGGGAACCTGCTTGTCGAGCCGTTCAGCTTCGGCCTGCCCTTGGGCGTCAAGACCACGGACGCGACCACGGCAGGCGGCTATGGCACGGCTAACCCGTTCCTCTATGTCAGCGCATTAACAAACACGCTGAGTACGCTGGCGGACTTCAACTTTACCAGCCTCACAGGCACGACCAGTTTCTCGCCGCTGTCTCAGCGGTTCGGCCCAACGACGCCGACGCACATGACGCTCCCCTTGACCACGACGCCTACTGTCGGAACAGGGCTAACACAGACTGACACGAATCAACTCACGGTCTCGCGGGACACGGGCGATAATGTAAACGACCCTGGTGATGTGCTGCTGGACCGCGTCGCCGTGCTGCCGATGGACATCCGCGTCGAGGCCGTCCTGTACGCCCAGACGCGCTCGTTCTTCGTCATCCCCGGTGACTGGTTCAACGGCAACAACGCCGACACGCTGGATCAGTTCGCCGGCGGCAACGGCGGACAAGCTGCGGGGACGCGCCCGCCCAACACCGACCCGCGCTTCCCGATGTACGGCCAGCCGATTGACCTAAAGATCACCATTGACGGCGCTGTGTCCGAAGCGCGGCCCGCCGACATCTCCGCTCAGAGCGCGTGGATGACCAAGTGGGGCTGGATACCGCAGTACCACGGGAGTATGCTGACCGAGACAGCGGGGCACGTCGCGTATCAGCCCGGCGGCGGGGCGACTCCGACGCCGGCCAATGTCCCCGCCGTCGGCTTGCAGATCATCTACAACCCGCAGGCGGGCTACCCGTACAACCCGGCGGGGACAGCCCACTACCTGCGGAGCGACATTTATGGCCGCCCGCTGCCGTTCTCGCCGATGCTGCCCGTCTCGACCGGCCTGCTCTACTCCGGGGACAGCAGCGAGCCGCCGCTGCTGCAATAGCGGGCAGCGTGGTCCGCAGTCCGGTAGGAAAACACTTCTTATGTCTCGCACACGCAAAATCGGACGGCGCATCGGGCCGAAGCTGGCATGGCTGCCCGCGCTGACGGCGGCCGCCCTGGGCCTCGCGCCCCTGGCGGCGCGGGCGGCCAGCTACACCTACGGCACACAGCAGCGCACGGTCAACGCCGGGGTGCTGGTCGTGGGCACAGCGTCCAGCACCGCCCCCGACCCCGCGCCCTACGTCTTCGAGACGCTGAACCTGCGCGCCGACGTCAAGCCCTTCGGCTGGAACATCATCAACCCGCGCGCCCCGAGCGGCGTGAGCGGAGCCACCCAGACGCGCTGGCCCGCGTACAGCCCCGGCCAGAGTGTTATCCCGACAATGGCCGCCTACTGGGAGGTCCCGCTGCGGGATACCGCCGCCGACCAGCTCCGGCAGTACGATGTGCTCTATGTGGACGCCACCGGCATCAGCTTCACGCCCGCCGACAATGCCAAGCTGCGCCGCTTCATCGACGGCGGCGGCCAGCTCTGGGTCGAGTACAGCGGCGCGGGTGGGGCGGGCATCAATGGCTTGTTCGCCGGGACGCAGTGGGCGACCGGCACGGCGGGCGCGTTCAGCCTGCCCCCGGACGGCTCCCTCTTCCTGCGTCACCCGCTGGTCTCGCAGCCGTTCCTGTTCTCGGCCCAGGACTTCTCGAACTTCGGTGCCCTCGGCGGGGCGGGGTCTCTGGCCGGTCTTTCGGGCGAATCCGCAAACCTCCTCGGCGACGTTTTCTACCGGAACGGGGTGACCGCCGCGCAGGCGGGGCAGTACGGCGCGGGGCAGGTGATTGCGGACGCGGTCGGCATCGGCGGCACCCTCAGCCCGTCAGGGCCATATTACTCCGCTCTCGGCACCCTGCCCACGCCGCAGATCGCGCCGACGCCGGACCTGAAGTTCCTGGCAAACTTGCTCTCCTACAGCGAGACGCACCCCGGCGAGAACAAGAACAGCCACGGGGACACGGCGAACAACGACGTCGCCTCGTTCGCCCCCGCCTGGACCGCCCTGACCGTCGCCGCAGCGGGCACGACGCCTGCGCCTCCGGCCGGGGCTGCCGTGTGGGGCAACTACGTCTTTGTCACCGATTCGCTCGGAGTCGTGCGCGCCTACGACGCCTACCCCGCCGAGGACCTGACCGGGGGCGGCAAGCCGGACGACGGCGACGCCGACTTTGGGGGGATACCAGGCAACCCGCCCACCCCGCCCACCCCGCCCACCGAATACGACCAGATCTGGCACGCCTCAGCCGCCGGCAATGCGGCTTATGCGTCCGCCCCCGCCGTCGCTGCCTACGGCGGCCAGATGCACGTGTTGGTCGAGGACCGCGCCGGGGTCGTTTACAGCTTCGACGTCGGGACGGGCGGGCCTCCGACCAAGCTGCCCGGCTCGGGCAGCGCCACGGCTTCCTATGCCGCCGCCGCCTATGTCCCGGCCCCGACCTGCTACGAGGGCCGCGTCTACGCCGCCCAGCCGGACGGGACGCTGTACGTCTACGACTCCAACAGCGGCGCGAGCGGCAGCGGCGGCGTCAAGGTGCCGCTCGGGCCTGCCGCCGCCCCCTCGTCCGAGTACGGCACCGCCGCGCCTACGGTCGGCCTCCTGGCGGACGGGCCGGTGACAAGCGATGTCGTCGCCCTCGTCCCGACCAACCTGAACCTGTCGACGGTCTTCCTGGGCGCGCGCGCCGACCTGCTCCAGCCGGTCTCGGGCGCAACCCCACCGAGCGGCTACAACGTCAACCGGCAGCACCTGGGGTTCCTGCCCATCCAGATCGACAAGAACGCCGTGCCCGGCCCGCAGGCCTACACACTGGACGGCCTGGGATCGTCCACCTACACCGGCAACGGCCCGTCGGGCGGCGGGTCTTCCACGACCGCAGACTTCACCGCGGGCACGACGGCGGGGACCTACTATGGCGACTACGACCAGAATTTAAGCATCTTTGCTCCAGGCAACGCCCACGCCGGTGAGACCGCCTACCTCAGCCAGATCAGCGGGTCCAGCTTCGGGGCGGTCCAGGGCGGAACCCCGCTGACCAATTGCGTCTTCTCGGCGTCCGCCTTCGACCGGCGCGGCGACTTCTACTACACCGAGATGAACACCGACGGCAGCTACCTGGTCGGCGTCCACGGCGACCCGCAGTTCCGCAACGTCCGCCTCAAGTTCCGCTTTCGGATGCCCAAGGCCACCGACCCGGCCTTGAACGACCCGGACGGCATCGCCTGGAACACGCTGGCCGGCTACCAGTTCGTCGGGGCACCCGTGATTGACGCTCAGGGCCATGTCTTCGCCGCCGCCTCCAACGGCACCAATGCCGCCGTGCTGTGCTTCGACGCCAACGGCGAGATCTACGCCGACGCACCCCCGGCCTTTGACCCTTCCCAGGCGACGCTGTTCCAGGCCGACGAGTCCAGCCTTGCCACGGCTCCCAATCAGCTCCGGCCCGGCGGCGAGATTTCCGGCAACCCAAACACGCCCCTGCTGCGCTACGGCGAATACACCGCCTCGGGCAGCCGCGTCACGTTCTTCAACTTCGGGGTGGGGACCGGCAGCCAGCGCCAGCTCGCGGGCAACCTGTCCGAGCCGCAGGCGGTCACCGCCACGCCCAACGTGGACGCCAACAACCCGGCCCAGACGTCGACGCCCGTCACGCTGAACCTGCACACGAACCTGCTCTGGTACACGCAATTCCCCGCCCAGGGCAGCATCTCGGGCCTGAGCAAGGCGGGCGGTGCGCTGTTCCTGACGGACGGCGTGAGCGTCTACCAGCCGCCGGCAAGCCCGGCGGCGATCCCCTTCGGCAAGGCGGTCGCGTTCGACCCCAAGGTCCCCGGTAATTCCACCCTGCTGCCTTCCCCGGTCGGGACCGTTCTGGCCGCGCCCAGCATCGGCGGCAGCGTGATGACGATCTCGGGGCTGAACGGGACGGCCACGCTGACGCAGCAGCTCACGCTGATCGCCGACAACAACCGCATTCTGGAGACGGACACCCAGGGCAACGCGGTCTGGGCGACCGACTCGACCACGGCGGCCAGCGGCACCAAGACCGACTTCAGCCACCCCACCGCGCTGGCCCAGGTCGCCCCCAACGACTACCTGGTCGCCGATACGGGCAACAACCGCTGCGTCCGCTTCGACCGCGCTGGCGACGTGATCTGGGAGCTGACTACTTTTAGCGACCCGAACAAGCTTCTCGGCGTGGGCCAGCCGCTGACCCTGAGCCAGCCTTCCAGCGTCCAGATCCGCTTCGCCGGCAAGGACGTCGCCGGTAACCCGCTCCCTTACTACCTGATTGCCGACAGTGGCAACAACCGCGTCCTCGAAGTCCAGGACCACACGCTGACCTGGGTGAGCCACACCGCCGACCGGAACGGGCGCGCGTACCGCTACGGCAGCGCGACCTACTACGGGGCCGGCGGCGGGACGCCCACCTTCATCGCCGCCGCCGTCACCAACACGCGGATCGCCCCCCTGGCCGCCGGCGGCGGACTCAGCCCCGCCAGCGGCGACGCCCCCGGTGGCAGCATCGTCCTGTTCAGCTACGCCTCGTCCGCCCTCACCGGAGTTTACACGAGCTTCCAGACACAGGCGGGCACGGCGGCCTCTCCCACCACGACGCTTGTGTCCGTCCTGAACCCGCGCTTTTTGAGCGTGTTCGCCCCGGCCAGCGGCACGGTGCCGAGCCTGCTGTACGCCGACGACAACGGCGCGTTCGACCTGAGCTACGACAGCACAAAAAAAGTTTTCTTCGCTGCCCCCGGTGCCCTGAACTTCCCGGCGGGCAAAGGCACGGAGACGATAAATACTACCTACCACACGATGACCCTTCCGGTCGTCGGCGTCACCGGCACGCCCTATTCCCGGATAGGCATCCCGTTCGTGCCGACGAGCATCCAGCGGCTCGACAGCGGCAGCGCCAACCCGCGCTATCTCATCACGCAGACGCACAGCCAGGCCGAGCTGGGCACCGACGCCCGCCGCATCGGCGGCGAGGTCTTCGAGGTGGATGGCAACACTGCCGCCGGCACTAACACCGCCGTCGGCGGTTTCGGCGGGGCGACGCTGAGCCGCCCCGGCCTGACCGGGCCGCTGACGCAGCCGACGGCGGCGATCAGGCCGCAGTAGGGGACCTCCGCCGGGTGGGTTCCTGGTCGGGTTCTTCACCGGCACTTTCGACCGCCTCCACACCGTAACCATATTAAAGATGCACACAAT
>JAABUQ010002280.1_pt1 | contig 38459 bp, 59 predicted proteins | sample 5560001 | NCBI WGS metagenome assembly JAABUQ01 (sample SAMN10711888, study PRJNA513371) | rock metagenome | isolation source: Antarctica rocks | place: Antarctica: Victoria Land, Finger Mt nord | collected 2015-12-18 | reverse complement strand
TCCTCCCCCTATGTCAATGACGGCGGCCTCTGCATTCGCTGATGTGGATGCCGCTCCGTTGCGGCCTGTGTATGCCAGGAGTGCGCCCGCGCCTTCCATAACCACCGTTGCTATCTCGATGTGAACAATGCGCCACGTCTTCCCACCGTCCATTGTGAACGAGTACACGCCGTCAAGCTCGCGCTTAATCTCATTGCGTAGAGTAAGGTTTTTCATATACGTATCTGCGGGCAAGCCACAAACGACGTACAAGCCGTACTCTTTATCTGATATAAAGATGCTAGAGATAGACAACATAGACCACAGGCTATAACGACTTGCATAGCGCAGATCATCGCCACGCCCGTTCCATGTCGGGACATTCTGAGCCAGGGCCAAGTCACCAAACGCAAAGGCGAACGGTTCATCTTGCATCTGAATAACAAAGGCGTCTAACTTGTTTACATCAACGCCTAGATTTTTCATAGTATTCGGATCAACGCGTAAAAACGCAGTAGGGACGCTGCGCTTATGCTGCTCGCCTTTCACAACGGTTGTGTCGCTCACTTCCGTGTTTCCAAAATCGTGTCCGTATGGATACCATCTCATGAGTGGCTCTGCCTCCTGCTGCTGTTCGTCGTTATATTGTGTGGTAACACTTGAGTCCATAAAGTAATTCACCTGTGGAGCACTAGTAGGGTACAATCAGAACGATTACACTAACAGTAACGCACTAGTGACTTACTTGTAACTGTATCTATAAGTACAAGTATGCCCCTACCTCAATAGGTAGGGGGAATGGCCTAGCCGGTTTTGTGTCCAGCCAGGCCGGGCCGTCCTACATTGTTGTGTACTGCTTCTCGCGGGCCTTGCGCTGCTGGTCGTTCTGGCGTTGGTAGAAAGCCTTACACGTCCTGCAACACTCCACACGCCACGCTGATAAGCTTCCTGCGCAATGCTATGCAGCGTCCGACAATCGCGCCGGCATGACTTACATGTTAGCATTGTTGGTCCTCCTCTGCCTCTGCACCTGCTACCAGAACGGCGCGTAACTGGTCGGCTAATGCGCTAGCCGTCTGTACGATTTGCTCTAGTCCTGCTCGTCGCTGCTGCGTGCGGCTTAATGCCTGCTCTAGCTCCTCCTCCTGGGTGCGCGTTTCCTCTAGTTCGTTGCGTCTCTGCTGTAGCAGATGCAATGTGCTTTGTATAGGATCGTTGCCGGTCTGCGGCTTCGCTAGCTCCTGACTGCGGCCTGGCTCTCCTGGTTGCATTGCTATCGCTGTTCCTCCTTGTTGCTGGTGGTGATTGGACTGTCGATCTCGACGTGTGCGCGCTTGTTCCTGGCTCACCTGATAGGACCATACACGGCGCGTCTGCTCACGCTCTCGCGCCTTCTCTCGCTCGTAAGCACGCAAAGCCTCTAAGCCCTGACTGGTCGCTGGCCCTAAGCGTAGCGACTCCGGTGCTGGCTTCGGCTCTCGCTTCGTCGGTTCCTCCTCCTTCTTCTGCTTGCTGGCCTCCTGCTCGCGCGTCTTCTGGTTGGCTTGCGTTCGCTCCTCCTTCTCTTGCTGGCTTGCCTGGTTTCGGGCCTGATCTCTTTGTCCCTGCTCCTGGGCCTCCTTCAGCGCCCTTGTGAGAAATTCTTTAGCCTGAGTATAGGCGTCCATATCTTTGATGTCGTAGTCTCCACCTTTATGGGAAGCTTTGACCCTAGCTCTGAATGCCTCGTTGATCTGGCTTTGCTTTGAGACACCGTCCACGATTCCCAGCACAGTAAACGCCTGGGCTATCGTGGTGATGATTTGCTGATTGATGGGCTGCTGCTCCGTTGCGGTCATACCTCCTCCTCCTCCTCCGGCTCGTCACTCTCAAAGTTGCCTATAACCATCCAGAGAAACATCTTTGGATCGGGCGCGGGGCACTGCTTATAGTAGCGTCCTCTCGTTCTGGCCTCGTCCAACTCTAGGAGCACACTCCGCTTATTCTGGCAGTAGATCAGGCTACCGTCCGGCTCTTGAAGGACACAGAGCGAATCAATTCCTGTGATGTTGCCCTCCTCCATCGCGTCTAACTGCTCTTGCACACGTCTAACAAGCTCGGTAATATCTCGGTAACCCCATTGACCGATTAGCTCTTTGATAGCGTTGTGAACAAGGGCAGGCTGTAGATCGCTCACAGGAAACACAAGAGTCGGTCCGCCTTCTGTCCCTATATGCACTGGGCACACTGGTAGTGCGCCGGGTGACTGGATGTAGACTTGCCCGGCGATGGTGCCGATTGTTCCGGTATACTCTCCATGCCGGGCCGCTGGCAAAGAAACCATACTCCCTACTCGTAGCTTTTTGCGCGCTATCTGCTCCGCGCATTCTACCGCCTGGCTGTAGGTCATTGGCCCGGTTAGCCATTTGGTTTGATGCTCACGACAGTTACGAGCACGCACGTAGACCGCTACACCGTAGCGGGGGGGATAATGAAAAGAGTGAAAGCGTTTGACAAAGGCCAAGATACTCATACTCTCACCTCCTGCGCGGCTGCGCTGGCCCACGTATGGAACGTGTAAAAGTATTGGCTGTGTCCTCCGGTCTGGTCGTCGTCCTCGACAGCATAGCGGCAATGCTTGAATGCTTTCCAGGCAAGAGCGCGGGCGTTCTCCTGGTTGGCCGCTCCTCGCACTTCAAGGAGTGCAATCGTCGGCCCTGGGAACGTCGGAAAGGTAATGGTAAAGAGATGCCTATTGCTCGCGCTCAATCGGTCACGCTCGGCCTGCTGTGGGTTGGTCGTTGTTGTTGTCATGCCTGGGCCTCCGTCCCTTGCATAATGATGCCTATTTGCATTCGCACTACCTTGTTTCTCTCTGCCGCTATCTCGGCCTCTTCTACGGCGTTGCTCGCCTCCAGTTGTACAAGCTCGTTTCGCGTTGGGGCTATCTCGGCCTGCACCGCGTCGATCTCGTCTTGTAGCTGCTGTAGCCTCTCGGCCTGGCCTTCGCGCTGGCTCATACCTGCCCCTCCTTTCCCTCTCTACCTGACGGCTGGCCCTGGCCCTGGCTTTTCGCCCGGTCCCCCATCTTTCTCAACACGTCACGCAACTGCTGTATACCGCGAGTCAATTGCTCAAAGGCGATAGCTGACCCTATACTGTACGCATCCTGTAGCCCCTCTTCGCGCTCGGCCTGCTGCTTGGTGTCGAGCTGGTCCGGGTCAAGCTCCGAGAGTCCGGCGATAATAGCTTTCACTTCCTGAGCATACGTCTCTAGCTCCGAACCCCGTAGCTCTGAGAGTTCCTTTCTCTGTGATGGTTGCGTCATGCCTGGGCCTCCGTTCCAACGGTCGTAGCTGGCGCGTCGTCTGCTTCCAGCACGACATACCCGCTTACCTCACCGTCTCGCTTGAGAATCTCTAGCAAGTTGCTGGGCAAGCCTTGCACCGCGACCACAATAAATCCATGAAGAGATTTTTGCATGATGCCGTATTTGAGCACACGCGCAGGTATCTTCCACTCTATAAGCCGGTCCATAATTTCATCAGTAAGCGGGTGGGCGGCTCTTGGCTCACAGATGATAAAGAGAATGTCTATAGCTGTCGTCCCGCTCATGGCTGTACCCCCTGGTCTGCACCTGCTGGGCGCTGAACCGTTAGAATGATCGGCTCCGGGTGTGGGCTGTTGGGACGGTTGCGTTGCAGTCCAGCGGGCCGCGCCGGTAACACGTGCCAGGTCTGCTCTGCTTCGTCGCCGCGCTCCTCGTCCTGGTCGTCTTGCTGGCTCTGGTCGTCTTCGTCTTCCTCGCTGGTTGTGTCTGCTGGGGCTGGTTGCGTCTGCTGGGCCTGGATCGCCGCGAGTTGCTCCGTAAGTTGCTCAAAGTAGCCGCGTAGGTCTGTGCGTAGGCCGGCTATCTCGTCTCGTACCGCTTGTAAGAGAGTGCTGGGGTGTTCCTGCTTGGCCTGGTCGGTGGTCGCCTTCTGGCCTTCTTTCCGTTCGGTCATAGCGCGGCCCTCTCTCCCTGGTCCTGCTGCTTCACCAACTCTCTCAGCGCCGCGAGCTGCACCATTGCCGCGTGATAGGCCGTAAGGATCGGCGGGAACTTGCTCCGCAGCAAGAGATGGAGCATAAGACGCTCTTGCGGGTACTCGACGCTTTGGCAGAGCGGGAAAAACATAGCAAGTGTGAGAATCGCGTCCGTGAGCCGGTAGTCCAGGCTAGCCAACTGCATGATACAGCCGTAGGGCTTGACGCGCTCGGTTAGAGCTGGTGGAAGAGTATCAAGATAGTCTCGGTATCGCTGAACACTGGTACGTAGGACCGCTAGATGCTCTAGGATCGCCCGGCACTGGACTGGGTAAAGTACCGCGTCATCACGAACGATCACAGCAATGTCATCAAGACGGTAGCCGAGGTCATCAAGCCGCCACGATCGGCGGCTTAACTGTTGGTAGAGGTAGGGTAAGGACGCCCGCCGCCGCAGCTCCTGGCGTATCTCTTCTTCTACTGCTGCCGATAGCTTTCGTAGTGCTTCCCCTTCTAGGATCATCGTCATGGCCGCGCCTCCTCTCGGCTCTGGCTCTGTAAGCCATCGAGCCAAACATCGACCGCGCTCTGCATCCCCCGGTATTCGCTCCCTGTAAGCACGCTCGGTAGATCGCTCGCGTACTGGTCGCCGGGTAGCAGTCTATTGATAGCCTCGATCATCCCAGCAGCGCAAGGATCGCATATCACGGCATCGCCTGTAGGGGTCGTGTAACATGTACATTCGTTCATGCTATTGCCCTCCCGCCGGCTGCTGAAGCTTCAAGCCGCCTTTTCCGTCGCCGTCCAAAACAGAAGGACGATTATAGCGGTGAAAGGGCATATCAAACGTTGTCGCGTAGATCGTGACCTTCACATCCTGCTTGCCGTCGCCGTTGTAGTCGCCGGTCTGCACGTCTACCTCTGCGTTCATCGGATCGGGGAAGTCAATCGTAGTCAGATCGGGGCCGTTGATAATCTGCGTGTGGGCCGGGTCGTTGGCGTGTAGGATGATAAGCTCAATCTTGCCGCCGTTATTTAGTCCTATAATCTTGGTTGGGTGCTCCTTGCTGTCTCCGCCTCCGAGTACGCCGGTCGCAATCGTACCGTGTGTTGGGCCGTAGGTGCCGGGGTCGTGGAAGGTGGTAGACCACCAGGCCGCGCCGCTCGTGCTGAGGATCACAAAGCCAACAATGGCGGCGATGGTTCCGCTAACATATACGGCGGGATGCTTGGGTTGCTTCTGGCGCTTGCTGGGCTGCTTCGTCAACTTTGACGGTGGTGCATAGGTTCGCTGGGTGGTCGTGGTACGCGAGCGCGCTGCTCTGATCTGCTCGTTGCTCCAGGTGTTTTCTGCTACATCGCCTCCTCTCTGGCGCTGCGGCCCATAATATACGTCGCCCTGGGCCTCCTCTGAGTGACGGCTGGCGCGGGGGCTGCGCTGGGTAACAGGCATATTGTCGATGATGCGCTGCGCTTCCTGTCGCTCGCGCTCGCCACGATACCCGCCTTTTGGGATGCGCTGGGTACTGGTCTTTGGCTTTGTATCTGTTTCGTAATCATCCTCAAGTGTATACATTACATCCCCTCCATACCACGTCTGTAGGAATCGTACATGAGGCCCGTGGCCTGCTCCTCGCCTACCAGCGGAATAAGCTCCTCATGCAATCCTCCAATAGAATCATATCGATGAGCGATAAAGTCATGGCGTGCGGTTATCGCTGGACCGTTAAGTGCTTGCTGCATCGCTTGCGCCTCAAGCTCTATTTGCTTTAGGAGGCGTGCTACTTCGCTCTCATTGCTCATTGCTGCGCCTCCTCTGCTGCTGCTGCCGCACAGTCACAAGTAGGATCATCACAGCAATAGTTATTCTCGGCGGTGTGGATCTCGTCCTCTACCCGAATCGGGATGACCGGGAAAACAAGCTCCTCGTCGGGGTCATCGAAAACGATGTGGTCGAAGGGGTGCCAGTCCTGGCCGCCGTCCTGGGGGGATGATGCTACGGGCGGGCGCTGGCCGTCGTGGTTGTCGCCGCTGCCGGCGAGTGGTTGGAGCTGCTCCGGCTCCTGGACATGAATAGTACTAGATGCTTGTGTCATGTGTTCAAGCCTCCTTAAAGCTTGACGCATAGACACTTCACCGGCATATAATAGGCCGGATAGGTGTCTAGCTTGGCTGAAAACTACCTAGACGCTTGTTGCTAGCCGGTGTTGGAAGCATCGGCTATTTTATTGCGGCTGATGTTGGAAGCATCGGCCTTTACTAACCTCCCGCACTACATAACCGTTGTCCGCTCATAGAGAGTATAAACTGCTAGTTGTTTTTTGTCAATGAAAATCGCTAGTTGTTTTTTCGTCTATCTCATTTTTTATAAAATTGCTTAATTTCGGCTCGTTTCCAGGTATATAATCATATGTTTTTACAAAGTAGGCAGCATTAAACACAACAAGGGATATAAAGGTAACTATTTTATCTTCTGTATAATTAATTTTCCATTGTTCCATCACTGGTACACCTCGCGCTGCCTGTAGGATGTCGGCCTCCTCCTTGTCCGTGATGGTTCGGGCTATTAGGCGCTCCCACACTCGGAATACCGGTACGTCCTCCTCTAAAATCTTACGTACGTTGAAAGTGTAGTCTTTTCTTATCTGCTCCAGTACATCATCTTCTAGCAATGAAGCAAGATAGCGCTTTTTTGAATAGCGGTATACTATGCCATCTACGATCTCACGCCGCGCCCGTTCTACTAAGAGCGTACCAGGCGCTACCCTGAAAAGTTTTGCAAGTTGGGGCGTAGCCGGGATTACTCCAGGCGTTGCAACGTGTTCAACTTTCACGTTACGGCCCTGAGCCTGCATGGAATCTCTAAATGTCTCATCGTTAGTAGTTACGCGCTCACGTTGTGCAAAAACACGCATAGCGCGGCCTTTACCTTTAGAAAGTAGTCCCTCCACCTCCAAATTTTGTATGACTTTTGCTATGGTATCGGGTGTGGTCTGGAATTGATCGGCTAAGGCCCGACGGGTGGGGAGCACATTATACGGTCGAAAAGAGCCTCTAAGTATATCGGCTCTTAGCTGATTTGTAACATTTTCGATCATTTGGGATTTGGGCATCTGCGTATGTCCTTTTCTGGCTTTTCATACAATCCTTGCTAGTAAACTTCTTGTTAAAAACAACTAGCGATTTGTGAAGTATAACATGGTTTGTTAGCGAAGGCAATAGTTACATACAAATAGCTGATGATATGGATCTCTGGGGCCTAGTGGTGGCTGTGACTGTGGATCTCTGGTACATGGTGCGCCTGGCTGCGCATTTGTGACTCGCGGCGATGCGTCACGGCTACGGGGATGATCGGGGTAAAAAGCTGGGAATCAATCATGCTTCTGCCAGGGGAGCAGTCGAACACGGCGCGGCTTTGTGGGCTGCTCCTGGGCCTGCCGCTGCCAGTGGTCGCGCTCCTGCTCCAAGTCGGCGGCACGCTTGCGCGTGGCCTCTAATTCGCGCTCTAGCACCTCGTTGCGTCCAGCCTGCCGGCCCGCCTCATGTGCTAAACGCTCTATCGTGCTCTGAGCCTCCGATAAAGCGAGCGAGCGGCGTTCTAACTCTTCAGAAATAATATGAATGGATGTTGTAAGCGCCTGGCTCTGGCTCTCCTCTGCTGGTCGCGTGAGCTGGCCGGTGGTGCCGCCTTCGGTCGCAGCTCGGTCGCGCTCCTGCTTGAATGCATCAAGGTCTGTTTGGTAGATCTGCCATTCTGGCCCGCGCCCACGTTGCACCTGCCGGGCTTCCAGGCGAACGATAGCCCCGCCAGTCACGCGTATTCCTTCGGCAATATAGCGTCGGACCGTCCGGCTATCGACGCCGAGCTGCACCGCTGCCTGCTGCGTGGTCAAACTGATATCCTGCTCGGCTTGCGCGGCGTCCGTGGTCGCCTGGCTGTCCGTGGCCTTCTTCTCTTGGCCTTCTCGCGGTTGTCCGGGGTCGCCCGTGTTCATCCCTACCTCCTCGACGGATTTTCTACAGAATAGCACATCTTACACGGTCGTCCGGGGTCGTCCGACTGCCTGTAGCCTAAATGTCATACTCGCGGATCGCCGCTCGTGACGGCGGATCTCCGGTCACATGCTGCGCGCCTGGCCGCCGGTGTGACAGATGGCCGTGAGTCACGTTCGCGGGAATGATCGATACATAGAGTTACGCTTTAGGGGGTTGCTTACGGTTGCGGCGTGGTGGCCTGGAATTGACAACAATGCGCTTCGGCTTCGGCGTCTGCCTGGCCGCCTCGCGCTCTATGATGTCGTCTACTTGACATTGCAATAGATAGGCTTCTGTGGCATGATAGCGTTGCATAGCCGGGTCGTCTTGCTCGGCCTCGATGTCTGCCTTTCTCTCCGCTAGCTTCTGGCGCAATCTTTGTAGCAGTTGCGAGTTGAATCGCGTTACATATTCCTGGTGACGGCGTATGGCGTCCTTGTCGCCGCCGAAAATTGTCCGTTCGCCTTTCATTCCCTGGCCCTCCACTTGCAATAAAAACGCTATTGCTCATAGTATAGGCGATAGCGTAAGAACAGGCAACTTGTGTAATGCGTTGCGCATTCGGGTGTGATGCGTAGATCTCCGTCACATGTCCCAGCTCGTGGGCCGTTCGTGACATGCAGCTCGCGGTCACTGTGGGAGATCGCGGCTTAATGCCTCCAACTTCTTTCGACCTGCTGCGGCCTGCTGCTCTCGTTGCTGAAGGTCGTAGAGATAGCCGCGCATCTGGCGTAAAAAGCTATTGGTCGTATTGCTTACAAAGTCCGTCCAGCCCTGCACGCCTGCCGGTATGCGGAACTCATCGAGTCGGACCTCTGGAAAGTTTAGCGCCTCGCCGCGTACCATGATCTCATCCATGAGCTTAAATTGCTCCTGGCTCCCGGCCTGGGCCTGGGCTGCTAACGCCATGAGAACGGCGTCGGTTGCTGCGCGGGCGGCTTCCTTGCCGTGTCGTATCAATATCTCTTGCAATCGTGCGAGCGTTTCACCATGTATGTTATGCTCCTGCCAGTAGTCGCGTAGCCCGCCGTGATGTTGCAAGACTTCGGCCCGCTTCTTCTCTCGCTCTAGCTGGCGGTGGTGCGCCTGCCTGCATTTTCCTTTATTATTGCAATACAGGCGGTCCCGACCTCCGTCCGTTTCAATATGTCCCAGCCATTCGCCACAATGTTTGCAGTAGCCGCCCATATATGAACGGTAAATAGCTGGCTGCTTCCTGGGTGCGGGCGGCTGGGCGGCTTGCTGTAATAGCTCCTCCGCCTCCTGATCCTGGGCGGCAAAGATCGCCGCGAGGCTGCGGGCGTCCTCCTCTTCTTCCGATTCCGGCTCCTGGCTGAAAAGATCATCAATGCTTATCTGACGGTAGCCCTTCGCCTCGTTCTTGATCTCTGCCATAAGCTCTAGCAGATCAAACGCGGCCCAACATGGCGTATTTTCGACTTCGGTAACAATGACCTGCTGACTGTTGACGCTTCGGCGCTTGCTCTGGTAGTCTACGATGTACCCGGACATCGCCCCTATCTGGGCGTGATAGTCCGGGCCGCCATGTTGCATGTGGCCCTTAGAAAGCTCTCTAGGCGTCCAATTGTCGAGCACATACGAGCGGATTAAATCTTTTGCACACACCCGCGCCGTGTCTAGCCTGCGCGGCTCCTCCTGGCCCTCTTGCATGGTCCTCTCTCCTCTCTCTGCTAGATCTGCTCTGTGACGCGGCTGCCGTGTCTCATTGCGCGCCTGGCCGGCGTATTGTGACGGCTGATCTCCGGTCACGGTCGCAAACCTGCGCGGCTTCCGTCTGGATCGCTGCCGTTGCTGTGACTCTCGGCCAACGGTCACATCTTCGCCGCGAGCTGGGCAACGTGACACCCAGCTCGCGGTCACACTTTCTCTATCCTAATGGGTGCATTTCTTCCATGAGGCAGTCTACACAGGCCCCATACTCAAATGCTGTCAACGTCTTTCCCTCCGCCGGGCGCTGCTTCCTCATATCATCAGAATGCACATAGTACGCTTCATACTCCTCTACGAAACCGTTGTGCAGCGCACACCACACTTGAGGACGTACGGTGTTCATCTCAGCGTGCGCGGGTGCCCGATGGACGATAGCACAAGGAACACCAAACTTGATACCGTACCCTCCCGATGTGAGCAGAATGTCAACACAACTCCCGTCGTGATAGACATTCTTCACCTTTCCCTCTCGCACCACTCCAAGATTTCGCCCCTCATATTTAATTTCTATATTTTCACCTATAAATAACGTCTTTGCCTCTTCTAATGTCATAGCCCTTTTCCTTTACTCTTCGCCTTCGTACTCTTCGCCGTCTTCGTTGCTCTCGGTGTCGTCCTCCTCGTCCTCGTCTTGCTGCTCCTCCGCTAGCGCCTGGGCGGTCGGCTTGATGCCGATACGTGCCAGTGTTGCGAGCACTGCCGCCCGGTCGGCGTCCTCCGGTTCTGGCTCCTGGGCGGCCTGCTCTGGCAGGTCCGGCTGCTTGGCAAGCTGGCGCTGGGCTATGTTGTGTACAGCTCCTTCTAAAAGCTGGTACACGCTTAACTCGCTCTGTAGCTCGGTTATGCGGTGCTGGTAGATGGCCTGTAGCTCCCGGTTGTAATGCTGCGCTTCGTCTGCTCGGCGCTTGGCGGCACTCGCGTTGTCGAGCAAGACAGAAATACGGTCGTGCTTACATCGCTGGTCCTCGATCACTTCAATGATGGCTAGCGCCTGCTCGTGGCCGTGTTGCCTATCTGCCTGCACGTTGCCCATAAGCACATCACGCATGGCCCGGACGGCTGCCGCCTGCTCGTCTGGGAGCTGCGCGGCGTAGCTATTGATGCGAGCGTCGGCGTCCTGCCGGTCCGTGTCTAAGCGGTTGGCCTTGCGCTGGCGATACGCTGCCGACCTGCACGCGGTCGCGCCACAGTGAGTGTGAGGCTTGTCATTCCCGTACTCTGAAAAGTGCTGATTGATGAGTTCGTCACAATGGGGGCATTGCTTCGGGGCTTGGTCCCACGCGATGCGGCGCTGCTTACGCTCCTCCTCGTAGCTACTGTGATAATTGGTACTCATGTGTTAAACTCCTTTACTGTAAAGCTAAATAGCAATGTTTACAAAAGTACATTAATTGACTCGATAAGTCATAAGGTGTAAGAAATGTGTAGATGCCACATGCTTCACACTTGGCCTTAACAGGACAGACAATTATTTGATTTTTTACTTGATGTTCGCGTTTGCTCAGGTACGACTTTGCACGCATAATCTCTACTGCTGCTTTGACGCAGATAATCACACCTGCTAGAATGGTTGCCGGTGCGCTGATGCGTCCAAGTAGTTGCAGAAAGTACAGGATAACAGGTACAAGGAAAAGAATGATATGAACGGCTGCACGCGTGCTTTTACGGTATTGCATCATGTGCTATAATCCTTTCAGGCTAAATAATTGGGTTAGACTCCGATAGATAAAAGGGGGGCCGTATGGTTATGCGGCTCCCCGGCCTCCTTAGTCGAAATGTGACATGCATTCTCCTGTCTGCACCCTGGCCTACTCCTGCGAACATGCACAAGAAAAGCAAAGAACGCGATAGAGATTGTTATAGCCTACGGCGGGGTACCGCTCGCCTTCGTGGCCTGGCTGCTCTGCCAGGGGCTTCTTGCACGAGCCACAATACCCCAGCTCGACAAGGTTCCAGGTGTACGCCCAATCCTCTGCAACGGTGCGGTTATACTCCTCGTAGCGTTGGATAGCAGTAGGTAGAAGCTCCTCGCGCTCGTAGCGACTGAGCGAGCGCATAGCATCGATGGTGTACGGCTCGTCGTGGCCTGTGGTGTCGATGATGGCGTAGCTATGCTCCTGTGACGGCTGTACAGCATAGCGGGGGTCGGCTATCTCGCTGGGGGTCGGTGCCTTCTTTTGATCTGACATATGATGTATCCTTTCTAATCGCCGGAGGCCGCCTTCCTAGACGGCTCCCGGCGCTACTCACGTTACTTAAAGAGGTTGAACGGATACGGCGCGTATGCCGCTAGATCGCGCTGTATATCTTCCTCGCTTGGCTCTTTGGGCTGGGCAAGCATGACGCGGGCGTATTCTGCTGGCGTTGCTAGCTTGCCGTTCATCTCCAAATAGTGCGGGCGGTTGGCTGCCTCGTCGCCGTCCTGGCGGGCTGCCTCTGCCTCCGCTGCCTGCTTGGCTGCGAGGTCATGCATATATGCGCGCTCCTCAAGCATTGCCGCTACGGTCCAACGAACATGTTTGCAAACACCGCTCGCGTGGTGGACATGTACGAAACCTTCGTCGCCGGCTGGGCACGTACAAGAGTACCCGCGCTCCTGGCTGTAGCGGACGGCGTACTCGATGATCTCGCCGTCCATATCGCGGTCGCCGCGCTCGTTCTCGACGGCATAGTAGGCGCGATTCTGGTCGTCGAAAAGCTTGTGGCATTTGCCGACTTGTTCGCTGGTCACGTCTTCGGCGTACGGTGCGACACGCTCAAATGTGATTATCATAGTTGGGTTAGACTCCTTGTTGTTTGGTTGATCGGTAGTAATTACAGGTTGTTCGGCTTGGGCGGCCTCGATCTGCTCTAGCACCTCCTCTAGTGCGAGCTGTGTATAGCCGCGCTTGGCGCTCTCGATGGCTGCGGCTACCTGCTGGCCTATCTCCGTCATAGAGCACACTGCAACATTTGCATCTATCGCTACCGGGGCGCTAATCCAGTCATTAGCGCGTAAGCCGTCAAACGTCGATGCAGCCATATACCAATGGTCATGCGTTGCCGGGTTGACAACAAAGGCTCCGCTATTGACAATCAAGAGCCGCGCTCCCGGCTGGGCCACATGCAGCAATGCCTTGATGGTATTGGCTGATGTCTTGCGGGTCTTGATAACCGTCATAGTCGAAACCTCCGTATGCTCTAGAGTGACTCTGTACCTCAATCGGTACACTTATATTATAATGTCTCAGGACATTAATTGCAAGTGTTTTTCATAGGTATTTAGTACCGTTCTAGGACATTATTTTTTAGTACATTTAGGGGGTATCTTTTAATGACTCAGGACATTATAATAGAGAGGTAAACTGCTCTGATCTGAGGCAGTGAAGGGAGTTGTTACACAATGGATAAAATCAAATTAGATGAGTGGTACAGCGCACAAGAGGCTGCTGATGTCTTGGGCACATCGGCTAAATACGTGCGAACGCTGGCCGTCCAGTATGGCAAATTCGATTTTCACAAATTGAGCGAGCATATGATGCTCTATCGGAAAACAGGAGTAGACGCGTATAAGGTAAATAGGGGCCAACCTGGGAGACGTAAAAAAAGTGAAGAACAAGCAGCATAGCCAGGTTACGGCGTCCAGCATTCCGACAACGCACACGACGCCGTAACCTGGCTAGCGAGCAAGCAGGAAACTGCTTCGAGTAAGGAGTATATCACATGTCATCAAAACAACGTGAAGTCAAACCACAACATTTAACTATCTCGGACATAGAGCAGATGAGCATACACGAACTAGCCGAGTTGCTCGGTAACATCGTCCTGGTGCTGCGGCGTCTGCCAGATGTACAAATGATAGATATGGAACGTAGGATAGAGGAAGTGGATAAGGAAGAGGTTTAGGGATGAATGGCGAACTTGATGAGCGGGCCTTCCTGGCTGCTCTGGATACGTTCGGTCTAAAGATTTCTATGCATGATGTAGATGGCTGGGGCTACACCTGGCTCTATGGAGAGTGGGTCGGGCCTTTCTCGTCGCCACTCGCGGCAACGCACGCGGGGTTTACAGCGGCGCTGCTCGCGCTCTCAGTGGCTCCAGTGTCGGGGCCTGCCGATAAGGAAGAAGTACAGGCGCTTTTGCTCGTTCAGAGAATGCGTCATGCTGCTGAAGAGGGGAAGCTGCAAGAGGGACGCATAGCACATGTTGAACTCAATCATGTAATAGAACGCTGGGCGGAAAAACTAGATGGAAGGATCAACGACAATGAGCGAGTATGAAAGCCTGCCGCCGTTCACCAGTGCGAAACCTTGCCCGCGCTGCGCTGAACTCCTGCACTGGTCGCAAAACGAAACGCCGCCACACGTCGAGTATGACACTCGAACCGGGCACGTGCTCTACGTCGAATTAATGCGTTTCTGTATATCCTGCGGCTATAGAGAAGATGGGTACGTGGATATTGGCAAAGATCCCGTATGGACTGCCAGGAAAGAAGAGGAATAGGACGCATGGGCGAACAGACCTACTGGACGCTGAATTTTAAATTTGGAGATGAAATTAGCTTCACGCAGGCCACCTTAGACAGTCGCTACATGCATGGTGGACTACAGGATCTCAAGCGTGAGAATGGTCCGTACTCACACTACAAAGTTGTAGATTTTACGGACAATAACCAATTTAGCGAGTTTTCACGCATTGGCGTTAGAAAAGACGGTTTCAACGGTCAAGCTCCGCTCTATTATGTGCGATGCAAGGATGTTATTGATAGGGAACTTCGCCCAACTGGCGAAACTATCATAAGGTCAGAATGGGCGTGAGAATTACCAGGGATCAGGGCGCTACCCTCCGGGGTGGCGCTCTTTTTGTTGCCCTCTGCTCTCGGCCTGGAGCTGGGAAAGTGACGCGGCTGCGGTGTCACGCTTGTAGATCGCAGCGTGTGAGGCTGGCCCATTTCGTTACGTGGACTGTAACGCTTTAGGGCTGGTCCTCCTGACGCTTGCTCGGTAGAAAGAGGCGGGGGCTTGCAATTTGTCGCGGCTGCGGCTCTGGCTGTGCCTCTACAACAACGCCTCCGGTTATAATCGGCTGCGCTGCGCTATAAATCTTTTGCTCTATAGAATGCAAGAAGTCTAAGAGCTGGGCCGCGTTGCTGCCGGTTAAGAGCTTCTGGTCCCTCGCCGTTGTCACGAGTAGCCCCTGTTGCGTCTCGTCCCAACGGAATGTCACTTCATTTACTGTACTACTGCTCATATAACTATTCCTCTATACGTCTTCTCGCGGCTCCTGGCAGGTTGCGCGTGGCTGCCTGGATTTGCGGCGTAACGGTGTAATACGTAGGTCTTTAACACTCGCACGCGTAATAGCGCCTTTCAAGCCTAGCTCTTTGTGCTTGCGCTGTAGTGCGTCAATAATAGCATCGGCGTTGCGCCTGGTGATAGTTTCCCCTTTGAGTGCCCGCGCTACACTCTGAATTGATATAGATGCCTGCCGCGATAATTCGGCTTGACTCCACGAAAAACGGTCGAGATAGTCGCTTAACTTCATGTCCATAGACCCGCCTGTAAATTACAAAATTCTATGTCAGAGACTCATCGCACTCTCCTACTCAAATCCCGCAATATCTGATCTACTGGCTTCCCAGGATTATCACGTACTGCACATCGAAACTCCCACTCCTCTGCACATCTGGTATCATCACACTGACTGATGCTCACATCATGCAGGCACACGCTAGAACCATCAAAGAAACGAGAAGAGTCAATCCCCCGTACCGGCTCATCATCGATATAAAACAGGTCATCAAGCTTTTGCTTCTTACGCATAACATGCTGCTCCTCTGCACTACCGGCCATCTTCGCAAGACTTGAACTGGACAAAAGAACACTTGTTTTACAACACGCATTTATCAAAAAAGATTGGACAGCGAATTATCAAATTTACACCTGCCTCTAGCCTCCCTTTACGCTACTCTGCCCATACATCTCTCTTACGTCTGTCATCTATCCCTTACACGCCTTTCCTATCATATCATAGCGCCTATCGTGCGTCTATCCCGCTCCCTTTGGTCCTATACGTGACTACGAGCTGCCGGTCACGTGTGCGCGCTGGAGCTGAGAACGTGACGACGCTACTATGTCACCCTTGCGGCCTGGCCGGCGCTTTGTGACTCGCGGCGATGGGTCACGCGATCGGCGTTGATCGCGGGGCGCTCGGCTTCGATGGTTGGATGCTTGCAGCGGGGCCTGGGTTCGGTGGCTCAACCCTGCTGTGGCCTAGATCCCCGCTCGTCCACGCCGTAGGCATGTTGGCAGATGACGCTGTGAGCTACGCGCAAGAGGCCCGTAAAAAAATTGGACGCTTGCGCTTGCCCCTTTTTCGGCATGATACCGTCAGGCGAGACAGCGCGGGGCCTTCTGACCATCTGCATTAGTCCTGAGTCCCGCGCTGTCCGGGCGTTAGCCTATCATGCCGAAAAAGGGGTCCAATTTTAGGGCCTCGCCGTCGCGCTGTAGTGTTGAGATGGGCGTTAGCCTTTCAAATCGCGTAGCGTTCCTTGAATTGTGAGATGTAAACTATTTTCATTCTCACAATGTTTAAAGATGCTCACCGTCTGTCGGTCGGGGCGCTCGCGCTGCGGCTCCTGGGGGATTGTACCCAGCTCCGGGCCGTGGCGTGGTGGGTGCTGTGCCTGGTCGGTCCTGCTGGTGCTGTGGCGGTGGCCTGGATCGCGTCGAGGTCTGCCGCTGCTCGCTGGTCGGGGCTGCCGTTTCTTTTGTTGTGAGATGCAAACTATTTCCATTCTCACAACGAATAGAACCGCGCAAAAAAGAGCGGGGGCGCTGCTTGCTGCCTCCGCTGGGTCTGCCTGGATCAGGGACTAGAGGTTCGGCCACGGGACGCCGCCCTCGTCCTGGCTGCTGCCCTCTGGGGTGATGCCCATTTGAATGGTGTAGGCTGGGCCGCCTGTCTCCTCCTGCCAGCGGTATTTTAAGTATGGCCCGTAGATCACGCCTTCAAAAAGTTCTACTCCTGGCGGTAGCTCCTGGCCCTTCTTCAGATACTTTAGAGCCTCGCGGCTGAGTCTGACTTTCTCTATATAGAACTCCTCATACCAACCACGCGCCGGGCTGATCGCGGCGCGGATCTCCGCCGCCTGGCTCTCGAACTCTGCCAGTCGGTCGCGGGCCGCTTGGCTGTCGCCGTAAATATGGCGATAATCAATCGCGGGGGCCTGGTTCTGCTCGCGCTCGGTGCGGATCGCATCAAGCTGCGTTTGTATGCTGGCCTCGTCCGGGCCATACACGCGAACCAGGGCCGCCGATTGGGCTGGTTGCTCTTGGGCCTGGTCTGGTTGGTCGCTCGTCCTGGGCTTCTGCGGGCGCTGGCGGGCTGCCTCCTGGCGCTGGTGTTCTACTGCGGCTTGCAGCTCCGCGAGCAGGGTATCATCAGGGGCTAGCAGGTCGGCGGCTACTTGCAGAGCGGCGGCGGCGGCGTCAAGCTTTGCCAGGAGGCGGGCGCGTCGGATCGCTAGGAAGGTCGCTAGAATGTGCTCGCGGTGCTTGTGCTCCTGGTAGGTCGTCCACAAGAACGATTTTAGGGCGCTCTCCTGGTCGCTTATGCTCGCGCTTGGGTCGTCCTGGGGGTTGTCCAGGTCGGATACAATCGCTTGAAGCTGGGCCAACTTTTCCGTGATGAGGTGCCGGTAATTCCTGGCCTCTCTTATTTGCACGTCGAGCGCGTGCGGGTCGCCTTGTCGGAATTTCAAGCGGCCCTCCTGGCTTCGTGGTATGCGTCGCTCCTTCGCGGCCTCGCGCTCCTCTGCGCTCCTAGCTGGTCGCCCTGCTCGCCGAGGTTGGCCGTCTCTTGAGCCGGGTTGTCCTTGCATGGTCATGGTTGCGGCCTCCTTTCATTGTGAGATAAAAAAGAGAATGCTCCTCACAACAGTATAGCACGGCAAAAAAGGCTCTGCGCGGCGGGTGGGGGCGTACCCTAAAGAGAGGAGGAGAGCTTGAGAGGAGGAGAGAGAACATCAAGAGGCTTTTTTACGAAAGCCTCTTGATGTTCTCTCTCCTCCTTTCAATCTGTTCAAAAAAGATCAATAGCACTAAGGAGTGACTGGGAATCGGGATTTACAGGTAGTGTGCGCCACTATGAAACTGCCTGAGCCAGATCAACGCAGGCAGTGATACCGAGATCAGTATTCACTCTTCTAATCTCCTCAATGTTCGCTAGTTCGTCTTCCACGAGTAGGATCTGGCTTGCTCCATGCTCTTTCGCCAGTTTCCCTACTTGTTCGGCCTTCCATACTTTTGTCTTCGTGTACTGCTCGCTCTCAGGTTTCATCTCCAGCCTACGCTCAGAGACACCGTGAACGTGAAACCATTCAAGCGTTGCAGCACGCATATGTTCAGGTCTGCTCGTCAAGAAAACAACAGTGTATTGCTTTTCAAGCTTGATAAGAGCCTGAATACTGCCCTCAATGAGCGTATCAAGGTGGACATGCTCACCATTTAAAGCAAGTTTCCAGACTACTTTATCGTTCACTGTTGCCTGAGAAAATCTAGCATCAGAGTTCGCCACCACCCCATCCAGGTCTACGATTGCTAGTTTCTTCATGCTTCCTCTCCCTCTTGCCATGAGTACCATGAAAGATCTTCCATGAGCCACCTCTCTCTGTCCTGATCTTTCCATGCCATGCGCTTGAGATAGGCACGTATGGCATTACTAGCACTAAGCATCGACGCTTCTATATCTCTCACTGTAAATCTGATACCGACTGGCATCAGTTCAATTACTCGGATTGCATACTCTCCATCAACACGACGGAATTCCTCCTCATTGTTTGGGTCAGCTTTATACATCGCTGGCAGGCGGAGCCTCCGCTCTTCAATGACTGCCTGCTGTTCTGGGGTGAACTCTTTAAATCTTGGCATTCTCCCATCCTTGACTCGGACGATAGGAAAACGAAGCTACTACATTGCCATCTAGGGAAAGGTCATAAATCCCCTTGACCGCCACAATCGGGTTTATTTTGTTGCCTTTGAGTGGGGCACCTACGTAACCTCTGCGCTGAAAATATCCAGCGATCCATTCCCCTTCTACGACTATGCCAGCGTGATATGTGCCGGATTTAGAGAATGTAATAATAGTAATGGTTGCTTGTCCGATAACAAATCGCTGCTCTTGAGGCATTGTATCGCCAGTATTGACAGCAGCACTAGGAAATGTGTCTCGAAGATCCACTTGTGGCTCCCTCATATATTGCTCCTATCTTCTTGCATTTCAGCACTTTTCTCGACAAGCCAGTCTTTATATTTGAGTAGATAGTCCAGCATGATGAGCGCCTGTGACGCACCGTACCAATCGTCATCGATATAGATGCCATACCGATCATCGCTGTTCTGCGCAATTACGATGTCACTGGGATCTTCGGGATATTCTGGACTAAGGCGCTGCGCTTCGGCAAACTCTTTGTCGTAGTGCCTGCCATTTTTGCTGATGTCTCGCAGGGGAATAAACCACGTATTCCCCTGCTTTACAGCGTGCAAGTAATCACCTCCTGCTGCTTTTTGCCTATATGTGCTTTCGCCTCCTCCAAACATATTCGCCAACTCTGCTGGTGTATAGAAGCCGTGGAGTGGCATTATGCTTTCTCCTCTGACAGAAAGCCAGCTTCGCGCAAGACGGCTTTCTCAACGACCGTTGTCTTTCTGTCATCGCCAGCTACACCGACAATGCCGGTTTTGCCAATCTTATCGTCAATCGTTTGCCGTATCTCCTGTTCAGTAAGCCCAGTCAATTCACAAACTTTACTCATGAGTAACCATCCATACTTTTCAGGATTACGACCTAATTCACGCTCCCATTTGTCGTTATGGTCACTCCATTGCTCAGGAGTGGCAACCTTTACGTAAACCGCTTTCACCCAAACCGGATGATTTTTGTGGAATTCCATTACTTCTTGATGGACGGCTTCTAGGTCGGCACCCTCTAGCTTGTGGGCATATCCTCCATAGGGAAACCATGCATCATCGTGCATGCCGTTACTTTCGGTATCTTTTCGATGTTCAAGAAGATGATCCTGCGTGATATAGGCATATCGCGATTCCCGCAGGTGAGAACCATAGTCAACCTTGATCGGGCTATGATCTTTCACATAATCGTTGATCTCATCAATCAACTGCGTCACAGGCATACCGTTGTAGGTAAAAGGTGAATTAGTAGACATTTTACTCCTCTTTTGTCTTCCCGTATTTCATCGCTAGCGCTATCGTCATGTACACAGTATAAGCGATAGCGCTAGCGATGTCAACCCCTAATCCTGCCAATATTCCGCGCAACAAAAAACTTATATCGTGTAAGGAGAATGCCAGATAACTGGCGGCTTGTGAGATGGAGGCGAACCACCTGACCTCCACATGGAATATCCCCTCTTTGGGTGGGGGGCGTACCTAAAAGAGAGGAGGAGAGCTTGAGAGGAGGAGAGAGGGCGTCAAGAGGCTTTTTTACGAAAGCCTCTTGACGCCCTCTCTCCTCCTTTCAATCTGTTCAAAAAAGAGACATTTCACGAAAGGAGTGATCGGGAGCTGGCTGTCACATGCCGCCGGCCAGGCTGAACGTGTGACGGTGGATCGGCTGTCACGGTTGCGGATCGCTCGCGCTGGTGTTTCCTCCACCTACGTATTTATAGAAGGTGGCCCGGCTCTTAAAGCCGGTCAGGGCCATAATCTCGGCTACGCTGTTTTTCTTGGTTGCATATAATTCTCGCGCCCGCTCTAGCTGGTCCGGTCGTAGCTTCTCGGTCGCTTTGGGCCTGCCGCCTTTTCGTCCTCGCGCTCTGGCTGCCTCTAGCCCGGCCTGGGTGCGTTCCTGTATCACATCGCGCTCGAACTCTGCCAGGGCTGCGATAATGTGAAACATGAGCTTGCCGGTCGGCGTCGAGGTGTCTATATTCTCTTTCAAGCTCTTTAGCTCTATGCCTCGCTCTGCCAGCATGGTGACGGTTTCTATAAGCTCCTTTAATGATCGGCCTAGCCTGTCGAGCCTCCACATGACGATAACATCGCCTGCGCGGGCAATCTCTAGCATCTTTAGGAACTCCGGGCGGTCAAACCGTTTACCGCTCATTTTGTCCGTAAATGTTCGCTCACAATTTGCCTGTTTCATCGCGTCTACCTGGAGCGCGGTCGCCTGCTTATCTCTCGATACTCTGATATACCCTAGAATCATTCGCCTGTCCCCTCCATCGTTATCCTTCTTGGCTCTATTGTACAATAACTCATCTCGTAGAGCAAGTTTAGAGACATTGATTTTCAGATGGCAAAAAAGACACGAAAAACGAGCAAAGAGGGGGCTTTTGGCTGCGTGCGGGGCCTAGTTGTGGATGTCTGTAAAACGGTCGTTTGTTGGACGGCTCATTTGGGACCTTGACAAGCGGCGAAGGGATCAGGTACAACTTTATAGTACCCTGTTCGATAACAGCGTACAGTTTAAAACGCTAGATGAGCAAAGACTAGCAAAAAGACGCCGGGACCGACACGCCCGGCGTCTTTTGTTCTACAGTTCATTTCACATACGTTTACTGAAGATTCGCCGTAACGGCTCCATTCAAGCTTGTGTACGCGTCTATGGAGAGTGCTGAATTGTGAGCGAGAATCTCGTCAATGTTCGCCTGCTCATCCTCCACCAAAACAATATGACTTGCATTATACTCTCGTGCCAGCTTGCCGACGCGCTCAGCCTTCCATGCTTTCGTCTTGGTATACTGCGCGCTGCTTGGCTTCATCTCTAATCGACGCAACGCCACATTATGAACGCGGAACCACTCAAGCGTTGCCGCTCGCATGGAGTCAGGGCGGCTTGTCAGAAAAACAACCGTGTACCGCTTCTCAAGCGCGATGAGGGCTTGAATACTACCCTCGATGAGTGTGTCGAGGTGAACATGCTCACCATTGAGCGCAATACGCCAGTCTATTTTCCCGTTCGCCGTGGCCTGGGCGAAACGTGCATCACTATTCGCAATGACTCCATCAAGGTCTACGATTGCCAGTTCCATTTGTCTATCCCTCCTGTTTTTTTCGGTGCGCTAAAATCCCATCAATAATTTGTTGATAATGAGGCAGTCGTTCAAGACCGCGTTGCTCATCATCGCGTGTTGCGTGACCCAAACTATGCAGCATTTCTGCTTCCATCTCCAATAAAAGCCCCTGGTCCTCTTCAGGACACAGTTCAAGCAAGATATCTCCCCATATGAGTAACTTCTCCCGTTTGACATGGAGCTGCCCGCTAAATGCACGCGAAAGCGTCGAAGATGCTACAGCGGCCCGCCGCGCTATTTCTTCCTGTGAGACTCCCACAAGAGAACATGCAAGATCAAAATATTTTCCTGACACGGATCTTTGTCCCCGATCAATTCGTCTTCCAGGTCCAGGGCGTTCCATCATTTGCCCTTCCTTATCATAGTTAATTCTTGCGTGATACGCAAATTCTGGGGTACAATCTCCATATGATACTTCTATCTCCGTAACGCTCATAGATATGTGCCATTATTGCACGTCTGTCCTATTATTGCACGTCTCCGATTTCATCTTAGTACAAGAAGATAGATAGATAGAAGTGAAAGGATGATCTATGTCACATTTTGACGAATCTCGCTAAGAAGTTAGACGGTGGAAGGATCTACTCCCATGAAAACTCGACAGAAAGTACATGTGACGTACAACGAAGCGAGCGAGGATATTCTGCATTTCTCTTTACAGGGGCTTCTCCCGGATGGGCATGTCTTTGCATTTAATACTATGCTTGGCATGCTCTCTCATCTTGCTTACGAGCAGGATCAGGTACACATGCTCATGGAACAATCATTTACAACGGCTGAAGTGTGTGTACTCTTGCCGTTGCTTGAAGCCTACCCTTCCTATTGCTCTCATGAAGTCTTAGTAGCAAGCTTTAATCATGGCCGCGCTACTGAAGCATTTGTCGAGCGAACCCGTGAGCGTCTTCAAGAAGCATCTCTTCTCGGCTTGTGGGATCAGGAGATGCGGCCTACGCGTAACGTCATCTCACGCTGCCGCATCAAAACTCGCCCCTTTGGTCTTGAGATTTCGTCAATTTTAGAAAAGGGGTACGGTCTTTATGGCTACGTAGGAAGCGATACCAGAAATGGACATCATTTATTATAATGAGCGGCATACAATGCCTTTATCTTTTTGCTTACAGACTCGCATTATTGCTCAAATTACAGGCGGTAGAGTTCAGAGTAAAACGCTGAAGAAGCAAGAGGCATCATTACTTTTTCTTCTCCTGACGAAAAGATTCCTTACTTATCAGGATGCAGAGCAAGCTACACAGACGACAATTGACACTCTACGGCATAGCATCATACCCGGCCTCAATGACGGACTAGGGCTGTTTCATCTGGAAATTGTAGCAGTACAAGATGCGGGATTTACACTTTTTGATATCCTTGAAGCTCATTAAACTCCTTCATCCTCTCACTCCTCCTTTGCCTCTGTGACTCCCAGCTCGCGGCCACGTGCTTGCTCCGTATCCCTGCACCTCACGCTCGCTGTATACTTCGCGTCCAAAAATCTGGCTATCTTGTCTTCAAAACCACGCAACAACATCGCGTATCCTCGCTATAAATTCCATCAAATTCTCTCCCTCTGCTTGCTACACTTAGAATACAGTCTTCAACTCTCAATAGATATCACGCTACCTAACCTAACTTAAAAGAAGGGATGATTATGAACTTTCCAGCTTTTTTCTTGGTGCTCGCAGCTGTACCGCCGCCTGGGACTCCTCAACCTCCAGCGGTTCCGCCTGCCGCTGCACAAGCTGCACAGCAAGCCGCTGGGGGCATTGTTGGCGGCATAGAGGGGCAAATCTTCACATGGTATCAGCAAATTTTGGACTGGATCGCCGGGCAAAATTTTGTGCTACAAACGGGCGCGGGGGTTACATTTCAACAACCTGTTATTGTGAAGTTTTGGCAAGCGAACGCATTGGTTGCTGACGCCGCTCTAGCATTGGTGGTCCTCTGGATCGCCTATAACGTAATCATAGGGTACTACGACCCGCTTCAGATGCTTTCACGCGTCGTTTTAGCCGCTGTGGCTATCCATGCTTCGCTTACGTTTATTAGCCTGTTTGTGAGCATAAACAATGGTCTGTGTGCGAGCGTCGTTGCAACCGCCGGCGTTCCAAATACGGCGGATATAGCCGCCTTCTTATACCCAAACGTTCACGCCGTGCTTGGTGGTCAAGGGGACCCAGGGCAAGTATTCCAGGCCGTTATCATCGTCCTCATGACTATTACCGTCATATTGCAGCTCATTGTAAGGTTGGGATTGCTTGATCTCCTCATTGTCCTTAGCCCGCTCGCGCTCCTGCTCTATATTGCTCCTGGGACGCAAAAATGGGCGAATTTGTGGTTCGGGGCATTCTTCACCACGCTCTTTTTGCAGTTCTTGCAAGTCACGGCTATAGCCGTTGGCGCGGCGCTCATTACCTCGCTCGCCGCGACGGCCTCTATTGTCTCCGCGATTGCTGGGGTCGCGGTGCTCGTCTTCGTCTTGAAAATTCCGGGCTGGCTAGGCAGTGCTGTTACGAGCTCCATCGGGGGCGTGCAATCACCACAACAATATGCGCTACAAGCGGCTCAACAAGCGGCTCAAGGTTTCCTTACGCTTGTGAAGACAGTTCTTTAATGAAGAAGAGAGGGAACAGATGAACGTTAACATTAATCAAAGTTTACTGGACATAGTTATAGCACTCGGCGCTTTTGTCGGCGGCCTCACCGCGCTTGCTATCCTGTACGCAGCCATTCTCTTGATCTTTGCCGGAGACAACGCGAACCAAGAAAAGGCCGCGCAAAGGGCTATCGGGTTTGCTATCGTTGGTGCGGTTCTCGCTATCGGTGCCGTTTCGTTTGCCACTACCATTACTACCCCTATTAAGTAAGTGGAGAGAAAAATAGATGAGTATACAACCCAAAAGCACGCCGCGCATCATCATTCCGCGCTTCCAAAATGTCGCCCTCGTTGTCTTAAACTATGGTAATTTTGAAATCACAGCGCGTCAATTAACGACGATCATGCTCTGCGCGCTCGTTGCATTCAACGTCTTTTCTCACCTGGCGGGCTTGCCTATCGTGCTTCGGTTTATCCTGGCGGGCTTGCCGGTGCTGATCCTCCTCCCTTTCGGCTGGGTAAAAATTGCGGGTCGGACGCTTGATGCCTGGCTCCTGGTGATCGTGCGCTATCAGATGCAGCCGAAAATCTGTGTGTGGCAACAGCGTACGATTGCGGCGAGGACAAAGAGGAAAGGAACGGTATGAGCAAGCAGAAAAAGCAGAAGTATGGAAGTGTGCAAGAGCAGTACGTGTATCTCCGTGAAGTGCTCGGCCCGGTGGCTCGCCTGGACCTCCCTAGCGGCCCGGCGTATCGCAGTGTTGTAGAGGTGACGGGGACGCATCTCAACCTGTTCGATGAGAGCAAGCAGCAAGAGATACACGAACTCTATCACCAGCTCTACACAAGCCTGGATCACTCGATCCAGATCATTATACGCATTCGAGCACTCGATATCGAAGCGTATTTACAGTACGTCGATGGACCAGACAAGACTCAAGAATGGCAAGCGTTAGCTTCTTCTCATGCAGAGATGCTACGCGGCCTCACAAAACAAAGCCCGCTTCTAGGACGCCGATTCTACATTGTGCTCCCAGCAGAAGAGGAACTAGAGGGCCTCTCGCGTTGGGAGAAGGGACAAGACACACTGACGCTCACGCAAGCAGCGCAAACATTACGCTCACGTACTGAAACCCTAACCTATCATTTACAAAGTATCGGTATCTCCTGTCGGCTCCTTACGAACAGGAGACTTGCCGAGTTTTATAAGAGTTTCTTTTCTCCTGCTTCACCACACATACATGGAGGCGTAGTAAATAACGGATTTGCTCTCGAAGACGTTATAGCTCCGCGAATGATTGCAGCACAGAAAGACCATTTACAGCTTGAGCACACGCAGCCTCATATCATCGAATATATGAGAGTAGAGAAGATTGCGAAGCTACCGCGCTTGGTGTCCTTCGGATGGCTCAAACAGCTTATAGAAACTGATGAAACCTTCGATATTATCCACAACATTGTACCGAAAGCACAGGCGCTTTCGTATCTGAGGCGACAACAAACGCACGCGCAAGCCTCGCTTCTGCGGTCGGCTGGGAGCGGTCGCACGATGGCCCCGGACGCAAATATAGCGCACAACGACCTAGAACCTCTAGTCGAGTCTGTCGGCTCTGGTGAGCAAACCATGCTCGATAGCTCACTGCATCTCATCATTCGATCAAACAGCAAAGAAGAATTAGAGCGGAAAGCACGGCGTATCAACCAACGTGCGAATGTTGTTTTCCACGCTCAACCGCGTATAGCCTATTATGAGCAAGCTCAGGCGTTCCGGGCCTGCTTGCCGGGGATGATGGCAGCACGTGATCCTTTGCTACTTCCTAGTGCCTCTATCGCCTCTATGATACCCTTTTTTGACCACTTTATCTTTAAACCTTCGGAAACTGCAATATTAGAAGGTATTACCCAGCATAATGAGCCAGTGATTTTAGATTGGTGGGCCGACTTGCCAAATGCAAACCGGCTCATTCTTGGGCCGACTGGATGGGGGAAAAGCTATAAGGCCAAACTCGATATCATGCATACCTATACTGTCTATAAACGACTAGCCCAACGACTTCATAAGCCAAATGACGGCTTCCAGATTCTCATTATTGATCCTGAGCGCGAGAACTCACGTGCTCCGGGTTTCAACCTCGTCGAGCGGTTTAATGGGCAAAGTATCCGCTTCTCGCCTGGAAGTGCTCACAAGCTCAACCCGCTTGATCTGCCCGTCGCTAGCGACGACCAGGAGAAAGAAGACATCCTAGCGAACCATATTCAACGCACACATAAAATACTGGATCTGATGCTCGCGCACAACACGGAGGATCGCGCAAGCACACTTAACCCACAAGAAAAGAGTTTGCTTGACGCGGCGCTCTATGAAGCATATAGGGAGGTTGGTATTACCTCCGACCGCGCAACACATACCCGGCCTGCGCCTCTTCTGCGTGACTTACACCAAATTCTTGAAAACGAGTTCTGCGGTCCTGACACGACGAACTTAGCGCAACGCCTACGCCGCTATACCAACGGTTCGCTTGCTGGCTTGTTCTCCGACCGAACGAATATCGACCTCACCAATACAGTTATCCAATTTGATGTCAAGGAGCTTGATAGCGAGCTGCGACCGATTGCGCTCCTGCTCACTGCACAATTTATATGGAATGTCGCTTTTAGTAATCCTATTCCGCGCTTTCTCTTCATAGATGAGCTAGCTACTGTGACCAGATATAAGGCAGGAAAGGAGTTCGTAGAAGAACTGTTCCAAAGAGCACGTAAGCACTATGTGAGTGTGACCGGCATGACACAACAGCCACAGCATTTGAGCACAAGCATTATAGCGAACTGTGCAGAGCAGATCTTATTGCATCAGAATGACACAACTATCGATTCTGTCGCTGAACTGTTTAAATTGTCCGGGCGTGAGGTTCAAAGAGTGCGGGGCTTTGACAAAGGAGAGGCATTACTTTTAGCGAATGGAAAGCGAATGCAAGTACGCTTCATCGCGTCTCCACTAGAGGATAGGCTCATCACCACCAATCGACGGCAAATTGACAAATTAGAAGCGGCGGTGGCCGCTGCGTCTGCCCCTCCTGTAATTCCGGTTCCGGTTCCGGTCCTTCCTGTAGTTCCGGCTCCTGCACCTGTTCCTCTCACTGTTGCGGCTGCATTGCCGCCTGCTGAACTATTAGAGCCAAAGGAAGAAAAACATGATGAATAATGATGAGACACAAGAAGAAAAAACAGTAGTAATTGGATATGAGGAAGACACTGGCCTCAGCGGCGAAATTCCAAACAACGACCCCTGGGCCTCTGCCCTAGCGGCTACTCCGGCTCCAGGGCCTTCCTCTGCCTCCTCCTCGACCAATCAACGGTCCTTCCCCACGCGGCACCAACGCTTCAGTCTTGCGAAAATTGCCGCTTTCGCTGCCGTTGTCGTCTTCGTTGTGGTTGCCGGGCTGGGATTCTATGCCTTCGCAGCAGCAGCAGGACACCACGCTGCCCCTGTTGTTTCGACTGCACAGAAGCAACAAGCGCAGCCCGCGCCAGCTCCCGCTCTTATGCCTACCCCTACCCTCGCATCCGTTGCTAAGACTGCGCCCGCGCCTGCAAAGGCTCAACAGGCGGCTATGCCCAAACAGCAACCACAAAATAACGATAATCCAGCCGCACCAACGACTACACAAGATACATTTCAGCGTGACGCAACAGCGAGCTGGGGAACAATCGGCAATCAAAAGTGGAAAATCATAGGTGATAAACAAGCCTTTTCAATAGTGAACGGCACCGGGCTTATCGTGCCTCAAAACAATGATGCCGCCTTTTACACCGCAACACTTGGACCGACAAGCTCTACAACAGTAGACGTGACCTGCACGTTCACCATGCAGAAGTTCACATTTCCACAAAGTAACGTTGGGCTTGTTCTGCGCTGGCAAGACAACAACAATTACTATAAAGCATATATAAATGGTGAACAGCTTGTCCTCATGAAAAACGTGGCCGGTCAACAGACCACAATTCGCGTTATGAAGTTCGCAGCACAAGCTGGGACCGCTTACACGATTCGCTTCCGCATCGAGGCCGGGGACCTCATGACACATGCATGGCAAGCTGACCGGCCAGAGCCAGCTCTTTGGCTCAAAGCACAAGATACAGACTTGAGCACTGGTAAGGCTGGCATTCGGGCGCTTTTGCTCCCTGGCGATAGCGTACAAGTAAGCTCTTTCCGTCTCGTCGCCTGATACATCTGCGGTGCGGCTGTGACTCTCGGCCAACAGTCACGCGTGCGCGCTGGAGCTGTGAGAGTGACACCGCTGCCGCGTCACCGTTGCAGATCGCCGTTTGTGAGGGCTGGCTGAAGGTCAGTTGAGAGCCTAAAGTGTTACGCCGACCCGTAACGCTTTAGGCTATTATATTGAGGATTGGACAGAGAATAGAGTAAGCTGCAAAATTAAAACGAGAGGATAGAATATGCAACGCAAGAGATTGCTTCTCCTGGTGGCTGTGGGGCTAGTTGCTGTGGGGCTGCTCACCGGGCTGTACTGGTCGCAAGCTGCGACGGCTCTGCGCGGTGTAGAGCCTAGCTGTACTATTGGTGTCACTGGCTCGGCTGCCACAATTACTATACAAGCGTGGTCGGCTCCTGGGGATTGTCGTGATATCACAGACGGGCGGGCGTCCTTCCTGGGCGGGCCTGCTGCGCCTGGAAGCTTTTACGCGGTCACAGGTACAACACCCGCGCCGGTCCTCTGTGAGCTGGATAAACGCGGGCGTCACATCATTATACGGGATCAGGGTTTCTTGACGCTCGTTGGATCTGGCGAGTGTGAACTCCTCGCAAAACTGTAACTATAGCATATCGGGCGGCGGCATTTGCCCCGCCTGCGGCTCCGCCTCTAGCCTCGCTTCCTGTCTGCTCATGACCTTCCCCGGCTCCCTCTTGATCTCTTCTACTCGCACCACGCGGCGGCGTACTTTTACATTAAGCAACGCTTGCAGCTCTGGCCGCTCTATATATGTTTTGAAGACTCCACGCACCGGGGCTACATTGTCCGATACCATGATAAACGATCCTACGGGCATGGTCCGTATCTCGTCGGGCTGCATCAATGCACGCTGCGTGTCGCTTACCGTTGTTGTACTCGTCCGGTTAGTATTGCTGCTGCTGCTGCTGTAGCTGGTAGCGGCGACAGTCGCAAAACCTAACTTCTTGCTATAGTATTCCGCCTCCCGTTGGCCTAGCCCTGGCAACACAATTTGTGTTGTGAAGTTCGATAAAAGGGTATCAGTAATATCGCGCCCGTACACCCTTTCTAGCTGCCCAAAATCCTGCACCGCGCTAATAATGGCAATGCTTGCGCCTCTCACCAGTGAGATATGCTTCTCTATGTCCGGTATCCTCCCGGCGTTGGCGAACTCATCTAAGTAGAGTGCTACCGGGCGGGGAAGTCTGCCGCTCGGCTCCCGCTCTGCACGTCTAGTTAAGTAGTTCATGAATTGCATAGTAAGCAGCGCGGTCAACGGCTTTAAGTCATCCGTCGCACTGGCTGGCACATTCAAAAACAAGACAGTAGGCCGTGCTCCGTCTACCATAGCCTGAAAATTCATATCATCGGACGCAGTGACCTGGCGGTACTCTGGTGAATCAATCAGGATAGAAAAGCGGTTTGCGACTCCCAGCATGACGCCACTCGATAGCTTTGGATTGGCCTCTATCGTCTGTAGGAACGCGCCTGCCGTGTCCCGTGCGCGTCTTGACTGGCTACTAAGAAGCAATGTCTTTATCTCATCTAACGTTTTGGTCGCTGCCAGATCAGCAAGTCGAGAGAGGGCTGGGCGCTGCTCTGTATCGATGAGATGCAGCACCAATGCAGCTATTAATGTACGACTGGCGACATTATAGAACTCCTCCCTAGATATGCCTGTATTCTCCACCCATGCCCTTGAAAAATCGCGGGCGTCCTTACTGTCGCGGATGTGTGCAAGTGGGTTGTACCTGTTCGATTGCTCCGGCTTGGTTGGGCTAAACAAAAGAACGTTATGATATCGAGTCATGGCTCCGGCGCATAACGCGAATAATTCACCTTTTACGTCGTTCACGAGCAGCGAACGGTGGCCCCGCTCTCCCAGCAATGCCGGAATGAAAAAGCCGCTACTCTTACGCTTGCCGGTTGGGGCTACGATTAAAACGTGACTCTCTTGCTGCCTCTCCGTCAATGCAATAGGATATCGGCCCCGATAACCAATCAGTAACAGCGATTCCTGGCTCTGACTTGACTCCCCTGGCGCTGCGAGAAGAAGCTGCTGGCCGCGCTCGTCTGGTACAAGCTTGGCACGTTTTAACTCTCCCAGCCTCGCCCAGTGAGCAGATCCATGCAAAAGGCTTTGCCGACGGGGCTTGAATATCAACGCGCTGCTAAAAGCTATCAAGCTGGGAAGGAGAAGAGGCACATTAAGCATTTGTAGAAGTGGTTGCGCCGGTCTCAATTGCAGTATATTGGTGGTCGCTATACGGAGTTCGGTAAAAGTATAGATACCCACTACTACAAGAAACAAAGCTCCTGAGACGTAGAATAAAACGAGAGTTAGTATTTTATGGTCTAGCTTCCATTCCTGTAACATATCTACCCCAATCGACTGAGACTTAACACCTGTAGGCGCTCACGCACATCAATGGCTAATTCTTTCTTCACAGCCTCGACATGGCTTTGTGTCTCCCTAGAGCAGAAGTAAAACACGGTATAATACTCCGTCACCCTTCGCCTTATGAGTGAGACAAGCCTTGCATTTTGCTTATCGGTCAATTCAACTTCTATAGCAATAACACCTACGTCAGTCTGTAAGTGTGCATCAGGTAATTCCGGTGCTTTGTGATGTCCTCTGGTTGCTTGCGCGTGCTCGCTTCTCAGTCGGCGTTCTGATATCCATACATAGCTAGGCCGTTCTACTGCCATGTAGAGCCGCGCTTGACCACACCAATACAAATGATTAAGTGTGTTAGTGGCCGGGCGTAATGCCTTAAAATCGAGATTAATGAGCCGTAGGCCCGCGATTGTCAGCCAGAAGTACGGCGGCTGTGCTCTATACGGCTTGTCCATCTCGATAGCCCCTATGGCTTTCATACGGGTCAACCAAGCGCGGGTTGCGCTCTCCGACAACATACCGGGCGTCTGTGCTCCGACTCCTGCTTGCTGCCCTAATAGCCGCTGTGCCTGGTCAAGTCTGGTCGCGTACTGCTCACCAGTCCATCGCAACACTGATAAATCGCGCTCGGTTAATTCGACACGTCGCGGGGCTTTTTGTTGGTCTTTTTCTTCTTCCATTCTTTAGCTCCAGTGTTCAGGTACACAATGCTAGCGACACCTTGATCTTTTGGAGAGTCCGGGGGACTCTTCAGAAGATCATGGCGAGCGGTGGGCTGCTGTAATCTCGTTCGTAGTGAGGTGGGGCGTGGGCTGTGGGGCGGGGGGCGCATGTTGGGGCGCTCGGTTGGGGGTGGCCTTGCGCGGGGCGAAGAGCGCTAGGGGTCCCAACATGCGCCCCCCGCCCCACAGCCCACGCCGGGGGGTTCGTACGGGCGTCTTTGCTCGTAGAGCAAACAGCACGTTCCCTAACAGATAGCCTATCACAAATCTAGCGCCGGGGGCAAAAAGTTCTACCAGAAACATTCTAGGTTTCCGCTCTGCTCTCCGTCAGGCTTTCGGCTGGGCCTGCCCCGCTCTCGTAGCCGGTGTGACTGCGAGCTGGCTGTCACGCTCACCGTCTGGAGCTGCAAAGGTGACGGCGCTACCGGGTCACTTTTTGCGCCTGGCCGTGAATGTGTGACGGCGGATCTCGCGTCACGTTCCCAGCTCGCGGCGTCGATTGTGACTCTGCTTCTGCGTCATATGGTGCCGGCCTGGCTGCTGTTGTGACGGTTGGCCGGTGGTCACATGTTCGGATCGGATCGGCGGCGCTTGCTCCTGGTGCTATTGGTCGCGGTCCTCCGGGTAGAGGAGAGGTAAGTCACTCCTGAGATACGCTAGCTCGTCGGGCGTCAATTCAAATAGGTTTTCCAGGCAGGTGAAAAACACCGGGATTCGGTTTATGCGGTTGCCAGTGCGATGCTTAATACCAGGCACCAGGAGCGATTTTCGCTTCGACTCGTTGAGCTGCTCAACGAACCAGCCTTCGGGGTCTTCCTGGGCCTCACGGATGTAATCATACCCAAAGTAGTAAAGCTTGCTCGCTCGCGTAATATTGCTCTTTTTGCTCCTGGGCGCGTCTCCTAGATCGCGTGTAAAATCGGTCATCTTATGAACAATAAAGTCGGGCGCGGGCCGCTTCTTCGGCTGCGTGGCTATTCCTAGCTCTGTCAGGTGTGCGGCTGGTATGCCAGTAGCGGCGGCTATAGCCTGGGCCTGGGCGCTTGGCTGCACTTTCGCCACTTTTACTTCTTTTGCAGTTCCGGCGCGGTTATTTTCTATACTATTCGTTTCTGTATTCGATTTCGTATCTCTCTCGTTCTCTTGTTCGTTTTGTTTAGTATTTCTTATAGTCGTGGGCGTGGAGTCAAAAACCGTTCCTTTTTTGGCTTCAGTCGAATTCTTCGAGGCTATCTCTATAGAATGAGTATTGTTAGACTTCGTATGCTTTGTGTGACTTTCTGGCGCTTCCGGTTGTGTCACTTTGTCACTTCTGGAAGTGTCATTCTGGCACTCCTTTATAGTATGGGGATCATTTGCATAGTAGCGTGTTCCATAGAGGGCTGCGACAGGTGCATTGAGCTTGATGCTAGTAGGGAGCTGCAAATTGATCTCTGTGAGGGCTATACCTGTGGAAGCAACTATACTAAGAGGATTCACAAAATAGATATTAGTACGCCCTAAGCCTCTACGCCATTTTTCAATATAAAAGCGTTCGTGTAGCTCCTTACACACTCTAATCACAGTACGGCGGCTTATGCCTAGCTCTTTGGCTATGGTCTTCTGAGAAGGCCAACACCAATCTTTAGACCACATGTAGCCTAGAAGGTGCTCATAGACTATCTTGGCGTTTGAACTGAGGGTAGAATCTTTGCGTACTCGGTCGGGCATTTGGGTAAATCCGCCGCTCAAATTGGCAGCCATTGCTCGCCACTCGTCCAGGCGTCGGCGCGTCTCTTCCTCGTCTTCGTGGTCCTGCTGCACTGGTTGGTTCTCGGCTATAAGAATTTTATTGGCCTGAGCCGATTCTGGTCCTGTTCCCTCTTGCGTCTTGTTGCTTGATGCTGTTATACTAGACATGTGAATATAAGCCTTTCTACAAAGGATTAGCAGAGGCGGCCCGGTTTGGCGACGTGGGGCCGCTTTCTTGTGTTTCACGCAACTATACGACGATTCGCATGTCGCGTCAAGAACTAGCGTTCAAAGATGATGATATCGCTCAGGTAGACGATCCGGGGAAGCGTTTCCCCTTTGACGTACACCATATAGGTCAAGGGATGGCTGCGGCCTCCGACAATGGCCGCGCCTGGCGCTCGAACATGTAAAATCTCGCCGTTCAACCGCTGGCCGCCTGTATCGTCGCTGCTAAAGGTGACCGTATCGCCGCGCTTGTGGTCGGCCTTGCCTGCTGGTCCGTAGAGTGCGGCCCTCTGCTCCTGGTCGTTGCTGGTCATTACTGCTTTGTCTCCTCTCCATTTCGTTACCTCGCCCGGTTACGTTTTGCCGGGCCTGGCGCTGGATCGCCGCGTGTGACTCCGGTTCTTTGTCACTCTTGCGAGCTGCTGCCGTATTGGTGACTGTTGGCCGCCCGTCACACTCTTCGCCTGGCTATCGGTGCTCACGTACTAATCATAGCTGCTTGCTTGGTCCTATGATGCATTCAACATCGTTAAATTTAAGGACGTGGCGCTACTGTTTACGCGTCATCGCGTCCAGTTCTAGCTATCGCCTGGTGCGTGTCCTCTTCAATCCTTCCGCTCTGGATGGACTTGATCGTAAATGATATCCGATACTTCAGAATACGGATGATATCCATAGCAAATGGCGTCATTGCCTGCGAGATCGAAACTGTCCACTTCTTGCAAAATCTGTTTCTCGACCAAACGGTCAAGAGTTGCGCCAACTTGCCACGGCGATGACTCTACCGTCTCAGCAAGTTGTTGAAGCGTCTGGACGTTCTCACTATACCGGGTCGCATAGAGTACAGCTTGTTCATCGTTTGGTAAATCTTCTAAGTTCATTGCTCATCCTCTCTATGAGTCTTGCCGTCACACTATCCAGTTATAGCCGGTTGTGCTGGGCCTGCTCAATATCCGGGCGCTCTATCATAAATTGAATGAGACCGGCGGGCAACACGAGCGGCTCTATCGGGTCGCCGTGATACTGAATCGTTGGGTAGTGCTCCGGCAAAAATACCCCACGCGGTACGGCCTCCCGCTCCCCTAGCCACATCTGCGCCCTGTAGTCGATGATTGCCGGGCCTTCTTGCGTTTGGGCCGTAACCCACATATGCCATGTAATCCCCTCACCGGCTGGCCCGTCCTCGATAACATAGCCCTGGTAGACCGCGTGATCTATGCCCGCCTGGGTCAAATAATAATGCAGAACATTGGTCATGCCGTCGCACTCAAGGATGCAATCTGCATACGGGTCCGTGATCTCCTGCACCTGGGCAATGGTCGGTGGCTGACTCACTTCCCTTCGGTGTGTGCACTTCCCCCTCTGGTTCATAATTCCTCTCTCCTCTTCTGGCTCACAATGATAAGTGTGACGCGGGATCGTCGGTCACCTCCTGCGCGCCTGGCCGCCGGTGTGACTGCCAGCTCCTAGCCACGATTAATAATCGCCTTCGTAGTAATAGTCGCTCGTGGGCCGCTCCTCCGGGGCTGGGAACGTGCCGCCCCTGGCTGCTAACGCTTTCATCACTCCCAGCGCGTTTAGTGCGTCCCCGGTGGCCCGGTGGTAGCCGTTGCCCTGTACCTCTAGCTCTCGACAAGCTGTGTACAAGTCCTGCCACTTGTCGCTGCCCCAATACTCGCTATGCTCGCCGTGATATCGGGCAAACTCAAGCATTAAGCAGTGCCAACGTTTAGAAGACGCTAGACGTTTGGGAATATCCAAATTGAACCGCTCCGCACTGGCAAGTATGGCGGCCTGGTCAAAGTCGGCGTTATACGTCCACAGCTCAAACCGGCTCAAAAGTTCAGCGAGCTGGGGCCATAGCTCCGTAAAGCTGGGCGCGTCTGCTAGATCGGCGTCGGTCAAGCCGTTAACTTGGCTCGCGGCGGCTGGTATGGGAATATCAGGCTTGATGAGAGAGTGAAACACGACGGCCCCGGTTTTATCGACGACGGCGACCTCTACCACCTGAAAACCTTCATGATCGGGTAGCCCGGTCGTCTCGGTGTCCAGCACAAGGAACGCGGGTGCTTGCTCGCTCTCAAACCACACCCCCATATTATGCTCGATCACATGCCGATCGTACACCCATATGAGGTATTCCCGGCAATCCTTACAGTATCGCCTCTCCTCGTCTCCCACTTTGAGTATGCCTATCTGGTTATAGCGCCGCCCGCGTAGCTGGCCGTGTGTCTCATCATACCAACCACACCGCTCGCACGTATACGCCCGCTTTAGCCCTGCCTGCATTTTGGCTATAGCCGCGCGCTGCGCTTCTGTCGGCACGCGCCGGGTCTGGGCCTCCTCAATCCTATAGAGATAGATGTATTCTTTATCCTTGAGCCTGAAATAGCACCCGTCCGGCTTCTCCTCGTCGGCGGGTTTAAGCTTCTGGCGCTTGAGCATCGTATAGGTTGCCAACGATTCCCACGCGATAGCTTTATATTGATAGACCTTAACCCCTGGACACGCGCCGCTCGGTGCCTGCTTCCAGGTGAGGCAGCAACGGCTACAGGTATAGCTGCTGCCTTCGGGCTGCTGTAGCGCGTGCTTGCTGTCGTCCTTCATCTCTCCTGCTCCTCCTGGGTAGGTCCACTATCTAGAATGGGTGGTCGTCCAAGTCTCCCAGCTCTGAGACGAGTACAGGCTCAGGCTCTACCGACTGGTCGTACATCCCCGGCTCTTTTATGTTGCTAGTGGTCGGGTCGAACTCTTCATCTGGCAAGATGAGATAGTTTGAATCGGCGCTGCAATATTCCGCAAGTGTCCGGGGTTCGCGGCTATTGCCGTAGCGTAGCGTGATGCCGGTTGAGGCTTCTTGCAGCTCGCCCAAACTCCAGTACTCTACCCCCTGCCGGTGCTCCCGGCGTCCATGACTCCACACCCACGCACCCGCCGGATTGTGTGCAATTGCGACGGCAATAAGCAGCGGCTCACTGCTAACATATACCACCTTGCCGCCTGCGTCCTCAATCCACTTCTTAGCGCCCTCGCTGACATATCCCACGACAAGCCAGTGAAGGGTAAGCGTTGCGGCCTGCGGCTTTGCCTCGTTATTCATCGGGTCTATCCTCCTCTGCTGCTGCCTCCTGGCGTAGCTCCTCTAGGCCGCCGATGAGGTCGGCGGCCATTATAAAGAATTGTTGATATCGGTCGTCGTTCTCGTTCTGGATGCCGCGCCGTTCCCGGCCCTTTGCCCAACTTTGCGCGTAGCTGCAAAAGTCCTCAAGCTCGGCCCGTTGCTCGGTGTACCAGTCGGCCCGCTCTGCTGGCGTCATCTCCCGCAAAGACTTACGCTCTATGGACGTAGGCCGAGCGGCTTGGATCATATCATCGCCGCGCCCTGGTGGGGTTCGGCTCCGTCGTCTCGGTCGGTGCTGGGTCATGCGGTGTAATCCTCCCTTGCTACATTTCGTTACCGAATCCCGTCACGCTTTCATCTCGGACGGATCGGGCGTCCGGGGCTGCCCGTGTGTCCGGCTTCCTGGTCAGCGCGGGCGTCCGGGGCTATCCGCCTCCTCCGTTCTGCCTGGATCGCTATCACGTGTGTGACCTGTGGCCGTCGTCACCTTCGCCGCCTGGAGCTGGGCATGTGACGGCTGGCCGTTGGTCACTTCTGCTATAAAGTTGTCCAGTAGTCGGCGCTGGCGTCTACGTTGTCGCCCTGGTCCGGGTCTTCGCTGGATAGCTGCTGCTCCTCTGGCTGGTCGTCCTGGCTGTCGTGTGCGCCGTTGCCGCCTGGATAATAGCCATTGCTCCGGGTTGGTGTGGATGTGGGCATCATAGAGACTGCTGCCGCTGTGACACCTGGAATGATAAAGCCCCGGCGCTTGAGGCGGTAATATTCTGCAATCCTCTCTGCTAGCATCTTATTAGGCTGCTCCTGCATATGGCTCTCGATGCTGTCTTGTTTGATGTCCTCCAACGTTTCAGAGTTCCATAAGATGCCAATATGGAAGTATCGGTATGTATCTGCGTCTTTCCCCATAGTCCAGCTCCTTATGATGCTGTCTCGATTGTCGCTGCCGGTTCGTCCTGGGCTTGGGCCTTTTGCTGGCTCTGGTTCCGACGTTGCAGCAATCGCGCTGCGAGTGTTGCGTATCCAATGCTATTCGCGTGTACCGGATCCTCTGGATAATCAAGGTGCTGTATGCGCTTCTTGACCACGTTATAGAAGTAGTAAAAGCCGCCGCCTACCATGAGAACGGGTTTAAAGCGGGCCGCGCCGCCGCCTTGCCGCCAGGTTGAAACAACAAAGCTAGCGATATCCTCCCCCACTAACCCTACAATCGGTTTCACTATGGCTTCTTGCTGCTCCGGTGTAATATCGTCCCCATTATTGCTCAAAGGCGGGTACGGCTTGCCTTTGGCTTTGCCCTTACCCCCCGGCTGCTGGCGGCTGGCGTAGGCGTGCATGATCTCTCTCGCCTCAAACTGTGAGAGTGCTCTATACTTCTTCTCGAATGCATCCATAAGCATCTGTGTGGCAGTTTCTACAGCGGTGCGGCTGTTCTTGCAGAACTCGGTCTGTGGTATCTGTCCCTTCTGCGCATAGAGGTCAGTTGTTCCTCCCCCTATGTCAATGACGGCGGCCTCTGCATTCGCTGATGTGGATGCCGCTCCGTTGCGGCCTGTGTATGCCAGGAGTGCGCCCGCGCCTTCCATAACCACCGTTGCTATCTCGATGTGAACA